>Ga0116160_1004007_pt1 | contig 12521 bp, 8 predicted proteins | sample AD_JPNAS2_MetaG_FD_89879 | JGI IMG/M metagenome (GOLD analysis project Ga0116160, IMG submission 89879) | Active sludge microbial communities of municipal wastewater-treating anaerobic digesters from Japan - AD_JPNAS2_MetaG | ecosystem: Engineered > Bioreactor > Anaerobic > Digestate | place...
GCAGGTGGTCGACGTCGTGCGAGGCCGCGAGGCGGTGCGCCAACGGTTCAACCAGTTGCAGCGCGGCGCCCGGCGGGAGGTGTTGGAGTTCGTCAAGGGCGACGTGGTTGCGGTGTCCGTCGATGAGAACGTCGAGGAGGAGGCCGCGATCAGTCGCGGGGTGACCTACCGATTCCTCCTTGAGCGCCAGACCCTGGAGCGGCCCGGTCTGATGGCGGCCGTGTCGGAGTCGATCCGCGACGGAGTGGAGCTCCGAGTGACCCGCGAGCTGCCGATCCGCCTCATCGTCGTCGACCGCGAGATCGCGATGATCCCGCTCGCCGGCGCCACCGACGACCAGTCCGGTGGGGCGCTGCTGCTGCGGGCCGGCGGGCTGCTGGACCTTGCCGTCAGCCTGTTCGAGGTGAAGTGGCGGGATGCCACGCGCCTGGACGCGGTGGTCGACGGGGCCGTCGAGGGCAGCGAGCTCTCCGCGAGGGAGCGGCAGATCCTGTTGATGCTCAACGCCGGGCTGACCGACCGCACCGTCGCCACGCGGTTGGGTCTGTCGGCGCGCACCGTGCAGAGGTATGTCGCCGACATGATGGAGCGGGCTGAGATCGACACGCGGCTGCAGTTGGGCGTGCAGGCCACCCGCCGCGGCTGGATCTAGCGCTGGCTCTGCGCGCTGGTTCGGCGCGCGCTGGTCCGGGCGTGGCGTTCGCCGATGATTGTGTGGCTTCCGCGTCGTCCCAGGCCGTTCCAGTCACACAATCCCGTATGCCGCCCGCTTGTAGGGGGATAGAGATCATCGACCCAACACTTAACTGGCAGGCGACGAGAGGGCAAGCGTCGGGACGGCACGTTTGGAGCAAACTTTGGCCTCTAGAGCAACAAGCGGATTTGGTCGCCCTTGAGCGTGGTTCCCAAGGGAGAGGCCATGTTTCCGGCACGCTGAGTGCGTGTCACAGCCATCAGCCTCAAGTGAGGCGTCGGAGACTCGGTCAGCGCCTACGGCGGAACAGGTCGCCGATGGAGTCTCCGCCTTCCTTGCCCGCGTCCTCGACCAACTCAGCATCACGTCCTGGCTCCCATCCCTCTTCTTGGTCGGTAATGTCGCAATACTCCTAGCATTTCAGGGAAAGGACCGCCTTGACCTCGCTGGGGCGATCCAGGCGTTGGTCGATTTGCGATGGGGCGCGCTTGTTGTCCTGCTTTTCGCTCTAATCATCGTTGCCATTGTGATCCAGGCTTTCGAGTTTGAGAACCTCCGTTTCTGGGAGGGGTACTGGCGCTCCCGTCCATTTCGGGCCTGGGGACAACGACGTATCCGATCGGCCGAACGGAAGCGCGCAGAGCTAGCGAGGCGTCACCAGGAGTTGGAGCGGGCGGCTTTCGACGGTGCGCGCCGGAACGCCCTGGACCAGTCGGCAACGAATCAGGAACAGATGGCCATGTGGAATGCCTTTGAAAAGGTTATTCACGGTAGACCGCTTTTCGATGAAGAAGTGTCGGTCGCAGACGAAGCTGCCGTCAAACTGGAGTGGCCATTGAGCGCGGACCCTGTTCTGCTTCACGAATTAGATATAGTGAGATTGAAGTTGGAGGAATATCCGGAAGCCCATCGCCTCCTGCCAACTCGCCTGGGAAACGTGATGAGGGCAGCGGAGGACTGCGTGGAACTTGGGCCGGAGGAAGACCTGGAAGGATTCATGATTCGACACATGGACACCCTGCCCAGGACTGTGGTGGCCGAGCATGGCGCCTATCGACGTCGGCTTGAGATGTACTGCAGCCTAATGTTTGCCCTTGTGGCACTTTCTGCTATTAGCGTCTTTTGTCTATGGGGTCATTCGCAAGATCTTGCATGGCGTGTTGCCTTACCGACTGCGTACCTCCTGGCCGTCCCGGTCAGTTATCGCGCAGCAAAGGCAAGCGCACTGGGATTCGGTCAAGCATTGAGAGAGGCCAGCCGACGGGTCGCTCTGATTCAGTCTGGGAGCTAGGCGTCGGCTTAGGGCTTGGTCACCGGCGCCATGGAGTCGCCGTGCTTTGGGCACCTTGGCCGCCGGCCCGGGCGCATCGGCACTCGCGTGTTGCATGCTGGTTCTGTGCACCCATACGACCCCCCAGTCGGTTGTGCCGTCCCGCCGATTCGGTTGGGTGTCATAGCAACAAAGTGTGACACTCGGGACTCGTCTCCGCTAGGGCTGGATCGAGCGGCTGACTCGCGATCGGGGCGCGCCACATAGAGTGGCCGGGACGAATGCTCGCATGGGCCAGGGCTGGCCGACGAGGGTCTGCAAGTGAACGCTTGTAAAGGGGTCAAACTGCATGATTCTGGAAGGCAACCCGTGAGTGACATGCTGGGCTCGCAATCTGACGGTGACGCAACCGAAGTCGATGAGTCACTCTCCGCGGCGGGGGCGTCACCGCAGGGTCGCACTCAGTTGGGCGCCTCGCCCCAGTCTGAGGCAGTCTCAACGGTGCTCGCAGAAGTCCTCCCAGGTATCGCTGTCGTCTTCGGCGACGTTCCGCCGGAACTAGCGATCGAACTCATCGATCTTGGCCTTGTGTCGGCCACTGACCGAACCCAACTGACGACCATCCTCGTCGGTTTGGGCAGCACCGTGACGCTGGCCGGAAACCTTGGCGATGCCTTCGCAGGCGCGAAAGGCCTATACCGGCTCAGCACGAGAACGCAGGCGTTGATCGATAGTGGTGCGAAGCTTGCCAGCAAGGATGGTGCGTACCTGGGAGCTATGACCACCCCGTCAGGCGGCTTGACTCAGGCGCGATTCATCCCCGTGACGGGGCTCAGTGCAATGCAGACCGCGGCGGCGATCGGTCCAGCCGTCGCGACGATCGCCCTTCAGGTGCAACTCGCCGAGATCACGTCCCTGGTCAAGAAGAACTACGCGCTCACCGGGCAAGTCCTCGCCACCCTCCACCGGGGCCAGCGAGCCGAGCTGGCAGGCCTTGTCGAAGCCATCGACTTGGCGGTGGAGCGGGCGCGAGAGCTCCAATCGGTTCCGGCCTCCCTCTGGGATGACGTAGCGGGGAAGGGCGCGGACCTGAGAGCAGTCCGCAACCTCTACCGAGACAATATCCGGGGGCACATCGCGCAGTTGGGTGCAAAGGGCAGCCAGGCAAAGGGCGAGTACCTCCACCAGAACGCCGAAGAGATCGTCCTCGATTCGACTGCGCTTCTCTCCTCGCTAAAGGCGTGGACCGGCTACCAGGCACTCCATGCAGGTAAGGCGAGAACCGCTGGACGTGAGGACCCTGATGAGGTGCGCCTTGTGGACATCATCGCGAGGGACACCCGCAGGGAACTCTCCGCTTCCCTCGACGAAGTTCGGGAACTGGTGGATGCGCTCACGCGGGAGCTCAAAATCGTAGCCGAGCTTCCTGGGCGTCGCTCCGTGACACAGACTTTGTCTTTGTCGCGTGGGCGCGGCGAGTTGAAGGCATCTCGAAGCACCTCCGCCCTGCTACTTGAGAGGATTGCCCCTCTGGCCGACGCGCTCCACCCACCGCCAGCCCCGTTGGATCCGCCGGCAATCGTGTGCGCGGATGCTGGAGTGGACCTCGACCCATTCCTTCGGATACTTCGTTGGTTCCTTGACGACAACGAGCGGATAAGGGTCCTTGGCCTGCCAGATAGGCCCGGATCTCCGAGCGCTATCTCTGCCGCGGTCGATGGCGCCAGGGATAAACTCGCCACTGTGAGGGACAAGCCGGTGTCACGGAGCCTTATTGTGGTGACAGACCGGCGTGTGTTGACCGCTGATTCTCTCAGATTCTTGGAACTGGGGGAAGTGGCCACCGATCTTCCGCTGTCCCAGATTCGGTATATACGGGCAACGCGTCCCGCCCGTTCGGAAGATCCTTCGGTGGTGGACGTCATCACCCGCGACGAGAACCTCAAATGGGAGTTTCCGTCTGCTATCGCCGGCCCAAGTGTGGAAAAGCTCGCCGCGGTGCTCTCCGAGTCGATGAATCTTCCCGAGAAGGAACGATTTGAACTTCAGCGCTCGATTGGTTTAGGAGTCGACGAGGCCTAGGCGTGATGAACGCATAGGCTGGGGCCAGTGGCTACCGACAACGACCCGAAGCTGGCGGCGGAGCAGCGTGCGCGTGTGCTCATCGACCGCCAGCTCGTCGATGCCGGGTGGTCGGTCCAGGACAAGAAGGACCTGAACCTCTTCGCTGCCCAGGGCGTCGCCTGCCGCGAAGTCGTCATGAAGCAAGGCCACGGCCGCGCCGACTACCTCCTCTACGTCGACAAGCGCGTGGTGGGAGTCATCGAAGCCAAGCCCGAAGGCACGACCCTCTCCGGCGTCGAGTGGCAGTCCGCGATGTATGCCGCGGGCCTCCCCGCCGACGCGCGCCTGCGGGCGGAGAGTTTCGAAGACAGGCTTCCGTTCGTCATCGAGGCCAGCGGTTCCGAGACCCACCTGACGAACGGCTACGACCCCAACCCGCGGGCGCGCCGCATCTTCAGCGTCCCCCAGCCGGAAACCCTCGCCGCGATCATCCGCGAGGCCAAAGCCCGCCCCGACGCCCCGACCTGGCGCGCCAAGGTCGAGCACCTCCCTCCACTGGACGTGACTGACCTGCGCCCGGCCCAGATCACCGCCATCCGCGGCATTGAAAACAGTCTCGCCGCACACCAATTCGACCGTTCCCTGGTCCAGATGGCCACGGGAGCAGGCAAGACCTACACAGCCGTCACCGCGGCATACCGGCTGTTGAAGTTCGGCGGGTTCCGGCGGATCCTCTTCCTCGTCGACCGCAACAACCTCGCCGAGCAGACCATCGGTGAGTTTCAGAACTACCGCGCTCCGGGCGATGGGCGCCGCTTCACCGAGCTCTACAACGTCGACAAGCTCACCAGCGCGGGGATGCTCGGCTCCTCCAATGTCGTCGTGTCGACGATCCAGCGGGTCCACGCGGTCCTGCGCGGTCAGGAGGCACCGGCCGGCGACGATCAGAACCTCGACGGCTACATCCCGGAGGCACCGATCGCGGTCACTTACAACCGCGACCTGCCCCCCGAGGCTTTCGACCTGGTCATCGTCGACGAGGCGCATCGCTCGATCTACGGCGTCTGGCGCGGCGTCCTTGAGTATTTCGACGCCCACGTCATCGGCCTCACCGCGACCCCAGGCAAGCAGACCTTCGCCTTCTTCCACCAGAACCTCGTGTCCGAATACACCTATCCCCAGTCCGTCGCCGACCGCGTCAACGTCGACTTCGACATCTACCGGATCCGCACCGAGATCGGTGAGCAGGGCGCCCGCATCGAGGCGGGCACGATCGTTCCCATGGTCGACCGCCGGACCCGAGCCCAGCGACTCGAGGCGATCGACGCCGACCTCGACTACGGATCGTCTGACCTCGACCGCGCCGTCACGGCCACTTCGCAGATCCGTCTCGTTCTCGAGACCTTCCGCGACCGCCTCTTCACCGAGATCTTTCCCGGCCGGTCCGAGGTCCCCAAGACCCTCATCTTCGCCAAGAACGACGCGCACGCGGAGGAGATCGTCACCACGGTCCGGCAGGTGTTCGGCAAGGGCAACGACTTCGCCGCAAAGATCACGTATGCCGCGCGCGACCCCAAGGGTCAGCTGCAGGCCTTCCGCACCTCGCCGTCCCTACGGGTCGCGGTCACAGTCGACATGATCGCAACCGGCACCGACGTCAAGCCTCTGGAGTGCGTCTTCTTCATGCGCGATGTCCGCTCGGCGCAGTACTACGAGCAGATGAAGGGCCGCGGCGCCCGCACCATCGCCTCAGCCGACTTCGCCTCGGTCACCCCCGACGCGCGGGTGAAGACCCGCTTCGTCATCGTCGATGCGGTTGGCGTCACCGAGCACGCCTTCGTCGAGCCGCCGCTCAACCGCGACCCCGGCATCTCCCTCAAGAAACTCTTCGACCGCGCCGCCGCGCTCACGATCACCGAGGACGAGATCGCCACGCTCGCCTCCCGCCTCGCCGCCTTGGAGGCCGCGCTCACCCCTGCCGAACGCTCCGAGCTCGACACCGTCGCCGGTATGCCGTTGCGAGACATCGTCCGCCGCCTCGTCGACGCGGTTGACCCTGACACCCAGGACCGGGCCATCGAAGGGGCACCCGATCCGGCGGCAGCGATCCGGGAATTGCTGGACGCCGCAATCAAACCCATCGCCGCTAACCCGGAGTTGCGCAACCGGATCCTTGAGCTGCGCCAGATGCACGACCGAGTCATCGACGAGGTCAACAAGGATGCCCTGCTCGACGCCTATGGAGTCGTCGACCCCGACCGGGCGAGGTCCGTCGTGGAGGACTGGGCGGCATACCTGGTGGAGCACCGCGACGAGATCACAGCGATCCAACTCGTAGCCGAGGCGAAGGCGCGCCGCGTTGCGTTCGCCGATGTCGCCGAGCTTGCCGAGCGGATCTCGCGTCCGCCGCACAACTGGACGCCCGAGATCATCTGGGCGGCGTATGAGGCCGTCGAGCGTGGGCGGGTGCGACACAGCGACCGGCACACGCTCACCGACCTGGTCTCGCTGTTGCGCTTCACGCTGGGCGTGGACGGCGAGCTTGTTCCCTACGCTGAGCGGGTGCAACTCAGGTATGCCGCGTGGCTCGCTCAGCAGGCTCAGGCCGGCACCGAGTTCTCGCCGGGGGAGCGGTGGTGGCTCGACCGGATCGTCGAGGTGGTTGCCGTGTCAGCGGGGATCACGGACGCCGACCTGGACCGGGCTCCGTTCACCGAGCGCGGCGGTGTTGATGGTGCTCTGCGCGATCTCGGTGCCAGCCGCGCCGGTGCTCTCCTCGAAGAACTCAACACGGAGTTGACGGCGTGACCCCCGCTATGTCTGCATGGACATCCTCACGATTCGGCGACCGGCTATCAGTTCGATATGGGAAGGCACTGCCAAAGGAACTACGGGATTCAAGTGGCAGGTACCCGGTAGTGGGGTCAGCCGGGGTCATGACCTGCACCGAACTTCCTCTGGTTGAGGGGCCCGCGGTTGTTATCGGCCGCAAGGGCAACGTCGGCGAGGCACGCTATTTCGCGACGGGGTGCTGGCCCATTGATACGACGTACTACGTCGTAGTGCCGGAGGGAATCGACCCTGAGTACCTCACCCATCACCTTCGGGCGCTTGACCTCAAGCGCCTGGATAGCTCCACGGCGACGCCTAGCCTCCGCCGCCAAGACCTTGAGGCTCAGAGCATCAGATTCCCATCACTGACGGAACAGCGGCGGATCGTGGAGATCCTCGAAGACCACCTCTCCCGCCTCGACGCCGCCGACGCTGGACTTCGAACCCTGAGAGCCAGATTGCGCTCGCTTCGAGCGACCGCCCTCGATGGCGGCTTCGGGATAGGTACAGCCACAGACACTGTGCCCATGGGGGACCTGGTAGCGCGAATCTCTGCTGGCAAGTCCTACGGTGGATCGAGTCGTCCTGCTGCCCTGGACGAGTGGGGAATCATCAAGGTCAGTGCCATGACCTGGGGCGAGTTCGATGCCGCGGAGAACAAGTCGGTGCCAAACCAAAGTGTTGACCCTCGGTTTGAGATCAAGCCCGGCGACCTTCTCGTGAGCCGCGCGAACACAAGCGAGTACGTCGGTGCCAGCGTCCTGGTTCGGGAGGTCCGGCCGAGGCTCCTCCTCAGCGACAAGAGCCTTCGCCTCACGCCACGCCCCGGGGTGAGCGCCGAGTGGCTGTGGCGGGCGCTGCAGGCCCCGTCGGCCCGGCGTCAGATTTCGGCGCATGCTACGGGGACAAAGGACTCGATGCGCAACATCTCGCAAGTGGCTTTAACGAACATTGCCCTCCCCGAGGTTGACTCCGACTCCCAACGTTCAGCATTGCGAGACTTCGACGTCCTTGAGGCGAGCATCTTGAGGTTGGAGTCATCGGCGGCGGGGGCAGCAAGGAGGTCCCGGGCCCTGCAGCGCGCGGTGCTGGCGGCGGCGTTTGAAGGGAAGTTGACGGGGCGGCATACCGACGACGAAGTCATCGAGGAGCTGGCCGAGGCGCGCTCAGGCTAACGAGCGGCGACCCCGACTCCCGGGCCTACCCTGGTCGCGTGGCGGTGATCCCGAAGGGCGAAGTTGGGAGCGTCGTGGAGTCGATCGAGCGGGTCGTGTTCGATGTTGAGGCAGTGCTGGCCTCGCTGGCGGCGAAGCGTCCGGTCTTTCACTCTGAGGCGGACTTCCAGTTCGCTTTCGCGTGGGAGTCACAGAAGCGGTATCCCGGACTCAAGGTTCGCTTGGAGACTCATCCCGAGCCCAACGTCCGCCTTGATCTGGAACTTATCGAGCAGCCCACAGGTCGATGCATAGCTGTCGAACTGAAGTACATGACCCGGCTCTGGGCGGGCACGGTTGATGGTGAGGCCTTCGCCTTGAAGAACCACGGCGCATCCGACCTTCGGGGCTACGACGTGGTGAAGGACATCGAGCGGGTCGAGCGATTTACGGCCGCGAGCGCTGGCTGGTCGGGTCTCGTCATCACGATCACCAACGATCCCGGCTACTGGCGCCCGAAAGTGCACAGCCACCCGACCAATGCAGAAGCCTTCCGGCTCAGCGACGGAACGGTCCTGAAGGGTGAGCGCGCTTGGGGGCCCCGCACGGGCGGCACTTCGCGCGGGCGCGAAGCCGCGTTGCGGCTGAGGGGAACGTACGCACTCACCTGGTCGGACTACTCGCGCCTTGATGATGGCCCGGCCGGGACTTTCCGCAGTCTTGTCATTTCGATCGAGGGTGGCGGCATGGGTGCGGTAGAGAATGAGACCGTAACGGTCCAGTGCCCGACCGAGACGAGGGAGTTTGAGTCAGGTGACGAGTCCGCAGGCAACACTGGCCGGCGCTGAGGCGGTGCGCATTGCCGATTCCCTCGGGATCCGTGTGGGTGCGCTGCTAGGGACGCGGGCGTTGGAGGACCGAGTGGTGACGGGACCTGGCGGGTCCGATGCTGACTCGGCCGTGACGACGATGCGTGCCAGGCTAACCGCCTACCTCGAACTCGCGGAATACCTGGATGGGCAAGGCATCGAGGACCAGAGGGCGTTGCGGTAGTGAGTCAGTGGCGCCCGCCTAGGGCTGAGTTGGTCGTTCGTTTTGTTCGTTTCAGTTAGTGTGATCTGGATGCTAGACGTGGAGGCCGCCATGAAGACGGCAACTCTTGGCGCCCAAACCTACCTGCCGGAGCCCGAGGACGAGGCTGCCTCGGCGTCGTTGGCTGCCATGCTCACGGTGGTTGCACCGCAGGGCGCTGATCAGGCCGTCCTCGTGACGCGCAACGGGACGGCGATCCCATTGCCGCCACAAGTGCACGAGATCCTTCTAAAGGTGGCTGAAGCCCTGGCCACGGGAATGAGCGTCACCGTCGCACCGCTCCACGCCCGGCTGACGACGCAGGAGGCCGCCGACTTCCTTGGCATCTCGCGACCGACGCTCGTGCGGATGCTTGAGGCAGGCAAGTTGCCGATGACCAAGCCGGGGCGGCACCGCTTCGTGATGTTGCGCGACCTGCTGGACTTCCGAGAGGAGGAGTGTCGGGTCCGCAACGAGGCCCTCGGTCGAATGATCGACTCAGCCGAGCACGACGACCTGTACACGAAGACGGACGGTGCGCGGCTGATGCGAACGTCCGTTGTCTCAGGGGAGCGGGCCGGGCGGCCCGTAGAGCGCGAGAACAGCACGGACCTGACAGATGCCTGACTTTGGATTGGTTGCTGCCAACCGTGGCGCAACCGCGACGGACCGGTGTACGGTGGGGAAACCACATCCCCCACGCCTCTCCACGATGCGCACTTGGGGGATTTTCTCTTGCCTCGCCCAATGAAGCCGCTCCGTTCGCGCGGGGGCTTGACGTACGAGAAGTCCGCTCTGACTGAAGCTGAACTCCTAGAGCGTTGGATCGAACGCGGCCTCGTCCTCGTCGACCAAGAGCGCGCTGCACGGTACGTGAGGCACATCGGCTACTACCGCCTCTCGGCCTACGTGCGCACGTTCGAAGCCGGCGAGCGGGACGTCCTACGGGCCGGGACGACTTTCGATGAGGTCCTCAATCTCTACATTTTCGACCGGAAGCTTCGGCTGATCGTGCTCGATGCACTTGAGCGCGTGGAGGTCGCGGTTCGGGCAGCCATCGGCGACCACATGGCCCTAGCGTTCGGGCCGCATTGGTACGAAAGCGCTGGTCACTTCGCACGCCGCGATGTCCTTCACAAGCTCCTTGAGGAGGTCGACGCGATGGTGGACGGGCAGCTGCGACGTCAGCCTGAGGCCGCCAGCGGTCAGCACGCCTTCGTCTCCGCGATGGAGCACTACCTGACCCACTATGGGACGCCTCGGCGGCCACCGACGTGGCTCGTGTTCGAGGAACTCAGCTTCGGCATGGTCCGCAACGTCTATGACGCGCTCGCCGACCGGTCACGGCGGACTGCGATCGCAAGGACCCTGGGCGTCGAAGAGCCCGTACTTCGCTCCTGGCTCCTGAGCTACCAGCGGGTGCGCAACATCTGCGCTCACCATGGCCGCCTCTGGAACCGGGGCCTTGGGGTGACTCCGGTGATCCCGAAGTCTGAGTCCATCAGGTGGCTCCAAGACAGGGACTTGTTCACGCGCGACGAGTGGCGTCGGCAACGGTTGTTCCCCGTTCTGGTGTCGCTCCAGACGTTGTTGCATCAAATCTCGCCCGGATCGCTCTGGGCCACTCGGCTTGAAGTCTTGTTTCAGGAACACCCAGCCGTTCCAGTCTCGGGGATGGGATTCCCGCAGGGCTGGCTCGACGACCCCTTCTGGCCGAGGAGGCCCAATGACTGACGCGAGGCGTCTGGTCGACAAGCTGTGGTCCTACTGCGACGTCCTGCGCGACGACGGAGTCGGGGTTATCGAATACACCGAGCAGCTGACCTACCTGCTGTTCCTCAAGATGGCCCACGAGCGGGCGACCCGGCCGCTGCGGCCCCAGCAGATCGTGCCAGCCGAGTTCTCTTGGCAGCGGCTTCTCGACGCTCAGGGCGACCGCCTCGAAGCCGAATACACTCGTATCCTCATCGGTCTGGCGCGCGAGCGTGGGGTCATGGGCACGATCTTCCGCAAGGCCCAGAACCGCATCCAAGACCCGGCCAAACTACGTCGCCTCATCGTCGATCTCATCGACAAGGAGAACTGGTCGCAGTCGGGCACCGACATCAAGGGCGATGCCTACGAGGAACTGCTCTCCAAGGGGGCGTCCGACAAAGGCTCTGGCGCCGGCCAATACTTCACTCCCCGCGCACTCATTCAGGCCATCGTCGACGTCATCCAGCCGACGGTCGATGACACCGTGGTCGACCCGGCATGCGGGACCGGCGGCTTCCTCCTCGTCGCCCACGACCACGCCTCCGCAGGCGCCGAGTCCATGACCCCGACCCAACGCGACAAACTCCAGGAGTCCTTCGTCCGCGGCTTTGAGCTCGTCGATGGCACCGCCCGCCTCGCTGCGATGAACCTGCTCCTGCACGGCATGGGCACCCCCGACGGTCCGTCCCTCATCGACGTCCGCGACTCGCTCGTCGCCGACCCGGGCTCACGCTGGTCGGTGGTCCTGTCCAACCCGCCGTTCGGGCGCAAGTCGTCCGTGACGATGGTCGGCGCCGACGGCCGCGAGGTGCGTGAGGACCACGAGATCGAGCGTCAGGACTTCGTCGCCACGACGAGCAACAAGCAACTCAACTTCGTCCAACACATCATGACGATCCTGAACACCAATGGCCGCGCTGCCGTGGTCCTGCCCGACAACGTCCTGTTCGAGGGCGGCGCCGGCGAGGTGATCCGGCGCAAGTTGCTCACCGACTTCGACCTGCACACGATGCTGCGCCTGCCCACGGGCATCTTCTATGCCCAGGGCGTGAAGGCCAACGTCCTCTTCTTCGACAAGAAGGTGGCCCGCCCCGGCCTGCCCTGGACCGAGCGCCTGTGGGTCTATGACCTGCGCACCAACCAGCACTTCACCCTTAAGCAGAACCCCCTTCGCCGCGCGCACCTCGACGAGTTCGTGGCGGCATACAAGCCAGGTATGCCGCGTGCCCACCGCGTGGAGAGCGAACGCTGGAAGTCGTTCTCCTACAACGACATTGTCGCCCGCGACAAGGCTAACCTCGACATCACCTGGCTGCGTGACGAGTCTCTGGAGGACCTCGACAACCTGCCGTCTCCTGACGTGATCGCCCGCGAGATCGTCGAAGACTTGACTGCGGCACTGGCGGAGTTTTAGGCGGTTGCCGTCGCCCTGGAAGAGCAACTCAGCCAGCCTCGGTGACTCCACCGAGGCCCACCCGAGCCGCGCCTTGCGACGTCCCTAGCGGCGCGCGCGGAGCAGGGTCGCCATGCTCCGGCCGGCGATGTGCAGCGGGCCGGGGTCGCGGGCAGCCCGCGCCAGGAGGAACGCGCCTTCGAGGAGCATGATCAGGCTGATCGCGAGGTCCCGGTCCGCCGGCCGCGGCACCCACTGGCCGAACCACGCGGTCGCCGTGTCCACCCA
>Ga0116160_1004011_pt1 | contig 12515 bp, 9 predicted proteins | sample AD_JPNAS2_MetaG_FD_89879 | JGI IMG/M metagenome (GOLD analysis project Ga0116160, IMG submission 89879) | Active sludge microbial communities of municipal wastewater-treating anaerobic digesters from Japan - AD_JPNAS2_MetaG | ecosystem: Engineered > Bioreactor > Anaerobic > Digestate | place...
GCAGTAAATGATGGATGGATTCACTTGGGACAGCTGTTTATATCCGATGCCCAGGCGGTCCATCGTTCCGGGCCTGAACTGCTCGATCACCACGTCATAGTCCTTCACCAGTCTGTAAATGACGCCACGCGCGGCATCATGTTTCATATTGATAGAAAGGGATTTTTTACCCCGGTTCAGATGGGCGTAAATTGCGCCCACCTCGTCCACGTGGGGCGGCAGCAGGCGCACGATGTCCGGGGCTTCGCTGTTTTCCACCTTGATGATATCGGCTCCCAGGTCAGCCAGCATCATGGTGCCGAAGGGCCCGGGAAGGAGGTAGGTGAAATCGAGGATCTTCATCCCCTCAAGTGGTTTCGGCATAGGACGCTCCTGCTCGTGTCGGTCTTTTAATACGATACCGGGACGGTCATATGAAACCACCCTCCCCTGAATATTGCAATAGGAAAAATCCTCCCGGCAGCCGCCGATGTGCAATAATTTTATCCTTTACTTTTACTTCTATTGCCCCCCATACTTCCCCCAGGAGCAAGCCCATGAAACTATCCTCGGACTTTGTAGGTACGCGCCTCAAGGATTACACCTGCACCGTGAACGCCCGGTGGACCATGAACTGCGCCGCTTCCATTGACGATCCCAATCCCCTCTATTTCGATGACGAACGGCCCGGCGGCATCATCGCCCCGCCCCTCTTCCCGGTGGCGGTCACCTGGCCTATTATCGAGCATATCGGCGATTACATCGAGGCAGAGACCTTTCCCAAAGAGGTCATCTTCACCCAGGTCCATTACACTGAACACCTCCGCATCCACAGGCCGGTACGGCCCGGTGACACCCTGTTGATCAAAGGATCCATTGCGGCAATTCTTCCCCACAGGGCGGGCACCCATGTGGTTCTGCGCTTCAACGCTTTCGATTCAGAAGCAAAACCGGTTTTTACCGAGCATATCGGGGCCATGATGAGGGGAGTGCAGTGTTCTGACGGAGGAAAAGGCGGCGACACTGTCCCCGCCCTGGCCGGCCGGCCTGGAAGCGACAGATCGCTGTGGGAATCAAACATCTTCATCCATCCCCTGTCCCCCTATATCTATGACGGCTGCACCAATATACACTTCCCGATCCATACCTCCGTAAAATTCGCGCGCCAGGTGGGCCTTCCCGGTATCATCCACCAGGGGACCCGCACCCTTTCTTTGGCAGTCCGCGAAATCATTGACCGCGAGGCAGGCGGCTACTCCAGCTCCATCGATGTGATTTCATGCCGCTTCACCGGCATGGTGCTTCCCGGTTCTGCCATAACAGTTCGCCTCAATAAAAAAAAGAATTCATCGGAAGGCATCAATCTCAATTTTTCAGTCATCAATGCCGAAGGTCGGCAGGCGATAAGCGACGGCCATATCCAGCTCAAACCATAAAGGAGGATCACATGACACATACCCTGACGTGGCATTTTGTTGAACAATGGTCTGCCGCCCGTCCCGATGCTGAAGCGCTGGTCTTTGGAGAAGAGCGTTTGAGCTGGCGAGATTTTAAAAACAGCATGGACGCGGTGGCCCGCGCCTATCTCGAAGCCGGCGTCATGAAAGGGGACCGGGTTGCCCTCCTGGCCATGGCGCGCACCGAGTTCCTCACCACCTACATGGCCGCGGGCAAGGTCGGCGCGGTCTGGCTCGGCCTATCCCCTAAATTCACCCTTGAAGAGCTGCGTTATCAGATCGGCGACTGCCGTCCTTCAATCCTTATTTCACTCCGCGAATACCTCGGCAACGATCTTTCCGACACCATCCGGGCCCTGATGAAGGAGTTTTCATTCATAAAGAAAGTCATTGTTATTGGTGAACCGATAGACGGAACCGAAGACTATTCCGCCTGGATCGGGAAGCCGCGAAAGGAGCTTGAGGCAGCCCTCGATAAACGGTCCCACGATATCACAGAGCTTGACGATGCCCTGCTCATGTATACTTCCGGGTCCACAGGAAAACCGAAAGGTGTCGTCCATACCCACCGGAGCATAGTGGAAAACATAAAGATTGAGGTCGGCAAGTTCTATTTCGACGAGCATTCACGGGGAATTCTCCATTTCCCCATTAACCATGTCGCCGCCGATGTGGAGATCGGTTTCGGCGCCATCATGTCCGGAGGATGCATCGTGTGCATGGACCGCTTTGACCCCGCCGAGACCCTGAAGGTCATCGAAAAAGAAAAGATCACCCATGTCGGCCAGGTCCCCGTGATGTTTCTCCTTGAATTCAAGCAGCCGGAATTCTGGAAAACCGATTTCAGCAGCGTCAAGGCCTTTGTCTGGGCCGGCGCCGCCGCTCCGAAAATCATGATAGATCTTCTCACGCCGATATGCCAGAAAACGGGCGCAGCCCTTCTCACCGGGTACGGGAGCACCGAAGTCTGCGGCTTCATCACCTACACGGAAAAAGACGAAGAAGCCGAGGCCCTTCTCAAAACAGCCGGGAGGATAGCCCCTCCCTTTGAGCTCAAAATTGTGGATAAAAACCGCCGCGAGCTCCCTGACGGGGAGATAGGCGAAATCGCCGTGCGCGGGCCCTTTCTCATGAAGGGATATTACAACAGGCCCGACGAAACGGCCCGTGTCATCGACCGTGAAGGATGGTATTACACGACCGACCTGGCGTACCGCGACAGCCGCGGTTATATACGCATTACGGGGCGTATCTCCGAAATGTTCAAGTCCGGCGGCGAAAACGTATACCCCCGCGAGATCGAAGAGATCATCGAGTCGCACGGCGCTGTTCTCTTTGCCGCCGTTATCGGCATACCCGATGAAATCTACCAGGAAGTGGGGTGGGCGTTCGTCATGCCCAAGCCCGGACAGAGCGTTACTGAGGATGAACTGCGCGGCCTGTGCAAATCCTCACTGGCCAATTTCAAGGTGCCGAAAAAGTTCTTCATCAGGCCCATGCTTCCTCTTCTGACAAGCGGCAAGGTGAACAAGCTGGCTTTGAAGGATGAAATCCGTGAAATATTGAAAGGAGAACCAAAGGCTTAATGATGAAGCACGATATCCTGACAAGAAACGCCTGCAGGGAATTTTCCCGCCGGCGTCTCATTTTTCAGGTGCTTCGTGATTATTAACGCGGCACCGGGATCACTTTTTTTCAGCCACGGGCATGCAGTATACTATTTTCCCGGACTGATGATCATATAGTTCCATGCCGAAATCACCGGTTAACTTCTTTTTCTTTCCGAATTCCTCGATTTTCGGATATACCCTGGCAGGTCCTATCATGTACGACAGGAATGTTGTAAGCGGGAACTCCCCCACCGCGCACAGTGTTTTTTTGAAGTCCTTGACTATAAGGCCTTCTGGCACGGTCCCCAGTTTTTCCAGATCCGCCTTTTCAATGATAAAACCGCACTCACTGCGCAGCTGCTCCTCCTTGACCTTGGCCGGATCATCGTAATAGAGGCCCACTCCTTTCAGTTTCTTCGTATCAACACTCTTTTTCAATGCCTTTTCGACCTCGTCAAAGACGGCCCCGGTCTTATAATAACTGCCGGTATGCTTCTTCACCACCATGGTGAAGGGACCTATCTCCTTTTCAGTTATCACAACTGAAGAAAAAATCCCGCTGTATCCCATGAAGCAGAGAACTGCCGCGACAAGAACCGCAAAGACAATGATTACTTTTTTCATAATAACCTCCCGGAATTAATATACTATACATATGTATAGATATATTGTTTCATGTCAATTATTTTTATAATCCCATGTACCGGGACACGATAAGCTTCATGACCTCCGAGGTGCCGGCATAGATGGTCTGGATACGGGCGTCCACGAAAAAGCGGGAAATGAGGTACTCGGTGCAGTAGCCGTATCCCCCGAAGAGCTGGAGGCACCGGTCTGCCACGTGCATGGCCATCTCGCAGACCCAGTACTTGGCCATGCAGGTCTCCCTGGTGACATCCTTGCCCGCGACATGGTTGTTGATCAGGGTGTCGACAAAGCAGCGCCCCGCCGCTATTTCCGAGGCCAGCTCAGCCAGGAGAAACTGGGTGTTCTGGAACTTCGACAGGGGCTTGCCGAAGAGCTTCCGTTCCTTAACATATTCAATGGTCACCTCCAGCCCCCGCTCCGCCGCCGCCTGGGACGCCAGGGCGCAGACGAGCCTCTCCTGCTGCAGCTTCTGCATGAGATAGATGAAGCCCTGGCCCTCCGCGCCGAGGAGGTTCCCGGCCGGGATGCGGCAGTCGTCGAAAAAGAGCTCGGAGGTGTCCTGCGCCTTGAGGCCGATCTTCTTTATCAGCTCTCCCCGGGAAAATCCGGGGGTGTCCCGCTCCACCGCGAAAAGGCTCATGGCCTGGGCGGGCGGCGTGGCGCTATCGCCGGTCCGGGCCGCCACCACCACCAGGTCCGACAGGTGCCCGTTTGATATGAAGGTCTTCCGGCCGTTCAGGACCCATGAATCGCCGTCCCGCTTCGCCGTGGTCCGTATCGACGCCAGGTCCGACCCCGCCTCCGGCTCCGTCATGGCAACGGCCAGTATCGTGTCGCCGGTGATGCATCCCGGGAGCCACCGCTCCCGCTGCTCCTCGGTGCCGAAGGAAAAAATGTAGGGCGCCACGATGTCATTATGGAGGGGAACAAAGAGGCCGCTCGCCCCGTACCGCGCCAGTTCCTCGGTGACTATTACCGAGTAGAGCCAGTCCGCGCCGGCCCCGCCGTATTTCTCCGGGGCCCAGGGGACCAGGTATCCGTTGTCGCCGAACTTTTTCCATATTTCCCGCGGCACGATGCCGTCATGCTCCCACTGCGGATAACGGTCGCCTATTTCTTTGTTGAGAAATCTTCTGAAGGTGTCCCGGAAAATCTGGTGGCCTTCGGTGAATACGACTGTGCGGTCCATGACATACTCCCCATTGTGATAAAATATGAGATGACAGGCGCATCGTTTCAGCGAAAAGGCAGCCAGGATGGCTGCCGGAGCCGCAAGGACAGGATGTCCTATTTGCGGCGGATTGAGCGAAACGAGCGCCTCTCAATTAATGTGAATAGAATTTCTTCCCTTTTACCGCCATGTCCTTGAGCATTCTTGCCGGGGTGAAGCGTGCGCCGTACTTGGCCCCAAGGTCTTCCATGATTTTGACCACGGCCCCCGCGCCCAGGGCATCAACGTACCGGAAGGGACCGCCCCGGAAGGGCGGGAACCCCAGGCCGAGAATGGCCCCCATGTCCCCGTCACGCGGCGATGATATGATCCCTTCCTGCAGGCAGGTGACCGCCTCGTTGACCATCATCAGGCTGACGCGGTGCTGCACTTCCTCCACGTTTATTTTTTTCCTTTCTCCGCCTCCGATCAGGCCATACACCTCGGTGTTGACCGGCTTCTTCCCCTTCTTTTTCGGCAGGTCGTAGCGGTAGAGGCCTTTCTTGCTCTTGCGGCCGATAAACCCTTTTTCAGAAAGAATGGAAAAATCAAAGGGAGCGATGATTCCCCGCGGTTCGAAAATCGGCTTCAGCTCCTCGATGACGTGGATGCCCACATCAATGCCGACCTCGTCGAGGAGGGTCATGGGCCCCACGGGATAGCCGAACTGCTGCATGGCCCGGTCAATGTCCTGAAATTCGCCTCCCTCCTTAACGACCAGCACGCTTTCCATCAGCAGCGGCCCCAGTATCCGCGTGGTGTAAAAACCCGGACCGTCCTTCACGATGATGCAGGTCTTCCCCTGCCGTATGCCCAGTTCCAGAGCCGTGGCCGTGACCCGGGGGGCGGTTTTGTCCGTCTTGATGATTTCCAGGAGCGGCATCCGGGGGACCGGCGAAAAATAGTGCATGCCGATCACGTTTTCCGGCCTGCGGCATCCCTGCGCTATGGATTTTATCGGCAGGGCCGAGGTATTGGACGCGAAGATCGTGTCCCTGTCCGCGGCGTCTTCCACGTCTTTCAGTATCTTCCGCTTGAGGTTTATGTCCTCGAACACGGCCTCGATAACGATATCGGTCCCCCTGAACCGCGAATAATCGTCGCAGGGCACCAGCTTGCCGTACATGACGTCGCCGTCGAACTTCCGCACCGCCCCCGACCGCACCTGCTTCTGTATCCCCTTCCATATCTCCTTCATGCCCTTTGCCGCGGCGTCGGCGCTCATGTCCTTCATCAGGATGGTGTCGCAGACATTTGTTGACACGGCTGCAATGCCGCTCCCCATGAGGCCGGTGCCTATGACAGCGAGCTTCTTCACATCTTTCGCTTTGTTCTTGTAGGGATTTTTCTTAAGATCCGTGATGCCGAAAAATATGTTCATGAGCGATTTGGCTTCCGGCGTCATGACCAGTTTCACGAAACGGTCGATGTCCTTCTCAATCCCCTTCAGCACGCCCTTCCGCCAGCCGAATTCCACGGAATCAATGATTTCAAGGGGTGCCGGATAGAGACCGCGGGTCTGTCTCATCACCATCTGCCAGGCCTGCTTGAACACGATCCCCCGCCCGAAGGGCGATTCAAGGAAGGCGTCCGCCAGCGAACGCTTCCGCTTCCGCTTAAACCCCTTCTTCGCCAGCTCCACGGCCTTTTGCACGCCGATTTCCTTAAGACCGTAGGGCACGACGACTTCGTCGATAAGGCCGAGCCTGCGGGCCTTCCGCACCCTGACGTTTTTCCCCGTCAGCATCAGGGGGAGAGATTCCCTGAGGCCGATGAGACGCGGCAGGCGCTGGGTGCCGCCGCCGGCGGGCAGGAGACCCAGCATCACCTCCGGAAGGCCCATCACGGTCTTCGGCGAATCCGCCGCCATGCGGTAATCCGATGCCAGGGCCACCTCCAGCCCCCCCCCGAGGCAGTTACCGTTGATGCAGGATACGACCGGGATCGGCAGGGCATCGATGCGGTTCAGGATGTCATTGGCCCTGCTGATGTATGTCCTGGTCTCCCTGTCGCTCTTCATTGCGATTACCTCGTCGATGTCGGCGCCGACAACGAAGTTGTCCTCCTTGCCGCTGACAATGACCAGGCCCCGGACCTCGGCGGGATCTATCTTTTCAATCATGGCCGCTATTTCATCCAGAAGCCCGCTGGATACCTTGTTCACCTTTGAATCCTTGCAATCTATGGTTATGACCGCCACTTGTTCCTTGGTGATTTCCACTGCTATGTTTTTCATGGTTCTTCTCCTTGCGCCAGGCATTAATACTGAGCATTCTCGACGATGACGGCCCCCCCGATGGCCCCTGCCGCGCATCCGGCAATAACGCCGAACCGCTCACCGGACTCTATGAGACGGTTACAGCAGGTGGTCAAAAGGCGTGCCCCTGTCGCGCCGAAGGGATGGCCTATGGAGAGTGAGCCGCCATAGGTGTTTAACTTGTTCATATCCACCTTTCCCGCCCTGCCCGGCAGTCCCAGTTTTTCCCGGCCGAACCTGTCCGATTCAAGGCAACGGATCACTCCCAGCATCTGGGCCGCAAAGGCCTCATGTATCTCGAAAACGCCGATGTCCGAAAATTTGATCCCTGCTTTTTTCACTGCCAGGGGGATGGCGAAGGCCGGCCCCAGCAGGAGTTCCTCCCACAGGTCCTGGCCGGTTATTGCCTGAGAACGAAGATAGGCTTTCGGTTTCAGCCCCAGGGCTTTGGCCTTTTTCTCACTCATAACGAGCACCGCCGCGGCCCCGTCCGTGAGAAAGGACGAATTCGCCGCCGTCACCGTGCCGTAGCGCCGGTCGAAGGCCCCCTTCAGCCTGGAAAGGTTTTCCACCGTGGCATCCGCGCGGGGCCCATTGTCCTCGATGATCGCTCTGTCTTTACCCGAAACCACAACGGGGACCATCTCATCTCTGAACTTTCCCTCTTTCATGGCCGTTGCCGCCCTCTGGTGTGACATGGCGGCGTAAGCATCCTGGTCCTCCCGTGAAATGCCGAGCCGCTTTGCAAGCCGGTCAGCGTTCTGCCCCATGATGAGGCCGGTGGAATACTCCCCCAGGGCGGGCTTTTCCGGCATGACGAAATCCGCGAGCTTCATTTTTCTGAGAAGTTTGATCTTCCCCGAGAGGGTCTTGGGCCGCTTGAACATTGTCATGTCCAGGATGAAACGGCGATATGCCCGCGAAATCTTTATCGGCGGATCGGAAAACGTCTCCACGCCGCCGGCTATGACGGCATCGGCATCCCCGCATAAAATCATATTGGCGGCATTGGCAATGGCCAGGCCGGCGGAAATACAGGCGACCGTGTTTGTATGGGCCGGTATGGTGCAGGGGAGCCCTGCGCCGAGCATGATTTCCCGCGCCACATTGGTCGTGGTGATATCGGCCGCCACGGTCCCCATGATGACATGGCCGATTTCTTCCGCCGGGATGGGGATCTTTGAAACAAGTCCCTTGACCGCGTATCTTCCGATCTCCCAGCCCATGATATCATAATATCCGGTGCCGGACCTCTGGAAGGGAGTCCTGCAGCCGTCTATGACGGCAATCCGTGAACCTTTCGTATACATACGCGCCTCCACAACTTTTCGTGATGACCGATTGGAATAGAGAAAAATTATTGACTTATTGTATTACAAAATATATATTATTGTAATACAATAAGTCAATTAAAAAACGCGGATATCCAAAGAAACGGGAAAACTCCGCGGGAGAGCCAGATATATATAATCATGATTTTGTCTATTTTCCCCTTTCCCTTCGCAAATGGCTGAAGATAACCATTGGCAGCTCACCGGATCTGGGTAGAGAGGCTGATATGTTTTTTTATAAATTCATAATTTATCGTTGATACCGGCACCTTGTAATAAAATATAGTAATCAAAGGTAGGTGACTTGAGCCGAAGGCCTTTGAAGCGAGATAGAACGCTATAAGTACTGGATGAGACAAGAACATGGTTTTGAATCGTATTGAAAAATCACCGGACCTGCCAAGCCTGGTAGCCAAGCAGATCATCGAGCACATTACATCGGGAGCTCTTAAACCCGGCGACAAGCTCCCTTCAGAACATGACATGACGAAAAAATTCGGCATAAGCCGCATTTCCCTCCGGGAGGCGATGAAACTCCTCGAAGCGAAGGGATATATCGAATCGCACGGCCGGCGCGGCAAGTTCGTCAAAGTCGCCGGGGGCCCCCCCCTGGAATCCACCATAGAAGACATGATTTCGGTCGACCACAACAAGATATGGGAGCTTCTCGCCGTCCGGCGCCTCATTGATTCCGAAGCGGCGCGCATGGCGGCCCAGAGCGCGACAAAAAGCCAGATCGCCCTCCTGAAGAGGTTCAAGTCCGAAGCCGACAAGCTTGGCGTCACCAGCCTGCTCCTGTCAAAAGAAGGCGGCAAGCTCTACGCGCGGTTCTATGATGACCTCGCGGACGCCACCAACAATACGATCTTTTCCCATCTGATGAAGTCCATATCATCCCTCCTGAAAGGGGCCCTCCCCTACAGCAGGCAGAAGCTGGTCGGCGTTGCCGGCGCCTCCGAGATATTCTATACCCAGCATATGAAAATCATCACGGCCATAGAAAAGGGGGATGCCGAGGACGCCAAGGCATCGGTCATCGATCATATCGATTGGCTCGAAAAGACCCTGAAGAAAATACCTAAATAATTCTTGCCTTAATTTCCAGCCCGAATTATTAATCCACACATTCCTGCGAGGTCGCCATGGGGTTAACATACAAGGATTCAGGCGTCGACGTCGAGGGGGGGAACAATTTCGTGAAACGCATCGCCCCCATTGTTCGGTCGACATTTTCGAAGAGGGTTATCACGGACATCGGCGGATTCGGCGCCCTTTTTTCCGGCGCCTTCCCCGAATACAGCGACCCGGTGCTGGTTTCCGGCACCGACGGCGTCGGCACGAAACTTAAAATCGCCCAGATGATGGGCAAGCACGACACCATCGGCATTGACGCCGTCGCCATGTGCGTCAACGACATCGTCGTGTCAGGGGCAAAACCCCTGTTCTTCCTTGACTATATCGCCTGCGGCAGTTTAATTGAAGACGTCATGGTCGATATCGTGAAAGGGCTGGCCGAAGGGTGCCGCCAGGCCGACTGCAGCCTCGTGGGAGGCGAAACGGCCGAACACCCCAGCGTCATGGCCCCCGAGGACTATGACATCGCCGGATTCGCCGTCGGCGTGGTGGACCGAAAAAACATCATCAACGGGCATACCATCGCCCCGGGAGACGCGATTATCGGAATTCCCTCCTCCGGCATACACTCCAACGGCTACTCGATGGTGCGGAAACTTTTTTTCGACATGAAAAAGTATACGGTCGCCACCAGGATCAGCGAACTGGGGACGGACCTTGGCTCCGCCCTGCTGACGCCCACGAAGATATACACCCGCAGTATCATCGAATGTCTCTCAGCAGGCATAGAGTTGAAGGGGCTGGTCCACGTCACCGGCGGAGGCTTTTACGAAAACATCCCGCGCGTCCTGCCGAAAGGTGCCGCCGTGCAGATCAACCGCTCAACGTTCGAGGTTCACCCAATTTTCAAAATCATACAGAGCGAAGGGAACGTCAGCGACCGCGAGATGTATACCACGTTCAATATGGGTATCGGCATGATGGTATTCGTTGACAACGCTCACGCTGAAACGACCGTGGAGCGGCTGAAACAGTCAGGAGAATCCGCGCGTATCATCGGAACGGTAATCGATCATTCGGATGAACGGGTAATTTTACATTCATAACAACAGGAAGGCCTCCATGAAAAAAACTTTATTTATCATTATTGCATTATCATTCTTCGGCTGCGGCCTCCCCAAGAACCTCAAGGTTGCCGAGAACAAGGACAGCTCGGTCATCGGCATTTCCCTGCGTACCGTTACCCTTTCAATTTTCAACAACAAGCCGGAAACGGTCTATTTTGTAAAGCTTGATGAAAAAGACGAGAACAACCTGGGCAACCGTATCATACCTTCCAATTATGTCAGGGGTGACTACGCCTATCTCATCAACGCCCAGCCGGGAAAATACGCCGCGGTCGCGTCTTTTTTCACCCAGACCGACAACTGCTATAACAGCTTTTATGACGCGGATGCCATCAAGAGCACGGTGATTGATGTCGGGCCCAATCAGATCGTTTTTATAGGGAAAATAAAGATTGAAAACAGGATGAAAAACCTTTACCAGAACATTGAGCAGAACGGGGACAAGGCCCAGCTGCATTATTACAACCTCCTGAAGACCTTCATGTACGGCACCTTTTACTGCGGGTCCCTGATCTCTGCAGAAAAAAATAAGGACCTTGAAAGGGATTTTCTCGTAAAAACCAGGGCTTATTTCAAGGATTCCGAATGGCTTCCATTGCTGGATAAAAGTATTGAAGCCATTGATAAATAATGCGTTTCGAACTACCATTGAGCGTCGGAAAAAGCCTGTAAACAGAGCCTGTTACAGGCTTTTTTTTCAACATATCAGCCAGAAAAGATTAACCAAGAGTGACAAAATAACGGCATTAAAATCATTTTTTTTCTGCATCACTCTAACCTAATAATTTACCTTTTGTTACAAAAAATGTTTGATTTATTTCCAGCTGTTTAGAAGATTCACTAAAAATTTTTTTGGAGGATTTCTATGCTCAAAAAAAGACTATTCGGGCTGCTCCTCCTTGCGGCATTTATATTTTCCGCCACTGCGCTCTTCGCGCAGGCAAAACCGCAAGACAAGAAGGCCCAGGATAAGAAAGGCGTTGAACTTGTAGAACCCGTCAAAGTTGAAAAGCCGAAAGGTAAAGAAAAGATAATGATTTACAACGGCGAGTACCTGAAGGTCCAGCTCTACGGCTTTGTCAAAATGGACATGGTGTATAACACCACCAATGTTTTCAATGAATCAGGTCCCTTCAGGGTTGAAAACCAGGTGATTTTTTTAAATCCCAGTGGTGGTGCTATTGTTACCGCTCCGATAATCGGACAGCCTACCGTTTACGTAAAACAGACGGGCGACCAGAGGACCGGTTCCTTCGTCATTGACATGCGGACTTCCCGCCTGGGTCTCAACATCATGGGCCCCAAGGTCCTGGGGGCTGACACTAAAGGAAACCTTGAAATTGACTTCTGGGGTTCTACCGCTCCTTCAGGTTCAGGAGCCCGGCAGGGAATCCCGATGCTCCGCCACGGCTACATGCAGCTTGACTGGAAGACCGACATCTACTCCGCGTATCTCGTCTTTGGCCAGACCTGGGGCGTGGCCATGGCCATGCCGGCCCAGCCCACAACCCTCACCTACGTTCCCTTCGGTGAAAACGGCAACATATTCATCCGTGAGCCCATGATCTGGTTCGGCCAGAAAGTCGGGAACAATGTTTTCAACGTGACCCTTGACCTGTCCTGCGCCCGGGTGCTGGCAGGTAATGATACCGGAACTGCTGCCACCAGCATATACCCCGGTGTCAACGGGACACAGCCTGATGACCGCGGCGCCGGCGAAGCGAGCATGCTCCCCGGCGGACGTGCCCGCCTCTACTTCACGATCAAGCCCGCTGAAATTGCCACCATTACCCTGGGCGGCAGCGCCCTGTATCAGGTGGAA
>Ga0116160_1004017_pt1 | contig 12505 bp, 11 predicted proteins | sample AD_JPNAS2_MetaG_FD_89879 | JGI IMG/M metagenome (GOLD analysis project Ga0116160, IMG submission 89879) | Active sludge microbial communities of municipal wastewater-treating anaerobic digesters from Japan - AD_JPNAS2_MetaG | ecosystem: Engineered > Bioreactor > Anaerobic > Digestate | place...
ACCATTACGTACTCCTAATATATAGTTATATATAAGCAGCAATTGAAAAAAATTCTTCATAAACCTTTTTTATTCGTATTATCTCATGAACAACTGTACCGTGTGAAACTTTAATTGTTTTACGAATTTGAGCATATGTTTCTCCTTTCATTTTTTTATCAAAAATAATTTTTTGTCGCTCTGTAAGACGATTGATAAATTTTGAAATATCAGGAGCCATTTCTGAAAAACCAAGTTTTGATATTAATTGCATTTTTTCGTTTCCATCTTCATCAAATTCAAATAGACATTCACAATCTAAAAGTTTTTTTTGTTTCCAATATATTCGCGAAATTGCAAACTGTACAGACTTATAATAAGAAAACTTTGAAATATCTTTAACTTTATTAATAGTGATGCACTCAACAAAATAATAAAGGGCTTCGTATACATCAGATACGAAGTCCTCTTTTTGAATACGTCCCTTTGAACATTTTTCATATAAACATGCTTTTTTAATTATTAGAGGTTTATACTTTGTAAACACATTATAAACCTTTTCTGAAGTAGTTCCATTTTGAAGGATTTCAAGATCAGTCATTTAATAGCTCCTTAATCATTTGATAATATCATTATATATCAACTTAAGAATAAAGTAAACCATTTTTATAAAATATTTTTACATTTTTGACATAATAACTGTATACAAAAGTATACAGTTAACCATATTTAACAAAAGATATTAATGACTTAAATCCTTTATCATCAATTTGAATTTTAAATATACCTCTATCTTCTTTTTTTACAGAAACGTTTGTTTTCCATTGCCAGATTGATATATTTTTAATCGATCCAGTTTCATCATAAATACTAAACTGCTGATATTTTTTACCAGTTTTTGTTGTTTTGTTAGCTGTTAAAGAAACAACGCCATATACATTATATTTACCTTCTGATGAACAATTTGATTGAAATTGTAGTTTTACTTTATTACCAATTTCTTTTCTTATTTCAGCAAAATTATTTATTTCAATAAAAGATATATTTAGATATTCTTTTTCTTTTTCTATTTTTTCTTTTATTGAAAAACTATTTTTTTCAAAACGTTTTTCATTTCTAAGTTTTTTGAAAATAAATTCTTCAATTTCTTCGCGTGTTGAACATGAATAATATGAACACCCAAATATATCAGTTTCTTGTTCTATTTCTATTCCATCAAAAGCACCCGACCAAAGTAATGCATCAATCGATCTTTTATCGGGGTTTACACGATTATAAAAATCATTTAAACTTGAAAATTGTTTTTTATTTCTTTCTTCAATAATTTTTGATGAAATTATATTTGACAAACCTTTTATTGAATTAAATCCCCATACAATTTCATTTTTTGAGTTTATTGAAAATTGTTCATATGCATCTGTAATTGTTGGTCCTTTTACTGTATAACCTTTAGCCATTATTTGTGAAATATAACTTGCAATTACGCTTTCACCATTATCTTCTTTGCCTTTAGGCGTATTATTAAGAAGAGCAACATTAAATTCAAGATCATAATGATATTTTAGCCAATATTCTCTAAATGAAACATATGTATATGAAACACAATGTGCTTTGTTAAAACCATAAGCAGCAAAGTTTTTAACTAATTCCCACCATTTTTCTGCTTCTTCTTTATTGCCAATCTTATCTGGTTTTGACGCGCCTTCAACAAATAGTTTATGATATGACTCTACTTTTGCAAGACGTTTTGCTTCTGCATCTGCTGATTTTTGTAATTTTACAAGAGCTTTTCTAAAAACATTAACTTCACCCATTGAAAGACCAAATTCATATGCCATTTCCATGAACTGCTCTTGATATGCAATTACTCCATAAGTTGGTCCCAAAATTCTTTGCAAACATTTTGGAATTTTAATATCTTTACTAAATTTATTTTTTGCAAATTCTTCGTGCATTCCCATTCTAAGCGGACCTGGACGTAAAATAGCTGAACAAGCAGATAATTCATCAAAATTTGCAGGTTTAATCATTTCAAGAACTTGACCAGCAATAAAAGATTCAAACTGAAATACGCCTAAATGATCACCTTTTTGACATATTTCTATATATGGTTCTTTTTCATTAACATCAATTTTATCCCAATCAACGTAAATATTATGTCGCTCTTTTATAAGTTTCATTGTGTCAATAATTACTTGAAGATTGTTTAATCCTAACACATCAATTTTATAGTAATTATTGTCACTTAACTCTCGATAATCTCCACCTTCTTGATATGCTGTTACAATATATTTTGTTGCAGAAACGAGAGGCATTGTTTTCATTAAACTTTCTGATGAAACAACAACACCCGCAGCATGTTGTGAAAATTGTCTAATTGATCCTTTTATTCGTTTTGCAAAAAAATTAACATCAAAACCATTATAAGAATATTTTTTATTATTTTCAATATATTGTTTTAACTCTGGATAAAGCTCAATGTTTTCTTCCCAAGAAATATCGTCATCAATTTCTGTTAAAACTTTTGATGTCAACTGTAGTGTTTCTTGAATTGGAATTCCTAATACACGTGCAGAATCTTGTATTGCTACTTTTGTTCTAGTTGTTCCTAATGAACCAACTGGAGCGACATAATCTTGCCCATATTTACTTATTAAATGTTCAATAACTTTATCGCGTACTACTGGGGCATAATCTGTATCGATATCAACAACATCTTCGCGTTCGATATCAAGAAAACGTGCAAACATAAGATCGTGCTTTATTGGATCAACATCTGTAATACCTATACAATAATTTACTAAACTACCTGCGCTTGATCCACGACCAGCACCAACATGCTCTCTTGTATAAGTTGTTTTTGTCCACATTATCATTTCTTGTACAACAAGAAAATAATCAACAAAACCTTTTTTGTTTATAATATCAAGTTCGAACTGAAGTCTTTCGCAATAATCTTTCTTTGAATCTAATTGTTTTTTATTTAATCCATCCCACGCCATTTTTGATAATATTTCAAAACCATTTTCATAAAGTTTTGGAAGCTTACTTGATTTGTCAATTTCAAATTTTTCAATTTTATTTGAAATTTCAATTGTATTTTGGCATGCTTCATAAAATACTTCTTCTGTAAAAATCTCAGACTTATGATATTGTTCCCATGAATCATGAAGTTCATATACATCTTTATAATAAAGATCTTTTGATTTTATTATCCAAATTTTATTTTCTGTATCATTTGCTAAATCTTCAAATGTTTTGTTTTGATCGTTAAGCATTTGAAGCTGTTGCACAGCCCAACCATCTTCATACGTATAATGTACATCATGAGTAAGAACAATTTTAATATTTTTCTTTTTTGCAAGCTTAATAAGTTCTTGATTTAGCTTAACTTGTAAGTCAAATCCAATAACCATTATTTCAATATAATAATCGTTACCAAATATAGAATGCCACCAGTCTACTATTTCTTCTACTTTTGTATTACAATTTTCAATATTAAACTTGTCTTCATCTTTGATTTTATTTGTTAATTTATTTATATAATCATATTCATTAAAATTTTTATTATTATTATAATAATCAAAATCAAAAGTATCAAAATATTCATTTTCTGATATTTTTTCTATGTCATTATTTGAATATAACAAATTCATTGTTTGTGTTTTATTTTTAATAATATTTTCAATATCAAATTTTCTTTTATCTGATTCTAGATAATATTTATATGAATAAATTTTGTTAATTTCAGAGCCTGAACATCCAGATAAACAAATAACTCCTTCATGATTTTCTTCAATTGTTTTTGGACTCATGTAAGGATACATATAAAATCCATTAACCCAAGCGTCGTTTGAACAAGTTATAATATTATAATAACCTTTAAGATTTTTTGCTAATAGTGTAATATGATTTCCATGACGTCGTAATTGTTTTCTTTTTATTTTAGATTCTTTATCATTATTTTTTGTAGCAATTCTAAGTTCTTCAGCATCACGATTAAAATAAGCTTCAATACCAAGAATTGGTTTTATATTGTTGTTGTTACACATAGTATACATCATCATCCAGTTTGATATATTACCATGATTTGTTGTCGATAGACAATGTTTATCGTTATCTAATGCCCATTGAACACGCTCTTTAGGCAAACCAACTCCGTCTTTAAGAGAATAACTATCGTGAACATGTAAATGAGTAAAATAATAATCAAGTTTTATTAGTGAAATTTCTTGTTTAATTTCTTTTAAATCAATATCAAAAAGATTTATAATTTTGCATTCATAATCATACGTTTTTTCTTCATTTTCAGAAAAATAAATAGGTATTATGATTTCTCCATTATTTAAAATACATCTGCTATTTAACCATTCATATGATTTTTCATCACATACAAAAATAACTCGTGGTTTTATTGTATAAATTTCCTTTCCAAAATAATGTTTGAAATTATATTCTTTATTATCATTGTGCTTATTTGTGTATGTAATATAAACGTCTTCATTAATATTAATTCCAAGATGACGACATATATTTTTTATTTCAAATTTGTTTTCATAATTCAAAAACAAAAATGGTGACTTTACATTTATTCCAAATGTAGGTATGTTTGCATTTTCATGCTGTGAAATTTCATTAATTATATCTGTAATTTTAAATGAAATTTTTTGCTTTGCTTGTTTTGCATCAAAAACATTTTTTTTAGTACTCAATTTACGCCTTCTGATGAAATGAATTTACAGTCATATAAATTTGTTTATTTTGTATAAAATACCTTTTCTGTATGTATTCTGTCAATAAGAAAAGAGTATCACAATCCCAATCATGCGTTGTATTTATTTCACTTCTCATAGTACAATAACAAAAAACAGTATTTTCTCTAATAATAAACTGAATCATCGACATACAGCTTGCAAGATTTTCATCATTATCATATTTTGGTTGTAACACTACACGTCTTGTAAACAAATCATTATCCATATATAAAGTGCAATATTTATCTAAAAGTCTTTGTAAATAAATTCTTTCTTCAAAATCTTCTTTTGTAGGAGGAGATATATGTTTATAATTTTTTATTTCAAATGTAACTGGTTTTTCTTCTTCTAAATATTCTTGTCCACGTATTGTTAATTTTCTCATATTAAATCCAGTATGGTTTTATATTGCTTTCAATTACACTTTTTATCGTCATATCTAATCCATCAGTCAACGATATTGGACATTCCCAAATTTTATCGCGCTCAGATTTTATTGTCGAAATTTGATGCCAATGTAAATAGTCTTTTTCTGCAAACCAATTTACCGATTGAATTACGTCACATCCTAGCATTTCAAATTTATCTTCAATCATTTCAATATATTGATACCAATCACATGAGTTTTGATATTTATCACCAATATTGTAATCTTCGTTCCACTTATTAAGTTTTATTAAGTTTAATGTCATACATGCAATGTTTTCAACTCTAGTATATGTTTTTTGTATGTTTTTATCAAGAAGAATATTTAAATTGCATCCGTTATAATAATTATAAACTAACTTTGTAAGTGCACTATGCAAATCATCTGGAAAATTACCAAAACCAAATACAGGTCTAACTATTGAAAAATCTTGCTTACATTCTTTTTCTACAATCATTTCTCCTGCATATTTTGTAATACCATATAACGTTTGTGGATTTTTTTTCGTTTGTTCTGTTATTAACTTTTCACGCGAATAATCCTTTGGATCAAATATTGCAGTTGTCGAATAATATATAAGTTTAATTCCATACATATTACAAATATCTACGATGTTTTTTGTACCCTGAACATTTGTTAATATTGTTTCTTCTGGATTTGCATCGCAATAATCTGTACCAACAAACGCTCCCGAATGTATGATTATATCTGTCTGTTCCCAAAATTTATTAAGTGAAAACAATAATTTTCTATCTGTAAAATCAAGTTCGGGTTTTCTTATTTTAAACGATTGATGCTTTTTTACATTATCATCGATAAGTTCATTTACAATTGTGTGTCCAAGTTTTTTTGCTTGTGAAATCAACTGCTGTGGAATCGTTCCACTTTCGCCTGTTATAAAAATATTCATACAATCTCCTTAGCAAGTTCAACTGGTGTTTTAATAGATGTATCTATTAGTTTTAGATTAAGTTCTTTTGCGATTTGTCGAAAAGCATTTAAGTCTCTTTCGATGTCAATCATAGGTTCATTCGTTTGTTTAAAACGTTTATATAGCACATTTAAATCTGCTTCTAAAACATAATATTCATACCCTAGTTTTTTAGTTTCTTCAATTAAATTGAAATATTCTTGTTCATTAATATTTCTTCCATAAATTCTTGAATATACAATTTGTGAAATATAAGAACGACACATGACAACTATTTGTCCGTTAGATTGCTTAACGATTTCATGACGAATAGAATCTTTACCTGTCCTATCAACACCTTCAAGTATAATTGTTCTAATCATAAATGCTCCATAATTTCTGATACTTTATTTATTCTTATTAAATTACTATTTGAATCATATTTTGTCAAATTTTCTACAGTATTCAATAAAAATGATTTATATCCTTCGTTTGCAAATAAAACAGAATTTTCAAAAGTATCATCAATAAAACACTTTATTTTTAATCCCAATTTATTAAAATCCTCTTTTGAATAGTCTGACCAAAAAATTGCATGATAATTAATATCATTATTTTTTAACCATTCAATTGTATCATAATATATGTTTTTATATTTATTTACTGGACGAACTGTATAAAGCACTATATTATGTTTTTCATATAGTTTATTTATTGTATTAACAGTATCTTCGTTAACTTTAAGAATTCTTTTTTCACCTGATATTCTATATTGATGCTTATATTCGTTGTATTTTTCAATTGATTTTAATTTAATTTGTTTAATGTTTTCAAAATTTTCGTTAAACTCTCTATTAACATAATCTACAAAACATTTAGGATAATAGTTTAATACCCCATCAATATCAAACACGATTACTTCTTTATTTTTAAGTTGTTCAAAAGTTTTGTTTTGATTATATTTTTGTTCAACTACAAATGATTTTTTATTATATTCATTAATTATATCATCATAAGATAGTCCCATTATCTGGGCAAGACCAAGTAAATACTTGAATGTATCAACGAATTCTTCTTTATAGTTTTCACTTATATTATTTTTAGTTTTGTCTGAAATATTATTCATTTTCCAATTCGGAAAACACTGAATAATATCATGAAGCTCTTGTTCTATATGTAGAATAAATTCTTTTATCCAAAATATTTTTTGTGAATCCAAATTATATAAATCTAATCCATTGTCATTAAAATATTTTTCATTAAACTGTAATTGATTATTCCATATTTCTAAATTCAATTGCATCCTCTATTACTGATTCTGTTTTCCACTTTCTATTTCAAGTTCCATATCGTCCAACAAATTTTATATCTGATAAATCTTTGACAAAATCAACAGAAAGTATTTGTGCGTTTTTAAGTTTTATATGATTTATATAATACTCATTATTCTTATCAATGTCAACCTCATTAAAACAATCACAAATTAAAAAATCATTATCTTTCGTAATACGATGAAATTTTGTATTTGTTCTTATATCGTATACATAGTCAAAATCTTGCAAATCTTCAAATATTTTATATTGTACATAGTTCATGTCAAAACTTTGAAAATCATAATTAAATATGTTCAGCTTATTAATTGGCACTGTTGAAATAACGTGCTTGAATTTAATTGTATTATTAATTAAGTTATTTTGTAAATCAATAGACTCTACTTTTTCATTTATAACTTCTGTTTTTAATTTTTCAATTATTTCGTCAAAATCTACTTTAAGTATATCAATTTCGCTTTTATATGAATTCATAACGCTAGAATCAAAATGTTCAAGTGAATTTGTATTGCGCGACTTCATAAAATATTGTTTACGAAAACTATCGTCTGGAACTACAAAACCATTATCAGATAAATAACCAATTTTTATTTTTGATTCTTCAATATTTATATTAATATCTTTTAATAATTTTCTCGAATAAAGCGTATCATGTAAATATCGAGGTCCTAACGAAAAATTACTTTTCATTTGTCCTCCAATTTCTGGTGTTATTATTGTATAATTTTTATTATAAAAAGCATAAATAAGACCGGTTATTCCACCACCAAGAATGTATTTCATATTGTGTTCTCACTAAAAAATTATATTTTTTTTCTTGAATTCATCATCATTTCTCTAAATTCAGGATCTTTCCATTTTTTCTTCATATTTTCACTATGTTTGTTTCTATATTCTTCAGTTCTACAAGCTTCTTTATGTTTTTCAGAATTTTGCATTGCTATACAAAGTTTCTCTCTACCTTCTTCAGATAATTTTCTATTTTTTGCAGCTATACTTAAATTTTTTAAATGCTCTTCAGTAAAAATTCTGCCTTTCATTGTATTGCTTTTACCTTGAGTTGCATTATATGATTTGCAAAAATTTTTAAAATTTTCTGAATTGCTAACTGCTTTACTTATTTTTGCTTTTTGTTCGTCTGTAAGTTTATTTCCAACAACACCTCGACCACCAATTGTTTCATTATAACCTTTTTCATTATTGTGTGAATCATATAAATCTATATAATATATTTCTAATATATCAGCTTCTTCTTTTGTACATTCAGTTAAAATTTCCCAAACAAAATTTTCTTCACCATATTTTCTTATAGCTTTTTGAAAATAATGCATTTTTTCTTGGTTGTTAGACTTAGAATGTTTAATGTGTCCAGCTTTTCTTTGATCTAAAGAGTTTTTAGTTTGTCCAATATAAACTTTTTCATTTACCAAATTTGTCGCTTTATAAATTATCATTATAAACTCCTAACATAATAGTTATTTTATGTTAGGAGTTTATAAATCTACATAAAATATTTTAAATCTTTTGAATCTAATTTTAAAAAATCATTTTCATGATATGTTATAATTTCATTTTTTTCTAAAACAGGTATTCCTTGTTGTTTTAATCTTTCACTATTAGTACAAGAATGGTTAAATTCTTTATAAACTGAGTTATCCTTATTTGTTACTTCCCATCTTCCGCATCCATCAAAAAGATTTGAAAAATACTTTGTTAATCCTTCTGGACCCTCCATATAACCACATTTTTTAATTTTATCACAAAATGGAACAAAAAAACTAGCTAACAATGGAAATTTATCTTCGACTTCTTTTCTAATTTTCCAATGTAATGCAACAATACCTTCTTGCTCGCAAAAAGCTAGTCTACGACTCATTTGTCCTTTAAGAGCAAGATAATTACAACCAAAAACATATGAATGATTTACTGACTGAGGAAGAAAGCATCGTCCTGTTTGCCACGACGAATCTGAAAGACTAATTGTTTCTTCATAAAGATCTTTCGTTAATTTAACCCAGCTTTCAACACGTGATTTATATTCAGAATCTTTTTCGCATTGATCAATAACTTCATTATAAAGTAGAAAATCAGCATCAAGTTTGTTGTTGTCGCGAGTACCAATCGATTCGAAATTAAATCCAATGCGAGCTCTTGCATGCTGATCAAAATCAGATCTAGAAATACCGTTAACTTCAAATTGAAAACTAAGATTTTCAAGAGCTTGTGGTAGAGTATTACCAGTCAGTGCAGATAAAACTACACGATAACGATTTTCAGGTGTTAGTTTTTCCCACTTACCAGTTGATCCTGTTTCGTTATCTCCCCAAGTTGCGCATACAGCACGTCCAATTGTTTCATAAGGATTTCTTGGCCAGTCTGTCATGCGTACATACATACCAGAAACATCGTCTTTATATGAGTATGTCTTTTGTGGACTTTGACTTGGTAGAGTACCCATAGCTCGTCTCATATTGATTACATCTTGTTCGTTCATTTGTTCTCCTTAAATTTTTATACAGTTAATATTACTATCTTCTAAAAAATCTATTCCAAAAGAATTTCTATCATATTCATTAATATAATATACATTTTTAATGCCGCTTTGTACAATTAGTTTTGCACAATCTATACAAGGTGCATGCGTTACATATAAATCACAATCATTTGTTGATTGACCTTCTTTTGCAGAAAAAGCTATAGCGTTAGATTCTGCATGTATTTCATTTTTTGAAAATTCTGCATGTTTCTTTTTAAACTCTTCTGAGTTGACCGTTTCATTTTTGAAAATTTCATTACAATGTTCATGACCAGAAGTGACACCATTATAACCCATTGATATAATTCTATTATCACGTACTAAAACAGCTCCAACTTGCAATCTAATACAAGTTGAGCGTTTTGCTATTAATTCAGTTATTTGTACAAAAATTTGTTCCCAAGAAGGTCTCATGTTAAAATCCTTTTATTGTTTTATAGTTTTTATAAAAATTATTTTTACAATCTAAAGCCCAACTAAATTTATCTTGCATAGCTTTATTATACACTTTTTCAAGCGGAATGTCAAACGATTTGCAAAAACTTATACCAATTCGAGGGTCTCATGGCCAGAAGCGACACCATTATAACCCATCGAAATTATTCTTGATTCTTTTACAATAATACATCCTACTTGAAGCCTTTTACATAAATTCAGCAAGAAAGATGCTAAGTCTTTAGCTTAGCACTAGTTCACAATTTCTTTAAATATAATATGGCTCATAAATAGAATTGTCAAATGTTGGAAAATTTTCTATCCAATCAGCTTGTTCCTTTAAACATTTATCATATAATTGTCCATCATTTTTTATTAAATTAATTTTTTCAATTAACTCTTCTCTTGTATCGACATAATAAAAATCATTGTCAAATAATTTTCCATAAGGCCTATAAATAAAAGATATAGTTTTTGCTAATGAAATTTCAATTAATCTTGATGGTAAATGTCCTGAACCAGCAAACTGTGATGCTCCTAAAACTATAGATGCCCAACTATTACTTATTTGTTGTATGCATTGGTCAATAGGTTTTTTTGCAAAAACATCTACTTTTGCTTTTGTACAATTCCATTTATCAAAATTAGAACCAAATAAATTACATGTTTCAAAATCACAAAACTTTTGTACTTCTTCTAATCTTGGAGCTCTATATGCACCATAATAACAAAGATCATATTTTTTATTTTCAAAAATGTTTTGTTGTGAAATTAAATTTTTCGCATAATATGTTCCTTTTGATATTGTCATATAATGAAGTTCTTTACATTGTAAATATTTTTTCTTTGAATTAAAAACTTTTTCAAGCACATCTTTATTTTTAATTGAAGTAATTAATCTAAATGGAATGTGTGAATTGTCAATATCTTTTGGTTCTAGTCCAAAATCATTTTTAAGAGCATCAATCATCTTTTTCTTTGCTTCGCCTTTACGTTTATCAATTAAATCAATGCATCTATATATAGCCATATAAACAATATCATCACTAACAATAAAAAATTTAGTTTTATTAACGTCTTTTATTTTATGAACAAATAATGCTAATTCTACTTGTCGTTTGTTTAAAACACCTCCAAAACAATTGTCTGAAGGTGAATAAATAAATATTTCATCATATTCATTTGGATCAATGTTTTTCAATTCATAAACAGATTTTAAATCATCACATTTAAGAAGCTTTGAACATCCATAGGGAAGTATGTACAATAAATGATTTGTTTTAGCTTTGTTTTGATGAACATAATATATAAACAATTTTTTCATTGTTTTACAACTTCATATGAACTATAAAAATTATCTTTGCACTCTAGCGCCCAGCTAAATTTTTCTTGCATAGATTTATTATACACTTTTTCAAGCGGAATATCAAACGATTTGCAAAAACTTATACCAATTCTTGGATCGCAATATGATTGTCTACTAGTACCAAGCGCAATATTTTTTGTTTTTTCTTTTAATTCTTTTTTAAGTTTGAAATCATTTATTTGTTTCTTTTTCTTTTCAAGTCTTTCTTGAAGACGCTTGATCTTATCTTTATAGTTTTTCTTAAGCAACGCTTTATCGTTTATTCTATATTCTTTTTCATCAAGTTTATCTATTTTCGTCTTAAGTTCTCTAATTTGTTCATTTATATTTTTTTCAATTATAACATATTCATCTTTCATTTGCTGAAGATGATTATTCATTTCTTCTGATTTCGATTCAAAGTTTTTTCCGACATTTTTTTGATGATTTAATTTTTTCGCAACCTCAAGATTTGCATTGTCAAATATTGCTATTTTTTCTGAGTTTGTCATCGATGTTTTAATTTTAGCATTTTGTAATCCATAAGCAAGTAAAGAACTTCCCCATGCAGTTCTAAAAACTTTAGCTGAAATACCTTCAACGACAAACGAAATAAATTCTTTAACTTCACCAGAGGTAACATCTGGAAAAATCATTTCGCCTTTTTTCTTTCCGTTTAAAAGAAGTAAAAGTTCTTTTTCAATATAATGTGGCAGTTGAATAGAATTTGAATAATGAACTGAATCTTTTCCATCAAAAGAAAGTTTTAAAATATGTTCTTTAATTGA
>Ga0116160_1004022_pt1 | contig 12497 bp, 5 predicted proteins | sample AD_JPNAS2_MetaG_FD_89879 | JGI IMG/M metagenome (GOLD analysis project Ga0116160, IMG submission 89879) | Active sludge microbial communities of municipal wastewater-treating anaerobic digesters from Japan - AD_JPNAS2_MetaG | ecosystem: Engineered > Bioreactor > Anaerobic > Digestate | place...
AAAACTACTTTTATTATTCAACAACCAATTTTTCAACTAAGCATTGAGTTTTAGTAACTAATTTTACGAAATAAACACCAGGAACAAGATCTAATGAGATTTCTTTTGTTGTATTTCTATTTGCAACAAAATTATCACTTAGAATAATGCTTCCTTTTGTATCAAAAATTTGATAGTTCACCTTACCATTGATATTAGTAAAATCTAAAGTAAACTTACCTTTGTTAGGATTAGGATAAATTGTAAGAGCAGAGTTTTCTGCAGTTTCAATTCTAGTATAAATGCTTGCATTTACAGTCCAATCTTGATTACGTACTCCATCTTCAGCAATTACTGTATAAACAACTGGATTTGTAAAATCGTTTGCTGTAATACCACTTTCTTGAATAATTTCACCAACTTTTACGGTAGCACCTTCAGATAAGGTAAATGTAGCTACAAGGTTTGTGAGATCTGTGCCTTCAACAAGCTGGGTGATGACTTGATAGTTATCATTATGAATAATTGCTGGTGAATATTCATTAGTAAAAGAAAAAGTTACAATATCGGTTTCAGTACTAAGTGATACAATTTCAAGATTTACATTATCAATCTTAACTTGAGCTCCGCTGTTGCCTAGATAATGGAAAGCAAATTTAACAATAGATTCACCTGTATAGTTATTGAATAAAACACTTGCTGTATTCCAAGTATAGCTTGCAAATGTCCCGAAATCTTCTTCTTGCCAGATTTGAGTCCAAGTGTTGCCATCATCTGTGGTAACTTTTATCATTAAGTCAGCTCCATCGTTTTGAACTTGCCAATAATAACTCATATAAAAATCAAATGATAATGTTACATTAGTAATTCCACTTAAGTCAAATTCAGGACTTATTGCCCATTCATCCATAAGATTTGCATCACTATATAGTGCTTCTAAACCATTTCCAGAATAGCCTTCTCCAATGTGCCAGTTGGAGTTAGGATTGGTATGAGTATTTGTAAAACTCCAGCAAGTAGGTTCTTCAAACTCTTCAAAATATGGAAAACTAGTTATAGCATCGCTACAATCAGGAAATGTTGTGAAAATAGTAGGACCAAACCATAAACTATAATCATTTCCTCCACAGACAGACCTTACCCAAACATAGTATGTTGAAAGATTTTCTAGCTCATTCAATACAATTGAGTTATTAGCTGTTGTTTCAAAATTGGTTATATTATCATTTGGTGCTGTATTGGTTGTGGAGCAATACACATGATAAGTGTCAGGATTTGAAATTGGTGTCTCCCATGTGATATTAGCAGAATTTTTTGTAATATCACTTACTTCAAAAACTTGTGGTTCATAACAAGTTATAAGTTCAACGGTCAAATTGTCTAACCAATACACATTTAAATATTCGTTTGAATTATGTATGAATGCAATATGATTATTTGCTCCCGACAAAGTTGTTGAGTATAAATCATATTGATAATACATCCAACTTTCATTTGTGGGTTGTATAGTTTCTACTAATTCAAAAGTAGAAATGTCTGCAGGATCACTCATGACACCAAAGCTCATTGTGCCAGAACCTAATAAGTCATCTGCTTTTAAATAGAAACTAACTCTTAGGTTATGAATATCTTCTGCAAATGCAGGCGATACTGCATAAGTTGGTTCTGTAGATGATGATTGGAATTTTAAGTTCTTTGGTGAACTTACAAAAGGACCACTAGCAACTGAAGGATAAGTACCATTGTATGTTGTATATGCTAAAGGTCTTGCCCAACAATTTGGTAGTGTACCTGTGTCGTAAGTGTCAAAGTTTTCTATATGTGGAAGTGTGCTTATTGTAGTACATTCAGTGGTGAATGAAACAGGTCCTGTCCAAACGCTATAGCCATTTACACCGCAATTAGACCTTACCCAAACATAATAAGTGGTAGCATTTGGTAATAATCCGTTTAAATTAATTGAGTTAGTATTTGTTGTTTCAACATCGGTTACGTCATCTGTTGGTGTTGTGTTTATTGTAGAGTAATATACTTGATAAGAGCTAGGATTTGAGCCTGATGTTGTCCAGGAAAAACTTGCAGAAAATGCTGTAATGTTAGTTACTTCAAGAGTTTCTGGCTCAAAACAACTAGGACTCAATTCAACTTTAAAATCATCTAGCCAATAAGAATTGTAATTTGAATTTGAATTATGCTTGAATGCTATATGATTATTTGCTCCCGACAAAGTTGATGAATATAAATCATAGTAATAATAATTAAAGCTAGTATTTGTAGGAGTTATAGTTGCTACTGTTTCAAAAGTAGAAATGTCTTCAGGATCGCTCATAACTCCGACATCTATTGTTCCAGAACCTGGTATGGTTGATGCTTTTAGTTTAAAACTAACCCTTAGAGTCTGAATATCTTCTGAGAATACAGGAGATACTGCATAGGTTGGTTCTGTAGATAATGATTGAAACCTTAAACTGTTTGGAGAACTAACAGATTGATCACTAACAATATAAGGATAGTTATTATAAGTTACAGGTTTTGACCAACAATTTGGGAATGCATTTGCACCCGTACCGTAAGAGTCGAAATTTTCAGTATATGGAAGTGAGACTACTGGCGTACATAAAGTTGTAAAGATAACAGGTACAAACCATGCGCTTGTTTCACTATTGCCACAATTTGCTCTTACCCAAACATAATGCGTAGTTCCAGAGTCTAAATTGCCAATAGAAATAAATTCTTCAATAGTGTTATGTGTTGGAATAGATGATACGGTTGGGGCAGTGTTTGATTGTGATATATATACATCATATCCATTTTCTGGAGCAATTGGTAATTCTGCCCATGATATATTTGCTGAATTTGTAGTAATATTGTCTATTGTTAAATTTGCTGGTTGCATACAACTAGGACTAAATTCGACAACAAAATCATCTAGCCAATAGAAATAACCACTAGAGTTTGAATTATGTCTTAATGCTATATGATTATTTGCCCCCGACAAATTAGTTGCATATAAATCATATTGATAATTAATAAAGCTAGTATTTGTTGGTTGAATAGTTGCTACCAATTCAAAAGTAGTGATATCCTCAGGATCGCTCATAACGCCAACATCTATCGTACCTGAATTTGAAATGCTTTCTGCTTTTAGCTTAAAACTAACTCTTAGGTTATGAATATCTTCTGCAAAAGCAGGAGATACTGCATAAGTTGGTTCTGTAGTTAAAGATTGAAACCTTAAACTAGCTGGCGAACTAACAGATAGACCACTTGCAATATAAGGATAACTATTATATGTTATAGGTTTTGACCAACAATTTGGGAACACATTTGCACCTGTACCGTAAGAGTCGAAATTTTCAGTATATGGAAATGTGGCTATTTGTTCACATAAAGTAGTAAATGTAACAGGTCCAACCCATTCGCTTGTTTCATCATTGTTACAATTTACTCTTAGCCAAGCATAATATGTTGTTTCGGGAATTAAGCCATCTATATATATGGAGCCTTCAGTAGTATTATAGTTTGTAGAAGTTAATGCTGTTGGAGGAGTGTTTTCTGATGCTAAATATATATCATATCCATTTTCAGGTGTGTCTAATAATGGAAACCATGATAAATTTATTGAGTTTGAAGTAATATTGTTTGCCTCAAAACCAAATGGTTCAATGCAATTAGGGCTATGTTCAACAACAATATCATCTAAGAAATAAGAAAAGTTATGTACATTTGGTTTATGTCTTAGTGCGATATAATTGTTTGCTCCTGATAAATTAGTTGAATATAAATCGTATTGATAATAATTAAAATTAGTATTTGCAGGTTGAATAGTTGCTATCACTTCAAAAGTGTTGATATCCCAAGGATTGCTCATAACACCAAGTTCTATTATACCAGAATTAGTTGTGTTGAGTGCTTTTAGGTTAAAACTAACTCTTAAGTTATGAATGTCTTCTGCAAATGCAGGCAATATAGCATACGTTGGTTGTGTAGATAAAGATTTTAATTTTAAACTATTTGTAGGACTTGCAGAATGAGCATTGTCAATAGAAGGGCAATTATCATATTTTACAGGTCTTATCCAACAATTGGGAAATGTGTCAACATCGTAAGAGTCAAAGTTTTCCGAATAAGGAAGCATAGTTAATGGTGCACATAAGGTAGTAAAAGTAACAGGACCAACCCATTCGCTTGTTTCATCATTGTTACAATTTACCCTAAGCCAAGCATAATACGTTGTTTCAGGGCTTAAGCCATCAATAGAAATAAAGCCTTCAGCTGTATTATTGGTTGGACTAGTTAATGATGTTGGAGCAGTATTATCTAATGACACATATATATCATATCCATTTTCAGGTGTAACTAGTAGTGGTTCCCATGATAGATTTACAGAATTTGAATTGTGGCTATTTACTTCAAAGCCTAATGGTTCAATACAGTTGGGACTAAGTTCAACCAAAAAGTCATCTAACCAGTAAGAAAGTACATTTGTGCTTGATTTATGTCTGACCGCAATATGATTATTTGGTCCCGATAAATTAGTTGCATATAAATCATATTCATAATAATTAAAGTTAGTATTTGTAGGTTGAATGGTTGCGACCACTTCAAATGTGTTAATATCCCAATAATCGCTCATAACACCAACATCTATTCTTCCTAGATATGTCGTGCTTTCTGCTTTCAATTGGAAACTAACTCTTAAGTTATGAATGTCTTCTGTAAATGCAGGAGATACAATATAGGTAGGATCTGAAGGGTTAGATCTGATTTGTAAACTAGCTGGTGAACTTACAGAATTGGTACTAGCAATATAAGGATAACTACCATATGATGAAGGTTTTGTCCAACAGTCTGGAAATGAACTTGTGCCTGTACCATAACTATCAAAGCTCTCAGTATATGGGAGTGTAACCATTGGAAGACAAAAAGTTTCAAATTCAATAGATCCTGTCCAGTTGCTTAGATTGCCTGCTCCACAATCGGATCTTACCCATACATAATATTTAGAGTTTGGCTCTAAATCGCTTAATATTATTGAATTAGTATTTGTTGTTTCAACGTTTGTTTCGTTATCTGCTGGTGCTATGTTTGTTGTCGATAAATAAACTTGGTAAGAGCCTGGATCGGAAATTGAAGCAGTCCAAGTTATATTTGCAGAATTAGTTGTGATATTATTGACGCTTAAGTTTCTTGGAAACATACAAGATGTTAAGTAGAAATTATCAAATGCTATATAATAGTCCCAATTAGTTCTATTAGAAGTAATACGGAATTTAACATATTCATCAGCATAGTCTGCAAGTGAATATATTTTGTTTTGCCAACCTTTAATACCGTTATTATTAACGGTTTCGATTTGTGTCCAGGTATTACCAAAGTCGGTTGAAATTTCTAAAACAAAATTTCCAGTACCAGCAACAGGAGGTTCATAAGGAAAAGTATATTGTGCGATTTTGTAGTCAAATGACAAATATTCAGCACCTGTAATATTATTAATTACAAGAGTAGAAAAGCGTCCTACAGCAGTATTGCTATTGTATGAGTGTTTATATATATAATTTCCCGAAGCTCCTCCAGCATCTATTTGACCAGCAGTACCCAAACTATTATTGTTCGTCCAACCTGTGGGCAGTGTTGGTAAATCAAAAAATTCTGTCCATGGAGCTGGCACACATAAAGGAGTAATAATCCTATATGGACCTGCCCAGTCACTAAAACTATCATTATCACAAATAGAACGCATCCAAACAAAATATTCAGTATTCGCTTCTAATATTTCATCAGTAGTAATACTGGTTATTTCAGCGTTTACACTTATAGTTGCTTCTGTATAAGTATCAGGAGCTATTCCTGTTGTATTATAATATATTTGATATCCAATTTCAGGATTTGAAACAGAAGTATCCCATGTAATAGTCGCAGATGTTAAACTAGATATAGTAACTTGAATATTTGCAGGAGCAAAACACTCAGGAACAATCAAACTTACATTATCAATAGTTGCAGGAGGGTTAGTTAACATAGCATTATCATTTCTCCATTCAAAAACTAAACGCATAGTTTGTTCTGTAAAGCTACTCAAATCTAGAGCAGGATTTTGGAAAGTTTGCCATTCTGCTTGATTGTTAAAATTTCCTCCTATTTGTATTCTGCCCTCTTCACTTGAGATTCCTATGCCTGCAGTTGGTACATATGTTATGGGGACTATCCAAACTCTAAAAAAATCATGAGGAACTGTTGTTCCTTCACTAGCACACTTCCAATCAAAACTAAAACTAGCAAAATTTACATTACTAGGGATAGCGATATCCCTAAATGCATGAACAAGACTAAAAGAATTACTATAAGTATTATTTTCTCCATTGTCGTTAGAAATATAAATAGCATTCTCTGGATTTCCTTCTGCAGAGCCATAAGTCCATTGATTAGTGTATGTCCCATTAGCAAATGTATATTGGTTTGTTGCAAAATCATCAATGTAAGGTAGTGTTGCTGGGATTTGAGTAGTTGTAAAATGTACAGGTCCTACCCAAGCATTATAATCGCTTTCTTCGCAAATAGTTTTTACCCAAACATAATATTTGGTAATTGGCTCTAATTCTGTTAATGTAATGGAATTAGTATTTGTTATTTCAACATTAGTTTCGTCATCTGTTGGTGCTGTATTTACTGTAGAATAATATACTTTATAAGAATCTGGATTTGAAACTGCAGCAGTCCAATTTATAGTTGTAGAATTTTCTGTAATATTTTGGACACTTAATGCACTTGGAGGGAAGCAAGATCCTATTTTGAAGTTGTCAAACCCTATATAATAAGCCCCACCAAATCTTTTTACAGTAATACGAAATCTTACGTATTCATTAACATAAGGTGCTAATGAATATGTTTTGTTTTGCCAACCTGCAATACCATTATTGTTAACAGTTTCTATTTGCGTCCAAGTAAAACCGAAATCAGTTGAAACTTCTAAAACAAAATTTCCACTTCCCAAAGTCGGTGGTGTATAAGGATATGAAAAATTAGCAATTTTATAGTCAAAAGACAAAAAGTCAATTTCTGTAATATTCCCAACTACAAGAGTGGAGAAATTGCCACTAGTTGCATTATTTGCACCAAATAAATGTTTACATATATAATTGCCTGAAGCACCGCCATTATTTAGTCCTGAAGCACCATTGCCTAATATCATGCCAGAGTTTGTCCAACCTTCTGGTAGCGTTAATGAGGCAAAGCCTTCTGTCCATGGAGCTGGTACACATAAAGGCGTAGTAAAGTTAGTAGGGCCTATCCAGTCACTAAAATCATCATTGTTACAAACAGAACGAATCCAAACAAAATATTCAGTATTAACTTCTAATATATCACCAGTAGTAAAACTTGTTGTTGTAGCATTTACACTTACGGTTGCCTCTGTATTAGCGTCAGGAGCTTCACCTGTTGTATTATAATATATTTGATATCCAATTTCAGGATTTGAAGTTGAGGTTTCCCATGTGAAAACAGCTGATGTTTGAGTATTTAAACTAACCTGCATATTTGTAGGGGCAACACAGCCAGTCCCAAATAAACTTACATTATCAATAGCTACAGGCGGATTAGAGCCACCAGAATTATCATTTCTCCATTCAAAAACTAAACGCATAGTTTGTCCCGCAAATCTTGAAATATCTAAGTTACTGTTTTGATAAGTTTGCCATGTTGATTGTTGAGAAAAATTACCCCCTATTTGTATTCTGTCTTCTCCGTTTGTAATTTGAGTTCCTGCGGTTGGCATATATGTTGCTGAAACCATCCAAACTCTAAAATAGTCCCATGGTGTGCCTTCGCCAACACATTTCCAATCAAAGCTAAAATTTACAAGACTAGTACCATTAGGAATAGCAATGTCTCTAAATGCTTGCACAACGCTAGTAGCACTTGTTAAATAGTCGCCACTAGTAGTATAGGTATTATTTAAACCACCATCATTAGAAATATAGATAGCATTTTCTGGATTTCCAGTTGCAGAACCATAAGCCCATTTATTAGTTTGTGTTCCGTTAATAAATGTAAATTGATTTGTTGCAAAATCATCTTCATACGGTAGTGTCGCAGGAATTTGTGTTGTCCAAAAATTTTTAGGTCCTAGCCATACACTATAATTGTCATTTCCACAATTAGATCTTAACCAAACATAATATTTTGTAATGGGTTGTAAATTATCTATTAAAACACTTGTATCATCAGCAGGAATATTTATTATAGCTTCTGTGTTTACATTTGGAGCCACTCCTGTTGTATTGTAATATATTTGATAACCATTAATCGGTTCAAGTATTGCTTCTTCCCATGAAATTGTTGCAGAATTTGAAGCAATATTGCTAGTTTGAATGTTACTTGGTGCAAAACAAGTAGGAGTAATATTTACAAAATAATCTCGTACGTAACCATAATTTATTTGTGTACAAGCATCATCGCCAGATAAAGGATAACCACGGCTATATTTAATTCTCATTTTTGTATAACCAGTTAAAGCATTGTAATCTATTGTTATATACCCACTTGGTGTATAGCCTATGTCTTCTTTTACAAATGAAAAAAACTCATTCTCATCAAAGCTCCCACTTTGGTCAAAGTCTATCCAAACACCATAATATTCAAGTACAGGGGTAGGTTCACCACCAGTATAAAATAACATTTCAACAGTTTGTCCTTGACTTAAACTAGGTATATACTCTTGCTCTAATGATCTATCTTCATAAGGTGGTGTACATGTTTGTTCAAAGTCAATATAATCATTTCCTACGAATATATCAACTACAATGTCATTTTCCCAACCAGAAACTGGATCAGGCGGTATGCAATAATATTCTGAAACTTGTGTGCTAGAAACAAGTACAGGTGTAGAATATGTAGATTCTGAACTAAAATCACAAGTAACTAAACAACGAAAATATTTTGAAGAATTTATAGAAGCTACTTGAGTGCTATTTGTACCAAGAAATTCTGTGTTTTCAGTAAAATCAATATCATCGGCAGATTCCCATTGATAGGTAATCCCCAAACTTTGAACATCATTTTCTAAAGATAAAATAAAATTTTGTGTTGGACAAGCAGAACTAACACTTGAAATAGTGTTTCCAGGATTTGGTATACCATCACAATTTTCATTTTGTGCTACTAGCTTGTTTAAACTAGAAAGCATTATTAAACATAAAACTGCAAAAAGTTTTAAATACTTTGTTTTTTTTAGTGAAATTCGTTTCATAATTTGAATATATTGAGTGTTAACAGAACATGTTTTTTTTGAGCTTATAAAAATAAAATTAACAAAAACTTACACATTAAATTATTGTCAAAGTTACAATATTTTTTGATATAGAAGATTAATTTTTAACATTTTTTAAAAGTTGCATTTACTAATTGAACTTAGGGTTTAAGAGTAGCACTCAAAAATTTTGTTTTTCTGAACTTAATTGTTTGATAATTCGTACGGTTTTTTTATATTTCAAATTTATAAAATATACAATAATCTTAAAAGAGTTGGAATCTAAACCACTCTCCCCATATTCTTATAATTTAAAAATTGAATTTGTGCTGTATAATTTTCAAAATCACCAGTATATAAGATGGCTTTGTTGCTTAGTCTTAAGAAATTATTCATTCGTTTTTATGTAAATTTGCAGTTGTACTTCAAATTTGCATAACATTATGTTTATTTATCCAAATTCTTTGCTCAAAATAAAAAATTGAAAATAAACTTGGTTGTATATATTGGTAACAAAGGAAAACCTTGCAAACTTTTTATTACTAAAATAATCTTTATCTTTGCGATATAATTTATTAACGTATAGATTTTTATATTTTTATGGGAAAAACAGTTATTTGTCCAAAATGTAATTCGGAATATACTTATGAAAATGGTACACTTTGGGCGTGTACTCAATGTTTTTTTGAATGGAATCCTGCTGAACTACAAGCTGCAAAAGAACAAGAAGGCAAAGTGTTTGATGCTAACGGCAATGAATTGCAAGATGGCGATTCGGTAGTAGTAATTAAAGATTTGCCTGTAAAGGGAATGTCTCGTCCAATAAAAGCTGGTACAAAAGTAAAAAATATTCGCCTTACCGATGGAGACCACAATATAGATTGCAAAATTGATGGGTTTGGTGCTATGGCACTAAAATCTGAATTTGTGAAAAAGGCTTGATTTAAGTGTAGTCTCATGATTATTATAACATAAAGCTTTTGTACCAGTAGAAAAAGGCTTCAGGATTGTTTTTTTTCAATTTGTTTAATTTATTGTACGTCAAATTTTCGATTAACCAGTTTTTGATTGTTAAAGGGTTGTTAAATTTTTCTATTTTAGGTATTTCTTTTTTACTCAAAAGTCTTGTTAAATAAGCAACTTTTGCAGATGCACTTATAGCTTCGTCAATGGAAAAACGCTCTATTGTAAAATTAACAAAGTTTTTTAATCCTAATTGAATATGCTTGAACGCATCAGAGCTTGAATCTCTTGTAGCTATCAAAAAGCAAGTATTCCAAGTATCTGTTAATACATCATTTGTTGAAATATTTAAATTTCTATATCTGATTTCTTCTATTGCTATTTTGTCAAAAGTGTTTTTTACTACTTTTATATCAGAAATTCTATCGAATAAAAAAGCAACATCAAATAGTTGCTTTACGATTTCAACAGGGCGATTTTTTGAATATAAAATACCTGTAGTATTTGGTGCAAATGCAGTAAGTTTATCTCCTAAAATGGCATCAAAAGAGGGAGTGTTTACATAAACATCTTCATCTGATGTAATTAACCAGTCGTGTTTCACAGGTGCTTTTTGAGTTTCTGCGTAGGGATTTGAAGTGTAAAGCAAATCAAGCAAAATAGGTTCTTCCATACCGCTTATAACGCTTTTATAAAATAATTTGTAATGTCCGACTGGAGCGTTGGCAGAACGACTACGTTTATTATCATCTACCCATCGCAAAAAAATGTTTGCTTCAATTATTTTATCTAAAACTTGTTCAATATCAGTACTTTTTTCTTCTGTGATTATGTCAATATCAATTGAAAAACGCTTAGGAACAGAGGTTTTTAAAAGTAATGCAGTCCCTCCTTTAAATATAAAATTTAATTTATTCAGTTGGAGTTGTTCCAATAGAGATAAAGCGTATATTACTTTTTCTATCAATTTTGGGTCTATGCGTTTGCCTAATTTGTTTCGCAAGTTGTTTATCCATTCAATACTGTAAGTCTTTTTGTTAATCATAATAGTTGTATATTATTGGCAAAATTATGCATGTTTTGCCAAACATATATTCATTAAAGTGTTTAATTCTGTTTTTTTATTTCTTCTTTGAGCGTATCGTTGCATTTTTGATTTATTTATAGTAAATGTTGCAATTGCGTTTTGTATAATGAGTTCTTTTTCAGCCTGTTGTGCGGAGAAAAGTTCTACATCAATTAGCATATCAACCAACATTTTTTCTAATGATGGAACTGCTATGCCACTCACGTCTGTTAAAGGTGATTCTGAAACCAAGTTTTTTACAATTAGTACATTTTGGCTATCAATTAAATATCTATGAATCAATTCTTTATCTGCATATAAAAGTACTTTAGTTTTTTGTTTTATTAAAAAATTAAATACACTTTCAGTTGCATCTTTTTCTGTTTCAATATATGTGTAGTTTTTTAAAGGTTGATGAAGCATAAAATCGTTTAGCCACGATGTGTTGCCTACGCAAAAATTTATATATGGAAAAGCATTTTTTATTTTATTGTGAGTTTGTTTAAGAAATTTAGATACAAAAGGTTGAAAAAGCTTAGAACTTTCTATTTTGTAAACCCCTCTAGAAACAGTATATAGTACACCTTCCTTTTTTAATCTTGATAAATATATCCTTATCGTATTATTAGCTAATCTTGGATAATTTTTCCGAATCTCGCTAACTAATTGCTCCTTGGAAAGTTTTTTATTTCCTTGAAAGTAAGAACCGATATTTTCTTTTAGACTTAAATATTGCATTTTAAAAAAATATTACAAAAATAATTATTTTGTTTATATCTTTGGCAAAAATACAAAAAATTTGCCAAACATATACACAATTTTTTTAATCTTAACCAAATCTTAATTCATATTCTATCATTTTTCCAAATAAGATGGATATTTTTGTATGTAACTACAAAAATATGAGAAATAGTGAAAGACTTATCTGGGGAATATTGTTGACAACAATAGTATTTCTAATATCAACATTTGTTGGTGCAAGATTAAATTTGAACATCGCATTTTTTAATGCTTCTTTTGGAACAGACATGCTTATGCTAATACTTTCAATAGGCTTGATTTATGGCTTGAAAAAGTATGTGAGATATAGAATAGCATTGCCAAGATTTAGTAAGATCCTTAAATCCGCAACTAATTTTCTAGAATTAAAAACAAAGCCTTGCAAATAAAATGTTGCAAGGCTTTGCAGTTTCAAAAAAAATCACTAAATTTGGTGATATTAATTTTAAAACAAACAAA
>Ga0116160_1004027_pt1 | contig 12482 bp, 11 predicted proteins | sample AD_JPNAS2_MetaG_FD_89879 | JGI IMG/M metagenome (GOLD analysis project Ga0116160, IMG submission 89879) | Active sludge microbial communities of municipal wastewater-treating anaerobic digesters from Japan - AD_JPNAS2_MetaG | ecosystem: Engineered > Bioreactor > Anaerobic > Digestate | place...
GGCCATTGGCACCACACCCCACATCTTGTGCTAAAATATTCTTGACACACAAGAGTGCGTTTCTTATACTGCCATCAACTAAAAGCAAGTTCTTATCAATCAATCAATTTCGTTTTCGTTACCATTTACAACTTACTCACGCACCATTAAAGAGTGCAGGTTTCAATGTCAGTGCATCTAGTGAGACCATTGAAAAATGCCTTTTCTATGTCATTCCCGCGCAGGCGGGAATCTAGGAAACAATTGAAAACACTGGATTCCCGCCTGCGCGGGAATGACAATGTTGTTTGTTTTTTATAGTTCAGCAAGGCTCTCCGCACAGGTAATATAGGAGATGCGAAGCTTGTAAATCGGGCTAGGAGGGAAAGATGAAAATCACCGATCCGGTATGTAAGATGACCATCGAAGAAGAGGACGCTGTTGCAACGTCATCCTATAAAGGGAAAACGTATCATTTCTGTTCTGATCACTGCAAAGAATCTTTCGACAGCAACCCCGAATCTTACCTTGGGGCGGCAGGGGATGGCGATAAAAAAGCGCAGGCAGTAGTTAGTATCAAATCTGAATGGACCTGCCCCATGCACCCCGAGATTATCCGCCATGCATCGGGCAATTGTCCGAAGTGCGGCATGTCTCTGGAACCCAAAACGCCTGTGCCGGCAGAAGGAAAGATAGAATATACCTGCCCGATGCATCCGGAAATTATCCGGGATAAGCCGGGAAGCTGTCCGAAATGCGGCATGGCACTGGAACCGAAAACCGCCTCGCTGACCGAGACAGAGAGCAACCCGGAATATGAAGACATGCTCAAGCGCTTCATTGTGGGCGCCATCCTGACACTTCCTCTGCTGATTATTGCCATGCGTGATATGATTCCGGGCGGACAATTTCTCGACACACTGGCCACTGCCAAAACCTATCAGTGGCTGGAACTGATCCTCGCAACGCCGGTAGTCCTCTGGGCGGGATGGCCCTTCTTCGTTCGGGGTGTTCAGTCTGTCATCAACAAAAGTCTGAACATGTTTACCCTGATCGCTCTCGGGGTTTCGGTGGCCTACATCTACAGTCTGATTGGCGTGTTGTTTCCCCAGCTTTTCCCCGCAGCTATGCGAACAGCGGAAGGTACTGTCGGGGTGTATTTTGAAGCAGCGGCTGTTATTGTTGTTTTGATATTGCTGGGTCAGGTGCTGGAACTGCGGGCCAGAAGCCGGACCGGTACAGCTATAAAGAAACTGTTGGGCCTGGCGCCGAAGACTGCCCGAAAAATAGACACTGAGGGGAATGAAAACGATATTCCTTTGGCGCATGTCATGAAAGGCGATCGTTTGCGTGTCCGGCCGGGAGAAAAGGTTCCCGTGGACGGTGTCGTGCTGGAAGGAATAAGCAGCGTCGATGAATCGATGATCTCGGGCGAACCGATACCGGTTCAGAAAAAAGTCGGGGACTCACTCATCGGTGCTACGGTCAACGGCACCGGGTCATTCATTATGGAGGCTCAGAAGGTAGGCGCCCAAACCGTTCTGTCGCAAATAGTCAAGATGGTGGCCGAGGCTCAGCGAAGCCGGGCGCCCATTCAGAAGCTTGCCGATGTTGTAGCCGGATATTTTGTGCCGGCTGTGATCGCTGTTGCACTAATTGCTTTTGTCATCTGGTACTTTTTCGGTCCTGAGCCCCGTTTGGCCTATGCCCTGATTGCCGCTGTCTCCGTGTTGATCATTGCCTGTCCTTGTGCTTTGGGTTTGGCAACGCCGATGTCGATTATGGTCGCAACAGGCAAAGGTGCAACGATGGGGGTCTTGTTTAAGAATGCCGAGGCGATCGAGACCCTGAGGAAAGTGACGACGCTCGTGGTTGACAAAACCGGAACGCTGACCGAGGGCAAGCCGAAACTCATGCAGGTTGTCGCGGTTCCGGGCATGGATAAAGACAGCGTATTGTTACTGGCGGCGTCCCTGGAGAAAGGCAGCGAACACCCATTGGCGGCAGCCATTATCGAAGGGGCAGTCCATCAAGGGATCCACCTGACCGATACGAATAATTTTGTCTCCCATACCGGCAAGGGCGTTTCCGGCGAGATTGACGGCAAAAAGGTATTGCTTGGCAACAGTTCGCTTATGGAAGATTTCAAGATAGACGCAGGTCCTTTGGCCGAGCAGGCCCGGACGATGAGCTCCGATGGACAGACGGTCATGTTTGTGGGGATTGACGGTGAAATGGGTGGCATGCTTGCGGTTGCCGATCCGATCAAAGAGACCACGCCCGAGGCAATCAAACAACTGCACGCCGAAGGCATCCGGATTGTGATGTTGACCGGTGATAATAAGATAACGGCCCAGGCCGTTGCGAAAAAGCTAAATCTGGACGAAGTGGCAGCTGAGGTTCTGCCGGATCAAAAGGCAACGGCGATTAAAAAGTTACAGCAGGACGGGCATGTTGTCGCCATGGCCGGTGACGGGATCAATGATGCCCCCGCTCTGGCTCAGGCACAAGTGGGTATCGCTATGGGAACGGGCACGGATGTGGCCATGGAAAGCGCCGGCGTCACCCTGGTAAAGGGAGACCTCACCGGCATCGTCCGCGCGAGACGTTTGAGCAGTGCCACAATAGCCAATATCAAGCAAAACCTGTTCTTTGCTTTTATTTACAATATTCTCGGCGTGCCGATCGCGGCGGGCATCCTATACCCCAACTTTGGCATTCTTCTGAGCCCGATGATAGCTGCGGCGGCTATGAGCCTTTCCTCCGTTTCCGTGGTCGGCAATGCCCTCAGGCTGAGGAGAGTAAAGATATAGGACCATGAAGTTCAAGAAATGACAGAAGGGAGCGATCGGATGGAAATAAAAATCAATAATTCGATACTGAAGTTGATTAAGGGAGATATTACCCATGAAGAGACGGCGGCTATTGTTAATGCTGCGAATGAATCGCTAATTCCCGGAGGTGGGGTGGATATGGCAATACACAAGGCCGGGGGGCCTTCGATCACGGCGCAAAGTGAACTGATCGGGGGATGCCCGACAGGTCAGGCTGTTATCACCACGGGAGGGACGCTGAAAGCGAAGTATGTCATTCATGCCGTTGGTCCCATGTATGATGGAGGAAAAACAGGAGAGCCCGAACTACTGATGAGCGCCTACAGAGAAAGTCTTAATTTGGCTGCCTGCAAGTCCTTGGAGAGCATCTCCTTCCCGTCGTTAAGCACTGGCGCATTCGGATATCCCGTGGAAGAAGCAACGCAAATTGCACTTCAGACAGTCATTGGTTTTTTGAAGGACACCGCCGTCATTAAAGAAGTGCACTTCGTGCTGTTCGACGATCTAACCTATAAGACATTTGAAGAAACCTTAAAGAAGCTCACCGCATAAAGGAGGGTACCATGAAGAAAAAATCCGTTTGGACACAGATGTTTTTGTTTGCCGTCATCATCGCGGCATTGACTCTCGGCATGTACGGCTTTGCCGCCGCTCACTGCGACACTTTGGATGGACCAGTCATTCAAGATGCCCGAAATGCCTTAGAGACCAAAGATGTTACACCCGTCCTCAAGTGGGTAAAACAGAAGGATGAAAAAGTAGTTCGTGCGGCCTTTGCCAAGGCGCAAAGCGCCAGGGGCAAGAAAAACGCTGATGCGGCAGAAAATCAATTCTTTACAACCCTCGTCAAGATTCATCGCGCGGGAGAAGGTGCGCCCTTTACCGGGCTGAAGCCGGCTGGTGAAGTTGAGCCTGCCATTGCCGAAGCGGATAAAGCCTTGGTAAGTGGTTCCTCTGATGCCCTAGTAAAGTTGGTAACGGACGATGTCGTTGCCGGTATCCGGAAGCGTTATGAGCATGCCGCAGAGACCTACAAGCACAAGGATGAGAGTATCGAAAAAGGCCGGAAGTTTGTCGATGCATATGTTGAATATACCCATTATGTGGAACGGCTTCATATGGATGCAACAGGCAAGGGAGCACACGATGAAGGATCAGATAGCCGAAAATGATAAGGTGGTGTATCCTGTGACCGTATGCGGCGCCCATCGGGGCGACTTCCATGGCATTCCCCCAACAGGAAAACGGGCATTGTCAGTTTGATGCCCTGAGTTTGTTGCAACAATTCGGTGTTTTTCAGCTTCAAGGACAGAGTAACGGTTAATAAAGGAGAGGACCATGAACAAAAAAACCTGCCAGGAACGGTTACAACGATGCGGACAATTGATGGAGAGCGCAGGCATGGATGTACTTATCCTCGTGAAGCCCGCCAATATGCATTATCTCACCGGCGACGGCAGGCTCTGCGCGTATGCCATGATAACCAAGGACCTTAAGGTTGTCATGGGAGTGCCCCAGACTGATATTGATGATGTCAAACGTCTTGCCCATTTTGACCATATCGTTGGCTTTGAAAACGAAGTGGGTCTGATCCACTCTGTCGCCCATTATTTCAAAGATTTCGGCATAACAAAGGGTGTCGTCGGCCTTGAATATTCGTTTCTGCCTGCACCCCGCATGGGTATGTTCACCCACCCCCATGCAAAACCCGAAGGCGTGGAGCCCAAGGACTGTACGCCCATCATGTCTGCGTTGCGGCTGGTGAAGGATAGTGAAGAAATAGAACGGATGCGGGCGGCAGGCAGGGTAGCGGACGCCGGGATGAAGGCTGCCGTAACTTCCAGCAAACCGGGCATGACCGAGAGCCAGGTTGCCGCTGAAGCAGAGTATGCCATGCGGCAGGCGGGCGCCGACGAATTTTATCGCACCTATGTCTCATCGGGACGGCGTACCAACATTGCCCACGGCCTGCCTACCCAGAAGAAGCTTGAAGAAGGCGGCCTTATCATGATCGATGTCCATCCTGTCGTCAACGGGTACTGTTCCGATTTATGTAGAACCGTCTGTGTAGGCAAGCCAACAGCAGAACAGCAGGCAGCCCATGATCTGTATGTAAAAGCACTTGAGGCAACCATTGCCAAAGTTCGGCAGGGCGTCGGCATCGATGTCCTTGAGCAGACGATGCATGATATTTTCACGGAAGCAGGGCACAAGGATCATATCTTCGGGCCGCCCATTCATGGCATCGGTCTCGAGTTTGAAGAGGCGCCGCTTCCGGCGGGCCATGCCTTTTTCCATGGCGAGAAAGGTCCCGGGCCGCTGGCAGCAGGCACGGTGATTGCCATAGGCAACTGCGGCCTTTACACTGGCCCTTGGGGGATTCGTGTTGAGGATACTGTGGCCGTTGGACCTGAAGGACCGCAAATCCTGACAGGTTTTGTCCGTAAACTGGAAGTTTGAGAAAAGAAACATTATCATAACCAATACGGTCACTATTGAACAAAAAGAAGGGGAGTGTGTCCATGATAAGACCGCAATTACGGGCCATTTTTCTATTTTTTCTCGTCGTCTGTTTTGGTGTGCTGATCTTCGGAGGTTATCTTATCAACCGGGAAAAGCCACCAATACCAGTTAGCATCGTCGATCAAAATAATAAAGTTATCCTAACCGGTGAAAACATCATGGAAGGCCAGAACTACTTTTTCAGTAGGGGCGGCCAGCATATCGGGTCCATCTGGGGGCATGGATCGTACCTCGCCCCCGACTGGTCTGCGGATTACCTGCATCGTCTTGGCCTCTACACGGCGGCACGTTACCTCGGACTTGATGCTGAGAAGGCGCGAAAATTCACCCAACGGGAATTCGATGAAATCGAATCCGTTAAAAAAGCCGAAGTGACCGCGCTCGTTATACGGGATCTCAGGGTGAACCGCTATAACGCGGAAAATGGCGTGCTTGCATTCACGGCATACCAGGCCGAAGCTTTTGAATATCTGAAGGGATACTACACGGAGCTTTTTAAAGACGGTAACGATCGAATGGGCCTTCAGCCGGGGATTGCCCGCGACGATAAAGACGGCTTTTTGATATCGAGTTTCTTTTCTTGGCTTGCCTGGGCGGCAGGCACGATCCGGCCCGGACAGGAAGTCACCTACACGACGAACTGGCCGTATGATCCCCTAGTGGGCAACGTTCCGACAGCCGATATGGTGATCTGGTCTATCGTGAGCGTGGTGCTTCTCATACTGGCGCTGGGTCTGGTTCTTTTCTTTTACAACAGATATATGAAAGAGGATGATTATACCGCCATCCTGATGCCGCTTAAAGAACCGACGCCTTCGGCAAGTCAGAAGGCGACTCTCGTCTATTTCCTGGTTGCCATTGTTCTTTTTCTTGCCCAAATAGGAACAGGATCGCTGACGGCGCACTTTACCGTCGAAGGGAATAAATTTTTCGGCCTCCCCATTGCGACGATACTCCCCTATGCCGTGCTCAGGACATGGCACCTGCAGCTCGCCATCTTCTGGATCGCCACGTGCTTTCTCGCTACGGGTCTGTTCATCGGCCCCTTCGTAGGAAAAGAACCAAAGCATCAGGGCAAGCTCGTGATCGTCCTTTTTGCCGCAATCGTTATCGTGGTATTGGGAACCCTTACAGGGACATGGCTTTCCGTTCAGGGATTTCTCGGCAGCGCAGCATATTACCTTGGACATCAGGGGTATGAGTACATCGAGCTAGGCAGAGTTTGGCAGTTGCTCCTCATTGCGGGCATGCTGATATGGCTCGTCCTCGTATTGTGTGCCATTCGACCCGCCTTAAAGAATGAAAAAGACAAGGGTGGACTCACTCATCTGCTCCTTTATAGTTCAATCGCCATCCCCCTGTTCTATATGGCTGGTCTGATGTACGGTAAGGGAAGCCATCTCTCCGATGCAGAATATTGGCGATGGTGGGTGGTTCATCTGTGGGTGGAGGGATTTTTTGAAGTCTTCGCAACGGTTGTTATGGCGTTTCTTCTGGCCCGCATTGGTGCGGTGAGCGAGAAGTTTGCGCACACGACTGTATACCTGAGCATCTTCCTTTACCTGGGTAGCGGCATTATCGGGACCTTTCATCACCTGTACTGGTCAGGAACACCCGCTCCTATTATGGCTCTGGGCGGTGTCTTTTCGGCGCTCGAAGTTGTGCCGCTCACGCTCCTGGGATTCGAGGCGGCGATGAATTTCAAAACTATCGAAAAGGCGGGCCCCGCCTACGAATATCGATGGCCGCTCTATTTCTTTATCGCCGTGGCATTCTGGAACCTGGTGGGGGCTGGCGTATTCGGATTTCTCATCAACCCGCCTATCATTCTGTATTATATCCAGGGCATCAACACAACGCCTATCCACGCCCATACCGCACTTTTCGGCGTGTACGGGCTTTTAGCCATTGCCCTCATGCTCTTCTCAGTACGGCACATTTTTCGCAAAGATTCGTGGTCGGATTCACTCCTCAAATGGAGCTTCTGGGGCTTAAACGGCGGATTAGTCCTTATGACCGTGGTGAGTCTTATCCCTTCCGGATTTTACCAGTTCTATTATGCTGTGAACAACGGCATTTGGTATGCCCGAAGTCCCGAAATAGCCAGCGGAGATTTTATACGGACAGTATCATGGTTTAGAATAGGTCCCGATATCATTTTCAGCGCCGGAGCATTTCTGATGCTTGTGTTTCTCGTGCGAGGCACTTGGCTTTCGTTTATTAAGAAAAGGTGAAAAAGAGAAAAATGAAGATCATTGTTTGTATTAAACAGGTGCCGGGCATAACGGATGTTAAAATTAACCCGGAGACCAATACATTAATCCGTGAAGGCGTATCCAGTATTATCAACCCCTTTGATGTGTACGCTATTGAAGAAGGCCTTCGCCTTAAAGATAAATTCGGGGGCAAAGTTACCGTTATTTCACTGGGGCCACCGCAATCCATCAAAGCACTAAAGGAAGCTGTCGGGATGGGGGCGGATGAGGCCATCCAGCTTTCTGATCGGGCTTTTGCCGGTTCGGATTCCTGGGCAACATCGTATACGCTGGCGCTGGCCATAAAAAAAATCGGGAACTTCGACATCATTTTGTGCGGCAAACAGGCCATTGACGGCGATACCGGACAGGTGGGCCCAGGTCTTGCCAGCCAGCTTGGTATTACTCAACTCACCTATGTTTTCAAAATCATCAGGCTTGATCCCGAAGCCGGCGCAATTACAGTAGAGCGCCTGCTGGAGGAGGGAAGGGAAATCGTAGAAGCCCGATTGCCGGTCTTGCTTACCGTGGTGAAAGATATCAATCAGCCTCGCCAAGCCACACTTTCTCACATTCGCCGTGCTTCCAAACTCCTCATTCCCACTTGGACTGCCGCCGATTTACCCGGAGCAGACTCTTCCAGATTGGGACTCAAGGGCAGTCCGACTCAGGTGATAAAAATATTCAGCCCACCCAAACGCGAGGGTGCTCTGGATTTGATTACAGCCGATAATATCGAGCAGTCCGCGATCATACTGGCTGATAAAATCATCGCGGAAAAGATTCTGTAAGGAGCATCATGCCGTTATTGGATGTCGACAAAGATAAGTGCATCGGTTGTGGAAATTGTGTCGATGCATGTCCGTTCGGGGCGCTCAGTCTCGTTGATGACATGGTTGTGGTTAATGATAAATGCACGGGCTGCGGAGCCTGTCTGCTCGCATGTCCGATGCATGCGCTCAATCTTCCCCGGGAGCGTCCGAAAGCTACCGGGGAGAGTCTTTCCTCGTATAGCGGTGTCTGGGTTTGGGTGGAACAGTTCAACGGAAAGACATGCGACATTTCCCTGGAGATGCTTGGCCAGGGACGAAAATTGGCCGACCGGCGCAAGACTGCACTTACAGCGTGTGTGCTGGGACACAAGGTCGAACACATTGCAAAGGACGCCATTTCTTTCGGGGCTGATCGCGTATTTTGGATAGATGACGAAAGTGTAGCGGTTTATCGAACAGCACCCTATGCCAGTGCGCTGATTCATCTTGTCCGGGAATACAAACCGGAGATATTCTTGCTGGGCGCAAGCTCGCGCGGCCGCGATCTTGCCGGTTCGATCGCCTCCATTCTTTACACGGGACTTACCGCGGATTGCACCGGTCTGGATATCGATTCAGAGTCCGGTCTGTTATTGCAGACCCGTCCGGCTTTTGGCGGCAACATCATGGCGACCATCATCTGCCCCAATCATCGGCCGCAAATGGCCACAGTGCGCCATCGCGTGTTCGAAATGCCGGTTGCCGATCCCCGGCGTCAGGGACAGGTTATCGCGGTCAAAGCGGCTCTTAGCCCTGAGCAAATAACAACGAAGGTCGTGGATTTCATCCTGGAAAAAGATGAAGTTAATCTGGCTGACGCCCGCGTTATCGTGTCCGGCGGACACGGTGTGGGCGGACCGGCCGGCTTTGAGACGCTGCATAAACTGGCCGACGTATTAGGCGGTGCGGTTGGATCATCGCGTTCCGCTGTGGATGCGGGATGGATATCTTATGCTCATCAGGTAGGCCAGACGGGCCGCACGGTGCGTCCCGATCTGTATATTGCCTGTGGCATATCCGGCCAGATCCAGCATCTGGCCGGAATGAAGACATCCAGGGTCATTGTGGCCATCAATACAAATCCCGATGCACCGATATTCACGGTTGCCAATTATGGCATCGTGGGCGACCTGTTCCAGGTTGTTCCGGCATTGACGGAACAATTTAAAAAGAAGCTGCATAAGTAACAGGAACTGAAGAGTGTATCTTATGACTGATAGGATGAGCATTAAAACAGAATTTTGACTCTAGAAACATTCAGAGGTGTGAGTATGAAAGAAGATATAAAGACCGCAAGAACGCTCGATTGTTTGGGATTGTATTGCCCCGAGCCGCTGTTCCAGACACGGGAGAATATTGACCAGATCAATCCGGGCGAGATTCTGGAGGTCATCACGGATGATCCGGCGGCGGAAGAGGATCTCAAGAGGTTCGCCAAGCGCACGGGCCACGAGATTGTGTCCTTCGAAAAGAATGACACACAGATGAGATTCTTAATCAAAAGGACTGAGTGACTTCATACAAATGTCACACAGATCAGCAAAGGAGATAAAGGTTATGAGCGAGAAGAAATTTATCCTGTATGTTCAGACAAGTGATGCCCCCGAGAGGCAATACTCGCCTCTGGTCCTGGCTCAAACAGCCAGGGCGATGGATATCGATGCCAGAGTCTACTACCTGGGCATGGGGCTCAAGATCCTGCTACCCGGTGCGGCTGAGGCGATCAAGATGGGGTCGTTTCCCACCGTGAAAGAGATGATGGACAAGGCAATGAAAATGGGGGTTGAATTCTATGTCTGCGAGGCCTCCAAGCAGATGCTGGGCTGGGAGAAGGTTGTGCTCATCCCCGGTATTAAAATCGTCGGCGCGGGTACGCTCAATGACTTCGCATTGGATGCGGGAGCGGCGATGTGGTTCTGAGATAACAGGAGGTTTGGAATGCCCGCACAGGTTTATCTGGATTACCAGTCAGCGAAGCCGGTTGATCCCCGGGTCGTCGATGCAATGCGCCCGTGGTTCACCGAGCATTTCGGCAACCCGAGTTCACTGCACACCGACGGCGACGAGGCCACCGAGGCATTGGAGATGTCCCGTGAGAAGGTTGCCCGGTTTATCGGCGCAAATAAAGACGAGATCATCTTCACGTCAGGTGCGACCGAATCGAATAATCTTGCCATCATGGGTTATGTGACACGCAACCGCGGGCGGGGTAACCATATCGTCATTGCGGAAAGCGAACACATTTCGACACACAACATCGCCAAAGCGGTGGAGAAACAGGGATTCAAGGTCAGCAAGGTGGGGGTTGACCAGTACGGCCGGGTGAGTGTTGAGAAGCTCCGCCGAAAGGTAATCGATGCGACAATCATTGTAAGCATCGGGTGGGCTTCGAGCGAGATCGGCACCATCCAGCCCATGCAGGAGATCGCGGATGCGCTGCACGGTCGGGGAATCGCTCTTCATAGCGACGCAGTTGCCGCTGAGGGCCTCGTGTCGATCGACATGCGCAAAGTGCCCGTTGATCTGCTGACGATCTCTTCAAACGACATCTATGGTCCCAAGGGCATCGGTGCGCTGTATGTCAGGAAAAGTATAAACATCGCGCCCATCATGCCGGGTGGCGGACAGGAAAGAGGATTGCGGTCCGGTTCCGAAAACATGCCGGCCATTGTAGGCATGGCTGCCGCAGCCCAGATCATGGCCTCAGAAATGCCGCAAGAAATGCCGAGGCTTGCGCAATACCGCGACCGGCTTATCGACGGAGTGCTCGGCCGGATTCCCCGATCTTATCTCAACGGCCACCCCAAAGAGAGGCTTCCCAACAACGCGCACTTTCGATTCGAGGCCATCGAGGGCGAGTCGTTGCTGCTGTCTCTGAAGGACAAAGGCATTGCGGTATCAACGGGCTCCGCATGTTCGTCGAAGACGCTCGAACCCTCCCATACACTTATCTCCTGCGGACTGCTGCACGAAGAGGCGCACGGTTCGCTGGAGTTCACCTTTGGCAGGTGGAGCAAATCCACAGACGTAGATCGCGTGCTTGAGGTGCTGCCCGGCGTCGTTGAGAGGTTGCGCAGTATGTCACCACTCTATCAGAAAGAGGTAAAATTATGAAATCGACCAGTTACAGCGAGAAGACACTGGACCATTTTCGCAACCCGCGCAATGTGGGCACCTTGGAGGGTCCTGACGTGGCGGTGGGTAAGGTAGGCAATCCTGTCTGCGGCGACCTGATGTATATGTATATCCGCGTCAAAGATGATCGCATTGCAGACATTAAATTCCAGACCTTCGGTTGCGGTTCAGCCATTGCCACGTCGAGCATGACGACCGAGCTTGTCCTGGGCATGACCCTTGATGAGGCGATGAAGGTCACCCGCACTGACGTCGCCGACGCGCTTCAGGGACTGCCGCCGATCAAGATGCATTGCTCCAACCTCGCCGCGGATGCGCTTCATGACGCCATCAAGTCGTGGCGTGAAGGTCGTCGCGGGGAAACGCCGGAGCCCCCCAAAGTCGGCGAGATCGGTTCCTCCTGTGGAATACCCGTTTCATCGCCGCCTGCCATTGAAGGGGCGGATGTCCTTTTAGGAAAGGGTGTCTACCGTAATGTTGAAGATCCCAAGGCGTTTATTGACAAGAGGGTCCTGATCATTGACAGGGGGAAACCCTCCGTTGACATTGCGCTTGAATTGACCAAACACACCGGCAGAGTCATCTTCATGTCCCCGACGAAAGAACCCTCTTCCAAGGATGACCCGCGCACCGGGCTCAAGCGGTCCGATGTGAAGGTCATCTATGAAGCCGAGCCTCTCGCCGTCCTGGGTGAAGGGGAAGTGGAAAAGGTCCGCGTGCATGACCTCAATGAAAACGATGAGTATGATTTGTTTGTCGATGCGCTGGTAGTCCTCGAACAGGCCGGCAATTAAAACCATGGTCAGTGAGAATAAAGGAAGTATCTATCATGTTTGCGGTTATAATTAGTGTCCATCCGGAAAGACCGGTTTTTAAAGAAGGCTGATGCCGATTTCGGTTGAAGGGGCCTTCAGCCTTGGGCCGATGTGGCCAAACTCAGTTCA
>Ga0116160_1004058_pt1 | contig 12424 bp, 9 predicted proteins | sample AD_JPNAS2_MetaG_FD_89879 | JGI IMG/M metagenome (GOLD analysis project Ga0116160, IMG submission 89879) | Active sludge microbial communities of municipal wastewater-treating anaerobic digesters from Japan - AD_JPNAS2_MetaG | ecosystem: Engineered > Bioreactor > Anaerobic > Digestate | place...
CAGGTCGCGGAGCTCGTCAACGAGATCCGCGTTGAAAACGGCCTGGGTACGCTCAAGCTCAACGCCGAGCTCTCGGACGTCGCGCGCGCAAAGTCGCAGGACATGCATGATCTGGGCTACTTCGCGCACGAAAGCCCTACGTACGGCTCCCCGTTCGATATGATGAAGAGCTTCGGCATCTCCTATAAGGCCGCGGGCGAGAACATCGCCATGGGCTACACGTCGCCGCAATCCGTCGTGGACGCGTGGATGAACTCGCCCGGGCACCGCGCCAACATACTGGGCGGCTCGTTCACGGAAATCGGCGTGGGCTACGTCAAGGACGGCAACTATTGGACGCAGATGTTTATAGGGTAATTGACAATTGAAAATTGACAATTGACAATTAAATTTTCTCCGCCGGGCTTTCGTTTTAAGAACGGAAGCCCGTTGTTCTTTGTATCTCGGGCGGATGATATCCGCCCCTACGACGGATAACGGCCCTCGTCTGTTAAAGCGGAGACCGTTTGAGTCAACCCGATTGTCGATTGTCCATTGTCAATTGTCAATTGTCTAAAAGGTCTATCCCGATGCGCTTCAATTCCTCGTCGCTGTATTTCCTTTGGCTGTGCCCGAGCGCGCGGGAGCGCCTGACGGCGTCGCGCCGCTCGGCGGCCTGTCCCTTCTTTTCGAGGTCGGCTCCGGCCGCGGCAAGCGTCGAGATGTTCGCGCCGTGCCATGAGGCGAGGAGCTTTTTGATGTTCGCGTAGGGCTGCGCGAGGCCGTTGGAGGCGTCCGCCGCGAGCAGCAGCAGCTCCGGGTCCATGTGCCAGCCGTTTCGCCAGAGGGAAACGTCGTCCTTCTGCGCGGCGCTGGGGGCGCGGTTGATTCCGGCGCGCTCGAGCACGAGCCGGGCAAGCTCCGCCGTGGCGTCGCGCGCGCGGCGCGCCTCGGCCGCCGCCTCGGGCGTCAGCGCGCCGTTGATGCGGTAGGTATCGAGCACCGCGTCGAGGTATTTGAAGCTTGGCTGGCCCGCCGCGGTCAGCTCCTGGCACGCGTCGAGTATGACGCTCTCGTCGAAGCCCCACTCGTCCGTCCACTTCACGTAGAGCGCGAGTTCGTCCTCCGTGGCGGGGCGGTGCTTCTTCCAACGCGAAAGCACGGCCTGCGCGCCGCGGTTCCTCGCGTCCCGCTTCGCGATGAAGGCGCGGGCGTCCTCGGCCGTGAACACGCCGTTGTCCGCCCAAAGCTTCGCCTCGGCGTTCATCTGCCAGAGCTTGGCGCGCGCACCGTGGCGAACGAGGCAATCGGTCACACACAGAACTGCGGTTTCTTCCTCGAAGCGGAAGGTTTCGATCCAATCGTAGATTTCCGCGAGTTCGTGCCCCGTAAAGACGCGCGTGCCCGCGGCTTTTGCGAGCGCCTCGACGAGCGAGGCGTATTTCCTGGGCGCGTCGGAAGCCTTCTCGCCGACGCCGAGGTATTCGACCGCGAGCGGCTCGGCCGTGGCGACGCGCACGAGCCCGAGGCTCTGCCAGTAAGCGTAGGCGCGCGCGAGGGTATCCCCGTCGAAGGGGCATGCCGCGTCCGAGGCGGGCTCGAAGCAGCGCATGAGTCCGTAGAGGTAAACTTTAACGAACGTGCCGTCCGCCCCTGGCATGTAATCGGCGATGAAGCTGTTTTCGACGACCGTCATGCCCTTGAGCGACGAGCCGCGGATAAAGGCGGGCATACAGAACACCTCAGAGGTTGTAAAGCGCGCGGTACTTTTGGGTGAGGTAGCGCGTGTAGTAACCCGGGTCGAACGGCTTGCCGCAGGCGCTCAGGATCAGCTCGTTGGGCTTCTTGAGCATGCCGAAACGGTAGATGCGCTCCGTCAGCCACGCGACGATGGGGGAGAGGTCGCCTGAGCTCACCGTCGCGGGAATGTCGATAAACCGGCTCATGGCGTCGTAGATCTGCGCGGCGTAGGCGCTGCCGATCGAGTACGAGGGGAAGTAGCCGAACGCGCCGCCCGACCAGTGGGAATCCTGCAACACGCCGTGCGCGTCGTCCGGCACGTCCACGCCGAGGTATTCCTTATAGAGCGCGTTCCAGGCTTCGGGCAGGTCGCTCACCTCGAGCGCGCCGCCGATGAGCTGCTTTTCGAGCTCGTAACGCACCATGATGTGCAGCGAATAGGTCAACTCATCCGCCTCGGTGCGGATGAGCGAAGGCTCGGCGCGGTTCGCCGCGCGATAGAGCAGTTCGGGGGAAACCCGCTTCATCTGCTCCGGGAACAGCTCCGCCATCGCCGGGTAGACGAGGCGGATGAACTCGCGGCTGCGGCCGATCATGTTTTCGAACAGCCTGCTCTGGCTCTCATGTATTCCCATGCTCGCGCCCGTGCCCAGAGGGGAGCCGACCAGTTCGTCCGCGGTGTTGAGCTCGTAGAGCGCGTGGCCGCCCTCGTGCACCACGCTGAAGAAGCTCGAGAGCACGTCGCATTCATGGTAATGCGTCGTGAGGCGCACGTCGTTCTTGCTCACGCCGCCCGTGAAGGGATGCTCCACCTCGCCCAGCGCGCAGCGCTCGCGGTCTATGGTGAGGATCGACACGAGCCTATCGGTTAGCTGCCTCTGCCGCGGGATCGGGAAGGGCGCCCGGAGCGCGGAAGCATCCGGCTGCGCGCCGCACTCGGAAATCTCGCGGATCAGCGGCACGAGAGCCGCCCGGACGCCCGCGAAATACCCGTCCAGCATCTCCATGGTGAGGCCTTTTTCGTATTCGTTGAGCAGCGCGTCGTACTTGGGCAGATCCGGGTTGAGGTAGCCGGGCAGCTTTCGGTTGAAGGCGACGAGCTTCTCGAGATGCGGCGCGAAGGAAGCGAAGTCGTTGCTGTTCTTGGCCGCCTTCCAGACCTGCATCGCGGCGCTCGTATCCATGGAATACCGGACGTACTCCTCCATGGGGATGCGCTCGAGCTTTTCGAGCTGCTCGCCGAGCTCTTCGACCTCGCGGCGCGTGATCTCGTCGAGCGCATCCTTTTCGGGCGCGAGCTTGGCGAGAAGCTCCCGCATCTCGCTGCCGGTGGAGAGCTTGTAGCTCTCCTCGCTCAACACCCCCATGGACTGCGCGAAGTCCGCCGCGCCCTTCTTGGGCATGACGGTTTCCGCGTCGTAATGCAGCGCGCCCATGGCGTGCTGGTAGGCGTGCATCTTGGCGAGCAGCGCCTTAAAGCTTTTTATGGTCTCTTCCATTTTGCTTTCTCCTTTATGCTGATCTGCGGACATCAAAACTCGATTGTCGATTGTCAACTATCAATTGTCAATTATTCCTCGTCCCCGTCCTCGTCGTCCGGCTCGATGTCGATGACGCCCGCGCGCTCGCGCCTGCGGCGGTAGCGGCGGTCGAACCAGTGGACGATGGGGTAATACAGCGGGATCAGCAGGAACAGCACCCATGCGACGCCCCAGAGCCGCCACACGCAGCCCAGCAGCAGGAATGCGCATACGATGAACACCGGGAACGGGAAGGCCCGCCAGAAGATGTGCCTGCGGCTGCCCTTGAACCAATGTGCGGTCGAATAGTAGATGGGGATCGTGAGGAACAAGATCCAGCCGGGATGCCACAGCTTCCACAGGAAGCCCATCACGAGGTAGAGCGCGGTCACGAATACGGGGTAGGGGAACATCAGCCAGAAGCTCTTGTCCTCGTCCTTGTCGCGCTCCCACTCGCGCGTCACATGCACGTGCACGCCCTTGCCGTCGTTGCAATAGGCGCAGTTGTCCGGATCGTCCTTCTCGGCCTCGTATTCCTCCTCGTCGTCCCCGTAGGTGAAGTAGAAGCCGTCCTTCGTGTTGAACTTGATGGGCTTGCCGTTGACGGTGACCTTCACGCCCTTCTCGGGCTCCGGCTCCGGGATCGGGTCCTCGGTGCGCAAAAGTTCGTCCACGCTTACGCCGTACACGCGCGAGAGCAGTATCAGGTTGTCCGTGTCGGGCGAGGCCTCGGCGCGTTCCCACTTGCTCACGGCCTGGCGGGATATGCCAAGCTTCGCCGCCAGCTCCTCCTGCGAAAGGCCGTGCTGCTTTCTCAATTGCACCAGCCTGTTTGCGATTTCAATGTTCATAGCAATACCTCCCAATCGCTTTGCTTGATGAGCTGAGCATACACGCAACCGAGGGGTCAAATCTACCAACTCTGCTTTTCATCCGAAAATATGTGCGCAACTTCCGGTAGCGCCGGGTTGCGCGCGCGGCAAAAACCAAGCCGAATTGCGGTTGCACCGGGGTGCGGGGCGTTCAGCCGATGCTCCGCTTCCCGCCCATGTACATGGCAAGCGCCTCGGGAATGCGCACCGTGCCGTCCGCCTCGAGATTGTTTTCCAGGAAGGCGATGAGCGTCCTGGGCGGCGCGACCACGGTGTTGTTGAGCGTGTGCGCGAAGTAGTTGCCTTTCTCCTTGTTCTTGACGCGGATGCCCAGGCGCCGCGCCTGCGCGTCCCCGAGGTTGGAGCAGCTCCCGACCTCGAAGTATTTGCCCTGCCGCGGGCTCCACGCTTCGACGTCCACGCTCTTGACCTTGAGGTCCGCAAGGTCGCCCGAGCAGCACTCGAGCGTTCGCACCGGTATGTCGAGCGAGCGGAAGAAATCCACCGTGTACATCCAGAGCTTTTCGTACCACGCCATGCTCTCCTCCGGGCGGCAGACGACGATCATCTCCTGCTTCTCGAACTGGTGCACGCGGTAGACCCCGCGCTCCTCGATGCCGTGCGCGCCGACCTCCTTGCGGAAGCACGGCGAATAGCTCGTGAGCGTGAGCGGGAGCTTATCCTCCTCGAGGAAGGCGTCTATGAACCTGCCGATCATCGAGTGCTCGCTCGTGCCGATCAGGTAGAGATCCTCGCCCTCGATCTTGTACATCATGTTCTCCATTTCCTTGAAGCTCATGACGCCGGTCACGACGTTGGAGCGGATCATAAAGGGCGGCACGCAGTAGGTGAAGCCGCGCTCTATCATGAAGTCGCGCGCGTAGGTGATCAGGGCGCTGTGCAAACGCGCGACGTCGCCCGTGAGGAAATAGAAGCCGTTGCCGGAGGTTTTCCTGGCGTTGTCGAGGTCGAGCCCCGAAAGGCGCTCCATAATATCCGTATGGTAGGGGATCTCGAACGCCGGAAGCTTCGGCTCCCCGAAGCGCGCGCGCTCGACGTTTTCGGAATCGTCCCGGCCGACGGGGACGGATGCGTCTATGATGTTGGGGATGACGAGCATCCTTTTTCGGATTTCCTCCTCAAGCTCCGCCTCGCGCAGGGCCAGCGCCTCCATCTCCTCCGCCATGGCCTTGACCTCGGCCTTTGCGGCCTCGGCCTCGTCGCGCTGTCCCTTGGCCATCAGAGCGCCGATCTTCTTGGAGATGACGTTCCTCTGGTTGCGCAGGCTGTCGCAGCGCGCGTGGGAGGCGCGCCACTGGCTATCGAGCGCCGCCGCCTCGTCGACGAGGGGCAGCTTGTCGAATTGGAACTTCTTTTTGATGTTCTCCCGCACGAGCTCGGGGTTGGTTCGGATGAGCTTGATGTCTATCATGATATTCTCCGGTCGGTTATTTCCCGCTTACATTCTTTCCGGCGCTTCGAGGCCGAGCAGGTACAGCCCGTTTTTGATGCTCTGGCGCGCGGCGTCGGTCAAAACGAGGCGTGCGGCGCGAAGCTTCGGGTCGTCCTCGAGGATGCGGCATTCGTAATAGAACTTGTTGAACGCGGAGCAGATGTCGATGACGCAGCGCGCGACGAGGTAGGGTTCGTTCTTTTCCGCGGCGGACTTCACCGCGTCCGGAAGCTGGGCGACGGCCCTGACGAGCGCCGCGGCCGACTCCTCGCGGATCAGGGAATAATCGACGCCCTCCTTATCATACGCGCCGGCCTTTCTCAATACCGAGCAGCAGCGCGCGTGGGTGTATTGCGCGTAGGGGCCGGTTTCGCCGTCGAAATTCAATACCTTCGCCCAGGAGAACGAGGTGTCCTTGATGCGGCCGTTATAGAGCACGCCCCACACGATGGCGCCCACGCCTACGGCGCGCGCGGCTTCCTCCCTGTTCTCGAGGTCGGGGCTTTTTTCCTTTATGATCTCCAGCGTCTTTTCGATGGAAGCGTTGAGCACATCCTCGAGATACACCACGTTGCCGTGGCGCGTCGAAAGCGTGCCCTCCTCCATCGACACCATGCCGAAGTTGACGTGCTCGCAATCCTTGGCCCAGTCCCTGCCCATCAGCTCCAGCACCTTGAAAAGCTGACGGAAATGCAGGTTCTGCTGGTAGGCCACGACGTAGAGCGATTTCACGAAGTCGTAGGTTTTCTTGCGGTAGCACGCCGCGGCGAGGTCGCGCGTGGCGTAGAGCGTCGCCCCGTCCGTCTTGACGATCAGGAAGGGCGGCATGTTCCACTCCGAAAGGTCCACGATCTTCGCGCCGTTGTCGACGACGAGCAGGCCCTTGTCGTCGAGCTCGTCTATGACGGCCTGCATCTTGTCCTCGTAGAAGCTCTCGCCCGCGTAGCTTTCGAACGTGATGCCCAGCAGCTTGTATACCTCGCCGACCTCCTTGAGCGTGAGGTCCTTGAAGCGCTGCCAGAGGCCGATGGCCTCCGGGTCGCCCTGCTCGATTTTGCGGAACCATTTGCGCGCCTCGTCGTTGAGGGAGCCGTCCTTTTCCGCCTCCTCGTGGAAGCGCACGTAAAGCCGCACGAGCTCGCGCACGGTGCTCTCTTCGACGGGCTTGTTCTCGCCCCAGAGCTTGTAGGCGACGATCATCTTGCCGAACTGCGTGCCCCAGTCCCCGAGGTGGTTGATGCCTATGACGCGATAGCCCAGCGCGCGGTAGATGCGGCTGAGCGCGTGGCCTATGGCCGTCGTGGGCAAATGGGCGATGGAGAAGGGTTTGGCGATGTTGATCGAGGAAAAATCGATGCACACGTTCCCGCCCCGGCCTATGTCCGCGCCGCCGTACGCGTCGCCCTCGGCGAGCGCGCGCGAAATGATCTTCCCGGCGAGGTAGGCCTTATCCGCGAAGAAGTTCAGGTAACCTCCCGCGGCCTCGGCGCGCTCTATGCCCGGGGGCGGCGCGAGCCTCCCCGCAAGCTCGGCGGCGATGGCGGGCGGCGCTTTTTTGAGCGCCTTCGCGAGCCGGAAGCAGGGGAAGGCATAGTCGCCCATAGAGGGGTCGGGCGGGGTTTCGATGTAGCCAGCGAGCTCTTCCGCGGGCAGCCCGGTCGCCCCGGAAAGGCTCTGCGCGATGGCAAGTTTGACGTCCATGTGATTCTCCCGTATGGTAAATTTGCGTATTTCAGTCTGAATACTTAATATACCACAACGGAAGGGAAAAGTTAACCCGGAATTTGGCTAAAGAAGCCCCATCAGGCAATAAACGACGGATAAGAGCCCGCCCGCGAGCATGATCAGGTATACGCCCTGCTTGAAGCGCGCGTTGTCAATGCGCTTGTGCAGCAGCATGCCGATGAGTATGCCCAGCGCCAGCACGGGCAGGCATTCGGCAAACGTGAAGAAGGTCCGCCCCGTGTACATATCCGTGATGAGCAGGCGGAGCGCGAGGCCGAGCGTGTTGAGCGTGAACCACAGCGCGGTCATCGTCGCGCGGAAGGAACCCTTGTCCCGCAGCTGTTCGTTGGCGTAGAGCACGATGAGCGGCCCTCCCGCGTTGAACATGCCCTGCACGAGCGCGCCCGCGAACAGCGCCGCGTAGCTGGCGAGTTTGCCAAGCGCGGGCGGCTCTTGCTTTTTGACGAAGGCGTACCACGCGCCGCGCGCGCCGGCGAACACGACGGTGAGCCCGAGTATGAGCTTGAGCACGGCTTCGTAACGCGCAAGCGTGGAGTAGAGCAATATGCCCGCGGGGATGAAGGGCAGCACGCAGAGCGTGATTTTCAGGTATTCCCTGCGGTTGACCTGTTTAAGGTTCATCAGGCAGATGGCTCCGCCGGACACGAGCGAGTTGAGCGAGAGCAGCGCCACGGCTTCCGAAGTGCCTATGGCGATGGCCAGAAACGGCAGCGCCATCGCCGTGGAGCCGAAGCCCGCGAAGCCCTCGATGGTTTGCGCGAAGAAGGTGAGTATGTAGTACCAGATCATAGAGATACGGCGAGGTACGCCTTGCGCGCTTCCTCCGGCACGAGCGCGCCGCCTGTGAGCCAGGCGATGTGCGAGGCGTTTTCCATATGGGGCGCGAGGCCGCGCGCTTCGATATATTCCCTGCCCTCGGGGAGGGCGAACAGCCCGCGCGGGCCCGCGAAGGCCGCGCAGGCCGAAGGCTCCGCAAAGACGCCCTCGGAATCCGTCAAGGAACGCAGATAATCGTAGAGCCGCGCGTCCGCGAGCGTGAATTCGCCGGAAAGCAACTCTTCGACCGTGCGCCCGACGAAGCCTGAGGCCCTGCCCACGGCGAGGCCGTCCGCGTGCGTTTTGCCCGTGAGGCCGATGTCCGTGACGGAAATCTGATTGTGCAGCCCCGTCGCAAGCCCGAGCAGCATGCACGGCGCCTGAACCGGCTCCACGAAAAAGACGTGGACGGAATCCCCGTAGATGAGCTTCAATCCGAACGCGACGCCGCCCGGCCCGCCGCCCACGCCGCAGGGGATGTAGACGAACAGCGGATGCGCCGCGTCTACCGGCACGCCGAGCGCTTTGAGCTGCGCGTCGAGCCGCTTTGCCGCGACCGCGTAGCCGAGGAACAAATCGAGAGAGTTTTCGTCATCCACGAAATGGCTCGCCGGGTCCGCGTCGGAGCGCTTCCGCCCTTCGGCGACCGCGGCGGAGTAATCCCCCTCGTATTCGAGGACGGTGACGCCCTTCGCGCGAAGCAGGTCCTTCTTCCATTGCTTCGCGTCCGCGCTCATGTGAACGATCGCCCGGAAGCCGAGCGCCGCGCTCATGGTGCCTATGGAAAGCCCGAGGTTGCCGGTCGAGCCGACCTGCACGGCGTAGTTCGAGAAGAACGCGCGCGCTTCCTGGGAGCACAGCTTGGCGTAATCGTCGCCCTCGCGCAGCAGCCCGCCCTCGCGCGCGAGGGTTTCGGCGTGCTTGAGCACCTCGTAGATGCCGCCGCGAGCCTTGACGGAGCCCGCGATGGGCAAATCCGAATCGAGCTTGGCGAACAGCCTGCCGGGCATGTCCGGCGCGAGCGCCGCCTTCATGCGCGGGATCTCGCGCAGCGGCGACTCGATGAGGCCGCCCGCCTCCCGCGTTTCGGGGAAGCGCGCCGCGAGATACGGCGCGAAGCGCGCGAGCCGCGCGCGCGCGTCCTCGACGTCGGCTTCGCCTATGGCAAGCTTTGACAGGGCGGTTTTCGCGTCCGAGAGCTTCGGGTTGAGCCACGCGCACTCCCGCGCGGCGGCAAGGGTCCTTACGATGGGAAAATCACTCTGATACAATGCGTTGCCTCCATTGCATGAACTTTCCTCATTGTACTCTTTCGCATCCGCTTGCGCAAGCGGAACGAGGCGCGCGCCGCACGGCAAGGCAAGCCAAAGGGCCGACGCAAAATCGGCCCTTTGGAATGCTTCGGCTTATCGCTGGTCCGCCCTCAGTCCCCGATATCCCCCAGCCAGCCGTCCGTTTCGGAAAGCTCCCTGATGAAAATGCGCCCGGCGTTGTGCTTGTCCTTGGTCTGGTGGTATTTGAAGGCCATGCGGTTTTCGCCGACGAGGCCGACGATCTCGATTTTACCCGTGGGGTGGGAAAGGCAGTATTTAAAGCATTTGCCTTGCCCGCTCTGCATGGCCTTGGCGCCTTCCACGATGGGCAGGGCCTCCAGGAACGGCACCTGGAAGTTCGAAAGCACGCCCGTGACCGGCCTGCACTGGAATACGTAGTACGGCACCACGCCGAAGGCGGTGAGCTTTCGAAGCAGCGCGCCGAGCGTTTCGACGGAGTCGTTGACGCCGCGCAGAAGCACCGTCTGGTTCTTGACGACCACGCCGCAGCGCAGCAGCGCCTGCACGGCCGTGCGCGCCTGCGAGGTCAGCTCGTTGGGGTGGTTGAACTGCGTCACGAGGTAGATCTGCTTTTTCTGCGTATAACGCCTGAAAAGGGAGAGCAGCGCCTCGTCCTCGAAAACGCGCATCGGGAACACCACCGGTATGCGCGAGGCGATGCGGATGAGATCGATATGGGGGATTTGCGAGAGCTCCTCGAGGTAGCGCTCGAGCGTGGCCGTGGGCAGCATCAGCGCATCCCCGCCCGAGAGTATGACGTTTGAAATTTCCTCGTGCTCGCGCACGTATGCGACCATCTCGCCGAAATGGGAGAGGATCTCCTCGTCGCTCATCCCCACGAGCCTCTTTCTGAAGCAGTGGCGGCAGTACATGGCGCAGCGGTTCGTGGTCAGCACCAGCGCGCTTTCGTCGTATTTGTGCTGCACGCCGGAGGCGACGGTGTTGTGCGCTTCGCCGCTCGTATCGAGGTCGCCCTCGGGGTCAAACTCGGCCGCGGCGGGCACGCACATCCTGCGTATGGGGTCGTCCGGGTCGTTTAAATCGGCGAGCGAGAGGTAGTAGCGCGGGATCGACATCGGATAGTGCTCGAGCAGTTTCTCAAGCTTTTCGCGCTCCTCCCCGGTCAGGCCCAGCGCCGGGGCGAGCTGAGCGATGTCGGTGACGTTGTGCCTCATTTCTTCCTGCCAATACATGATAATACCCCCTTGGTTGAAAATAATGTAAATATATTACATTCACACATCGGAACATTAGAAATGAACGAATTGTGCTTCTTAGTAGTTTATCATGATCCGTACTGATAAATCCAGGAAAAAATATGTAGAAATTTGAATAAGACATGTGCGCGCAGCGCATGACGTCCGCCGACCGCCCCGAAAAACGGGGCAAAGCTGCCGCCCCCGCAAGCGCCCGTTTCCCGCGCCGAAAAAAACGGCCCTCCCGCAGGAGAGCCGCTCTTTTCGGTTTCAGTTGATGCCGTAACGCTTCTTGAAGCGGTCGACGCGTCCGCCGGTATCTACCAGCTTCTGGCGGCCGGTGTAGAACGGGTGGCACTTGGAACAGATTTCGACCTTGAGCTCGCCCTTGATGGAGCCGCTCTTGAAGGTCTCTCCGCAGGCGCAGCGCACGACGCACTCGCCGTAGTTCGGATGGATATCCTTCTTCATCGTGGTTCTCCTTTGTTTTGCTGGGCGCAGAGCGGCATACCGTCCTGCTGCTGCATCCGGGATGGCACCCGAACAGCAAGCATTATACCTCGAAAACGCGCTGAAAAGCAAGGGCTTTTTTCAGTTCATGATGCGTTTTCCGGCGGAAAATCCTTCTTTTTCGTAGACCTTGTTCCACGCGCCCAGGCGCTGTATGAATTCCCCGTTGGTTTCGGTGCGCTCGAGCATGGCGATGAGCTGCTCCGTGACGTCGCTCGGGTTGCCCGAGGAGAGCGTGCGGCGTATGGTGTAGACGCCGTCGAGCTCCTCGCGGCTCAGGAGCAGTTCCTCGCGGCGCGTGCCGGATTTGTAGATGTCTATGGCCGGGAAGATGCGCTTCTCGCTCATCTTGCGATCGAGGTGGATCTCCATGTTGCCCGTGCCCTTGAACTCCTCGTAAACGATGTCGTCCATGCGCGAGCCGGTTTCGATCAGCGCGGTCGCGATGATGGTGAGGCTGCCGCCGTTTTCGATGTTGCGCGCCGCGCCGAAAAAGCGCTTGGGCTTATGCAGCGCGCCGGGGTCCATGCCGCCCGATAGGGTCTTGCCCGTGGCGGGAATGGTGAGGTTGTACGCGCGCGCGAGGCGCGTGATGGAGTCCATGAGAACGACCACATCGCGCCCCTGCTCGACCAGGCGCATGGCGCGCTCCTGCGTCATCTCTGCGACGCGCGTGTGGTGCTCGGGCAACTCGTCGAAGGTCGAGTAGAGCACCTCGCCCTTGATCGAACGCTGCATGTCGGTGACCTCCTCGGGCCGCTCGTCGATGAGCAGCACGATCAGGTGCACGTCGGGGTAGTTCGTGGAGATGCCGTGGGCGATGTTCTTCAAAAGCGTCGTCTTGCCGCTCTTGGGCTGGCTGACGATCATGCCGCGCTGGCCCTTGCCTATGGGCGAGATCAAATCGATCAGGCGGATGGCGAGGTTCTGGTCGCGGCCGAGGCCCTTGGACTCAAGGGTCAGCCTTTCGTTGGGAAAGATCGGCACAAGCTCCTCGAACGGGCGGCGCTGCTGCGCCTTTTCGGGTTCCTCGCCGTTGATGGCGGTGATGTACAAAAGCGCGAGGAAGCGCTCCCCCTCCTTGGAGGGGCGGGTCTTGCCCGTGACCATGTCGCCTGTCTTGAGGTTGAAGCGGCGGATCTGGGCGATGGAAACGTAAACGTCCCGGTTGCCGGGCAGGTAGTTGTCGCTCCTGAGGAAGCCGTAGCCGTCCGGCAGCACCTCGAGCACGCCCTCGCAGTCCCCGCAGGCGCCGCCC
>Ga0116160_1004061_pt1 | contig 12419 bp, 8 predicted proteins | sample AD_JPNAS2_MetaG_FD_89879 | JGI IMG/M metagenome (GOLD analysis project Ga0116160, IMG submission 89879) | Active sludge microbial communities of municipal wastewater-treating anaerobic digesters from Japan - AD_JPNAS2_MetaG | ecosystem: Engineered > Bioreactor > Anaerobic > Digestate | place...
TACTTTTATTAACCATGGGAACAGCGGAAAAAAGGCACCGCTTTTATAGCTATTAGAGAGGTCGTGATAATAGACCGAGTCCCACTGCGCCCAAGCAGAAAAGATACGATTACCCTCTACCCTTATTTGGGAAGAATTACTTGCGTCACTTATTTTAACATCTCCCCACCAGACGATTATATGTATAACTGTTGTCCAGAAAAGAAAAATTAAAACCACCCTTGTAATTGGATGGCGCAAGAAAAGAGATATTTTTTTAGCCATATTTTACCTTCTGTTAGATATTATAGGCGATCACAACCAACCCTTTAACCTCGTCTCGGTTGGTATTTTTAAATACTCTGCAAAAACACAACTAATTAAGTTTAGCTATTTTTTAACGGCGAAGACTTTTGTTCTGCGCTTTTGTTTCCCATGTCCTGCACGCGCTCAGCAATAACTACAAGCCGTTTTTCGCTGGTGCCAATAGGCCAACAAGTCATTAATGTAACTTGTTCTTTACCTGTTTTTTCCAGGACCGAAAGATCGTCTTCTTCCACAACTTTTTTACCCGATACCTCGTATTGGTAATTTTTATCTTGGTAGTAAATCTCAACGGCATCGCCTTTTTGCAGGTTGTTAAGAGTGGCAAAAATTTTGCCATATTGCGGGTTGTCGTAAGCAGAGGAGTGACCATAAATAAAAATGTTGCCCTTCTCTTCGCCCGGCATTGCTGTGCCAACCATGTGCGCAACACCTTTTTGCAATATGCGGTTGTAGCTTGTCTCGCTTGTGGGATCAGCCCCTCTCATAACGGGAGCATTTACCCCTAATTTATTTATAGTAAGATGAAAGGTATCATTTTCTGTTGCGCTGGCTTGTGTTGTTTGAACAGTTGTGGCAGGAGCAGGAGAAGTTTTTTTGTTTGCCCCTTGCACCCAAATAAACAAAAAGGCAACCGTAGCCAACAATACAAACACCAAGGCAAAATTTGTCGTCTTTTTTGTTGTTTGTTTCTCTGGTGCGTAAATCTCGTTCATACGTGTATTATAGCAAAGTATAAAAATCTTAAAACCCCCTGCGTTTATTGAGGTTGCTACCCGAGAACCCCGCCCACTGACGGGCGGGGCAAGCTCCATCATTTTACCGTTCGAGGCGCGAAGCGCCGAGAACTCCCCCCCCCGACCGCTGATGCTGAAACTGACGTTGTAGCTTGCCCCGCCTTTTTAGGCGGGGTTCTCGCTCCCGCTCGAACGGTAACAGGTATCAAGGAAAGTTCTCACTGCGTTCGAACAGTAAGGGGGGGCAACGGTCTCCGTCCTTATCGTTCGAGGTGTACCCACCGAGAACTATCAACCGCTAGTACTGCACCTCACGAGGTAGTTCTCACTGCGTTCGAACAGTAAAAAGAGTAACGTCCCGCTCGAACAGTAAAGAGGCAGCGGTCGTCATTTTTTATTGTTCGAGGTGTAATCGCCGAGAACTCCCTGGCGCTAGTATCAAATCTTACGCGGTAGGCGGATATCTTTCGAGCAGTAAAAATAGGTAGGACCTGCCCGTGTCTCTTGGTTACTTTTTAGTGTTGGCGACAATGTAGTTTTTGCCACCAAAAGTTTCTGTTTCGAGGCTGGAAAAATTACCCTCTTCGCTACGCCATATTTTGGCAAATTGATCGCCCTGCCATTGCCAAACTTCCACAAAGCGTGCGGTTCCTTCTTCTGTAATTGTTATAAGTTCTACATCTTCTTCTTGGTCTACATTAGCCAGAATAAAATCGACAATAGAAAGTTTAGAAAAATTCTGCACAACTATTTTAGTGCCCTCTTTGACTGTTAGTTTCTTATTGTGGAGTAGGTAGATCTCGTTAAGGGAGTTTTTGTTTAGATCTCCCTCTTTTTGTTTTGCGAGCAAGCGAACTTCTTGACCACTATTGCCATAAATTACCGGATATTCACTTCTACTAAAACCTCCGTCTTCTTTGTTCCACAAGTACAAATTTCTTGTTTCTAGCGTGTATTTTAGGCGCTGAAGAATTTTTTCTGCCTCGTTTGCATTGGCGACCCTTGGTTGCCCTATTACTTCCGTATAAGTGGGCAAAAAAGAAATCCTTTCAATCTGGTCTTTAGAAAAAATAATTTTTACTGCCAGTCCCTGTTTGGTTTGTTCCATTTGCGGCTGGTCAAAAACAAAATTTCCAAGGCTGTAAAAAATAAATTTATTCTTGTATTTTTCCATGGTTTGCACAACATGCGGATGATGACCAATGATTAAATCGGCACCGGCATCTACTGCCGTGCGCGCAAAATTAACTTGTGAGTCGTTTGGCTCTGCAACATATTCGTTACCAGAGTGCATAGAGACAATAACATAGTCTGCTTTTGGTTTTGCTTGCTTTACTGCTTCGACCATAGTTTGTGTGTTCATAAAGGCAGTCCCCGCCTGACCTTCACCTGCTTGGTAGGAGGGGGGTACAACGTCGTCGTCGTTATAGGCGAGAAAGGCAAATTTAATCCCCTTTTCTTCTACAAAAATCGCCTCATTTGCCCGCTGTATGTTTTCCCCGGCACCAACATATTTTACACCTACATCGTCGAGGTACTTAAAAGTATCGCTAAGCCCTTTAGCACCAAAGTTAGGGGTGTGATTGTTAGCCAGGGAAACAATAGAAAAACCAACTTCTTTTAATGCTTGTTCTGTGCCCGGATTAGAACGGAACATCATATTAAAATCGGGAATTGTTTCCCCAGGCGTAATGGGTGTTTCTAGGTTGCCGAACACTAAATCGGCACTTTTTAAGTAATCCTGCACTCTTAAAAAGGGATACAAAGTACTACCGTTTTTCTTAACCATACGCTCTACCGCCCTGGAGTAGGAAACATCGCCTACTGCCACCAGGGACACCTCTTCGCTTTGCAGAGCGGGCACGTTATCCTCACTGTTCAATAGACTGGCATGCTCCTCTTTTGGCGCCGGTAGCTCTTGGGGAGAGAAGGTTTTGTGGTACAGAATACCCACAACAGCCGACATTATCACTACAAGAAGCGATAAAACCACAAGCCACTTTATGCGTGTTTTTGACACAACCCTACCTTTGTTTTTTGGTTACTTACTATATTATAAATCGATTGCTAGTTTGTTGCCACTGCTATATGTTTACATAAGCACTTATGGGGGCAACAAATATTCTTATGTTTAGTTAAAGAAAGATGTTGCGAAAGCAATTCTAGTTAAATCTTGGTAACAAAGAACTAGCTCTCTACTCCTCACCGCGACGCTCCTCGGGCAGGCTGTTTAAATTAAGGCAAAGCGTAGCTATGCTCCAGCCCGAAACGTTTGCGCGGCAAGATAAATTTTTCTCCGCCACACAACTCTTATTGTTTTTACCCCTTATCTTTGTCGGCGATTTTTACTAGCGGTTCCTCCCAGCCAAAACACGTCTCTTTGTTACGCAGTTTCTTAAATGCTCTAATACTATTTTGGTCGATTTCCGCGTATTCTTGGAGCGTCGACACAACTCCCTCTATAAAGTCGCCAACTATGCCGTCGGAATCATCGACACCGCCTGTACGCAATTTTTTATCCAAACGTAATAGGAGGTCGATAAGTAAGGTAGTAGTTTGCTCGCTTACAGGTAGATCAGAGACCAGCTTTGCTAAACGCGCACAACCTTCACCGAGCGAATCTTGATAGGCAAACCAAAGACGAGACGGACCTCTGTATGGCTTTATATACTTCATAGCTGAAGTGATGTCTTTTTTTGTTTGTACTAACTCTTCTTTGCTTAATTCGCCACGCTTACAGCTACAAGTGGGGCTAACAATTTGTTTCTTATCCTCCTCGCTCAATTTTTGACCACCCATTACTGCATAAATTGACAAGGCGACTATATGCTTGCAGAGTGTATTTTGCTGACCGAGGTAACATTCACACCTTCCAAAACCGAAACGATACGTATCGATTGAAACACGATAAGGGCGAGTTCCAAGAACTATAGCCGAATAAACAACGGTATCTTCTTGAAACTGTGTTACTTTGCCTTTTTCATACAAATCAATAGCTTTATCAAAAGTCGGTTGATCTGTAGTAAATTTGATTTTATCTAAATCGAATGGTGGTTTCATAAAGCACGTTGCAAATTGGCACTGGACTCAAACGTGATTATATTTAGCGAAAAGAAGAAAGTTATTTGTTTGCCTTTTTCTATTTTTTGCTTAAGCTTGTGTCTAAAATTTTTCGCAGGACAGTGAGATTTTTAATAATTCCTCTTTAAAATTATTCCGAGATCTGTTCTGCTCGCCGTCCAGTTTTTGAACAGTTTAACAAATGACTTCTGAACTGGATTGTTGGCAAATGGATTATTAATAAATACACAATCTTCGCCGATATTTTTAGGATGATTCAAAACTGATTTATCTGAAAACAAAACTCCGCTGACAAAGCTAAAATCATTATTGATGAAATAATTGACCGGCACGGGTTTTTTGTTTGTTTTTTGACTTTATCCCTGCATAAAAAATCGGTTGTGCCCGTTTTAATATTGATCCGCCTACATTGCACACCAAACAATGCTTTCAACACATTTGGTGTGTCTGGGTCTTCAACATACGACAAATCGCCCGTATTTATAGCAACAATAAACGGTTTTCTCGAATCAAACCATTTTTTATTTTTCCAATTTCCATATTGACTAAACGCTTTGTCCTTTATAGCTCCCGTAATTCGCAAAATCATTTTATCGACCGGTACATGTTGAGCGCGGATTTCTTCGGGCGTTGTAGCAACAAACATTTCGGGGACTGAATCTGGTTTGTTAGGATCACCTTTTGTTGGTGCAACGCACTCAATATAGCCGATATCATCAACTACAAAATCAGGTCCTTCATTTTGTGATTGTATTGTCAGTTTCTTTTCTAAAAGAATATTGCCGATATACATTTCCCAAGATCTTTGATGAAAATTAGTTCGAATTTGACTTAAAAAATGTCTATCAGCGTATGGTTTATAGCTTACCCATAATTTATCGAATTTTTCTCGTCTTTCCTTGCAACAACCGCTTGTAATAAAATAAGGATCACATTTGGGATACAGCTGTTTAATTCTTTCCAGCTCCTTATCTGTTTTGACAAACGGAAGCTCAACTGTAAAAATTGTATTTGACATAGTTACACTTTACTTAAAACCTTTTCAATCTTCCCCTTCATTATCTCAATCAATTTCTTATTAGCATCAATGATTTTCTGCTCCTCTTCCGCTTCGGCGACAAGTTTTTGTTGGACTTCCAGAGATGGGAGAGGGATTTTAATAGAAGAAAGTACTTTAACAGAAGCTACATTTTTAATTGCTACACCCTCAACCTTTTCAAAAACAGACTTTTGAAAACAATCTCCATCCATCCAGTACTTTAAATATCTTACGTCTAATTTTTCAGTCATTTTTAATTTTAAAAGGGCTTGATTGATTATTCCTCTTGATGCGTTTTTTGGAATTATAGCTGTTTTACCAATAGTTCCTGAGCAACTCATTATTAAATCATTGGGTTTAACCTCAAACCTTTTCATTTCTTCAAACTTATTTGGTGTTATAAAATATCTAAAATTTGTAAAGTTTCCATAAATAGCATGCTGTTGTTCAAAGACAGCAAATCCTTCTGTTACAAATATTTCTTTTTTTAGACTTCCACCAAACGGACCCCTCACAAATTCGCACACCTCCCCCAACTCCACCCACTCAATCCCCTCTATTCTTCTAAGGCTTTCACCAAAATACGCTCTCTCTCTCTCTAAATTGCGAATAACTTCTTTGGCGGCGTCAATCGCTTTTTGTTTGACTTCAATTTTTTCCACAATTTCTTTTTGAACGGAAAGAGGCGGGAGGGGGATTTTGATTTTTGCTAAATCTTTTCCATAAACATGTGGTTGCCCCATCCCTTTTTGTAACTTATAAATATGTTTTTGTTTTGCTTTTAAATATCTAAAAATATATTTTGTTAATACACGATTTTCATCTTTAGATTTAATGGTTGTGCAATCAGAAGCAAAAATTGGAATTTCAAAAAAATTTACAAAGCCGGCATATGCTCCGGAAGCACTAACTGTTATAGTTTCCCCTTCTCGATTGCTTTGATTGTGATAATAAGCCGGCTGTTGTCCACCTGCAACTACTGGCACATCTCCATGAGAAATTCTTGCCTTAGTAATTGATGTTCCTTTTTCAATTTCACACACCTCCCCCAACTCCACCATCGGCCATTTTTGATTTGCAAAAGTTTCAATCTCCCTATATCTCTCCCCCGTCAAATTATAATCTCCACTTTCGGCAATTTTTTCTTTGGCGACCACTTGCGCCATTTCTTTTTCCGCTTCGGTAAAGTTTTTATTGCTCAATGTCTCGCGGTATTTTTTAATAATCTCTAAAGCCACCGGCAAATCGTTTTTATTAATCTCTCTTCTCTGTGCGCCCAAATCAAAACCGTCGTTGGCTATTTTGACAAACAATAAATTGTCGACCTTTTTGGCAACTTCATTGTCAAAAAGAAGAATGCTGGTTTTCACTCCGGAATATGGCTGAAACACTCCCGAAGGCAAAGAAATCACCGCAAAAAGTCCATCTTCTACCAAATTTTTTCTTAAAGATTTGTAGGCATTGGCGGTTTGAAAAATAATCCCCTCGGGAACAATAATACCCGCACGTCCTTTTAAGTTTAGATGGCTTATTATGTAGTCAACAAAAAGCACCTCAGCACGATTAGCTTGAATGGAAAATCTTTTATGCGGGACAATTCCACCTTTTGGTGTCATAAAGGGGGGATTGGCAAGAATCACATCAAAGGTTTCACCCCAACGGCTTTCGTCGGTTAACGTATCATAATCATAAATTTTAGGATCAGGGAAACTGTGCAAATACATATTCACCAGCGCTAATTTCACCATATCGGGCGAAATATCGTAACCGGTAAAGTTGCTCATTATTTTTTTCTTTTCGTCAGGCGCGAGCGGTTTTTCTTTGTTGGTTTTCAAAATATGTTTGTAAGCGGAAATCAAAAAGCCGGCGGTGCCACAAGCCGGATCAAGAATGGTTTCGTTTTTCTTTGGGTCAACCGCCTCCACAATAAAATCAATGATATGGCGCGGGGTGCGAAATTGTCCCGCCTCGCCTTGGCTGCCAAGAACAGAAAGCAGATATTCAAAAGCATTACCCAAATCTTCGCTATGCTCATAGTTAAATTCATTAATCTCTTTAAGGAAAAGCGAAAGCGTGCGAGGGTCGTTGTATGGCAAAAATGCGCCTTTAAAAATATCGCGGAATAATTGCGGGATGTGCGGATTTTTAGACATATTGGCGATCGCTTGGGTGTACAAATCAAGACGTTCCTGCCCAGAAAGTTTGTTGTCCAAAAGCTTTGTCCAGGAATACTTTTTCCATTCGTCAACAAAAAACTGAGCCCTTAAATCAACCCCTTCGTTTTCCTTATCCATATCATCCATAAACTTATAAATTAGAGCGTTGGTGATTTGATCCACTTGTTGTTTGGGGTCAGGTACTTTGCCAACAAGAATTTGTCGCGCGGAATCAATTTTTCTTTTAGTTTCTTGGTTCAGCATATTTTAATATATTATTTTTTTTAAAGGTTTTTTATTAGATCGTATTGGCAAGAAATTTTCACTAGTAATAACCGATTTTCCAGTTTTTTGTTCTAATGCCTTGCGCGCATCTTTGGCAATTTTCCCACCTTTTCGTGCTGGAATTTTATTTTCATCCAAACCTGTTGCTTGTGTGCTTTCAGCGATTTGGCGAGTAGAGAGCTCGGCAAGAGCGGTAAAAATCAGCTCTGCTTCGCTCATATGGTCACGCAAATTTTGAGATTTTAAATTTTTAAGTTTTTTATGATCTTTTACAGACAAATCTGACCATTCTTGATGGATAATATTAGTAAGAATTGCAAATTCATTTTGCTCTTTAACATCATGTTCTTTCCAATAATCTGTTAATTTATTTCTAGTTTCCTGCCCGATCATTCTTTGTTGAATCCATTTTTTACTTCGTCCTTGTTTTTGCCAATATTCACGAGAACGATTAAGCGCAATTTCAGGATTTACTATTTCTTGCATTCTTTCATAACCAACCTTTGCTAGCCAAAGTTTGATGGGCTCGGCTTTCTTGCTGGGTACGGATTGAATAAGGCGCAACAAAGTTTCAACATCTGCGACATCAGTTTTTCTCATCTTTCCGTCTTGAGCAAGCATTTTCAAGCGGTCACATTTTGTGACCACTTCACTTTTTTCATTTTTTAAACGATTTTTAAGAGTTGTCCAGTATGTTTTAGCGCGATTGTAGTTTGTTTGATTTGTCAGTGCCGCCACTATATCAATTACTGAAAAATACCACTTTTCGTTTTTTCCATCATAAATTCGCCTGATTTTAAAGTTCTCAAAAATGGCTAAAGAGTTATTATTTTTCATATTTTTTATTATTTCATATATTGATTGACAGACACATAGTCTTTTACATACTCGGGTATTATTTCACGATAACCATTTAACGCTTTATATTCAGCCATTGTAAAGCCAGCGTACTCTCGCGGAAATCTTTGATTGTTTATTTCATTACGAAAATATTCGTCAGCAATATATGCTTTCAAATAATTTTTGATATGCAGAACATATTTACTTTCAGGTTTATGAATTGAGATAAACTTTTCACATTCCTCTTCCAGTTTTTCGTCTTTGGATTTAAAAACATCAATTAAACCGAAAACTCTTTCCAGAAACTCACGCCAAGAAATGCGACGGTCAAGGTTTTCACTCTTGCGAACCTTTTCAAGATTAAGATATAGTTCTGGTTTATCCTCGTATTTGTCGCGCATAATTTGCACGGCTTTATCCCATTGCTCATTTTCCACGGCTGATTTTACTTCTGTATCTTTTTGTAATTCTTCGCGGGCTCTTTCAAAAAGTTTGCGATCAACTTTCATTCCCTCGATTCCGACAGGTGTTTCAGTAAGCGTTTTTACTTTATCTGGATTGAAAACTTCAATTTCATCAATATCAACACCGGCAGGTCCTTCTTCGCCAGTACCTTTTTGTTTAATAGGTAATTGCAAAATTTCGTCATAATCAAACTTTTCTTCAAAGTATTCACAGTTGGCGAAGAAATCGAAAAATTTAAAATGGTTTTTAGGCTTTCTGTGCTTTTCGCCATATTCGTCGGTATATTCAAAGGTGAATTTTCTTGTGCCTCGTCCTTTGATCTGAATAAAATCAGTCGGCGAAAAGACTGGGCGCATAAGCGCAAGATTCAAAATATCTTGGCAGTCATAACCGGTTGTCATCATTCCAACGGTCACGCAAACCCTTGTTTTGCTGGATTTGTAATTTTCTAAAAACTTAGTGTGTCCGTTCAGATTATTGTTTGCAAAATTGATCGTAAATTGTTGCGCATTTGGAATATTTGAAGTAACCTGCGCCGCAAAATCAGAATTGTATTTGTCGGGCCAAAGTTGGCTCGCCATTTGATTAAGCGTTTGCGTTATTTTGGAAGCGTGCTTTTGACTTACACAAAATATAATACTTTTGCCAATTTCACCGCTTATGGGATCCCGGAGAGCATTTTCCATAAATGTTTGACAAAAAACTCGATTGGTTTTTTCAGAAAAGAATTTCTTTTCAAAATCCTTTTGGAAAAATGTTTCTTCGCTTTCTCCGCCTTCTTTATCTTCGACCATAACCGCATAACCTTTTTCGGATAGCAATTCGGTGGTGATGTCGGTTCGCGCATCTGAAACGACAGGATTGATCAAAAATCCTTCTTTTACGCCGTCAAGCAAACTGAAACGGAAAGTCGGCTCGCCGTTTTTACAACCAAAAGTCGTGTAAGTGTCTAAGAGTTGCCGTCTTTCCCAGGCTCGCGGGTCTTTCTGTGAGAGTTTTTGCGGATCAACATTTTTCAAATAGTCTTTCGGCGTTGCGGTTAAGCCTAATTTATAGCCGATAAAATATTCAAAGACGGCGCGCGAGTTTCCGCCGATAGCACGGTGCGATTCATCGGCGATAATTAGATCAAAATCAGTCGGCGAAAAGAGTTTTTTGTATCTATCTTGCGCCGAAAGACTTTGAACTGTTGAAATGACAATTTCCGCCTTTTTCCAATCGTCGCGGTTTTGTTTGTAAATAACAGAAGAAAAATCATTGCTTAAATAACGGACAAAATTTTTGTGGGCTTGGTTTTCCAATTCCAAACGATCAACCAGGAACAAAACTCTTTTGGCGTTGCCTGTTCGTAAAAATAGTTTGATAACAGCGGCGGAAATTAGAGTTTTTCCTGTGCCTGTCGCCATTTCAAAAAGAAAGCGCTCATTTCCCGCTTCGGCGGATTTTTGCAAAGCGTGAATGGCGTTGAGTTGATAAGGGCGCAAAATCCGCAAACCTTCATCCCAAAGATATTGCTTGCGAGTTTCTTTATTTTGATAGCGAAGATCATCTTTGAAGTTCGGATTTTGTGTGAGGGCAATATAGTCATCACTAACCTCTTCATCGGCTAGCTTTTGATTGTTGGGTTTAAAGTCTTGTCTATGTTTTAGAGATTCTTGAGTGGGAAATTCAGTAATAATTTCCGGATCACCCCGTTCTAGATCCCAAAAATAATGAAGATTGCCGTTTGAGAGAATCACAAAACGAGCGTTTTCGGTGTGAGCGTACTTTCTTGCTTGTTCTTTTCCGTCCAGTGGATTTTTATCTTCCTTTTTGGCCTCCAAAACAACAAGCGGAAAACCTTTTTCATCAAGCAATAAAAAATCAATAAAGCCCTTTTTTGTAAATTCGAAATCTTTACCAAACGCATCAATATCTTTTTGGGTTATTTTTACATTCGGTTCAAGCGAAATGTTTGCTTGTCCTTTTTTATTATCAAAAAATCGCCAACCCGCTTCTTCAAGTAGCTTGTTTATTTTTATTCGCGCCCTTGCTTCTTTATTATTTGCCATGCTTTTGTTTCTTTAAATGTTCTTGGCTAATTTGTCGCTCTGTTTATCGCTATTCTCTTTCAATAGCGCAACGATTGCTTGTCCAAAACGCCGAGAAGCGCCCGGTCCGTTTGCTGTTACAACCAAACCATCAATCGTAATACCTAGCTCGGTATATTTTGCCCCCTTTGTTTCGATTGTTTTTGCTTCGGTTTCGAAAACTGTTGCTTTTTTTCCTTTTAAAATTCCTGCATTAGCTAAAATTACCGGAGCAATACAGATTGCAGCGACTACTTTGTTGTCCTTATACATATCTTTGGCAATTTTTAATGCATTAGCGTTATTAAAAAGAAGCTTTGAACCACCTCCGCCCACAAACACAACTGCGTTAAATGCTTTTGTGTTTATTTCGTTGAGTACTAATTCCGCCTTTGCTTTTCCGCCACGCGATCCCGTAATTACGCCTTTGATTGTGCTGGCAATAGATACTTTTATTCCAGCATTATCCAGTTCTTCTTTTGTAAAAAAAAGTTCTTCGTCTCTAAATCTCTCTGGTGGAATGATCATTAATACATTTGTCATGATAGTTTTATTGAACCACCAAACGTTAAAACTGTAAACCAGTGCTAAGGATAAAATTCGAAGGGGCGAAAGCCCCTTCTCTATCAACACCTTATGTTTTGTTAAACTTCGCGTAGTTATGTTTTTATTAGATAGTGCTTGTTTAATACCCTTGCCAATAGTCCAATATGTTAATGAACTTTTGTCTGTATGAAATCATTTTGCCCCTCGAACGATAATCCTGTTACTGTTCGAGCGGAAGCGAGAACTATCAGGTCATCTTGTTACTGTTCGAGCGGAAGCGAGAACCCCGCCAGAGAATCGGACGGGGCAAGCTACAGCGCGAGTTCCAGTATCAACGGTCTGTAGTTCTCGGTGGGTACACCTCGAACGATAGAGGCGACGACCGTGGCACCTGTTACTGTTCGAGCGGGAGCGAGAACTATCGGGCAGGTGTAATATCAACGGCTGGGAGTTCTCGGTGAGTACACCTCGAACGATAAGGACGGAGACCGTTGCCTCCCCTTACTGTTCGAACGCAGTGAGAACCCCGCCTAAAAAGGCGGGGCAAGCTTTCCGCCATATCCTTTACTGTTCGAGCTGAAGCGAGAGCTACCCGCCATACTCTTTACTGTTCGAGCGGAAGCGAGAACTACAGCGCGAGGTTTGATGCTAACGTTTAATAGTTCTCGAGATGGCACTCCGTGCGTTCTCTCGAACGGTAAGAATGACGACTGGGAGCTTGCCCCGCCCGTCCCGGGCGGGGTTCTCGGCGCTTCGCGCCTCGAACGATAAACTGATATCTTTGTCATTTGTGGGTTCTCACCCAACCCTCAAAACTCCACTACCAACAGAAGTTGGTATTGGTGTTTTGGCGGTGAGGGTGGGATTCGAAGGGGCGAAAGCCCCTTCTCTATCAACA
>Ga0116160_1004079_pt1 | contig 12389 bp, 10 predicted proteins | sample AD_JPNAS2_MetaG_FD_89879 | JGI IMG/M metagenome (GOLD analysis project Ga0116160, IMG submission 89879) | Active sludge microbial communities of municipal wastewater-treating anaerobic digesters from Japan - AD_JPNAS2_MetaG | ecosystem: Engineered > Bioreactor > Anaerobic > Digestate | place...
AAGGACAGGCCGACTCGCGAACGGGGGCAGGATGCGCCGGGGACAGGCGGACGGTCGATCAACACGGCTCGTGCCAGATGCGCCGGGGACAGGCGGGCGGCCCGTTTTTCCGTGGCCGGCGGTTGCGCGCCCCGAGTAGGATATGATCTGATTGCCGCGACGGCGGGGGCACGCGAGCGCCCCTGCGCCGCGGGAGCTTTCAGGATTGGCGCCATGCATCCCAAACCCCTGCGCATCGGCATCGTCTGCTACCCCACGTATGGGGGGAGCGGAGCGGTCGCCACCGAGCTCGGGCGGCTGCTCGCCCGGCGCGGTCATACGATTCACTTTCTCTCCTACGCCCGGCCGTTCCGGCTCGACGGCGACTTTCAGGAGAATATCTTCTATCACGAGATCAACGCGGAGAATTACCCGCTGTTCCAGGGCCAGCTCTACACGATTTCGGCGGCCGTCAAGATCGTCGAGATCGTCCGCAACATCGGTCTGGATCTGATCCATCTGCACTATGCGCTGCCGCACGCGATCAGCGCCTGGATGGCCCAGGAGATGCTCGGCGAGCAGCGCATTCCGATGTTGACGACGCTCCATGGGACGGACATCACGCTGGTCGGCTCCAAGCCGTCGTTCCATGCCGCCGTCCAGCTTGGGCTGGACAAGAGCGACATGCTGACGGGGGTGTCCAACTGGCTGCGGGCGAAGACGTGCGAGCTGTTCCGGATCTGCAACCGGATTCGCGTGGTTTACAATTTCATCGATCCGGAGCTGTTCCAGCCGGCGCGCAAGAAGTGCCCGCGGCGGCACTTCGCGGCCGATGACGAGCAGATCGTGATGCACATTTCCAACTTCCGGCCGGTCAAGCGCGTCGAGGAGGTGGTGCGGATTTTCGCGCGGATGCAGCGCGAAGTGAAGGCGCGGCTGCTGCTGATCGGCGACGGGCCGGATCGGGAGAAAGCCCTCGCCGCGGCCGAGGAACTGGGGATTCACGACCGCGTCGCGCTGCTGGGCAAACAGCCCGGCGTCGAGCATTTCCTGCCGCTGGCCGATCTGTTCCTGTTTCCGTCGACGGGGGAATCGTTCGGGCTGGCGGCGCTGGAGGCGATGGCCAGCGGGGTGCCGGTCGTCGGCTGCCAGGCGGGGGGACTGCCCGAGGTCGTGATCGACGGAGAATGCGGCTACCTGCGCGCATGCGACGATCTGGACGGGATGGCCGAGGCGGGGCTGCGGGTCCTGCGCGACGCGGAGCTGCGCCGCGCGATGGGGGAGGCCGGCCGCCGCCGCGCGATTGAGGAATTCGCCGCCGACAAGATAATTGCGCAGTACGAACAGGTTTACCGTGAAATGCTCGCGGGGGCGCCCGCGTGCCCGGTGGGGTAGCCGGCGGGGGGAACGCCGGGAGAAGAGCGCCTGCGCGAGCGGGTGGCCGATGGCCGCGTGCCCGGTTAACCGGTGCGGGGCAGCAGACGGCCTTCGCCGCGGCGGGCGCGGAAGCCCCAGACTTCGCGGCCGGCTTCGCGCGCCTTGCGTTCGAAATTGCTGATGACCTCGCCGCGCGCGGGGTCGGGCAGGGGCAACCGGCCGACGTCGAGCAAGTCCCAGCCGCCGCGGCGGCGGAAGAGCGTGACGGTCAGATTGAAGTAGAAGTCGGCGTCGGTCTTGAACCAGACCTCGCCCGTAGGCGCGAGCAGTTGCTCGATCAGCGGCGGGAAGTCCTGATTGTAGACGCGGCGGCGGCGATGGCGGCGCTTGGGCCAGGGGTCGCTGAAGTAGCAGTAGAAGCGGTCGAGCGAGCCGGGGGGGACGCGGCGGAGCAGGTCAAGCGCCTCGCCGCGCCAGGTGCGGACGTTGTCGAGTTTCGCGCGGGCGATGCGCCTGGCCATCTTGTAGTAATAGAGCGGCTCGCGCTCGACGCCGATGAACGTCCAGTCGGGCAGGCGGGCGGCCTCGCGCGCGAGGAAGAAGCCGTTGCCGGTGCCGATTTCGATTGCGCGAGGGGCCGGCCGGCCGAAGAGGGCGTCCCAATCGAGCAGCTGGCCTTCGGGGGGCAGCGTAATCTCGCGGCGATGGACTTCGGGGGCGATGTCGGGTTTGAGTCGGTCAGGCATGGGTTAACAACGTCGCAACTCGTGGTTACGGCAGCGGAATTTATAGAGATTCATCCCTCGTTGAAAACCGCCGATTCCGAGGCGGGGGCGGACTGGGCGGACTGCTCATCGGGCGGATTCTCGGGTGGGGCGGCGGGTTGCATCGGCTGAGGAGGCGCGGGTGCGGATTCGACCGAGGGGGGCAGCGCGCCCGTCGCGCCGGAAGTCGCCGCGACACTCCCGCGCAGCGCGAGCTGGCCCTGACGGACGTAATCGAGCGCCTGGGTCAGCAGCCGCGCGCTTTCCTGCGGCGCATGGAACCCCATTGAATTTTCCGCTTCGCAGAAGTCGATCAGAAACTGGCTCTTGCGCTGGAAGCCCTGGGCGGCGCGCAGTTGCTCGTCGCCGACGCCGGCCTGGCGGGCGGCCTTGATCTCGGCGATCAGCTCCACGAGGCCATCGAGCGCCAGGTCGCGCATTTCGAAGAACCGCGACTGGATCAGCTCGGCGCGTTCCTTCATTTCGGCCTCGGGGAAGTTGTGGCAGGTCTGGCAGGCGTTGTTGATGTTGAGCAGCGGGCTGCGGACGTGGTGGTCGCTGACCTTGAGCGCGCCCTCGCGCACGTAGGGCATGTGGCAATCGGCGCACGCGACGCCGGAGCGGGCATGGATCCCCTGGTTATACATCTCGAATTCGGGGTGCTGCGCCTTCAGCACCTGGGCGCCGGTCTCGGCGTGGGTCCAGTCGGCGAAGCCGGTCTCCTCGTAGTAGGCCAGGATCTGATCGCCGCGCAGGCCGTTGGTCCAGGGATAGGTCAGCCGCTTGCCCTCGCCCTTGAAGTAGTATTCAACATGGCACTGGCCGCAGACGAAGGTGCGCATTTCCTGGCGCGTGGCCATCGTGTTGGGGTCATAGTTGTCGATCCCCTCGACCTCGCGCTTGAAGGCGGCGATGCCCTCGAGGAAGCCGGGGCGGGTGACGCGCAGGGCCATCGTTTCGGGATCATGACAGTCGATGCAGGCGACCGGATGCAGGCCGTGGGGATCATCGAGAGTCTCGGTCATGATGGTTTCCATCTGCTTGCGCGCCTCGAAGTAGGGCAGCGGGTTGAATTTTTCAAAGCCGGCGATCAGATCGCCGTCGCCCGCGATCTTGTAGGGGACGTAGGTGGAGGCATGGCAGTGCAGGCAGGTGCCGGCCTGCTCTTTCTGATGCCGCTGGGTGTAGGTCTGGTCCTCGAGCATGTAGGCATGGCCGCGTTCCTCGCGGAAGTCGATGGCGAAGGCATAGCCGGCCCACATCGTGGCGAGGCGGGGGTCCTCCTCCAGCTTGGACTGGGCGACCTGGGTGCGGGGGTCGGCGTCGGTGGGCCTGCGGACCATGGCCTCGCTGCCGCCGAAGCGGGTGCGCTGCATGTCGACGGTTTTGAGATACATGTCGTACTGAAGGGGGAAGTTTTTGCCCCAGACGGCCGGATCGACGGTCATGTCGTCCAGCTCGACGACGCGGAAGAAGGGGTTGCGGGCCTCCTGTTTGCGCTCCTGGATGTTCATCAGCAGGGCCGTGATGGCGAGCGTGACGATGCCGGAGAAGATGGCAATGGCCAGGACAAGGGCGATGAAACGCCCGCCGGTGACGCGCCGTTCCAGCGCGCCGGGTTGGTCGGAGGGGTGGGGTTGGGTCATGATGGTCTCTCCGGCGGAGATGGCGGTGGTTCAGTCCCCGTGGCCGACTTCGCGGTGACAGCGGATGCAGTCAACGCGCTCGCCGCGGGTATGGGTATCGATCATCGCCACGATATCGCCGTGGCAATCGCGGCAGGTCTGTTGGGTAATCTTCCGGTTGCGCTCGGTGATCTGGATCGGCTCATGGAACTGGCCTGTGGTGAAGGCGACCGAGTGATGCCAGCCATTGAGCGCCTTGGTCGTCCACTTGCCAAGGAGATTGTGCGGGGTGTGGCAATCGTTGCAGACGGCGACGGCATGGTGCGAGCCGCGCTGCCAGGCTTCGAACTGACCGCGCATGACGTGGCAGTTGACGCAGGCGGTCGGGTCGTTGGTCATGTAGGAGGCCCCGCGGGCGTAGACGAACGTGTAGAAGCCGACGCCGGCGGCGGACCCGGCGGCAAGGCCCAGCGCGACGGCGGCGATCAGGGCGGTTCGCGTGGTCAACCAGTGGGCCATCGCAGGGATGCTCCATGGCAAGTTGGATGATCCTAGCAATCCCGGGCGGCAAGTCCAAAGAAATCGGGGCAGGTCGGCGGCATGACCTCGGGCGCCCGAGGGGCCAGGCCCGGGGCGCGGAAGGGAGTGTCCGAGGATGGGGCCGCTTTGAATCTGACGATGGGAGAAATGGGGGGCGCCGACCGGTGATTGCCGGCTCAGACCCATCACGCGGCGCGCGATCGGCCTACCGGTCGTTCAGGATCTTCGTCCCCTTGGCGGAGATGCGTTCACAGACGGATTGGACGCTTTCCTCGCCCGCCCAGATAAGCTCCAGTTCCATGTTGATCATGGCGTAAAGTTCGTTCTGGGCCGGTGTCTGGGGACGGCTGCGGCAATGGTCGAGGGCCGCGATGAAGTACTCCTGATGCGCGGGGGGGCGCTGGTCCAGGTAAGCCGGGCTGGCAGCGAGTTCCCGCAAGGCGGGGGTCATGATGTTGCGGTCGATGAAGATGCGCGAACCCTCCGCGCCGGAGAGAAATTCAAGGAGCTTCCATGCTTCCTCGGGATGCCTGGCCCTGGTTGGGATCGAGAAGCAGGACCCAAAGTTGGCGATGGCGCGGCCGTTGGGCCCGATGGGCAGCATGGCGACATCCCATTTGAAGTCCGCCCGCTTGGTGTATTCGGGGACGGCCCAGTGGCCGTTCCAGCCGATGGCCGCCTGCCCGTTCTGGAACGGATCGATCTGCGCGGTCTGCATGGTTTCGCTGGCGACGACGCCCTCCTTCAAGCGAGCGTCCGCGATCCATTGGATCGCCTTGATCGTGAGGGGATCGTCGAAGGTGCAGCGGGTCGGCTTGGCGGGATCGTCAACCAGGTCGCCGCCGAAGGACCAGATCACACTCTCCCAAGGCAACTGAGCGGTGCCATAGACGTCGATGTCGCCATCGCCGTCGGTGTCGCGCGTCAGCCTGCGGGCGATTTCGAGGTAATCCTCCCAGGTCCAATCGGGTCCCGGCACGGGCACCCCCGCCGCCTCGAACTGGTCAAGGTTCAGGAAGGGAATCATGATGGCCGTATCGGAGGGGGGGCCGTAGAGCCGGCCATCGATCGTCAGCCATTGCAGGGGGGTCGGGTGGTAGGCCTCCAGGTTGATCACGTCGCTCTGGGCGATGAGATCGGTCAGATCGAGCAGGGCGCCCTTCTCGACAAAGCCGGGATAGTAACCCGATTCCATCAGGACGAGGTCGGGTGGGTTGCCCGAGGCGGTGAGGGTGAAGAATTTGGACCAGTAGCCTTCATAGGGGACGTTGAGCACCTTGACCTGGATCTCGGGGAACTTCGTCGAAATGGCGGCGAACATGTCGCCCCAGATTTCCTGCTCGATCGGCGAGCCCATGCGCAGGTAGATGATGACGGGGTCGTCCCCCGCCTGGCGGCAGCCCCCCGCCGCGGCCAGACTCAGCGCCGTCAGCAGAAGCGAGCGCCAGGCGCGGGCGCGAAGGCCGCGGCGGAAGGGGGGTTGGGGTGAGGCCGGCATGGTGCGAATCGCTTTGCGAAGCGCCGGTCAGAGCTCGTCGACCGGACGAGGTTGGCCCGCTTCTTCGAGGTAGGCGAGGATATTGGCCAACGGGGTGATGGCGTCGGGCGCCTTGGCACAGGCGAGCAGAAAGCCGCCGCCGCGGCCCAGTTCGCGTTTCATGCGGCGGATCTCGCGGCGGATCTCGTCGGGCGTGCCGAAGGGCATCATCCGCTGAGCGCCGAGGCCGCCCCAGAAGCGGATATCCCGGCCATAGCGCCGTTTCAGGTCATACAGATCCATGCACTCGGGCTGACAGCTTTCCATGCAATCGAGGCCGACCTTGATCAGATCGGGGATGACTTCGGTGTTGTCGCCGCACATGTGCATGGTGGCAAACAGACCGTAGTGATGGACGCGTTCGTAGATCCGCTTCTAGCGCGGCTTGAAGAGCCGCCGCCACCGATCCGCGCCCATGATCATGCCGCGCTGGCAGGCGTGGTCGTCGGTGAAGCAGATCGAATCGAGCGGGGCCTGGGCCATCAGGTCCACGCTCTGTAACAGGTACTCGGTGATGTGGTCGAGGAGCTGCTCGGCGAATTTTTCGTTCAGGGCCAGATCGACGAGGAAATTTTCGAAGCCGCGCAAGGTCCAGGCGCGTTCGAACAAGCCGAAGACGGTCCAGCAGATCCGGAAGCGGTTGGCCGATTGCGCGATCTCCCGCGGCCAGCGCGGCTTGACGTACTGTTCGAAGTAGGGTTGGAGGCCGGGCAAACGATAATCGCCCATCTCCGGCTCGTGAAGCGGCCAATCCTCCAGATGGCTGATGTTCCCCATGCGCCACGAGCAGCCGAGGATGTCCTTCTGCGTTCCGTCGGGTTGCGGCGTCATGCCGGCCAGGGTGAGCGACCCGTCAAAACCGGTCAGCGCTCCCAGATAGGATACGCTGTGCTGCTCGCGCCAGTGCTCGTCGCCAAACCAGGCGGAAAGGGCCTGGTCGTGCTCATAGAGCATCAGATCATCGTAGGGGACAAATTCCGTTTCCTGAAACTGGAAGGCCAGTTTCACGACATCGCGGGGCTGCAACGTCGCCTCAATGGTTTTCATGCTCGGAACCCTCTTGAAATTGCTGAAGCTTGAGCGAGTATTTGTCGCGCAGGGAATCAGGGACGTTGTTGGCAAGGCGGTATTCCAGATTGCCCCGGTCAAATCCGGGATGGTTGAGCGCCCACTCATACAGGTCCCTGCGGCCCAGGTCGGGGAGCTCGACCGGCTGGTTGATGACGCGGCGCGTGAGGTAAGCCGCGAATTCCTCCTGGGGGACGGCCGCGGCAAACAGATCGGAATCCAGGATGGCGCCGAGGGTCGCATAGCGAGTGTTGTAGCCATACTGCAAATCGGCGCGCGCCAGCTTTGCCAGGAGCTCCTGATACCAACTCTGGCCGATCTGGTCGCCCAGGCGCAGGTCCGTAAAGAGGGTTTTGAGGAATTCCTCGTCGGACATGATCTCGCTGGAGAGATTGATCGAGTCGCGCAGGATATCCGCATTGGTGAGGGTATCGTAGAGCCGCGCCTGGTTATTGGCTTCTTGCTCGGTCGGATTGCGCCGGCACCAGACGCGCCGCGCGTTCTTGAGCGTGTGCATGCGGAAATTGAAATCGCGCAGCATTTCGTAGTTGCCGTTGGGCGTTCCGTCGCTTTGGAAGAGCGCGGAGTCGGTGTTGTCGGGGGTCTGGCTGTAGACCTCCCAGAACAGGTTGATGACCGAGCCCCAACCGGCGCAGGCCTTGAGCGCTTCGCGATTCCTGGCCCCCTTCTGGGGCGTGTAGCCGCCCGGGATGCCGAACTCACTGATGAAGACGGGCGGCCCGTAGGGCCATGCGCCCGTCAGGCTCTTCTCCGCGTTTTTGAGGATGCAATCCATGTGATCGTAGACGCGCTGCGGGAGATCGCTGGTGTGATTGGTCGAGTTGTATGCGGAATTGGAGACGAGGTCCATCCGGATGTAGGGCAGCACGCCATTGACGACGCGCATAAGGGTGGGGTCCTCGATGACGGGCTGAATCGTAATGACTTCGACATAGTGATAGACTTCGACGCCCTCGATCTCCGGCAGGGAATTGCGGCCGTCCTCGACCGCCTTCTGGCGGTTATTGAGCCAGCGCCGGAGATACTCCAGCCGCTCCTGCGACGGCTGCACCTTGGGATCGGCAACCTGATCAAGCCCGCTCATCAGGACATGGTCCGTTTCCCAATTGCCGAGCAGAAAGACCTTGCCGGTCCCCTGGTAGGTCTCCATCAGGTATCGCGTGAAGTCATAGAGCTGCTGATATTCTTCATCGAAGGTGGCCTGCTCCCAATCCCAGGAAAAGGTAATGTCATTGGTCGGCCAGGCCCAGATGACGAAGAATTTAAACGGCAAGTCGAAGAATTCCTGATAGGTCGGGGTGTTCTGGACGAGCCGGACCATGGAATTCTTCTTCTCGCGGGGCAGTTCGGGCATATCGGGGTAAACGTCGCGGTAGCCCTTGCCGCCCACGTCGGGACCGACCATCGTCTTGAAGGCGTCGCAGCCGATATCGAGCATCTGGCGGGCCTGTTCGATGAGGCCCGGTTCGTCGGTCAGCTTCTTGTGCCATTTGAAGCCCTGAGCCGCCCCGCGGATCGGGAAATAGGCGAACTCCCCGGAGTCGGCGGAATCGGCCGCAAAGCCGGCCAGCGGCAGGAATGCAGCCACGGCCAACAGGAACAGAGCGTTGCAGATACCCCGCAATGTCATTGGAAATATCCTCCTGGTTTCAAGCAACGTTTTCCCGGAAAGACAACGTTTCACCGCACGGGAGCGCGCCGGCCCGGCTACTCGTCGCGCAGAAAGGCGTCGAACAGGGCCATGGCCTGCTCGGCGCTCAGTCCGGCATCGATCACCAGCCGCGCGCGGGTTGTCGCCTCCTCCCCCGCCTGGAAATCCCGCCCGAAGAGCGAAAGATAAACCGAGCGGTGGTAATCTTCGTTCTCCGGCATCGAGATGGCAAAACAGTCCTCGGGCCGGCCCATGAGAAGCGCCGCCAGACCCGTGTCGGGGTCGCGGCGCATCGCCAGGGGAGCGGCCAGTCGCGGCATGATGACCCACGGCAGCGGGTGAGGCTCGAGCGTCCAGCGTCCGTCCGCGAAGAGGGCCGTCGCGGCTTCGTCGCGCGGGAAGGCCTGCCACCCGCCGTTGGCGGCCGGGGCTTCCATGAAGCCGCGGCGGCCGCCGTCGTCGGGATTGGCGGCGACGCAGGCCGAGGTAACGGGAAATCCATTGAAATACGAGGCAAGGAAGACTTCGAAATGGTGCAGGTTCTTGTGCGGCCGGACGGTGAGCCGCAGATCCGCGACATTGCGCTCGCGCCAGCGATAGACGGCCGTCATCTCCAGGGGATGCTCTTCGTCGGGCCGCCAGTCGACGCGGACGCTTCCGTCCTGCTGGACCGCCGCCGTGCTCGGCCAGTCCCAGGCCGCCGTCCCGAAGCGAACGTCGGGCGTGAGCAGCCGATAGGGGGAGAGCAGGCCGAACATCCCGGCCAGTTCGGTCCCCGTTGCGCTGTGGGTCAGCGGAATCAGTCCGCTGGACATGCCCTCGGGATGCAGCGTTCCCTTGAGAAAGCCGGTATCGAAATGAAATTCCGGCCCGGCGGCCGTGAACGACAAACCGGCGGCGGAGGCGGCCGGTTGATGCTGCTGGGAGGTCGGGTTCATGCTCGCGATCCTTCTGGTTCGAAATCAGTTCCAGCGGGAGGTTAAGGGGTTTCGGTTCGTGAGGGTCAGACGGTCGCCGGCGCGGGGGCCGTTCCCACGGCGTTCAGGTGGCTACGCAGGAATTCCTGAACGTCGATCACCTTGCCCGTGTGCGCCGACTCAACGGCCGCAAACAGGAGGGCGGCGCACTGGATCTCGTCGTCGAGATGGCAGGCCGGGGGCGGGCCGCCATCGAGCCAATCGACAAACATCTCGGCGATCCACTCGTTGGTCCAGACCGGTTGTTGTTCGAGCGGGAGATCCTCGGTGAGCGGGTGATTCCAACCATAGTCGCGCATGACGCGCAGCCAGCGCCGGTGGAGTTCGAGCGTTCCGTCCTCGCACTCGGCGCGGAAATACTCGTTGTGCCAGCCGTTGTAGGTGCAGGCGTTGGCCTTGGCGCCTTCGTACATGCAGCGCGTTCCATTGAGCATGTCGATGATCACCATGCCGGTGCTGTCGCCCGCGAACTCGCCCCAGGGGGGATTCCAGGTAAGCGCGTAAACCGTCTTGGCGTCGCTGCCGGTGAAGGCGCGCAGGATATCGAAGTGGTGCACCGACCCCTCGATGAGGAGCGGGTCGGGGATCTCGTGGCGGAACTTGCCCCAACTGCCGAACTTGCGGCAATTGTGCGTGAACCGGCCGACGACGTAATTCAGCCGGCCATATTTGCCGCTCTTGATCGCCCGTTCCAACGTCTGCATATCCTGGTCGAAGCGGCAGGAGAGCGTGATGGCCATCTTCTTGCCGGCGGCCTTGACCTTCTGGTAGACCCGGCAGGTGGATTGCATCGTGTCGGTGATCGGCTTTTCCGACAGGATATCCATGTCGTAGCGCAAGGCGATATCGACCACGAGTTCGTGGGTTGCGGGCGTCGTCACGATGATGACGAAGTCCGCTTCGTTCTCGGCGAAGGCGCGTTCCAGATCGGTGTAACATTTCTCGGCGGGGAGTCCCAGGCCCTGCTGGGCCTTCCAGAAACTCTCGGGCTGCAAGTCGACCGCGGCGACGGGCCGCGCCTTGCCCATCTGGATCAATCGCGGCATGATCGTATGGGCCCAGGCATGGCCCATCAGACCCAGCCCAACCTGAATGAAACGGTAAGGCTTCGGCATGGAGCAATCCTATCGGTGTTGAAGATGAAAGGTCGTGGTTGACGCCGGGGGAGCTGCGCAACCGGGGGACGTTCCTAAGCCGTCGTGGCCGGGCCTCCAGATCACGTGCAAAGGGAAGCCGCGGCGGAGAACAACGTGAAGCGCGGCCAGCATCGGGCCATCGGCGGATTCCTGTCAAGCGTTATTTATCATGTGATAAATTCCGGCTGGGAGATCGCCGGCGCTATCCGCCTTGACGCTGCGCGGGGGATCGTCGAAAGTGCGGAGGCCGTCGCGAGGCGCCGCGCCGTGCTGCAAGTTGACCGTGTTTGCGATGCATCTCGATCCTGGCCGCGAGGGGTCCGCCCATGCCGTTGTCGCGCCGCCGCCGCGCGCTCCCACTTTTGATCCTGATTCTTGTTCCGCCGCTGGCCGGGTGCGCCGGTCTGGCCGGGAGGCAGCCCGTGCATACGGTCGAAGTGATCGCCCACCGCGGCGCGAGCGCCTCGGCGCCCGAGAACACGCTGGCGGCGTTCACGCGAGCCGCCGATCTGGGCGCCGATGCCATTGAGCTGGACTGCCGGCTCACGCGCGACGGGCAGGCGGCGGTAATTCATGATGCCGCGCTCGACCGCGTCAACGCGCTGGGGGGCGAGGTCGCCAGTTTCCCGCTCGCAGAACTGCAGACGATCGATGTCGGTTCATGGTTCGGGCCGGACTGGTCCGATCAGACGATCCCGTCGTTGGGCCAGGCGTTGGATCTGGCGCGCGATCGCGGGCTGGGGGTCTACATCGAAATGAAGGCGGAGGCGGAGCCGGCGGGGCTGATCGACCGGCTGCGCGGGGACTACGCCGGCCGGGGCCGGCTGACGCGCGACGAGCTGGCGCGCGCCGTGCTGCTGATCGAGGGATTCCAGTCGCCCACGGCCCGGCTGGTGCGGCGGGTCGTCGAGGAGGTCCGCGCGCGCGGAATGGAAGAGCAGGTGCTGCTGCAGTCGTTCTCGCCGATCGCGTGCGCCGTGGCGCTGCACGCGGCGCCGGAATTGCCGGTCTTCCTGATCGGCGAAAGCAATCCGGACCTGCCCGCCCAGTGGCCCGAGTTTGTCGGTTGGGCGCGGGCGCTGGGGGTCGACGGCATCAATGTCGCCGCCAGGGATCTGACGTGGCAACTGCTGCACGAGTGGCACGACGCCGGAGCGCGGGTCGGGGTCTGGACGGTGGATGACCCCGAGCGGATCCGCGCGGCGGCCGCGCTGGGGGTCGATGCGATCACCACCAACCGGCCGGAGGTTGCGTTGCGGGTTGTGGGTGAACTGGGGCTGCGCGCCCGCGGCGGGGGGTGAGGGCGGAAAGTCCGGGGGAGTCGGCGGCTTGACATCGGGGCGCGCGTTCTTTAGTGTCGCAGAATTCTCCGGCGTGCCCGCCGGGGACGATGGGATCGGACACCTTCGCGCACCTTCGCTCGCCTGGAGCGGTTCGTGACCACCCCGCAAAAAACCATCCTGACCGGCGACCGGCCGACCGGCCCGCTGCACCTGGGCCATTACGTCGGCAGCCTGGCCAATCGCGTCCGGCTGCAGCACGAGTACCGCACATTCGTGCTCATCGCCGACATTCAGGCGCTGACCGATAGTTTCGACCGGCCCGAGATCGTCCGCCCGAATACGTTGGAGGTGATGCTGGATTATCTGGCCGTCGGCCTGGATCACGAACGGGTGACGTTCGTGCTCCAGTCGCTGGTGCCCGAGATTCACGA
>Ga0116160_1004106_pt1 | contig 12356 bp, 6 predicted proteins | sample AD_JPNAS2_MetaG_FD_89879 | JGI IMG/M metagenome (GOLD analysis project Ga0116160, IMG submission 89879) | Active sludge microbial communities of municipal wastewater-treating anaerobic digesters from Japan - AD_JPNAS2_MetaG | ecosystem: Engineered > Bioreactor > Anaerobic > Digestate | place...
ATAGTTTCTTTTCAATACGTGTTAGCACAAGCATCTGAAAAGAAAAATTTTGAAATAGCAAAAAACGTAGATATCTTTAATAGTATTGTCAAGCAATTACAGGTATATTATGTAGATAGCATCCCTATGGAAGAGATTGTTTCTAGTGGTATTGATGCTATGTTAACCAAACTCGACCCATATACCAATTACATACCCGAATCAGATACAAAAGATTTTTTGCAAATGACAACAGGCGAATATGGTGGTATAGGTTCTGTAATTTCGTTACGTAATAGCCAAATACATATCGTTGAATTATACGAAAATGCACCTGCACATACATACGGATTACAAGTTGGAGATAAAATACTAGAAGTAGATGGAAAATCTACCAAAGGATTGTCTGTTTCGGAGGTAAGTAGTATGTTAAAAGGAACTCCATCAACGACCGTACAGATTGTTGTTGAACGTATGGGAATGAAAAAACCCATACATTATTCCATTGTAAGAGAGAAAATATACCTAAACCCCGTTACTTATGCTGGAATATTACCAGGTAAAAGCAACATAGCGTACATTCGTTTGAACAGTTTTACGGAAAATTGTGCAGAAGAAGTAAAAAAAGCCTTACAAGACTTAGCTAAGAAAGGAGCTACATCACTAATTTTAGATTTACGTGGTAATGGAGGTGGAGTAATTAACGACGCCATTGCCATAAGTGGCTTATTTCTACCAAAAGGAACTGAAATAGTCTCAACAAAGGGAAAAAACGCGGAAATGGATAGATCGTATAAAACCAGTAGCGATCCTTTATTTCCTAACCTCCCTTTAGCCATATTAGTAAATGAAAGCTCTGCTTCTGCAGCTGAAATTGTGGCAGGAGCTATGCAAGACCTAGATAGAGGCATCATCATTGGTCGAAACACCTATGGTAAAGGAGTAATTCAATCCACCTACCCTTTACCTTATAACACAAATATTAAAATAACAATAGCCAAATATTATACACCAAGTGGACGTTGTATTCAGAGTAGTAAACATATTGCACGTTTAGCAAGCACTAACTCTGATAGCATAGAGCATGTCTTTGCTACACAAAATGGTAGAGTAGTGAAAGAAGGTCAAGGCATTATGCCAGACATACTCGTTCCTGAATCGACACTCAAAACGATTACCTATCATTTAGTATCTAATGCTTACTTCTACGATTTTGTAAATATATATACACAACAACATGCAACGATTCCACCGATTGAAGAATTTGCGGTATCAGATGATTTATTTAATCAATACAAAGATTATATTATAAAACAGAATTTTACATATGAACTGCAATCAGAAAAAGGATTACAAAAATTGATAGAAACAGCGAAAAATGAAGGATATTACGACGAAAATAAAGTGTATTTTTCAGACTTAGAAAAAGTATTGAAACATGATATCAATCAAGATATTATTGATGCTAAAGAAGAAATTAGCGAATTATTGGCTGCTGAAATTGTAAAACGCTATTATTTTCAACGAGGCGAATTGCAACAGTTATTAAAAAATGACAAAGAACTAAAACGTGCCATAGAGATTGTAAGCGACCAAGATACATACCAAACGATGTTAAAGCCTTAATTATATAAATTTGTGTTGAATTATGTATAACGACATACCATTATCCAGTTTTTTACCTACGACCCAAAAAGAAATAAAAGCATTAGGTTGGGAAGAATTGGACGTTATTCTGTTCTCAGGAGATGCGTATATCGACCATCCCTCCTTTGGAATAGCTGTAATGGGAAGAATTCTTGAACAACAAGGCTTAAAAGTTGCTATTGTGCCACAACCCAACTGGCGAGATGATTTACGTGATTTTAAGAAATTAGGAAAACCTCGTTTGTTCTTTGGTGTTTCGGCTGGTAGTATGGATTCGATGGTAAATCATTATACAGCCAACAAACGCTTACGCTCCAACGATGCTTACACGCCTGAAGGAAGAGCTGGTTATCGTCCTGATTACGCTACTGTTACCTATTGCACAATACTGAAATCATTGTATCCCGATACGCCTATTGTAATTGGAGGCGTAGAAGCTTCATTAAGACGTGTTACACACTATGATTATTGGTCGGATAAATTATTGCCAAGCATCTTAGTTGATAGTCAAGCAGATTTACTTGTATATGGAATGGGCGAAAAAGCGATTGTAGAATTGGTGCAACTTTTGCAACAAAACATCCCTTTTCAACAACTACACGATATCCCTCAAACTGCTTTTTTAATTGACAAAACAGCCAATTCTCAGTCAACTGGAGAGTGGGAATCTCTCTCATTGTTTTCTCACGAGGAATGTATAGCATCAAAAATAAACCAAGCAAAGAATTTTAGGGTTATCGAAGAACATTCCAATTCGCAGAAAGCTGGTAGATTACTGCAAGATGTAGGAACAAAAACAGTGATTATTAATCCACCTTATCCGACGATGACGGAGAAAGAAATTGACCAAACCTACACTTTGCCATACACACGCTTGCCACATCCACGGTACAAAGGAAAAACCATTCCTGCATACGAAATGATAAAACACTCTGTTACGTTACACAGAGGATGTTTTGGTGGTTGTGCTTTTTGTACTATTTCTGCACATCAGGGCAAATTTATTGCATCACGTTCAGAAAAATCCATTTTAGCAGAAATTGAAAAGATAACTCAAATGCCTGATTTTAAAGGATATATTAGCGATATTGGAGGTCCATCAGCGAATATGTATAAAATGCAAGGTATTGATTTAACAATTTGCGAAAAGTGCAAAAAGCCATCGTGTATTCATCCAAAAATTTGTAAAAATTTGGATACTAATCATGCTCCATTGATTGAATTGTATAAAAAAGTACGCAGCATTAAAGAAATAAAAAAAGCATTTGTTGGTAGTGGTATTCGCTATGATATGATATTGCATAAAACGGGTAATAAGCAAACAGACGCATCCAATATGGAGTACGCGAACGAATTAATTGCACACCACGTATCTGGTCGACTAAAAGTAGCTCCTGAGCATACCAACGATGAAGTCCTTAACTTGATGCGAAAACCATCTTTTGAGTATTTTGAAACATTCGTTAAGCTATTCAACGAAGTGAACAAGCAACACCATTTAAATCAACAGCTTATACCCTACTTTATCTCGAGTCATCCAGGGTGTAAACAACAGCACATGGCTGAATTAGCTGCCAAAACCAAAGCATTGGATTTCAAATTAGAGCAGGTACAAGACTTTACACCAACTCCGATGACACTAGCAACGGAAATGTATTATACGGGTATACATCCATATACCTTGGAGAAAATTTCTACACCAAACACACCTCAGCAAAAACTCAATCAACGAAAGTTTTTCTTTTGGTATCAAAAAGAATATAAAAATGAGATTATCAACGATTTAAAAAAGATGAACAGAATGGACTTAATTAAAAAATTATATCCATAGTATAGCCCAGTAAATCATAATATTACCAATATTTAAAACTGTGTAGCAGTAGCGTAAGCTAATAGAAATCCAATGAAAAAAATCGCACTACTTATTCTTTTCACCTTGTTATGTGTAAGCCATGTAGTATATGCACAAACAATACAAGAAAACGAACAAATGATTGTTTCGTGGTTTGAAGATATAAAAGAGACTCAATCTGATAGTGCAAAGATACAACTCAATAAAAAGATTGAACAATTGCTTTACACAACATTGCAAGAGCCAAATGCGTTTAATTATTCATTTCCTGCCTTAAAATACATTGGAAGTATATATGCTCCTGACAAACTAATGCGTGTTTTTTCTTGGAATTATCCATTAAGCAATGGAAAATATGGCTATTCGGCACTATTTATGTTCAAAAACAAGCCAAAAAGCACACCCTCGTTGCACCTTGTATCGACAACTACAGCTTTTAAACCTGAAGAAACACGCAAATACGACCCTTCAACGTGGTATGGAGCATTGTATTACAACGTAATAGCACACAAAATTAGCCGAGATAAAACAGAATACCTATTACTGGGCATCAGCAATTACCAACCCATTACAAAAGTAAAAATAATTGAATCTATAAAAATTAGTAATCGGCAACTAACATTTGGCACTCCCCTTTTTAAAAAAGATAAAAAGACACTCTATCGAGCCGTTTTTGAATATAAAAAGGAGGTAAACATGTTATTAGAATATGAGTCAAGCAAAAAACGATTTGTATTCGACCATCTTTCACCATCTGACCCTATATACAAAGATGTGTATCATTTTTATGGTCCTGATTTTTCGTATGACTCCTATCAATGGAAAAAGAAAAAACTTCACTACACACCAGATATTGATGTAAGAAATAAATAGAACAACTATGCAAAATACAACAAATACATTTGATTATCACGTAGATAAATTTGCCGATATTGAAATATTGAGATATCGTGTTACTGGCTTTGAAGCCTTATCATTGCAACAAAAACAATTAATTTATCATCTTTCAGAAGCAGCACAAGAAGGGCGAGATATCTTGTTCGACCAACATTATGAACACAATTTGTGTATTCGACGCACACTCGAAGCCATATACGAAACACATAATGAAACAGAAAAGAATGTAGAAGAATTCAACGCTTTTGAAATTTACCTGAAACGCATATGGTTTTCTAACGGTATTCACCACCATTATTCTACCGATAAACTCGAAATTACGTGTTCTAAAGAATATTTTACTTCACTACTAAAAAAAGTTCCTGTAAGCCTTCTTCCACTAGAAAAAAATGAAACAATAGATAGTTTTTACACCAAAATAATTACCTTAATTTATAACCCAGAGATTGATAAGAAAAGGGTGAATCTCGCTGATAATCAGGATTTAATTACAAGTTCTGCTAACCATTTTTACAAAAATGTAACACAACAAGAGGCTGAAGATTTCTATAATGGGTTACAAGATAGTAGCGATTTGCAACCAATAAGTTATGGTTTGAACAGTTGTTTGGTAAAAGAAAATGGCATAATCAAAGAAAAAACATGGAAACTTAATGGCATGTACACGGCTGCTATTGAAAAAATTATATACCATTTATCCAATGCTATGGCATTTGCTGAAAATAGCAAGCAAAAACTCATCATCGAGAAATTAATAGCGTTTTATCAAACGGGCAACTTACAAACTTTTGATGAATATTCCATTCTTTGGGTAAAAGACACCTCATCCGAAATTGATTTTTTAAATGGTTTTATTGAAACCTATGGCGACCCGCTTGGGCGAAAAGGAAGCTGGGAGGCGATTGTCAATTTTATCAACAAAGAGGCAACCCAACGCACCCAAACCATAAGTAATCATGCTCAATGGTTTGAAAAACATTCTCCAGTAAATGAGAAATTTAAGAAAACATCCGTTGTAGGCGTATCGGCAAAGGTTATTACCAATGCCATGCTTGGTGGCGATAGTTATCCTGCAACCCCTATCGGCATTAACTTGCCAAACTCTAACTGGATACGTGAAGTACATGGATCAAAATCAGTAACCATCGACAATATGATGGAAGCTTATCATCACGCTGCTAGTGGTAATGGCTTTAACGAAGAATTTATGTGGAGCCAACACGAATGTGAATTGACCGAAAAATATGGCTATATAACCGACAAATTACATACCGACCTGCACGAATGTGTAGGACATGGGTCAGGTAAAATGCTCGATGGGGTTTCTCCAGAAGCGTTAAAAGCATACGGAGCAACGATAGAAGAAACCCGAGCCGATTTATTTGGGTTGTATTTTATTGCAGACCCTATGATGGTAGAAATTGGTTTGTTACCAAATATGGACGCATACAAAGCTGAATACTACCGATTTATGCTTAATGGATTAATGACTCAACTGGTACGTATAAAGCTCGGTGACACAATAGAAGAATCGCACATGCGCAACCGACAACTCATTGCTAATTGGGTTTTCGAAAAAGGACAGAAACAAAAATGCATCGAAAAAAGAGTGCAAAATAATAAAACCTATATCATCATACACGATTATGTAGCTTTACGCACATTGTTTGGCGAACTACTTGCCGAAATTCAACGCATAAAATCCGAGGGCGATTACACAGCAGCCAAATACTTAGTAGAAAAATACGCTATCCAAATTGATTACTCTTTGCACAAAGAAATTCTAGAACGTTATACTGCTCTGGATATTGCACCTTATAAAGGATTTGTAAATCCCACTTACGAACAGGTGTATAACGAGTATGGAGAAGTAATAGATATCGTACCTCATTATACTGAAAGTTATACAGAACAAATGTTGCGGTATTCAAAAACTAAATCTTACCTACCAACATATAACTAAAATACCTATCAAACGTTTGCAAGGTTTTTTATGCATTTTTGTAGCTCTATACTAGCTTTGGGGATTACAAACGTATTACATTTGTCTTCGTTTTACGTTAAACTATTCCTAACTATTTTTTGAAAAAAACTATGAAGCTAACCTTTACAATTCAGTACCACACTTCGTGGGGACAGCAAGTGTGCATACTTGGATCACTACCAGCTTTGGGAAACAATATTCCAACTAAAGCATTAAAAATGAACTACATAGAAAGTGGACAATGGGAAGCAAGCATACAAGTTCGCTCGCTTGCCTCTTTTTCTTACACATATGTGGTAGTAGATGCAAATGGACACACAATATCAGAATGGGGAAATCCCAGAGAAATAGAAATACCAGCTTCATATAAAAATGCAATCATTCAAGACAATTGGCGTTCGAATGGCACCGATAAAACCTTTTATTCCTCTGCTTTTACGGAAAGTTTTTGTGCTCGTAAACAACAGACATCTTTTATTCCTATCGATTCGCCCAAAACAGTTCGATTCTCTATCCATGTACCTCGTATAGACTCCTCGCTTTGCCTTGCTATTGTGGGCAATCAACCTGCTTTAGGTAATTGGGACAACAAAAAAGCCTTAGTAATGCAAGATACCCATTACCCTGAATGGACAGCAGAAATGGATGCGTCAAACGTAAACAACCCAATTGAATATAAATACGTGCTATATAATCGCACAAAAAAAACAATCGTATCATGGGAAAAAGGTGCCAATAGAACATTGGAAATTGACGCTGTAATTGCTAATCAATTAGTACTAAAAAATGACGAAACATTTCGTTACGATATACCCAACTTTAAAGCGGCTGGTATCGCACTACCCATTTTCTCGTTACGCACAGAAAATAGCTTTGGAATTGGCGAATTTGCTGATTTAAAACCCCTTGTCGATTGGTCAGCTAAAACAGGACAAAAAGTCATTCAAACGCTCCCAATTAATGATACAACACGTTCGCGTACCAATGCTGATTCGTATCCATATAGTAGTATTACGGTATTGGCTTTACATCCTGCTTACATCAACCTTATAGGTATTGGCAAGCTGAAAAGCAAAAAAGAAATGGATAAGTTTGCACAAATACAAGAATCTTTAAAGCAATTTAAAACCGTTAAATACCAAGAAGTTATAGAAGCTAAATGGGAATATTTTCGTTTAATATACAAACAAGAAAAAGAAAAAACATTTAGCTCAGCTGACTATAAACAATTTTTTGCCGAAAATAAACAATGGTTGCTACCATATGCAGCATTTTGTTATTTAAGAGATAAACACAGTGATTCGAATTTCAGAAACTGGAAAAACTTTTCTGTGTTTGATTGGGACAAAATAGATGATTTCTTTAAACCAGAATTTGCCGATTTTGACGAGGCAATGATTCATATCTTTTTGCAATATCATGCTCACAAACAATTACTTGAAGCAAGTAATTACGCTAAATCAAAAGGCATTGTGCTGAAAGGTGATATTCCTATAGGTATTAGTCCAGATAGCGTAGAAGCGTGGATGGAACCACATTTATTTAACTTAGATAGCCAAGCTGGTGCACCCCCCGACCCTTTTTCAGCCACTGGTCAAAACTGGGGTTTCCCAACCTATAACTGGGAAAGAATGGAAAAAGACGGATACCAATGGTGGAAAACTCGTTTTCAAAAAATGGCAGCTTATTTTCAAGCATATCGTATCGACCACGTGTTAGGTTTTTTCCGCATTTGGCGAATGTCAGCTGACGATGTGCAAGGTTTATTAGGTCATTTTGACCCAGCATTGCCTTTAACAGCTGATGAAATCAAAGGTTTTGGAACTTGGTTCGACTACGACAGAATGGTAAAACCTTACATTCGCGAACACGTATTGAATGGTTTATTTGGCGATTATACCAACGAAGTAAAAGAGCGTTTTTTAGACATAGAACAATATGGTGTGTATCGTTTCAAAAAAGCATATAATACACAAAAGAAAATTGAAGCATTTTTTATCAAAAATCAGGATAAAATGGAGGAGCATAAAATAGCTATTTTGCAAAATGGCTTATTTGCTTTGTTTTGCGAAGTATTGTTTATCGAAGATAGCAAGAAGCAGGGAACATTTCATCCTCGCATTGCCTTCCATTCAACGTATTCGTATCGCGACTTAGACAATGGGGCGAAAAATGCCTTGAATAATTTGTACAACCATTTTTATTACCAAAAACACAACGATTTTTGGAAAGAACAAGCTATGAAAAAACTTCCAGCTTTGCTTCAGGCGACCAATATGTTGGTTTGTGGCGAAGATTTAGGAATGATTCCAGAATGTGTGCCTAGCGTAATGCATGATTTATACATTATGAGCTTGGAAATAGAGCGTATGCCAAAAGATCCCAAAGAAGAATTTATTCACATGCCGAATGTACCCTATTTATCGGTTTGTACCACATCTACACACGACATGAACCCTATTCGGGGCTGGTGGGAAGAAGACAGAGGTACTACGCAACGTTATTTTAATAACATACTCAACGAATGGGGAGAAGCTCCGCAATTTTGCGAACCATGGGTATGCGAAAAAATTGTAGCTCGTCACTTGCATTCACCTGCCATGTTGGTTGTATTGCCATTTCAAGATTGGTTATCTATTAACGGTAAATACCGCCGAGAAAATATTTTAGAGGAACGTATCAATGTCCCCTCTGATCCAAAACATTTTTGGTGTTACCGTATGCATTTTACAATTGAAGAATTGCTTGAAAATGACGAAGTCAACGACAAAATACTTGCTTTAACACAACAAGCTGGACGCAACTCAACAATGTAATTTTCTCCCAAATAGTAAAAAAGCGTTTTGACATCCATCAAAACGCTTTTTTTATCGCATTATATCCAACTATCTAGCTCTTTTTCAATTCAATACGCAAGCCTAACTCATCTAACTGAGCGTTATCAATTACCGAAGGTGCATCTATCATCACATCTCTTCCCGAGTTATTTTTGGGGAAAGCAATGCAATCGCGGATGCTATCCAATCCAGCAAACAACGACACCAATCTGTCCAACCCAAAAGCCAAACCACCATGAGGAGGTGCTCCATACTTGAAAGCACTCATCAAAAATCCAAATTGTGCCTCTGCTTGTTCGGGTGTAAATCCTAATAATTCAAACATTTTCTTTTGCAACGCACTTTCATGAATACGGATAGAACCTCCGCCCAACTCTACGCCATTTATCACCATATCATAGGCTGTAGCACGTACTTTGCCTGGGTTTGTATCCAACAATGCGATATCTTCTTCGTTAGGACAAGTAAATGGATGGTGCATAGCATAAAAACGTTGTGTCTCTTCGTCCCACTGAAACAAAGGAAAATCAATTACCCACAATGGTGCAAACACATTTTTATCTCTCAAACCCAAACGAGTACCCATTTCTAAACGCAATTCGCACAAGGCTTTTTGTGTTTTTTCTGTGGCACCTGCCAAAATTAGTATCAAATCGCCTTTTTCAGCCTTACATGCTGTTGCAATTTTAGCCAAATCATCGTTGGTATAAAACTTATCTACTGACGACTTAAACGTACCATCTGCTTCGCAGCGTATATACACCAAGCCTTTAGCTCCAATTTGTGGTCGTTTTACAAAATCAGTCAGTTCATCTAATTGTTTGCGGGTATATGTTGCACAATTGCTAGCACAAATGGCTCCTACATAATCAGCCTCGTCAAATACAACAAAATTTTTGCCCGATACAAGTTCTTTTATTTCTACAAATTGCATATCAAAACGTATGTCTGGTTTGTCAGAACCATAATATTTCATAGCATCAGCCCATGTCATACGAGGAAAAGCATCTGTCATGTCAATATTTTTCACAAAACGGAATAAATGTTTCATCATTCCTTCAAACAAATTCAATACATCTTCTTGTTTTACAAACGACATTTCGCAGTCAATTTGTGTAAACTCTGGCTGACGATCGGCACGTAAATCCTCGTCTCTAAAACATTTTGCTATCTGAAAATACTTATCAAAACCCGACACCATCAACAATTGTTTAAACAACTGCGGAGACTGTGGCAAGGCATAAAACTGCCCTTGGTTCATACGCGATGGAACCACAAAATCCCTTGCTCCTTCGGGTGTCGAAGCGATTAATATCGGTGTTTCAACCTCAAGAAATCCCATTTGGTCGAGATAGCGTCTTGTCTCAAACGCAACCTTATGACGCAATATCATGTTTTCACGCACTGTATTACGACGCAAATCCAAGTAGCGATACTTCATACGCAAATCATCTCCACCGTCTGTGTTATCTTCTATGGTAAAAGGAGGTGTTTCCGAAGTATTCAGCACTCGCATAGTCGATACAAGCAATTCAATTTCACCCGTAGGGATATGCTTATTTTTATTGCTACGTTCAGCCACGTCAGCTTGCACCTGTATCACAAACTCACGTCCCAATTCATTTGCCTGAGCACACAAATCAGCATTTGTTTCTTGGTTAAAAACTAACTGCGTAATACCAAATCTATCGCGTAAATCAACAAAAATCATTCCACCCATTCTACGCACCCGTTGTACCCAGCCAGCAAGTGTAACCTGTTGTCCTATGTGTGATAGTCGTAATTCTCCACAAGTATGTGTTCTGTACATAATAAAACTCTCTTTATATAATTATGATGTTGTGAAAAAGAAAACACAAAAGTACATAAAATTGCGATGTTATAAAAATTTTATAAAATTATTTCAAAATCTTTTGCTAAAATAAAAAAGATAGTTATCTTTGCATCCCGTTAAGCGAGACATAATACCTCTTATTAACGAGATTTTCGGGGTGTAGCGCAGCCCGGCTAGCGCACCTGCTTTGGGAGCAGGGGGTCCCAGGTTCGAATCCTGGTACCCCGACAAATTAAAAAAAGCACTTACATTTTATTATGCAGGTGCTTTTTGGTTTTTAGGAATAAACATAACTTTGTAAGGCTAGCACATCCCGATTGTGTATCGGGAGGGTCCCAGGTTCGAATCCTGGTACCCCGACAATTAAAAAAAGCACTTACATTTTATTATGCAGGTGCTTTTTGGTTATTATAACTTCAAGTTTATTTGAACAGACAATGTTTTATATATACATACTTTATTCCCAATTAAATAATAAATACTATATTGGTTCAACCCAAAATACTGAAGAACGACTAATTAGACATAATTCAGGTAGAAGCAAAGCGACCAAAACTGGAATTCCTTGGATAATCGTTTATACAGAAACCTATTCTTCTCGTAGTGAAGCCTTGAAACGAGAATATCAAATTAAATCATGGAAAAGCAGAGTGATGATTGAAAAACTAATTGATAAACATAAGTAAACGGCTAGCGCATCCCGATTGTGAATCGGGAGAGTCCCAGGTTCGAATCCTGGTACCCCGACAATTTAAAAAAGCACTTACATTTTATTATGCAGGTGCTTTTTGGTTTTTAGGAATAAACATAACTTTGTAAGGCTAGCACATCCCGATTGTGTATCGGGAGGGTCCCAGGTTCGAATCCTGTTACCCCGACAATTTAAAAAAGCACTTACATTTTATATGCAGGTGCTTTTTGGTTTAATATATTTTGTGTAATCTTATTATATATGGGGCTTTGCCCCAAACCCTAATCACTTTTTTGTCCCCGAACTAAAGTCGGGATGTGCCACTTGACACAAAAAAGTAATCAAAAAAACTCAAGACTCCGCCCTCCTCGCTCTAAAAACTGACGCTCTGCTGGCTAAAACAGTCCAAACTCGCTCCTTTGTCGCTCAAACAGGACTATTTCTTTACGCCAAATCACTGGTTTTTAGGCTCATTGTGCGAGGTCAGTCGGCGTGTAGGAGAAGGATGAAGAAAAGAAAAATTGTATTTACAAGAGATTGAAACTCCTTATACTATTTTGCAGGTCGGATTTTATCTACTCAGTTTATAGTCGTTTATCAATACATTCGGCGAAATATTCAATCGTTTTGTTATA
>Ga0116160_1004128_pt1 | contig 12309 bp, 9 predicted proteins | sample AD_JPNAS2_MetaG_FD_89879 | JGI IMG/M metagenome (GOLD analysis project Ga0116160, IMG submission 89879) | Active sludge microbial communities of municipal wastewater-treating anaerobic digesters from Japan - AD_JPNAS2_MetaG | ecosystem: Engineered > Bioreactor > Anaerobic > Digestate | place...
ATTTACGGGAGTAATCCATAAACATATAATATGAAACGTTCAATTATCATCATTTTTACATCAATTTTGGCACTGGTTTTTTCATATAATGCAACTGGCAAATCCAATAATTTGTCTGTCAACTCTTTTAATGCTGCCGTTAAAGCGCAGGAAGAAAGCATTCAGTCTCGAATAATGGAGGCTTTTATGAGTGCTTTTTTAGATAAAAATAATTATGAAATCGAGTCCATCATTGATGAGTTATCAGACTCTTATGAAGATAGCGGAAATAAAATTTTTCTCTATTGGAAAGGATATGCTCTATATTATAATAGCGTTGCCTATTTGAAAAATCGTGAAGCAAAAAAATCGAATAGGGAGCTGACTCAGGGTATAGAACTAATGGAGTCAATTGAAAATAAAAATTCCGAAGATTATGCACTTTTATCATTGTTGCATAGTTTCTCGTGTCTATTTACAGGCTATCCTATGATTTTGGAGACATACGAAAAGTGCAACGATTGTGCAGAAAAAGCGTTGGAGCTTAACAAAAATAACATTAGAGCCTACTATGTGCTGGCCAATAGCGATATGTATAGAGGCGGAAAAAATGTTGAAAAGTATCTTCTGAAAGCACTTTCTATTAAGCAGGCTAAAAGCAAAGACCCATATTTGCCTACCTGGGGAAGAGAAGAAATTTATGGCTTGCTTACATCCTACTACATCAAGGAGAAACAATATGACAAAGCAGAGGAATATATTGACTTAGGCCTACAAGAATTTCCTGACAGCTACACCCTTCAGGAGAATCAATCTAAATTGAAGTAAAGTCTCAAGGATTTTGGCGTTGGGAAGTATTTTATTGAAACTGCCTCATTCGAATTGAAATGAGGCAGTTTTTGTCGTCAATACGATACTCTATACCAATATTTGTCGAGTTGTTTATTAATGTGAAGTCCTTTTTTGTAAGAGATTTGTTTTTCAAAGTCATCTATCCATTCCGGGTCGTTTGTATAAACGAAGGCTGAATAATGATTTAAAAAACCTCTGTTTATGAAAAACTCGACTGTTACTGCGGTACTATCGGATTTGTGAATTGCAATTTCATTTCCACCGTTGGAAATAGGTGGAAATGTCCATTTATCGAGAGTGCAAATAATATCGTTGTAACTTACATTCGGTTTCAATTTACCCTCTTGCACGATTTCTTCCCTGGTATCTCTTCTGGATTTCCAATCTAATTTTTCTATCATACGCTCACCAAATAATAGGGATAAACTTCCAATAGAAATTGTCAGGATAAGGCCTACCCTGTGGAACTTTGTCACTTGAGATTTTGGACTTCGCAAAGCTGCTATCAATAACCAAATTGTCAAACTAAGGCCAACGATCAGATAGGGTGCTACAACGAAAAAGGCCGACATGCCGAATGTGTAGTAATAAAAGAGCGGTGCTTGAATCATCGCCATTATCAAAACGATAAATGTCATTATGTTATAAATGACCTTTTTCATAAAAATCGTCCTTGATGGCTTTGTTTCAGCAAAAATACCATTATTAATTCAATCTTTCTTTGTAAATCTACTGACAAACACACCTAAATGTGACAGAATTATGACATTAGTGCTAAAAATGTGGAAAATATCACATTTTTAGTACTAATAATGTGGAAAATTTACATATCTTTGTAATTGAAATAGAATTACAGAGTTATGAGACGAAAATTATTAGAACAACTAATTGAGTGGAAAGAAAGCAAAAAACGCTTGCCACTACTTTTAGAGGGAGCAAGACAAGTTGGTAAAACATATCTTCTGAAAACGCTTTTTGGAGAAAAATATTTTGAAAAGGTAGTGCATGTAAATTTTGAAAAGGCCGATTCGGAGCTTATCAATTTATTTGAAGGCAACATTCAACCTCAACGGATTATTGATTATTTAGCCTTGAAGTTTAATGCTCCTATAAGTCAAGACAACACCTTGATAATATTTGACGAGATTCAAGAAGTGCCTCGTGCATTGACTTCATTAAAATATTTTGCAGAAGATGCGCCTGAATATTATGTTGTAGCTACAGGCAGTTTACTTGGCATTGCTTTACATAGCGGAACGTCATTTCCGGTTGGGAAAGTTAATAGATTACGTTTGTACCCAATGGACTTTGAGGAGTTTTGTTGGGCAAATAATATGGAAGAGCAAACTGAGGAAGCGCATAATGCAATCGAATCATTAAAAAGGCCGTTAATCACAAGCGGATTTAAAGATCTTTTTCAACAATATCTGGCTATAGGTGGAATGCCGGCTGCCGTATCTACATGGATTGCAAGCAAAAATATTGACATTGTAGAAATGATTCTTAAGAATATTCTTTCCGACTATAAAGATGACTTTAGCAAACACACAACCAATACGGAATCTCGGAGAATAGCCAATTTGTGGCAAAGTGTACCAAGACAATTTGCCAAGGAGAATCATAAGTTCGTTTACAAGACTATTGAACCCTCTGCACGTGGGCGCGACTATGCTTTTTCGTTCGACTGGTTGATTGATGCAGGGTTGATTTACAAAGTTAATCTCATCCCTCACGGTGATAAATTGCCTCTCTCTTTTTATGCTGATGAGTCGGATTTTAAAATTTATGGTCTTGATGTTGGAATGCTGAGACAGTTGGCAGGTTTACCCAGCTCAGTTGTAATTGGCGATGATAATATTTGGTCAAATTTTGGCGGTGCTTTTGCCGAAAACTTTGTGTTACAACAATTGCGTTCTATGGGCTTTACAGAAACATACTATTGGGTAAATAACACAAACATTCCAAATCAACCCAAAGGAAAAAGTGAGGTTGATTTTATCATTTCAGATGAAAATACAATTTATCCGATTGAAGTAAAATCTGGAGAACAAGTAAAATCACCTAGTTTAAGAATATATCGTCAAAAATATAATCCGGAACTTAGCATTCGTTTTTCTCTCAAAGCTTTAGAGTATGACGAAGGACTTTTAAATATTCCCCTATACTACTCATTTTTATTTAGGGACCTGATAAGGCAAAAAGATAAATTATCAGTATCGGAATTTACATTTAAGAAGTAGATTTAGATTCTAATCACTTATTTCCACTCTTCTTTTTGGAATTCAATTGTTTGGGCTGGTTAGTATTTCCTATCTTTTTAATGCTTCAACCTTATGTCGCGCTGTGTTTCCAAGGCTTTTCATTTCGAGGATATCCTCGAAATGATGAATCACTTGTTGATTACTATTTAGACATGCTTTTTCTCTTTTTCGGTTTTGCTTTTGTAAATAAATCGGCGGTGTATTTTTCGTAAAGTCCAAATAAAAATTCCATTCTGTTGGCTTCGCTTGTAAAGGGTTGTGGACGATAGGCCAAATCAACTGCTTTGTCCAATTCGTTGTGAGCTTTTACCAATGCAGGTGGCATTGTCAAAGGGTCATAAAGGTCGGAAAGGCTGCTGTTTGGAAATTGCAATCGAGTATCTAAAACCTTTTGAGCTGCATCTTCTATTGCGGTTATTTGCTTTTCGGTTGGGTTATCAGGCCAGGGGAAGTTGTTATAAACAATGCTTGCAGAATATCTGTAATCACTTTTTAATCTACCACAAATGTATTTTACCCAGGCCATATGCATTGCTGACATTAAAACTCCGAAATGAAAAAGACTACCATTTGGAATTATATGACAACTATTATTTGCAATATCATCTTTCCCAAAAAACCCCAAAGGAATATACTTTCTGTTTTCAGAAGTCGTACTTGGAATTAAAACATAATCACTATTTGGCTGTCTATCCTCGCCAAACAATGTTGGAAACGCCGCAAGTTTTTGTGTGGCTTGTCTCTTGCTTTGCTCTCTTAGTTGTCTGACATTTTCAATTCGTTCAGTTATATGTTTAGCCTCTTTTAGTTCAGTTGGATTTGCATCTTTAAGCCATAAACACCAACGTTTATGGCCATTTAGAAATTCGTCTGCTGAAATAAGGGGTTTAAAAAACTTTTCTGATTCTGGCTCCTTGGTTACAAATTCCGTTTTTTCTTCGTCCGTAAATAAAAAATTACCGCCATCATTTGGCATACTGCCGAATGATATTTCCGGAGCATTGCAAATCGGTTTTAAACGTTTCTCAATAAAAACATCTTTTGCATCAACTAGGTAAGGATTAATATTCTTCACTTTTACTTCGTGAGGTTCGCCCTTAATATTTTCATACTCAAAAATCCGTTTATTGCCCGTATCATAATTAGCAAATCCGATTATTACAACATGAACTGCGGCTTTACCGCGGGCTTCGTTACTCCATTTAAAAGTACGATGTGCAAAATGGATTTTAATGTTGTAATGATTAAATAACAAGTTCCATAAAACGCCAACTTGTTCACCTTGCGTAATAGAGTTGGTTGAAACAAAAGCCACTTTTGTTGGAGTGTTAGCTATTAGCTGAGCTGCTTTAACATACCATGCTGTAACATAATCCAATATGCCAAAACCTTTTACTCCTGAAAAGACCCGTTGCATATCCAACTTTTGATTATGATTTTGCTCCTTCTTGCCTACAAAAGGCGGATTTCCGAGAATATAATCGAAATGGCTTTTGCCTGAAAATGATTTTGGATAAGTACCCTCAACAACTTGTACTTTTTTACTGAACACATTCACAGTACCGTAATGAGCTACGGGCTCACTTACCATATAAATATTAGTATTATCGGCTTTAATATCAACTACATCTTCTTGGGTAAGCGCAGACCAATCCATTTGAAGCGCATTTCCAACCCTTATATGAGCCGATTTCATTAGCGGCAAACGAACAAAATATTGTCCGAATTCCTGACTGACCAACATATTCATTTGATGGTCAATCAGCCACATGGCTACCTCAGCAATGCGTGCGGGAAATTCTTCATATTCGATACCATAAAATTGGTCAACATCGAGCCAAACAATATTTTCTATCGATATAAACCTTTGTCCTGATTTGTACAACTCCCGCAAAATTTCCAATTCCAGCAATCTCAGTTCCCTGTATGTTATAACCAGAAAATTTCCACAACCGCAGGCAGGATCAAGAAATTTGAGCGTACTTAGTTTTTTATGAAATGCCGTTAGTTTATTTCTATTATCTTTTACGCTTTCAAACTCTTCCCAAAGCTCATCAAGGAATAGCGGCTTAATAAGTTTTAAAATGTTTGTTTCGCTGGTGTAATGAGCTCCAAGATTTCTGCGTTCCTCCGGATTCATTACACTCTGAAACATTGAACCAAAAATTGCAGGTGAAATCTTACTCCAATCAATATAAGTACAATCTAAAAGTGCTTGACGCATTTTGCTGTCAAAACTCGCCATAGGAAGCATTTCCTCAAATAGCTTTCCATTAACGTATGGAAAGGCAGCCAGATCCTCATCCAGGGTTATAAACCTTTTATCTTTAGGCGTGTTTAGCACCTGGAAAAGTTCATGCAATTTTGCTGCAAGGTCGCTTCCGTCAATGTTGGTACGTCTTTCAATGTATTCCTGAAACTGTTTTCTTTCAAAAATGGTGGTATCTTCGGCAAATAAGCAGAAAAGCAAACGAACAAGGTATACTTCTAAAGGATGTCCTATGTAACCAATTTCTTTGAGCCTGTCGTGAAGTTTGCCCATTAGCTCAGCCGCCTTGATATTAGCCGGGTCCTCTTCTTTGTAAACTTTCTTTTGATAGCCTAGTAAGTAACCAAAATACCGAACGTTTTTTACAAGGTCTTTTAGTTTAAAGTCTATTTGCGTATTGTCGTCAAGATCGTGGAGGCGGAAGTTTTCGAAATCGGAAACAAGAATACATTTCGGTAATTCGTGTTCCTTTAGGCCGTATGAATACTCCAGTGCCTGTTGATATGCCTTGTCAAGGTCTTTGCCCCGACTTTTCATTTCAATTAAGATCGTCCCCTTCCATAGCATATCAATATAGCCCTCTTTGTCGTCAAGCTTTTTAACTCTATGCTCGAAAGTGCCAACTCTTTTACTGCTAATGCCGAAAACATTGAATAAGTCCACTAAAAAAGGCTGTGCATCTGCTTCTTCCCTTGAAGCGTCAGCCCATTTTTTCGAGAAACTTACTGCTCTCTCTTTTATTTCATTCCAGCTAAGCGCCATGGATTCAACCTCTTAATATTATTCCACATGAACTTCCACAAAGTTAATTATAAAAGATTGAACAATGTAGGCATAATAGACAATTTTAGTCATTGGGATCTGGACGCTACGCTCCCACATCCCTCCCCGCCTGCGGCGCAAACTAATTAAGGACATGCCACATTTGATTAGTGGTTATCATCCCACACTTTCTTTATCCACCAGGAAATCGTAGATACTCATAAACATGATACCATCCTCATTCTGATAACGAGGAGTATGGTCGCCTACAATCACAATCTTTTTAAACGAATCGTCAATCCTCTTTAACGACTGCAATTCCTGATTACGTTTATCATCATCAGGAATGCTTAAGGCTGACTGTATATATGAGCGTTTATATCCTTGATTACACACAAAGTCCACCTCAAGAACCTTTCTTATATTCTTTCCCTCATCGTCTATTGTATTCCAAATCACCTCACCCACATCCACTGCCATTCCACGACTACGCAACTCGTTATAAATAGCATTTTCCATCAAGTGATTTTTCTCCACCTGGCGGAAATTCAGCAATGCGTTTCTGAGACCCAAGTCTTCAAAATAAAACTTTGAAGGAGTATCGATATAGCGCTTTCCCTTGATGTCATAACGCAAAGCGCGCTCTATGATGAATGCATCCTGTAGGTAATCAAGATAAACCTTTATGGTATCCTGGCTTATCTTACTTTTTTTAACCGAACGAAAGGTATCTGCTAATTTTCTCGGATTAGTCAGACCGCCTATATTTGAAGCAAGAGTGCTGATCAGTTCCTCTAGATCACCATCAAGTTTAATATTATGTCGCTCCTTAATGTCTTTAAGATAAGTATGCTTAAAAAGTCCCTTTAGATAGGTTATACGTTCTTTATCCGAAGCCATCGTAATCACTTGAGGTAACCCGCCATAGGTCAAATATTCCACCCACAATTGCTCAATGGGCTCATTTTGTCGTGCTCCGCAAACCTCCTGAAAAGATAGTGGATGTACCCGTACTTCAAATCCTCGACCTCGAAACTCAGTAATAATATCTTTTGATAGGAATCGAGCATTTGACCCGGTAACATATATATCTGCGTTTTTGACCTGAAGATATGAGTTCAGTACATCCTCAAATTCATTCACCAGTTGTACCTCATCCAGCAACACATAATGCATCTTGTCATCGAGTAGTCGGCCGTCAATATAATCCAACAATTTGTCCGGATCTCTGAGTTCCTTGTTTCTTCGATCTTCCAGATTAACCTTAATTATATGCTGTTCGTCCACTCCTTCTGCTTTCAACGCATCAGAAAACAGATTAAAGAGCAGATAAGATTTACCGGATCTCCTCATACCGGTAATGACCTTGATCATTCCGTTATGCCTCGAGCCCAACAACCGATTAAGCAATAAATCACGTTTTATTTCCATTCCATTCGATATTTCTGCGTCTATCCGCAATTATGTCGAATGCAAATATAGGAACTTATTTGTGGTATACAAAATATTGATATGAAAATAAAGGTGTATCAATATGCTTGACACCGTATTCTATATAACAGTTTGAAATGCCATTTTGGCCTTTCAAACACAAGAGGTGGAAGGAGGAATCCCTCTCTCTCCGGGATTGTGCGCTGCGCGCATTCCCTCCCCGCCTGCGGCGGGGCGAGGCTAGGAACGAAATAAAAAATGGCACTCAAGTAACTTTGTGCCATTATTCTGTTTCTTATTGTAATTCAGCAAAGTATTTATGTTTTGTTGCCTCGTTCTTCAATAGAATAGTTAGAACATTCTCCACAAATTTAATAAGTTCTTGAACATTTAAAATTTGAAATTCCATAATTGGTTTTCTAAAAAAAAGTAATCGCCAGGCATTTGGGGTTTTTTCATTATTTAGGTTACTTTCAAATCCTTCATTTTCTAAAGCATTTATTAGTTCTTTAAACTCATTAGAGGCTCGAAGTAAAGGTTTGTATTCTGGATTAACGTCAAAAAAGAATACAACTTCAGGAGTGTCTTTCGAAAAACGGATTTTATGGTCGCTAGTGTTGTAATAAAGTGAAATTGCACCTAATTGCCCATAAGTTTTTCTCGTAGAATCCTTTAATCTAAACTCAACCCCATTCCTTCCCCAAATATTTTGGTAGAAACAATTGATGTTGTTAAAACCAAACTTACTAAAGTCTAACTCGTGAACAAGTGTCTGGAATATGCTTTCAATTTTCCTGTCAAAATCTATCTTTAGATAGTCACAATAAAGTTCGATTTCATCAAGATAAATTTCACCTAATTCATCAAATTCTCCAGACCTTTTTCCGTAGTCCACAAATTGCTGAACAATAATGTTATCCTTGTAAGTTTTCTTTAAAAATAATGAGATCTCTTGCCAGGTCTTGAAAATTACTCTATCGTCTACTATTTGTTTGATAATATCAACATCTGATTTCCTAGGTGAGGTAACCAATAATAAATCATTTTCACCACAAAGTTTCAGGTGTCCTCTAAGTTGATTGACACCAAGAGCAAGCCTATTAGTTTTATTCTCATAAAAAACTTTAATTTGGCTATTATCAGTGAGTGTAATGACAAAACTACCATCAGGATTTGTTTCACCACCACCATAAACTGTTTCTAAATTTACTAATGGCTTACTTGCTGTCCTTTTATTTGTCAAAAAGTCAAACAATGTATTGTCATTGAGTAATTCAATGATTGAGAAAAAATTATAGGTCAATTTATTCTCAGGTTGTTGATACGAGTTTAAAAATATATTTGTTCTCATCATGTATACTTTTGATTATTGACAATTATCCCTAACATCGAATTTTACATCAAAAATACCATTATTTACTCAATATTTTATCGTCAGTCACCTAATAAGCAACCCTATATGCGACAGAATTATACCATTGGTGCTAAAAATGTGGAAATAATCACATTTTTAGTACTAATAATGTTGAAAAAATCACCGTCTTTTATTAACAATAGTTTTCGAGTATGTGCTTTTGAGCTTTAATCATGTTTTTCCTGATTTTAGTACAAACCTTTTTTAGTACATGACATTAATTTCCACTCTTCTTGTTGGGATTCAATTGTCTGGGCTGGTTAGTATCTTCAATCTTTTTAATGCTATCAGCTGTTGGTAGGTCTTCTGGCATGGTTCCGCCTAATTCCTTAATGGTTTTACGTACTTTTTTACCAACTTCGTGGTGTGTCTTGTTGGCTTTATGTTTGCCTTTTATATTTTCTCGTTTTAGCTTCTCTTCGGTTTGTGTAGCACGGAAAAGATTGGCTGCCAATTCGGTACTGCCCATGTGATCAAGTATCTGTTGACTTTTCTTTAACCCCTTCTTTTTATGGATTGCCTTAGCATCTAACCCGCCATATAAGCCCTTGTAGCCATGGTTTTGGAAGATAGCATAATCAATTGGCTCTACTACTCCGGCATCTTTAGCCGCCGCTGCAAGTTGTGCATTGTGTTTTGCCATCTCGTTTCGTAAAAACAAACGTTTCTCATCTTCAGAGTTCAAGCGGTTATACTCGTCCATTTTGGTTATTTCCTGCAAACGAGTTTGCACTGCAAAATAAGTTTGTCCCAAAGCGACAACTTCTTTGCTTGGATCAGCATTTTGAACAATTAGATAGCAAGCGTAACGGGATAGTTTGTAGCTCTGCGTAGGTCTTTTGGCTCCTGAGCCAATGGCAACCAATTCGTTGAACTCAACGATATGGTCTTTGACTTGCTGGCCACTATTCAGACATGCTTCTTTAGCTTTTTCTATTACCGAAAGAAAGTTACGGAAATCAGTATAATCTAAGGCTTTAGCGAGAGCACGCGCACCCCAAAATTCATTGCCATTTTCATCGGTTTGTTTGATCTGTTCAAACAGACTGGTATGCTGATTTGATAATTCTTTCGTCATAGGTTAGAGTTTTTCAATTTCTACAAAGTTAACCAGAAAAGATTGAACAATATAGGCATAAAAGACAATTTTAGTCATTGAGGGATTTGGTCGTTTCACTCCTACATCCCTGACTACTCGCCGTGGGGGCCTAGCAAACAGATATAATACACTTTGGAAAAAGTACAAATAAACAGTTTGTGTAAATATTAAAAAGTGACTACTTTTTTAAATAAACACAAGGTTAATCCTACAAATTTTTAAAAAAATTACTACCTTAGTCAGAAAATATTTAAAATATTCTAACTGAATAACAACTTAATTTGTTTATTTGTTGAAGATTGATGTGCAAAGTTCGTTTATTCAGAGTAAGGGAACCTCTCCAAAAGGGCGATTCTCTAGCACAAAGACATGAAATACAATAACATTAGAGAAGAGGAACTAAAAAACAAAGTAGCACAAGACTACTTTGGTATCTATGATTGCACCAGAATAATTGGCAATGTTGACTTTTGTGTGTGTATGTACCAGAACCAAAAAGAACTTTTTGAACAAGAATCTCTACTTTGGGCAGAAGCGAAAACAGGATCTTCCGATATTTACAAATCTATTGTTCAACTTATACTAACAATTGGCAAAGCAAGGACTTTTGACAATAATTTGCCTCCAGCAATGTTGGGGGCATTTGACGGAGAAAAAATTGCTTTTATTCCTTACAGTGACATTCGCGATTTTTTTTACATAAACGACTTCAACTGGAAAGTAACGCCTTCAGACTATAGCTCAAAGGAGTTTAATCTCATTCACGAAAAAGTAAAAACTGTAATTGATAATAAAGCCCTACTATTCAACTTCCTGAATGACGACCAAGAACTAAAGAAATTCATAAAGAATAATTTCATCGTCGGTAAATTAGGTTTTACGAAAATCAAAATAGACAAGAATAATTTTATGGTCATTTACAACAAATGGCTACAAGTTGTTAAACCGACCATTGCCATAAATTGGGACATTGCAAAGAAAACTGGAATTATTGATGGAGACTTTTATCTAGCAGACTTATTATCGCACGAAAATAATACTCTAAAAGAAAAGCTTTTTGTTCTACTTAGAAAAGATCACTACGAACTTGACCGAAAAATGGATGAAGCAGGATTATTTACCAGTAGCACAACTGACTTCGCAGACAACCAGGTTGCACATGCACAATTTTGGAACAAGTACGAACGACCGCCTAAAGAAGAATACTGGGATTATATTGTAGGGCGTAGAGACTTGCTTGTTCCGCAAGATATAAGGGAGAGAAAAGGGAGTTTTTTTACCCCGCAAATTTGGGTAGAGCTTTCTCAACAATATTTAACTGATGTATTAGGAGAGGATTGGCAAGATGAGTATTATGTTTGGGATTGTGCTGCCGGCACCGGAAATCTCTTAAATGGACTAACAAACAAGTATCACATTTGGGCTTCAACCTTAGACAAACAAGATGTTGATGTCATGCACGACCGTATAAAAAACGGCGCAAACTTGCTTAAAGATCACGTTTTTCAATTCGACTTCCTTAATGATGACTTTAGCAAATTGCCAAAATTGCTTCAAGATATAATTAACAATCCCGAAGAAAGAAGAAAATTAGTGATCAATATTAATCCACCCTATGCGGAGGGCGACAATGTTCGTGGGTTAGGTAGAAAAAATGTTCACGTTAGTAAAATACATCATACGTGTCCGGTAAAACTCCGGACGGGTTATTATAAAGTTTAACAATTAAAACAAAGTTGGTTCGGTAGAACCATTTCGTTCATTGACAATATTGTAGTTAGGTTTTGCAAAGAGGTCTCTTATGGTGGTTGTGTCTGTAAGTGAGATACTTACAATCTGCAGCATCTCATAGATTGATCTTTCAACATTCATCTTTTTTTGCACGATTGCCATCATACAATAGGCAATTATTGCAGAATAAATTTGAATACGTACTGCGTTTTCCGAAGTACCCCAGAATTTTTTAATCTTCAGATGCTGCTTGATCCACTTGAAGAAAAGCTCAATCTTCCACCTGTTGTGGTATAGTTCGGCAATTGTTATAGGGCTGATAGTCAGCGCATTTGTGAAGAAGATGAAACTCCTGTGGTTTTCTTCGTCCCGGTATATGACCCGTCTGATCTTGTCTGGATATTTTCCCATGGTCAGCTGTCCGTCCATATAGCCTATTGCGTCTGACAATATGCCTGATTCGGGAGGAAAACGCCTCTTCCACCTCATAGGTTTGAAGTCGTTGTTCTTC
>Ga0116160_1004132_pt1 | contig 12302 bp, 8 predicted proteins | sample AD_JPNAS2_MetaG_FD_89879 | JGI IMG/M metagenome (GOLD analysis project Ga0116160, IMG submission 89879) | Active sludge microbial communities of municipal wastewater-treating anaerobic digesters from Japan - AD_JPNAS2_MetaG | ecosystem: Engineered > Bioreactor > Anaerobic > Digestate | place...
GTTGTCCACGAAATCGTGGAGGTAGGCGTCATATTCTCCGTCATAACTCTCCGGCGGGTTTTCCTTTTCCATGGCTGAAAAGATCCTGCCGAAGGTCTTCTTATGCTGCCGTTCCGCCTCCGCTAGATTCAAGAAGATCTTCTTCGCCTCTTCGTCTTTGGCCAATTGGGTGGCGTAACGGTAAAAGTTCTCCCCGTTCTCTTCGATCCGCACGGCGATTTCCAAAATGTCACTGCCCCTGAAAGCGCTCATCTGTTACCTCCCCGAATTCATTATTTCTATTTTACCTCTAAAGTTATAAAGATCTTGTGAAATTCACCCCGAACTTCATATTAACGCTATATAAATGAAAACACGGCCGTTAACAACCCATTTTTTCTCTTGAAATACATGCCCATGGCCGTGGTGACCATTGTGTGACCTTCCCCACGGACCTAATAACTGGTCGTTATGCCTGCCTTTATCTTGCTGGCATGCAACATCTTCCCATAGCTCAATCCCCGTTCGCCCCTACCGGGAGACTTATGCATTGCCCACCGGGAAGTCAACTGCCAAAGGTCTTGCAGGGGAAAAAAGAATGCTCGCTTATTTACCATGTCCCGATCGGTACTTTACAAATATCGACAAGTATAATACCAAAATCGGCGGCAGTAGGTAAAACCGTGGTACAAGTATTTATGAGTTCGAAAAAGTTACATTTGACCTTTTTCTCATGACCGCGGCAGTGGAAACAATTGTTTTATGAACGATATTAAGATTAAAGAGCAGAGAGAAGCTTAACGTTCATAGCCTTCCCGCATGTTCGTCATGCATGCCGTGGTTTGATTTTTCAGCGCTGCCGGGGGAATGTTTGGATCCTTATAAATGCCTTATTCCATTCCTGATCGTCTTGCTGGCGGCCTCTTTGACCTGGGCTGCCGCCCCCGTGGAAGTGCTTGTTCAGGGTCTGGAAGGCAAGGAACTGAAAAATGTCCAGACGGCCCTTGTCGTGCCGCCGGGTCTCGTCAAGAAGGATCGAATCGACGAGGCCTGGCTGGATCATTTTCTGGACCAGATTCCCCGCAAGGTGCAGGAAGCTCTGGAGCCATTCGGCTATTATCACGGGACGGCGACAGTATCCCAGGAAGCGGCGCCGGAAGGCCACATGAAGGTGCAGGTCACGGTGACCAGAGGGGACCCGGTCCTGGTGCGGGGTATCGCCGTCCGTATTGAAGGAACGGGAAGGGATGAGGAGGACTTTCGTCCCCTGGTGGCAAACTTTCCCCTCGCTCCGGGGATGGTATTGCGTCATGAGGTTTATGAAGAGGCAAAGCGGGGGATTCACGATGTCGCCATCCGCCGGGGCTACCTCGACGGCCACTTTCTCGTTCAGGAGGTGCGGGTTAACCTCGGGGAACGGACCGCCGATATCGAGATCGTCTATGACACCGGTTCCCGCTATTTTTTCGGTGCGATAAGTTTCTCCGGCGCTCCGCTGTATCCCCGGCCGTTTCTCAACCGGTATCTGGCCTTCCAGGAAGGAGAGGTGTTCTCTTACGAAAAAATCGGGGAGACGCAGCGGAATCTTACCCTGGCCGATCGTTTCGCCGATGTGCGTATCGAGACGGATAAGGAAAAGGCCCGGGACCACCGGGTTCCCGTGGAGATCAAGCTACGGCCCGGACCAGAGAAACACCTGAAACTCGGTGCCGGCTACGGCACCGACACGGGTCCCCGGGCATCCATCAATTACCGGGATAAAAATATTATCGATGCCGGCCATTACTGGGAAGGGGGAATCAATGTAAGCCGCGTTTTCCAGGGCTTGGCCCTGGGCTATACGGTTCCGGGACGGGATGTCCGGACCTTTTCCTCCCTGGGGGTCAATCTCAAGCGGGACAATCCCGACACATACGACACCAAGGAGTTCTCGATGGAGCTCCAGCATGTCCGGCCCTATTTCTTGGACAAAACGGGGTCCGTCTTTCTCCAGCTGTTGCGGGAGGATTCCACGGCCGGCGACGCCCAGACCAACACCTTTTCCCTCATGCCCGGCGTCCGCATTTTCGATCGCTGGTTTGACCACCCGACCCGGCCCGAAAAGGGCTACTCCTATCTGGCGGAGATACGGGGCGCCCACCGGAGCCTTGGTTCCTATACCGGATTTCTCCAGAGAACCATTACGGCCAACGGCATCTATGCCCTGGGGGGAGGCTTTTCTTTCCTGAGCAGGATCAAGCTTGGCGTTACGCTTCAGGACGAAGATTTCCGGGAGCTTCCCATCGCCATTCGCCATTTTGCCGGTGGCGACAACAGCGTCCGGGGTTATGCCTATCAATCCCTGGGAGTCAAGGACAGCCGTGGGGAGGTGGTCGGGGGCCGGCACATCGTAACGGGAAGCGTGGAGATGGAAAAAACACTCTTCAAAGACTGGGGCGCCGCGGCTTTCTATGACTGGGGCAATGCCTTCAACAGCTTCCGGGATGCGGATCTCGCCCAGGCGGCGGGACTCGGCATCCGTTACTATACCCCCGTCGGTCCGATAAAAGTCGATCTGGCCCGACAGATCGGAACACCGGAACCGGTATTCCGCCTCCATCTAAGCTTCGGGTTTACGTTATGATGAACAGCCGCTTTCCGTCCCCGCCTTCGAACGATGACCGCAGCGAAGAAAACCGCATGCTTTCTCTTCATGCCGGGAAGAGGTTTTTAGCTGTTTTCCTGGTGGCGGCGGTCATCCTCACAATTTTGGGGGCGACGGCATGGCTCTTCGGTAGCGAAAACGGGTCCCGCTGGCTGGTCGGCCGTTTCCTGGGGATGATCCCGGCTAGGGTGGAGACGGGGCAAATCTCGGGAGCCCTGGGCACGGAACTGTCCGTGGCGGATTTACAGGTCGGGGGAGAGGGATGGCGCCTGATGGTGCGGCGGACGGTGGTCCAGTGGCGACCCTGGGAATTGTGGGCGGGGAAGGTATTTCTGGGAAAGCTGATGCTCGACGGAGTGGACTTTCAGGACGACCGGCCGGCCACACCCCTCGATCTAACCTGGCCCCGCCTGCCCGACTTCCTTTCCTGGTTCCGCGGGGGCATCGACGTCCTGGATGTCCGGAATATCCTCTGGAGAAGTGCCGACCGGGAAATAACTATACCCCATATGGCCGCGGCGTTGGATTACACGTACGGACTGGCGAGTCTTTCCCATCTCGCTGCGTCCGTCCCGGACGGAAAACTGTCCGGACGCCTACAACTTCATCTTACCAGTCCTTTTCTGGAGACGCAGTTAAAGTTTGCTCCCGATGACGGGCGATGGCTGGAGACGACCTTGCGGGCGTCCCTGCGGGCATCTGCCGATTCTCTCCACCTTCAGGGTCCTGTTTCCGTCGTGATTGTCGATGGGAAACGGGAACGCTTCATCTTGAAAGGTCAGGCCGCCACCTCCGCCCATATCCTGGCCCTAACCGGACTGTCCGGAGAGGAACAGAACCGGGCCGGTGCTTTGAAAGGGGAGGCGCGCCTCGATTTTTCCCGACCCGCAGTGCAGTTGTCCTCAACGTTGAAGATCGATCGTCTCGACCTGTCTCCGGAAGTCGGGCGGGAACTGGTTCTTGGCGGCGACCTGGAGCTTGCCGGCAATTTGTCCTCCTATGAGGGCCGTTTCCATCTGCGGCCCCGCCTCGTCGCCGGGCCGCCGCTGGCGGTCCGGGGCAGTTTTTCCGGCGCTGGGGAACGGATTGCCATCGATGGGTTGCAGATAAATGTCGGCCAAGGGATCGCCCGCGGGCGGGCAACGGTTGCCTGGGAAAGGGGATGGACGGTTTCCTGGGCATTGCGGGCACGGAATATGGATCCTTCTCTGGCGGTGTCGCAGGCCCGGGGGGTGATCAATGCCGATCTCGACGGAATATGGCGCCGTGGGGCCGGGGGAGAGACAAGCGGCAAGCTGGCGGGGCGTTTTCTCGACAGCCGCCTGTCCGGGCGGCAAATGACCGGCGGGGTTGGGATGCGCTGGGAAGGGGACGCGCTCTTTCTGGAAAAACTGGAGGTACGGGGAGAAGGCTTTCAAGCTCAAGCTCGGGGAGATCTCCGGGACCGGATCGGCTTTGAGGTTCGGATTGCCAGGATTTCCCGCCTTATTCCCCAGGCCGACGGCCGGCTGTATGGCCGCGGCTGGGTTCGGTATCGAAACCGTCTCCTTTCCGGCGCGCTGACTGCCGCAGGTAAGAAGATATCCTGGGATCAGGACCGGATAGATGACATGGCGTTGTCTTTGTCCCTGGGTGAAGGCGAGGCGGGAGAACTGCGGGCCTGGATCTCGGCCAAGGACCTGTATGTAGCCGGACAATGCCTCCAGGGTGAGTTTACGGTGACGGGAACGAGAAAGAGTCAGGAGTTGAACCTGCGGCTCACGGGTCCGGAGGGAGGATTGGCGGTACGGGCGGACGGAGGATATGAGCGGGGAGTATGGACGGGGGCTGTGGGCACCGCGGCGGCGGACAGCAAATCATACGGTGTCCTTCAGCTTTCCCGGCCGGCGTCCCTGTCCGTATCCCCGCACCTGCTGAGGATAGAGAACTTTATCATGGCCGGACCGCAGGGGGAACGATTGGAAATTTCCGCTCTCCTGGGCGACAAAAAACAGCCCGGATATGCCACGGCCTCCTGGCAGAATTTTCCTCTGGGCCGTTTGCCCTTGCCCACGGCCGATATGCATTTGAACGGCAAGACGACCGGTCAGGTGCGGATAGAGCAGCGCGGGATCCGGGAGGGATTCCAGGCGGTGGGAACGGCACGGCTCCAGGGGCGGATCGTGCGGGGGGAACACCGTCTGGAGGTCCAGGATGGACAATTACGCTTCCAATGGCAGGCCAAGGGACTGGAGGTGAGCAGCAGTTTCGATTTGGGCCTCATGGGCAGATTGAACGTCCGATTGTCGTCATCATCCGCGCCTTTCTTTTCTTTCCCCGATTCCGGCAGCTATGAGGCGAGTCTGGCCGATCTTGACCTCAGCTTTTGAACCCCTTTCTCCCTTCCTCCCTTCGCACTGAGGGGATCCTCTCGGGCCGTCTCGAAGGAAGGCTGCTGCCACAACGACGATTTGCCATGACCGGACAAGCGGAGGCCGTGAAAGGCATATGGACGGTTGCCGGACGCCGGGGGATGGTACGGTTCGTTCAGGAACGCCTGGCCCTCGGTTGGACCTGGCGGGACGACATCCTGCGGGGGACCATGGAGGGGGCATTTACCGATCATGGCCATTTGCGGGCCGTTTTTTCCCTGCCGGTCCGGTCGCAATACCCAGTGGGAATAAACCCTCAAGGCCCCATAAGCGCCTCGGTAAAGGGAGAAATCAGGGAAAAGGGAATCCTGGGCGCTGTGTTTCCGGGGACGGTCCGGGAGACTCACGGTCGGCTGGCCGTCGATCTGGCCGTTGCCGGTGTCTGGCAGAATCCCCGTTACGAAGGCCATCTACGCCTCTTAAAGGCGGGGGCCTACGTAACGGCAACGGGGATCCGTCTCCGAGATATGGAGGCGGAGGCCAGGTTTTTCCCGGAGAGGATAGAAATAGAGGGATTTTCCGCCCGTTCCGGACCGGGAAACCTAAAGGGCCGGGCGACGATCCGCTATGGTGGCGGTAACATCAAGGATATCAAAGGCCACCTGGAGGGGGAGCGATTCCAGGCCTCCTATCTTCCGGAACTGCAGTTGCTGGTCAGTCCCCGTATCACCTTCGAGGGGACCAGGGAGTACCTCTCTGTCCGGGGGGCGATCCACGTCCCGGAAGGCCGCTACCTCGAGCCCCGGGAACCGGATCTGATCCGCGCCAGCAAAGATGTGAAGATAATCGACAAGCCGGTAAAAAAGGCTCCGGCCGTACCTTTTGTTGTTGACATGGACCTGGCCATTTCTTTGGGGGAGCAGGTCTATATGAGGACTAGAGATATCGAGGGGAATTTCTCCGGGGAAATGACCGCTTCGGGCAAGAAATTGGAAGATCTGCCGGCCCGGGGTGAAATGCATATCACCCACGGGTATCTGCATGCGGCCAATACGAAACTGCCCATAGAAAGAGGACATATCTACTTCAAGGACAAGCCCTTCTCCCTGGCCACCCTGGACATCCTGGCGGTCAAGGAGGTCGGTGACGTTCGGGCCGGTTTTCTGGTGACGGGGACGCTGCGGGCGCCGGTAGCGACCCTTTATTCCGTCCCCTCCCTGCCCGATCAGGATGTTCTGGCCTATATCGTCTTTGGGACGAGCTATACGGGAGATAAGATTCAGGCCACCACACTGCTGAAATCAGCGGGGATGTTTCTTGCCCAGGGAAAGTCGGGAGGGCTGGAGGACAGCCTGCGCAAAAGCGCCGGTCTGGAGGTGGGCGGGATAACCTCCCCGTCCCGGAGCAAGCAGGGGAGAACCGACATGACCACCTCCCTATCCACCATGGGGCAGTACCTGTCGCCACAGCTCTATGTGGGGCTGGCCCGGGCCATGTTCAGCGATGACATTCTCTACGTGATGAAATATTCCTTTTCGAGACTCTGGGAGGTGGAAACGAAGGCCGGCCGCCAGAGCAGCATCGATCTCTTCTACAAGCTGGAGTTCGATTGAAAGGCCGGATCTCCTCTGTTCCGGTGAAACACCCATAAAGGTGTCCCGTCACCAAGGGGGATGAAAGCGTAGCTTAATATTCATAAAATACAATACCCATCCCCACCTTAATACTTCCTTTGAAGGGGAAAAATATTTGTGAGTGACGTCGGGAAGATAGGAACGCATTTTCAGGTGAAAAACCCGTTGTTGGTCATGATTTCGGTTAAAAAACCTCTTCCCGCGGCCTCGCCCCGCTGCACGGTGGAATCATCTGTCCTGGTCGCCGCCCCCCGCTTTCTTCCTGATCTTGACCGTTACGACCGTGGACGGAACTTTGTCGTCGGGAAACTTGACGTTGGGGGGATAACGCAACGTGACATCGAAGCTGGTCTGTTCGGACAGGCGGGCGAGATCGACGGGTTCGGTCTGGATCTTGATCTTTCCTGGGACGGCGACGCCGGGAATGAAGACCCGCACGGCGGCGGGATCCACGGATATTTTCTGAACGGCTATCCCCCGGGGCGGTTTCCCCGTGGTGGTCACCTCCAGGGGAATGGAGACGGGTAGATACCGGGTTGCCGTTACCGTGATTTCCGGAGGGATGATGGCGGCGACGTTGATGTTCGAAGGAGTTCTTACCATATCGCTCGTGAGGACGATGCTCTGTCGGCCCTCCCGGATCCCCGCTTTTTTGAGAGAAATTTTCAAACTGCCCGAATCCAGGAGCTGAAAGGCCTGGGTGGTGCCGGATAAGATCACCTTCACCTCCCGGGTCTGCGGTTCTTCCAGCACGAAATGGCGGGAAAAGTCGAGATGTTCTATGGGCACGAGATATTCTCTTCGGACCGTTTCTTTCTGGTAGCCAAAGGTTACCCAGAGGATGCATGCCAGGGCCACGGCGATGATCTTCTCCCGGGTGTTCTTCCGCAGTTCCAAGGAGATGCGGGAGGCAGTTCGTTTCTCTGGCGCCAGTTCCCGGTAGAATTTCTCCAGTTCATTGCGCAATTCCAATCCACTACTTAAAACCCGTATCTTTTCGTTCCGGGCCAGAGAGATACTCCCCCGTTCTTCCGAAACCACTATGCACAGAGCATCGGCGCGTTCGGCAAGACCCAGGGCGGCGGTGTGGCGCAGGCCGGTGGCACCGTTGCGTCCCATATTCGTCGACAGGGGGAGATGGCATCCGAAGTGGGTGATGCGGTTGCCGGTGATGATGACAGCGCCGTCATGACCGGGGGAATGGGGATCGAATAAGCTCTCCAGCAGCTCCTGGCTGATCAGACCGTCCAGGGCGGTACCGCTGCCGAGGTGTCTCTCCAGGGGGTCTTTTCCCTTCAGGACGATGATTGCGCCAATGTGGTTTCGGGCCAGATTGGTGGCGGTTGCCGCCAGTATTTCCGTATCTCCGCGCTTGGTGCTGGCGGTGGATTGTCCACCGAATCTGCCGATAATGGCCAGGCGTTCGAACAGCCTCCGCAAATCCTCCTGGAAGATGACTACGAGGACAAAAATGAGGATGGCGAAAAATCCCTGGAGGACGACGGTGGTCAAATAAAGCTGAAAGAACCGTGCGGTAACGTAAACGGCGCCGACGACGCTGAGACCGATGAGGACAAACCGGGAGGCCCGGTTTTTGAACCACACCAGGAGGAAGTAGATCATCAGAGAAATGATGATTACGTCAAGGACATCCTGAATGCGAAGGTTGTTGACAAAGGTGAGAAGGGGCTGCATTAAGATCAATGATCCATTTCCTGTGTTTCGGCAATGAATGGAATTCCTCCGGTGGCATCGCCGAACGTCTGAACAGTATTAGGTTGTTCCTTTTATGTCAAGACCCTATTTGATCAGTCCATTCCGGAAGGGGTTTTAACATCGTCCTTTGATTTTTCCGGAAGATAGTGTATCTTAAAGGTAGAAGTCGTCCCAAATTCCAACTGTGAGGAGATCGCTCATGAGCGACATCGATTTGGAGACCATGATTAATGAAGCGGTGGCAATGATCGCCGCCGCAGGGAAGATTGTCGTGTTTACCGGCGCCGGAGTCAGCACGGAATCCGGTATCCCCGATTTCCGGAGCCCCGGCGGTCTGTGGTCAAGGTTCGATCCCGATGATTTTACCATCGAGCGATTCCTCTCCAGTCCGGAAACGAGAAAAAAACAGTGGAAGTTCCTCTTCGAGGGAGGAATTTTTGCCCAGGCCCGCCCCAATGACGCCCATCGGGCCATCGCCTGGTTCGAGGAGCAGGGTAAACTCGTCTGCGTGATCACGCAGAACATCGACGATCTCCACCAGCAGGCCGGTAACTCTCCGGAACGGGTTTATGAATTGCACGGCAACATGAGGTGGATGAAGTGCCTGGCGTGTCTTGAACGTTATCCCTTGCCGGTCATGCTGGCGAGGTACCGGGAAAGCGGCGAGATCCCCGGCTGCGAGCGTTGCGGGGGGCTGCTGAAGCCCGATGTCATCTTTTTCGGCGAGGCACTGCCACCGCAAACGCTTAAGGAGGCCAGTGACGCCGCCAGCAACTGCGATCTCCTGATAGTCATAGGTTCTTCCCTGGTGGTCTATCCGGCGGCCTATATTCCCATGTACGCCAAAGGTGGTGGGGCCAAATTGATGATCATCAACAGGACGGAAACCTCTTATGATGCCAGCGCTGATCTGGTCATTCGCGGCGGTGCCGGCGAGGTGATGACGGGAATCGTGGCAAACTTGAAGCGTACGGGCGGTCTATGTGCCTGATCATTTTCGCCTGGCGGCAGCGTGCCGATTATCCCCTCGTAGTGGCCGCCAATCGGGATGAATTTTATGATCGCCCGACTTTGGCTGCCGATTTTTGGGATGACCATCCGGAGATCCTTGGCGGTCGGGATTTGAAGGAAAAAGGGACCTGGCTGGGGATAACACGCAAGGGACATTTTGCCGCCCTCACGAATTATCGCGATCCACGGCACGTCAATGTGGATGCCCCTTCCCGTGGCTGGCTGGTCCGCGATTTCCTTACCGGCGGGAAGGGGGCAGCGGAATATCTGGGGGATCTGCAAAAAGAGGGGGGACGTTACAACGGGTTTAGTCTGGTCTTGGGCGATGAGGACGATTTGTATTATTATTCCAACCGGGGGAGCGCACCATTCCTCCTGCCTCCGGGCATATATGGACTCAGCAATAATCTCCTCGATTCCTCGTGGCCGAAGGTGATTAAGGCCAAAGAGGAGTTTCATCGGGTAATGACAAGGGCGGGGCGTCTGCATACCGAAGATCTATTTGCCCTTCTTGCTGACCGGTCGCAGCCGGGTGACGAGGAACTGCCCGATACCGGGGTTGGTCTGGAATGGGAACGGATCCTCGCAACGATCTTTATTGCCAGTCCGATTTACGGGACGAGGTCTTCCACCGTGGTATTCAAGGACCGCCAGAATCGGATTCATTTTGAGGAGCGGCAATACGCGGGCGGGGACGGACTTTGGATGTCGACCGGTTTCGTCCTGGAAAACTGAAGGAGGAAAATATGACGCGCCGGGAATATCCTCAGCGACCCATTGTGGGAATCGGGGCCATTGTCTTGAAGGACGGCAAGGTGCTGCTGATCCAGCGGGCGGCTCCCCCCAGCCAAGGATTGTGGGCCATACCCGGCGGTTCCCTGGAGGCAGGTGAAACCATCCAGGAAGGGGCCGAACGGGAAATCCTGGAGGAAACCGGCATCCGCATCAAGGCGGGAAATCCGGTCTATGCATTCGACTTCATTCAGTATGATGACCGAAAGCGTCTCCAGTACCATTTTGTCATCGTCGATGTGGAGGCGGAATATCTGGGAGGGGAGGTACAGGCGGCCGACGACGCCCTGGCGGCCCGCTGGGTTTCCCCGGCGGAATTGCCGGACCTGCCCGTATCGGCAAATACCACGAAGATTCTTCGCAGCCGGGGCTTTTTGACTTAATGGGTTGACATGTTTATCCAACACCCACAAACGATTCAAGCACCAAAGGTGATTCATGTTTATAAATCTCCCAAGAGAAATAGGTTTTCCCATGTAAGCACGAATTAATGCCGGATGATGTAGAACATTTTTATCCGTATGGAGGGAAGGGGGTCGCAATGAAGCGCCGGATCTTTTTTTAGCGGCGGCGATGGTCGTTTGTGCGGTTCCACTTTCAGGGATTCAACAAACCCATCGTGCTATGTTTGGAGGAAACAGAGGTGTACAAAAGAAGTATGACGGTTTACCGGGAAGGAATTGACCGCCGTAATAACCGGTTGACGCCCCCAGAACAATTCCGGGTCATGGAAAGGGACGAAGATGGGGTGTTTACCGGGGTGAATATTCGGGATATTTCCGAAGCGAAAATGAGGGCGGCAAGGTCCCGTCCCTACAACGTATTTAGGTGATGCCATGAAAGTTATTTATTCCAAGGAGTTCGACATTTCTTACTGTTCCGATCCGGCTGCCGCCTTTGGTCGCATCGAGGCGGTTTATTCCGTAATCAAGGACAGGGTGAAGATCATTAATGCCGTTCCGGCTGCTGAAGAAGATATCGCCGCCGTTCACACCCAGAATCATCTGGAGATGGTGCGACGCGAGGGCATTTATGACATTGCGGCCCTGGCGGCGGGCGGGGCCGTGCAGGCGGCACAAATCGGGATGAAGGAACCGTGCTTCGCCCTGATCAGACCGCCGGGTCACCACGCCTCGGCAGGCAGTTCCTGGGGTTTTTGCTATTTCAACAACATGGCCATCGCATTGGAGAAACTCAAGCGCGACGGCCTGATCAACACCGCCATGGTCCTCGACTTCGATCTCCACTTCGGTGACGGTACAGTAAACATCCTGGGTTCGAAAGGCTATGTCAATATCTACAACCCATCGTCATCCAGTCGCCGGGATTATCTCCAGGGCGTACGGTCCTTTCTCGAAGGAGGACGTGCCGATATTATCGGCATCTCCGCAGGCTTCGACAACCACGTGGATGACTGGGGTGGACTTTTACAGACCGGCGATTACCGGGAGATGGGAGAATTGGTAAGGGAGGCGGCGGCAAGAAACAAAGGGGGATACTTTGCCATCCTGGAAGGGGGATATAATCACCGGGTCCTGGGGCAGAACGTCCTAGCCCTGATCGAAGGGATGGAAAGTGCAGGTGCATAGATAGCTCTCCCAGGGTGAGGTGAGCGAATCCAGGGAGAGCTATCTTATTTGCGGTGGCGCTGATTCTAACCGTGGGTTGGATGGTTTGATATATCGATAGGTTATCTCATAGATTCTCCGTCAGCGTTGAGTTTTTCTCTCCACGAGTTGTCCCACCCTGATTGTTCGAAGCTGCTCCGGTGTCTTTGCCTTTACCAGCGCCCAGGCGGCATCGGGCCGCAACTGGTTACGGGACACGACCAGGGTCACTGGAAGCCGCTGGATGTCACATTCCTTCCCGCCCGACATGGGATCATCCACCTCTTCAAAGGTATAGACGAAGAGCTCGTCTCCCGGTCTGATCCCCTCGCTTTCTCCGATATTGATCCGGACGGCCTTCTTTTTTCCTTCGGGACTGTTCTTGATCATGGTTATATAACCCTTGAGGGGGAAATACTTGGACAATTCCGGACGGGCTGCCTGTAGGCTTTTGCCGGCGGCCTTCTTGATGCCGCCGATCAGGACATCGTAATTGGGATAGGGTATCCTGCCGATGTTATGCCGGCCGTTCATTTTCTTCGAGAGGAGGACTTCGCCGCTTTCCACA
>Ga0116160_1004143_pt1 | contig 12281 bp, 7 predicted proteins | sample AD_JPNAS2_MetaG_FD_89879 | JGI IMG/M metagenome (GOLD analysis project Ga0116160, IMG submission 89879) | Active sludge microbial communities of municipal wastewater-treating anaerobic digesters from Japan - AD_JPNAS2_MetaG | ecosystem: Engineered > Bioreactor > Anaerobic > Digestate | place...
GCTGTAATACTATTAGTTTCAAGTGTTTCGATTCTTCCTAGGGCTGCATCAAGGTTTCCTATTGTTGCATAATTAGCTTCAAGATAATTTGTTGTTACTAGTCCAGCCCTTAATGTATTTACGCATAAATCAGTGAGTTTACCATACCCAACACTAGAATTTGTAAGCCAATCACCACCCATTGTACCATTAACAAAGATGTTTTGACTGTCAGGTTGATTATTTGATAATAAATTATTTGCATAAATATTTCCATCAAATGTAGCAGTAGATGGAGTCCATGAGAATAAAGAAAGCTTACCATACCCATTACAATTAATAAAATCGTCACCAGTTGGAGAAACAAATGCAACAGATGTAGTTTCCCACCCACCGACATTACTTTCTTCAAGTGTAATACCTTTTGCTTTTATATTACCATCAGTATCAGTGTAAAATTTATCTTCCCAAATTGAAGTTGTCGAATCTTTCTTTTGAATTTTTAAACCATTAGTAGGGGAGAGTAATATTTTATTTATTTCATTTTCAATTGACATATCAGCATTTATAAGTGTAGCACCATTGCCATTAACAGAAAATGTGTTACTTGAATTACTTATTAACAATTCATTACCAATTAATAAATTACCAATTAATATTTCAGCATTTAAACCATAATAATCATTACCACCAAATTTTAAATATCCTAATGCTGTTTTTACATGTTGAAAATTATCAGGAGAAAAACATATTACATTATTATTTATTCTCATTTCATGTGGTTTATAAGTTCCTGTTTCAGAATTAAATTTACGACATATTATTCCATAAGAGCCAATCATAACTTCTTGATTTTCACTATTCATAATTTCTTGCTGTGCTAATGATAGGCTTTCAGTCATATAGCTTTTTACAGTATCATAAAATCCATTCTTCTTAGGTTCATCCCATGACGCAGCAGTTACAGCTACTTTATTTGATGTTTTAGTAACTGCGTTATAAGTATCTTCAAACACATGAATATCGTCAATCAGTCTTAATGTATCACTAAACACAAATTTTGTACTGTCTAAATTATCATAGTCTAATTCAATTTTTAATAATCTAGGTTGCACCCATGTATTTGAATTAATTTTTACATTCATTAAAACACCTAAATTAGTATCATTTACAAACTTTTCAAATTCAGGCATATACAAATAATTGATAATATCTATTGAAAATTCATAGCATGGATTTGATAATTTTTCAAATGTTTTTTCAGCTTCATCCATTAATTGTTTTGATATATCTATTTTTTGTGATTCTGTTGTTTCTGATGTGTATATGAAAACTTCATTAATATAATCTGCACCACTTATCATAAAGTTTTGTAATTCTTCTTGTTCAGATACAGTAAAGTTATCTGTATTATTAAAAGCAAGGCTGTCTGAAATTGCTTTTAAAGAAGTTTTCACATTATCATATGTAATTTGTAGTGTATTAATTTCAGATTGTTTTGCAATGATATTTGTATTTACTGTTTGTTCTTGTGAATATAATGTACCTAATCTTTCTTGTTTATCTTCGTCACTCATAGTGCTTGATACTACAGCCGTTCTTGCTTCTTGTATTGTTTTGTACTCAGATTGTAAAACTGATAATTCAGATTGTTTTGTTTGTATTCCTGCTGATAAGGTTTGTCTTTGTAATACTAATTCTGAATAATTAACTTTTGCGTTTTCTACTTTTGTATTCCATGCCGTTAATGCATTAATTAATTCACCAGACATTCCATAATCATTATTCATATAATATGTAAAATCATACAAACATGAATCACCAATAGGATTTACATTATTTATACTTACTCCATCTGCACCCGATACATACATTTTTGTAGCTATATCATCTTTATTTTGATTGATTTCGACATTTTTAAGCAAATTATCAAATGTAAATGCAATGTTGGTTTTAATGTCATTTGAATCTCTTGAATAAGCACTTATAGTTTTATTCTCAGTATCAAATATAAAATAACATTTATAGGCATTACTCATATTTGTCATAAGTAAATTATATATTGATATATTATCAAGATCATCAAATGTCCTGCCCATTCCACTAGCCATTAATGAAGCATCTACATGATTTATAGTCCATCTACAAGCATTACTTATCATTCCTAATAATGTTTTTTCAGGTTCTATCGCGTCATAAATCATATAAGTTTTATTTTCAAATGATACAGTAACATCACTTAATGTTGATTCGTAACTTTCACATGAAACGCTGATTTCATCTTCTAATCCATTATTGCTACGTGATACTTGTTTTACTACAAAATACCCCATGCCATCTACATGAATCAATAAATGTTTTTTAATGATATCAAAATGCTTATTATCCGGGTTCATTGTAAAACTCATAGGAGAAATATCAAGAAAAGTAGGGGAGATTTTAAGGTTAAATAAATTGTTCATATAACCAATGACTTTTTTATTCATATAACACAATTTCATTTTAGGTCTTTTGGTATTTTTATCATATTTAAAATTAAATAACATTAACTTCCCACCTTTACTTGATTTTGATATATCATTGTTATTTTACATTTTCCACTTACAGAAATATTGTTTAAACCTTTTTTCATACATAAGAATTCGCCATTAAAATCATCAAATATGTATTTATCTAAGTTGCTTGAAATTATCTGATTATCACAATCCATTGTTATTTTTTCAGTCATATTCAAATTATTAATTGTAATTTGCTGACCAGTCGTTAAGCTTGTCATGTTAAAATTTCCATCTTCAAACATTTCAATTGTTAAAATTGGTCTTAATCCTTTTATATCTGACGATATATTATTAAAAAATATTGTACCGTTTCCGTTTGTAGTAAAATCATATTTATTTGTTTTTTCAAATTCCCATGCTCCGGCACTATCACATTCAACAGTGCATTCAATACCAAAAACATTCTGTGCTACCATAAGTTTTGTTGCATTTTTTAAAATACAATTAAAATATAAATGTGATATTTCTGAATTAATTATTTGTAGTTTTTTATAATCAGTTTGATTAAACATCCAATCAGTAATTACTTTAATTCTATTAGAAGCTAAAAACTCATCTTCGGTAGTACATTCAGTAGAGAACAATTGTAATTTAAATGTCAAAGGTTCATCTTCTGATACGTTTAAAATTCTATATCTTGTATCATTTGGTGCTTTTACTTTTATATATTCTTTATTTGGTATTAAAGTTTCTGTATCAGGTGCTGTTCCTAATGATAATATTTGTAATCCATATTCACTAGATGGTAATCCATCAAAAATAAAATCACACTCTAATCTCATTTACTCACCATCTTTCTTATAAAAATAACCATGCCTATATCTCTATAAGCATGGTTATTTAATTATTAATATTTTATTGCATTTAGAGTTCCACCAAATCTACGTTTACTTCCGTTAATTTCGCTAAAGGTATCTTTTACTACATTTTGTATAGTTGATTTTAACTTATTAATTGTTGTATCATCTGCATTTCCTTCAACATTGATATTAATACTGACATTAGGGCTTTGTTGTATATTGTTACTAAGTTTAATTGCGCCTTGAAATAGATTAGGTAATGTTTTTGATACAAAATTTTCAGCTTGACTTTGTGTACTAACTACTTCTCCAGTTAATAATTTTGCCAGTATTTCACTTCCTTGTGACGTACCACCTACAAGTCCACCAGTATGATACTTAGGCAATTTACTTAGATATTCTAAATCAGGTCTTACAGCAAGTGACCAAGATTTATTATTATTGTATGTTTCTATCTCGCCACTCATTTTATCTCTAAAGCTTGCAAGTGTTTGATTTACATTACTAAGTTTTTGTACTGCAACATCAGCCATGCTTCCAAGACTTGCAGATGCACTATCAGCACTATTTTTTATTGCATTTACTTGTACATCAATCTGCTTAAGTTGATATTCTGTTGCTGCTAATTGACCATCAAGATATGCTAAAATATTTAATACATCAATTTGTCCGTTGCCATAACTTCTTAATGCATTATAAGCAGAGTTCCATAATTTATTGAATTCATATTCAGACATTTCAGTATATGTTTGTGTGTAGTTATATAAATCATTGTAAAATTGTTGTGATTGACTATTTATTAAATTAATAGCATCTTGTCTAAGTATAGCATCTTTACTAAGATATTCTTCAATCATCTTAGTTTGATTATTAATTTTTTCTTCATATAATTCTTCTTCTGTATCTAATGCCTGTTTTCTTTTTTTAACTTCATTATCATATAAGAAATCATCTAATTTTTTCTTTTCGTCTGCTAACTTTTCATTTAATTCTGATCTTTTCTTATTTGCTTCTAAAGAATTATCAAGAGATAGATTATCAATATTTTGTTGAATTTCTGATACAGATTTATTTTTCTCTGCTATGTCATTTTCAAAATCGTGTTGTTCTTTTTCAAGATCAATTAATTCTTTTCTCTTGTCAATAATTTTCTTAAATCCATCTAACTGTTCTTTAAGATTATCTTTTTCAAGTTCTTTTTGTTTCTTTAACATATCGACAGTTAAATCAACAAGGTCATTAATTTTCTCTTGAGCATCCTTCATATCATCTTGCATTTCTCGGACAATATCTTTTTGCTTATTTAAGTTATCGTTTGTATCGCTTGTATCGTTTTTAATATCCTCAAAAGAAGTACCTAAAACATTGATTTGAGTTTGAAGTTTATCAATTGTACCTTGGTAATCATCAACATTCTGCATAGCTTGAATATAATTTTCAAGGGCTGACTTTTGAGCATTATATCCTCCGGTTACAACATTTGCAAATCCATTAATTCCAGTCAATCTACTTACAAAACTATTTTTCTGCATTGATGATGTTTGTGCTAAAATATTGTTATATTTTATTTCCATCTCAGCAAGCTTTGCTTTGGCTTGTGCTACAGTTTGTATGCCTTTAAATTCTTGTGCATATGCTGACAATTTTAATTTTGCACTTGCTAAAGCTGATTTGCTTTCATCTAATTGTGTTTGTAAAGCAATTTTGTGTTCATCAAGTTTGGCTTGTTTGAGATTATCAAGTGCGGATTGTTCAATTTTATATCCATAAGCTGTTTGTAATATTGCATTGCTAAGTTCAGGGTATGTATCAAGAAGTTTTATGATTTCATCTGCTGAAAAGAATTTTTCAGGGTTTTTATTATCATCAATTGTTTGGTTAAGATTTCGTAATGCTTCTGATGCTGTTGTTACAGATTCAGATATTTTATCAAAAACAGATTGTGATCGTTGGAGTGATTGCATTGCTTTATCTAAATCAGTAATAACTTCAACCGGATTGCTTTTTCTCATTGTCTTTAAAGAATCTAATAAGTCATCCATCGCTTTTTGAACTGGGAATGCATCTTGTTCATTCCCCATAACTCCTAGAATTTTATAAGACAAATCTTTATACCAATCTTTATATTTATCTGTTGTATAGACATCATCAAAACTTTCATTTACTTTTGAATACTCTTCTAAGATAACTTTAGCTTGGGTATCTGCAAAATCTTTAATTAAAGTTATTTTATCTTTATTCTTTTCTATTGCCTTATCGTAAGCTTTATCTACTTCAACAAATAAATTTTCCTCAGTTTCTGAAAATCCAATGCCACTTGTTCGAATTTCTTGCATTTGTTCTCTAACAAGTTTTAAGTTTTTAAGAAGTTCAAGTGAATTATCGTTTTCAAGCGAAAAATAAGGTTTTGTTGCTATTGGTTTAGAGGATAAAATTGTCATTAATTTATGGGTAAGTGGAGGCATCATATACTCTTTTTCTTGAACATTAAATAAGGCTGGAAGTGGTTGCTTCTGACTTGACATATGTGGAGGTCTTATATACTCTTTTTCTTGAACAATAAATAAGTCTTGAATTTCAGAACGGACATCTTTAGGATCGTGATAATTAAAAGTTTTTTCTTTTGGAATATCTTTTTCTACATCTTGTATTGCTTTTTTGTATTCAGACGTATTATCTGTTATATACTCAATTCTCTTTTTCCGCATTTCCTCATCAATTAAATCAAGCCCTTCTTGTCTTAATTGATTAATCGTAGAAATTTTATCTGCTTCAAATTCGTATTGTTTTGTAAGCTGGGATATAATATCCGTAAGCTTTTCTCTCTTTGTCACATCATCTTCTGTTGATTGTAAAAGTTCCGCATATTGATCTCTAAGTCCTGATAATGATTCTTGTTGTTGTTTAAAGGTTTGTGATAATTCATTTGCGTTAGCAAGTGCTTCTTTTGACGTGGTAATATATTTATCTAATTCTCTTAGCAATAATCCTATCCCAAGACTAACTAACCCCATTGTTACACTTTTAAGTAAACTAATTCCTATACTTAAAGCTGTTGATGCTGCTTTTGCTGCCACGGCTTTAAATGTAAATGCTTGCACACTTGCAGCAGCCCCATCAGTAGCTATCATAAAATTTGCAAGACTTGGATTTAATGCAACCATGCTTTTTGCAAATAATCCAGCAGTCTCTGGACTTTGTTTAAGTAGTGTATTATATGTCTTAATTGCCCCTGAAGCTCCTTGCGTTTTATATATTGAATCGGCTAAAAAGTTTGTATATCCACTAAGTGAAGCCTTTGCACCATTAAGCGATTGTATATAAGCTTGTGTATACGATGTTGGGTTTGTGTCTCTCATTTGCTGTTGGAATTTAATTGCCTTTTCAGTATCTTGATTATAAAACTTAATTGCATTGTTTAAACTTTTAACATTTCCAAGCGAATAATTCATTGCCTGTCCTGTTTGAAATAAATTTTTATTAAATAAATTATATTGCTTTCCAAGAAAATTAAGTGAATTCCCATTAAACGTTAATGCGTTTCCGAACTTACCCATGTGTGAAATCATAGATGTAACAAATGTAATCATTGCTAATTTACCTACACCTATATTTTTAAGTAGGGAAGTGATACCATCCATTAAACCCGATATTAAATCCAGTGCTGTTTTTAATCCTTCTGAATTTACTAATAATGATGATAAATATTCAAATGATGATCCTACTTTATTTAATTTTGCTTCAATTGAGTTTGCCCATTTTTCTTGCTCTGCCATTGCTGAGCCTGCTGAATTTTGTGCATCTTGGTATGCTTTTTGTGCTTGACCAGATATGAAACTATTCAGAACGGCTGATACTTCATTGCTTCGATTTTTTCCGGCTGTTATTTCTATAAGTTGATTTTGATCTATTTGGGAAATTTCACGCCATACCTTTGATATGTCTTCCATAATCACATAGGGATCTTTTAATTCTTTATTTTGATCGTAAATATTAACCTTGCCACTAGTGAGATTATAGATTTGAGTTTGAATTTTACTGACACTTTCAATGTCTTCATATTCCTCGCCTAATGCCTGTAACTCACCTTTCATACCCCTTAGTCGTAAAGTTAAAATTTTAATTGCGTTTGCTGTCTTTTCTGGATCTTGTGTTATTTCTGTACCGCCTACTATTAGAGCTAGAGTCTTGTTAATGTCAGAGCCTCCAAGAGCTAAAGCAGCAGCAGCATTTTTTAATCCAGCACCTAAATTAGCAGCACTGACTGCATATTTGTTGGAAAGATTATTCATTCTGTCAACTATTCCCATAACTTCATTATCAGATAATGAGAATGCTTTTTGAGCTGCAATCAAATCTTTTACTGCTGTTTTACTATCTACTTCACCAACAATCTGATATATGGCACTTGCTTTACTAAGCGTTTCACTAGACTGGAGAGATTTTCCGAGTTTTGCCCACTCAGCTGTTTGTTCTATCAAATCAGTCATTTTTACACTTAAATCTTTAGCACTCTTAGCAGCGTTTTCAAAAAATCTATTATAAGCTGTACTAGATTCATCAGTAACCTTTTTCAAACTAACCATAGCACTATCTAAATCTTTAACATTAGTTACTGCTTGTCTAATTAAACTTATAGCACGCATAAATATTTGTGATACACCATACCATTGTACAAATTTTTTACCCATATTAACAATTCGAGTAAACAAATCATCTCCAGCCATTCCAGCAGCTTTAATTTGACTTGTCAACATTTGAAATTGTCTTGATGTTCTACTAACATCCATAGCACTTGTGGCGTTTTGTGCTTGGCTTGCTAAAGTTCTTAAATTTTCACCGTATATTTTTGTAGCATTGCTATTAGTAGCTATATATGTATTAATTCTTTGTGCTAACACCAGTGCTCTTTGTGCTACATTATCAATTGCATTACTTGACCTAACATTATTATTAAATGCATTAAATTCTGCTTTAAGTTTTTGAACCTGTGCAGAATAATCTTTAAATCCTTCATTATCAGTAACACTATTTAATAAAGGTCTTAACTGAGTTAAACTTACGCGTAAAGCATCATATTGTGATTGTAATTCCTTAGTGGCATAAGTCACATTTTTATATTTGTTTTCCATTGCGGTTAATTGTTCAAGTGCAATTTTCTTACTATTGTCAACATTTTGAGTAGGTAGAACAGAAACATTAGCTTCGACTTTTTTCTTGCTAGTATACTGATCTAATTCAAATACTAATTTTTTAATTGATTCTCTTTGTTGAAATGATAATACTTGTGAACTTTTTGCTATATTATCAATTTTAGTTCTTGTATCATTTAATTGTGAAATATAATCATTGTAATATTTAGTATCTTCTTTTAATGGATTTCTTTTATGTAATGCTTCATTATCTATCCTTACTAATTGCTTTTCAATTTGATTTAAAAAACCTATAGTTCTTTGTAATTCAGTACCAACATTATTGTCAGCCATAGTTGATCGCATTTGAACAAAGCCTTTAAACACATTACCATCTATATTTAATTTAGATTTTTTAAAATTAAATTTTTCTATTTCTCCAATAGCATTGGTTAAACTAACTGTAAACCTATCAATATTTCCTTTTGTATTCCTAAAAGCAAATACATCAGTTTTCCCTAATTTTTCAAAATCTTTTTGAATATCATTTAATAAATTATCTGTTGCAAGAAAGTATTTTCTCCCTTGTTTTTCTAATTTATTAACATCAAAAATCTTTTTTGGAATATCTTTAGCTACTGTATCAAAAGTCGTATTATTTGTTATGTTTGGGTCTACATTTGCATGTACATTAAATGTAAGACTTTTTGAAATTTCATTTAAATCAGCTTGTATCTTTGCTCGAGATGCTGTTTTGTCTAGTCCAGCTACAAAACTTGGAACATCCATTGCTTTTAATTTTTTAGCTATTTCTAATAAATTTTTTTTAAAAATTTCTGTTGAACCATTAACGTCTAAACTCGCTAGTATTTGTAATCCATCTGCCATATTCTCACCACCCACTTATACTAAATATCCATTAGGCTTAATTATATCAACCTTTATACCTAATGGATTATTTTTATTAAATTCAGCTATTCCATCTTCAATAAATTGTCCCGGTTTTCTCCAACCAAAATTTTTAATATTTTTAAACCATACATTTTTTTTTACCGTATAACCATAATTAAACAAATAAGCAGTATTAACTTTGTCACCGTTTCCATCCCAACCTTTAATACCGTCACCACTATCATGATAACCACTTTCATCAAATTCTACTTTCATTTGAAAGACTCCATTTACAACTTGAACAAGTGTTAAATCAACTTTTAATGAGTTTTGTAATTTGCCAGTTCTTATATACATTGCATTATTTGATTTTTCTCTCAACATATAATCATCTAATTTATCTTGAATACAATCTCTTAATCGGTTGATTTCTATTTCAAGATTTTGACGTACAGTTTTACCGTTTGACATTTTAACATCTGCTATATTTGTTATTGTTGCCAATTATCATCACTCTTTCTTTACATTTTCTTTTTCAGCTGGACGTTCTACTAATCCACTATCAATCATTGCTTTTACAAAATTCTTTGAATTTACCTTATCTCCCAATTTATTAACTACAGGAATAAATTTCTTTAATTCTTCAGGAGTAATTCCTTCAGTATTTTGTGTTAGTTTTTCAAGTAGGGAAGGAATTTTTTCAATTAATTCAGCTAATGCCTTATCAGTCATTGAATGCCTCTGTGAACACATAATCTGTAATTTCTTATCAATAGTTTCTTTGATTATATTGTAAATATTTTCTTGCTGTTTACTTAACTGAGAAAAACAGAACACATCCATATTAAATTTGTCTGACATAAGTATTTCATAAGCTTTATCGACATCTACATAACTGCCTGTAGTTTCTTCTTCTCCTTCACCAATAACTACATCCGTACTGCATTCATCAACAATTGGATAATCAGTATACATTTTAATCAACCAAAAACGGAAATATAAATCTAAGCTTTCAGGATGATATTCTATATTTCCATTTTCATCTTCAACCACAACACAATTTACGATATTATCTATCATATATAACATTTCTGAAAATTTAATTTCTTTTTTAATATTCATAATTTTTTCCTCACTTTAATTATTTATTTTTATATTTTACTTTTCTTACCGCATATATTATTTTGAATTTCTTCTTGAATTCGACCTTCTAATGCTTTCTTATAAATAGAACATTTACCTTCTTTGTATTTTTTACAACAGATGCAACCCTCCGTAAAAACATTAAGTTGTTCTTGATTATCAAATATTCCAATATAATCAACAGGGTAAATTTCCATTTCTATTCTTGGATTTTTTGCATCATAATAAATTGCATTAACACGTTCACAAACTACATTATCATCTTCCCAAATACATTTACTATCTGTAATTGAGTCAAGGAGCAATTTAAAATAGTTATTAGCATCCTTATCTATACGGTCAAAATAAAAAACACAATCAACATAAAAGTGCTGTGTTTTATTTATTCCAATATTAAAATTCTGTATTTTGACTTGTTCTTTAATATATTTAGAAAAATCTTTTTTATACGCCTTTGCTTCTGCTGTTTCATACATTGTAACTTGTGCTTTACCATGCATAATAAAAGGTCTTGGTTTAATATAGTGATTAACTGAACAGGGAATAGGTGATGTTAATTTTAAATTTATTTTCATTATTATTTCTCCTTTATAATTTGAATTTTCAAAATTATTTTAGCAAGAAATCTGCCATGCTTTAGCGTGTTAGGTTATTGACCTCAGTACCACATTCACAGATATAACCTTTGTTTGTATATTCACTGATTCTCATTTCTACTTCAACTGTCTTATTGCATTCAGGACAAATAAATTTATAATTCATTCTTGCCTCCATAATTGTAAAAAATAGGGTGAATAACATATTTCAGCTATTCACCCTATAATTTATTTTTTCTTAAATTTCTTTGATTGTGCTTTTTCAATTATAGGTGCTTTTTCAACTTCTTCAGTTAAAATTTCATCTACCAATGCTTGTACATTGTCATTAAAATCAATTTCTCCAAATCGTTCAATAGCATCTTCTAATTCTTTTTTTGCTGTTGTCTTGTCAATTTTTTTATCACGATATGTAACTAAAGTTACATGGGGAATAAAATGTTCAGGACAACAAACAACAGTCCTCCAACTTTTACAAGTGCATGGTTCAAAAATCTTCTTACACACTGAACATTCTTTTTTGTACTTATCAGTGAAATTCATTCAATCACCAACTTAATTAATTGTCTGACTGGTCAAATACAATAATTTCACAACCAATAGTATCTTTACGACACTTACTTGTTACTGAATTAAATTCAAATGGCTGTTTAGTCTGTGAATCACTGATAGCAAGCTGCCAGTTCATACTAGCCTGCATCTGATATAAATGAATCTGATAATATGACTGTGTTGTAGTAGACTGTCCATCTACCCCTTCACAAACAGAAGCACACATGCCTTCAAGTATAACGTCTACAACAGGTGTAGCTGTTTTAGCAAGATCATTAACTATTTTTGTACCCTTGCTAGCAGCGAGTTTTACATCATAATCACAATCAATTGTATCACCGGCTGCAATATCAGTACCATTAAATGTAACTGTTGAACCACTAACTGAGAACTTTCCTTCAGCAGCAACGGTTGCCTGTGTAAGTTCTTCAACCACACCAGTCGATTTTGTTACTCTAATTACATTAATTTCAGAGCCAGCTGTACCATTAGGTGTCTTTTTAAGTGTAAATGTAGAACCTGTTATGTCCGCAGATTTTAGTATTCTGTTTTCATTATACTTAACAATAACATTTTCTGATGTTTCCGTAGCATCAAATGCCATAGCAATAAGACCTGAAGAAATAGTAC
>Ga0116160_1004147_pt1 | contig 12265 bp, 9 predicted proteins | sample AD_JPNAS2_MetaG_FD_89879 | JGI IMG/M metagenome (GOLD analysis project Ga0116160, IMG submission 89879) | Active sludge microbial communities of municipal wastewater-treating anaerobic digesters from Japan - AD_JPNAS2_MetaG | ecosystem: Engineered > Bioreactor > Anaerobic > Digestate | place...
CTTTTTTGGCATCTTCGAAGTCTCCTCTGAAGGCGTCGGAACCGTCCTTCGTTAAATTCCAGTACGGCTTTTCTGTTATCTCTCCATTCCTGAAAACAAGGAAATGCCCCGGCTTCAGTTTGTATATGCCCCTGAAGATGGTATAAGGGGCAGGTATGTAGTTGAAAGTAAGATAAAGTTCAAGGGAGCTCCAGTCTATTCCGCGCTTGATGCCGTCGTCCTGGAGGATGCTCTTGATTTCCGAAGCGAACAGGAAAGAACTGCCGAAACGTCCGTAAACGAGCGGCTTGATGCCGATCCGGTCCCGGCAGAGGACGAGCGATTGCGAGCGCGCGTCCCAGATGGCCAAGGCGAACATCCCGTCCAGCCTGCGGAATCCCTCAACTCCCTCCTCCTCGTATAAATGAACGATCGTTTCGGAGTCGGTCCTTGAGCGAAAGCGGTGTCCCTTGCCTTCCAACTCGTTCCGCAGTGACGGGAAATTGTAAATCTCGCCGTTAAATACGATCCGGATGGCGCCGTCTTCGTTCGAAATCGGCTGGCGTCCCGCCTCCGACAGATCTATTATGCTGAGCCTGCGATGCCCGAGGCCGATACTGACCTTATTCCCGGAATCGGCGTTCTGCAAAAAAAATCCTTCATCATCCGGTCCGCGGTAAAGGAACGCGGAGGTCATGCGCCGGAGGAGTTCCCGCTCGATCGGCTGTCCTGTCAAATCCAGTTTTCCGCAGATGCCGCACATGGTTCAATCCTGCAGAAGGGATTCAAAGCTGTCGACATTTTTCTCCCACGAATACTTGGTTTCCGCAAACTCCCTGCATCTAATGCCGATCCGGTCTCTCCAGCCGGGTTCCTTCCTTATTTTCAGGCACTTTTCTATTATAAGCTCGGCAATCGATTCCGGTCGGGTATCCCTAAACAGCCAGCCCGGCTCGAATGCTTCCAGAATCTCGAGAGTCCCGCCGACAGGAGTTCCTAGGACAGGCGTTCCCGACGCCAGTGCTTCAACCGTTACCAGTCCGAAGCCCTCAAGTTCGCGGGTGGGTAAAATGAACAGGTCTGCCATACTGTAATAATCGGAAAGAGATTCTTCGGGGATAAATCCCACAAAACTGATATGGCCCTCTAGTCCGAGCATTTCCGTGAGGTTCATGAGATCGTTTTTTAACGGACCTTTGCCAGCCAGGACAAGATAGGCTTCGGGCACCTTATGAGCCACAGCCTTCATCGCAGTAACAAGGTTCTCGAGACCCATTCTGGACACTAAGTTACGTACAGTGAGTAATACAATTCTATTCTGCGGGATTTTCAGATCTGTACGAATATTCCCCCTGTTTTCTGCAGGGTGGAATTTATCCAAGTCCGCTCCGCCGGGAATAATGCGTATTTTGTCTCCATTCACGCCGTATGCATTGATTAGCTTGTCATGAGTAAAGCGGCTCAGCACTACGATCAGATCTGATTCGTTCAGCGACCTGCTTTCCATATAACGGCGCAGGCTAAGGTTAAGCAGATAAAATAATTTACCCGTGAGGCGTTGCGGTTCAGTATTTCTGGTCTTAAATTCTTCAAAAGAAAGGGAGTGGCAGGTGTAAATTTTTTTCACATTGCGGGCCGCGGGTGAACGCAGAACAGCATATGAAGTGAACGGCTGATGAGAATTTATGAAATCGAAATTCCACGTTTTCTGCAGATCCTCGTAGCATGCCCGGGCGTTCTTCAGGGTCGCAGCAAAATAAGAAAGAGGACTTTGCAGATCAACGGCATATCTCCATTCGGGAACGAGCGAGATCGTTTCCCGGTCGGATGCATGAGATGGCAGTCTCCGCGTCAGGACGTGAACGGAATGCCCGCGCCTTGCCAGGCGTGTTGATTGTTCGAACAGCACCCGCTCGGCTCCGCCGACAACGCCGGCAATCGATACGTCGGCTGCGAACAGGATATTCATTTTTCGGAAATTACTCGGCATATGACGGAAGTAATATTATCTGCAAAATATTTAATCTAAAATTGACGCACATGAGAAAGCCCGCGCGATCTTCATTTCAAGTAAAAGTATGTATTCCAATTCTCTTTTTTGAAATAAGCCCCAACCGGTTTTGATAAATTGAAATAAATTACTGTCCCTGCAACTTCCATTGTTTCATTGGAGATGCCCTGGTTATCCAGAAAGGAAAGAAATTCCTTCTCTAACCTGTTTTCATTACTCCTGAAAACAAAAGCTGAATCGAGCGAATCTTTGACATGTTCTGTGAAATGAGGTTTTCTATCGCTGAACGGTTCGTTAAAGGGCAATAGCACTGGAGAACCGATCAGGTTGCCTTTTCCTAAAAACATGATTGGATAACCTGTCCAATATGATGAGTAGAAATATTTTATTCCATTTCTTTCCATAGCGGAAATAACTGGGATGGGATCAAAACGGGGCGAATTGAATTCCTTAATCCACCCTGTAACCTGAAAGGCGCTCAATATAATCAAAATAAGAAAAGAGGCCTTCTTCAACTTAAGAGTGTTTCCGATAAGGCTTAGAAAGACAACAGGAAGTACGAAAAAAAGAGGTACTATGTGGCGGACGGAATGCAAGCTAGCTGCCAAGATGAGAATTAAGAAAAAAATAATATAGAATGCAAACTGCCTGTGTAATTGATATGTGGTGTATTTTTTAGTGGTTTGTCTAAAGCAGGATGCGATATATCCTGAGCATATGATAATAAGGATCAGTCCTGCTGTTATTTGGATCGTGGAACCGCATATGTCGGGTGTTATAAGCTGTCCAAATATTAAGGGCGCGTTTGAAGTCCAGTTTATGAGATAATTGCTTTTCTGGAGACAAATATTGCTTATAACATCCATTGGGAGTGCGACAATATCATCTCTTCCGATTAATAATGCATTGCCTGCGGCACGGGTAAATGTTCCTCCGCCATATAAGATATTATGAAAAATCAACGGAGATATGCCTATAAATCCGCCCAATCCGAATTGAAAAAATGTTCTTGAACGATTATCTCCAAGGCATAAGGTCGGTACAGCAAAAGCAAGTATTGCGGGAATCATATAAAACTGAATATATAAGAAGAAACCGCAGATAAGACCTAAAAGGAAAAAAGCAGTACCAGTATGTATTCCGATAGATTGATCCCTGATTTTCCAACTTAACAGTATAACCAAAGCTGTGCCCAGGAACGACTCTCCATAGCCGCCGTATGCTGCCATGGTAGTATTAAAAACAATATAGGGTGAAAAAAGCAGGAACAGAACACCAACAGATGCTCTTTGACAATCGAAGAGTCGCACGTAAATAAAATAAAACAGAAAAAAGGCGGGAAAAATGATGAGCATCATCGCAATACGGAGCTGTAAAAATCCGGCATCGAAAAGCTTGAAAATAATTGCTGCAATATAAGCAACAGGAGCACCGGCATAATGTGCTTCCCAGCAGAATATGGGAAATTCTTCCAGAACAGCGATTTTCTGAGCCATCATGCCGAAAACAGCCTGATCGGCATCACCAAGCTGTCCGGCCGGCGAAAAAAGGAAAAAAATACGCGTCAGGAAAAACAGCGCCGCTAAAAGTATGAGGTGGTAAACCGTGGAATGCGAGGGCCTGAAATTCAATCTATTCTGCATAATACAGCACCACAATAATCATCCTCACGGTTTCGGAATGGACTGATCTATTACAGAGGCAATTCTTTTCGCGAATAATTCTATTGAGAATTGTCTCACTCGAGATAATCCTTTCATTGACATTGATTGTCTTAATTCATCATCTGCTATAATCAGTATTATTTTATCGATAAAATCATTCAGCCTGGAAGGATCAAAGAGACATCCTGCTTCACCCAGAACTTCAGGTATAGCTCCACCATTAGATGCGAACACTGGTGTCCCACAGGCCATAGCCTCGGCGACCGGCAGACAGAATCCTTCATATAGCGAGGGAGTGACAAAAACATCGGCAGCGTTATAAAGAACCGGCAACTCCTCATCCGGAACATTCGGAAGAGTAATGATCCGATCGTTATGAACTATACCGTTGCACCTCAATTGTTCTTCATCTGCACCCGCAAGAACTAGTTGAATATTTTTCTTGGCTTCTTCGGGAAGCGAAAGATATCCATTCAGAAGAAAGGGAATATTTTTATGGGGTTTTGAGTTGCCTACATAGAGAATAAATCTGCCCTTGATTTTCGGAAACAGGATTTTCCTGCGGGCGGCCACATCCAGCGGGGGCAATGTCCGAAACCGGTTCAGATCTACTCCGTTATAAACGACCCTGATCTTTTCGGGTGGAGTATGAAAAACACGCAAGATATCCTTCTTCGTATTTTCCGATACGGTGAGAACAGTCTTCGCTTTTTTGCAGAACAGTCGGCCTGCAAGGCGGTAATACGCATTCAGAACAAAGCCGTTCCGCCTTCTATAGACGGGGAGTGTGAAAAAATGGACATCGTGTATTGTGTTAATTGCAGGGCAGGGGGCCAAAACAGGTAACTTATAGTAGGGAGAGAAAAAGAGATCGGCTCCGATGGTGTTCAAGTATCCCGGCAGGCTTACCTGATCCCATACAGTGACGGATGATTCAGGGATTACATGGTATCTTATGCTGCCTCCGGCGAATTCAAGATTCGCAGCTCGGTTTAGAAGAAGAATATATTCTGTTTCCCGGTCCAGCTTGTTCAGAGATTTTAAAAAATTATGGAGAAAGCGGCCGATTCCTGTCATGCCACCCTGGAGTTCGCGGCCATCGATAACTATTTTAGCCATGATATATATACCCGATCTGATACGACTTAAGTATCTTTAGACCTCTTTAGTCCGATTTCTATTCAATAATCCCTGCCTTGATCATCTGAAACCCGCCGGAAAATCCGGACCATTTTCTCGACATGCGACTCAATCCCGAAGAAATTCGCGGCCTGTTCGGCTTCCCTGGATATCAGGTTCCACAAGGCTTTATTACGGATGAGATCCATAAGGGCCCTGGCGACTGCATCCGGATCGTTTTCAGGGACCAAGATGCCGTTCCGCATGTGTGTTACGATTTCCGGAACGCCCCCCGATCGAGTGGCGATAACGGGAAGTCCGCTCGCCATAGCTTCCACGACTACCCGGCCGAACGGTTCACGGTTGGACGGCAGGACCATTACAGCTGCCGACCTGTACCATGGCCTTACATCTTCGACGTGGCCAATCCAGTGGATCCGTTCGGTGAAAGGCGAGAGCGCCGTTCTTTTCTGAAGTTCATCCCACCAGTCCGGGTCGGAAGGATCCTTCCCTCCCACGCAGATCAGGTGAGCATCCTTTTCCATTCCGGCTGTTCTTTCAAATGCTTCCAGGAGGACATCATGTCTTTTCCATCGTGAGACTCGGGAGACCATCAGAATGGATATCCAGCCGGCATTGATCATCTCGGGTCCTGCAATCCCTTCCTCTCTCAACCATTTTAGATCCAGACCGTTATGAACGATATCTATCTTGTCACGGAGCCGGCGGGAAAAGCGAAGCGACGTTGCCCGGCTGTTTACGACGATATGGCGGCACAGGCGAGTAATAATGGCATCCAGATATGGATCGGAGTCGATAACTCTGCAGTGCCAGACAGCCGGAATGGAACACAGGTGCCCGACCAGCCCGCCATAAAATGCGGCCCTTGATCCGTTCGCATAGATCAGATCGATATTCCGGTTCCGGCAAATCTTTACAAACTTTAAAGTGCTCTGGATTACTCCTGCCGAGCTTAGGGGATTCAGGGGAGCCAAAGGTACAATCTCCGTGGCAATCCCGGCGGCAGAAGTTTTTTTTGCGAGTTCGCCCTCGCACGGCACCGCGGCGATAGCCCGGTAATCCTCCGGCAAACGGGAAATCAGCCCCAGGAACGAATGCTCGCCACCCCCCAGGAAAGAGGCATGGTTTGATATAGCGAGTATACGCTTAGTCATGGAAAATCCCCCTGAGACGACCTGCATCCATTGCTGCGTCCATTATGAATTTGACCAACGGCAGAAGCAGGAGCGAACGCAACGGGGCATTACTTTTTTTCCAAACGGAGTGGTTTCGTAGATATTGCACCAGAGAATACAGTAAAAAGAACGCCGGGATCGTAATCAGCCATTTCGTCGAAAGAGCCAGGCACAAGGATGAAAATAAGCCGAACTTGACTGTAAGTGATCCTCTCAGCACAGAGAACCAATTCGCTTCTGCGTACTCGCCGGTATGGACGACCCCAATTTCAGCCCGACCCCGCCGCAAAAACCATCGCCAGATTTCCCGAAGACTCCCCCTTGCCCTGTGTTCGACCACGGCGTCCGGCGCGAAGACGCATTTCCCGACGCTGCAGGTCTTCTTGGCCAGAAGATAATCTTCCCCTCCCGTTTTGAGACGATGATCGAACCCGCCGACCGCCTCTATGACCGACCGGCGGTATGCGCAGTTCAGTGTGGAGATCTCGATTGTGCTTCTTTGTTCTCCGCGCGCCTTAATGATTCTTCCTATACCGCCGCCCGGGAAACCCAAAATTGACTCCACCCAGCCGATTGCGTTTGTATCTCCGGGAACAGTAACCCCCCCTTGGACACCCATAACGGACGCATCTTCAAAAGGCCTCAGGAGATTATCCAGCCACCCGTCATTTATGCGGCAATCGTCGTCAACAAACACAATGATGCCGCCGGTGGATCCGGCCACGCTTAGATTTCTCGCATACGGAAATCCAAAATTTTTAACGGGATGAGGAATATAGGTAACACCCTCGATCGGATATGGATTATCAGTTTCTTCAACTACGACGATTTCAAACTCATGCCTTGTCCTCATCGATTTCAAATCATCTGTAATACGTTTCAGGTCCTGCCTGCGATCTCGTGAGCAGATGAGGATCGATATTCCCGGTTGATACGCACCAGAGCTCATAATGGCAATAACCTTGGTAATGCGAGAACCTCATTCATTTTCGTTGCGGTCCTGTTCAAAAAGCGTGTCGCGCAATAATGCAGCACGGCGCGACCATGTATGGCCTGCGGCAAAGGCGCGTACGGCATCCGCTCGGGCGCGATCACATGCGTTCAATGCCATGAAGGCGGCTTCGGCGTATTCCTCGGGAGACGACCCTATGTGGAGCCATTGCCGCATTTCCATGGCGCGGGGATGCGGCGTGCTGGCGATCGGCCGGCCGGCCGCCAAATATTCGTATAGTTTCGTCGGATCACCTGCAGAGGTAGCCGAGGGACGATAAAGGAGCAGGCAGAGGTCGGCGTGCGCGAGGTACGACGGAAGCTCTTCGTAAGGCCGGCGCCCCAGAAGAAAGACGTTGGACGGGAGTTTCGTCGGAACGGACTGATCAGATCCTCCGCCGATCATGCAGAACGATACCTGGGGGAGGCGTCCGGCGGCTGCGACAAGCGCGGGCCAGTCGATCCATGCCGGATTGTAACTGCCTATGTGAACAGCCCTGGGTTCGGGAATGCGGGCGTATTCGGCCGGCTTCGCTATGCTCTCCGGTTCACGAAGACGGGCCAGAAACTCGTCGCTGACCGCGTTGGGAAGATGGAAAACAGCCTCCACCCTGCGGGCAGCCTCTTTCTCCAGCTCGCGGCTGACGGCGATAACGCCGTCCACTTTGTTCAGAATGTCCATGCGATAGACAGGCATTTTCATATCAGTAGAGAAACTCTTTTGATACAGATCCCAGCGCTCCGTCCAATCGAACCAGCAGGGGTAACCCGCCCGGCGGGCAATGCATGCGATATACTCATCCTCCGGGTCCGACAGCACCACAACCGTATTTCCGTCCTGCCGAAAACAGGAGCTGACCATCGACCATCGGGAGCGCTGATTGAGGTAGCGGATCGGCCGCAGTCTCTGCCCGGGCAGACGGCGGACGGGTGTGAGTACATTCATCGCGGCGTCGGGATGATGCCAGGCCAGGGGGCGATTCTCCAGCCTCCACGCGGCCGGCGGAGCATTGACCAGGACCGTCCGGCAGTCCTCCAGGCCGGCAAACGCCAGCGGCAGAAGCACCTTTCTTGCCTTGCGGTCATCCCACCAGGAATTTTTGCAGAAATAGACAAGCGTTCGCATCGGTTTCACTGTTTGTCAGGCGAATCAATTATCGAGATGCGCTATTCGCTTCAGTTTTTCTCAGCACAAAAAAACGGTGATAAGGAAATTCAAATACTTTGTATGTCTTGACGATGATCAGACCGGAACGGCTGATTTCGAATTCTATTCTCCCCCGAGGACAGCCTTTCTTTCCTATTTCCCAGTAGTGCTCTCCGTCAAATTCATGCCTGACAGGCCGGTGAAAAGGGTGGGGGACCAGCCTTCTGATCGGCTTGATTTTCGGCAAATCGATATGGATTCTATAGACGGTGGTGACGTCGGGCAATGATAAGATGATGCTTCCTTGGGCGATTCTGCGGATCTCTTTCAGTGTTTCGGGGAATTTCTCGAAGGGCAAATGCTCAAGGACTTCACAGCACGAGACAAGGTCGAAGGATTCACTCCGAAATGGAATAGCTGATACGGATCCGACTGTATCGGGTCGCAGGTCATGAGCCATGTCCAGCGTAATAAGGTTTATCTTCTTATCTCTCAGGTATTTCGACACAAAACCGTTGCCGATTCCTATTTCCAGCATTTTCTTCGGCTTCAGCGAAATGATTTCATCGATCTGATGCCAATAGCTGCAAAATCGCTCTTTGGTATCGTAATTGCGATCGAAGCAGGAAGAGGACAACGGAGGAGGTTTCATAAAGATGCCAGCTTCTCTTTAATAAGCGTGATCATTCCGTATCCGAGAAAGCGGTCCAGCACAAAAGACGCGAATATATAACTCAGGATACCGATGCCAACAAGAAAAAAGAATTCCGGGATACCGCAAGGTTGCAGGGCTGTCTGAAGAATGAGGACGAGGGCTGCCATGATGCATGAATACGCAAGTGGAATTGCCACCCTTTTGCACAAAGCGGAAATACTGCATCCGGTCGCGGAAATGACCGTGGCGCAGAAGCCGAGAGATGATACGGAGATGCTCAAAAGGACGGATATGGAAACGCCTAAAACACCCAAATGCACCGCGAGCGGGTAAATGGAAATAACCAGCAGAATGAGCCTGACCAGCTGCCATTTCGTGTCGATGCCTGGTCTCCCGATCGCATTGAAAACCGGCCCGGTGGTTGCCGCGACCGACCTTGCCAGGCCCGCCAGAACCAGAACCCGCATTGCGGGGACCATCGGCATCCATTTTTCCCCCATGAAAAGACGCGTGAACTCGGGAGCAAGGAGGAAGATTCCAGCGGCGAGGGGGATGGAAATGCATGCCGTGACCTGAAGGACATCGAGATAGGCCGCTCTCAATTTCGGAATATCGTCCTGAAGTTTAGCATAGGCCGGAAATGTTACCTGGGTGAGCATATGTGTTACCTGGGTGGCGGGAAGGTTCGATATGTAATAGGCCATCTGATAAAGTCCGAGTGCTGCGGCTCCCAGCCATTTTCCGACAAACAGATCATCTCCCTGAGTGACCAAAAAGACCAGGATACTCGACCCGGTCATCCATTTGCCGAAACCTACTATCTCTTGCAGTTTGTTTTTATCCAGAGAAATGCGCGGCCGGTAGGGATGTACAACGTAAGACAACAGAAGCCCGAAAAGATTGGCGGCCAACCCTCCCCAGACCAGGGCCCAGACATTTTTCAGAATAATCGCGAGGGTGATTGTAACAATCAAGTCAGCGAATGCAGTCCCGAACTCGTAAGTGAATTGTTTTTTGAATTCCAATTCTTTCTGAAAAAACAGAATGCCGATATTTCTGAAACCCGAAAGTATCGTGGTTGCGGCGATGACCCGGATTATGAGGGCTGAATCGGGTGAATTAAAAAACCGGGATATCAGGGGGGCGGAAAAAAAAAGGATCAGAAAAAGGATTACGCCTCTTGCCGCCGAAAGGGTCCAGGAGGTATCGAGGTGGCCTCTTGTGACGTCTTTCTTCTGGATCAAGAAGGTCTGAAATCCCGTCTGAGAGAAATTATCGACTACGGATATGGCGAGCATGGCAATCCCGAGGAGGCCGAAATCATCCGGGGACAGGAGCCTCGCCAGGACAATTGTCCTGAGAAACCCCAGACATCGATTTACGAGCTGGAGACTGAACAGCAACGCCCCCCCACGGAGCACCTTTGCCAAGATTGATTCGGTCGGGGGAGTCTGCATCTGTTGGATCATAGACATGCGTCGTCAGCCGAAAAATAACATATAGGTCGGGTGATTTTCTCGAGTTTAACCGCGCCTCAGTGCTGTCCGGAAACAGCCCGCGCTTTCAATCCTTCATGTTCTTCCTTCCGTTCCCTTTTTTCCAAGGCCGGTATCATGACGATCATCGCGGTCAAAAACCAGAACGGCTCCATAATCCGAACGATGATAAACGTATTTGCGCCTAAAGCATGAGTGAGCAAACCCGCAAATCCTCCAAGGAAACCGAGTGTCAGACCGCTGTACAGTGGATCTGAAGCTTCACGGTAGGCCCGCACGGATACTCGAAAAATCGAGCCGATCAGAAACAGAAAAGCAATCAACCCGACCAGCCCTGTTTCCGCCAGTACGCGCGCGTACTGGGCGTCGAGGAAGCGGTATCCGGTTACGCCGAAGCCGATGACCGGGTGCCGCTTGAAATCGTTTGTCAGAACGATTTTCCATGACTGGAGTCTTTCAGATGTGGAGGTATCTATCCGGACACCTCCGACCATCATTTGACCCGATTCCGGCCTCTGCTTGAATGTATAAAGGACCCGGTCTTTTACTGTTTCCGGCACGATGAAGGGTGCCGCGATGAGAATTGCCAGAATGCATCCGGATATAAGAAGCTTCCGTTTGCTGAAGGCGAAAAGTACTATGAACATGGGGACCATGGCGAGCCAGGAGGCCCTGGAGAGAGTTGCCGCCAATGCAACCAGAATGAAAAGCAGGAGAATCCAGAAGAATGTCTTCGCCATCCACTTTCCATATCCGGCGAGTCGGAGACCGAGCAATACTGAAAGCATCAGAACAAGATAGCCGCCGAGGGTATTCGGCTCCCCCTCCGGGCCCTCAAAAGGGGCGGAAACGCGCACTCCGCTTGGGATCTGTGATATCGCGACGATGCAAACAATGAAACATACAATGAGCATGATATTGGTAAAGCGTTCGATCTGCTCTCTACTCTTGAGGTAATTGACCGCCATGAAATAGACAATGAAGTATTCGAAGTACTTGATGACGAAGAAGAACCCTGCGCCTCCCTTGACCCTGCCCATCATGAAGCCGAAAAGAGTGGAGACGGCGCACGCCAGGAAGTAATAAAAAATAGGCCCGTTCAGAGGAGTCTTGAGGAACAAGCCGAGGTCTTTGCGGACCGAAGTCTTCAGAAACCAGCCCAGGCCCATGATGACCAGGAGGAAATCGTCAAGCCGCAGGGTGATTCCCCGGCCCCGGACGGTCTCGCCGCCGACCCCCCCTATCATGAACTGTGGACTGAGAAGCATGGAGAATATCAGGAGGTAAAGGGCGAGCTCGCCGCTGATGAAACTCACGACGGCGATGATTATTCCAAGTACGATGGCACCTGCGACGACATAGGAGAATTTGGCTATAACAAATCCGGCCGCCAGAGTCAGGACAACGGCGAGGGCGATGAGGGGGATCGACTTGGGATCGTTTTCGGATTGCAGCATGCTGATGGGCAAATGGCTAAAGGCAAAGGGCGAAAGTCTTTAGACCTGTTTTTCGTTATTCCTGACCAACCTGATCCCGATATGTTTTCTCGGGAATGGAGGACACTTTCTGGACGAAGCAGTCAGGATATAGTTTGCCCATGCCTGATTGTTTAATGTACTGCTGCGCCTCTTTCCTGGTAGAAAAATTTCCGACGTATATCCTATGCCAGACTCCCCGGCCGTCGATATTGACGCTTGCCCGGAACGGTTTCAGGCCTTTCCGCCCGAGCTCCGTTACGAGTTGTCTGGTTTCCCCCTCGTCCTGGTATGCTTTAACCTGAATTGTATAATTGTGTCCGGGCAACGTTGTGTTTGCCGCCTGATCACTTCCTTCGGCCGCAGCAGCTTTCTGCTCCGGCTTCGGGACCTCTTTTTGTCCAGGAGGTTGTGCTGCCTCCGAAGGGTTCTTCTCCGGAATTGCGGAAGCCGCCGCGCCCGGGGGCGCAGCAGGGGTTGAAGCTTGAATTTCCGGTTTGGACGGTGTAACGGGCGCCTGCGCATCCGGACTC
>Ga0116160_1004158_pt1 | contig 12244 bp, 14 predicted proteins | sample AD_JPNAS2_MetaG_FD_89879 | JGI IMG/M metagenome (GOLD analysis project Ga0116160, IMG submission 89879) | Active sludge microbial communities of municipal wastewater-treating anaerobic digesters from Japan - AD_JPNAS2_MetaG | ecosystem: Engineered > Bioreactor > Anaerobic > Digestate | place...
CCACATTGACCCTGAACAGGATTTCATCCGCTCCGTCTTCATTGACAGCACTGAAAAACACATCATAATTTCCCTCACGGGATGATGTGAAGGTATAGATGCTGTCCCGGCTCACTTCCACCTGGTCGACTTTCCACAGGTAAGTTGCGTTCTTTCCGTTATCAACAATAGGCCTTAGTGTCAACCCGGTAGCTGTAAGAACGGAGTAACCGTTTTCGGGCACTGCCAGATAGATATGCGGGGGAGCTTTCCTGATGACATTTATCTTTACTTGTTTGCTTACGGTTGTGTCCGGTCTTGTCACCTTAAAGGTCAGGAAGTAAGTTCCGGGTTCCTGTGCACTGAAAGTAAAATATTTATCTGTTCCGACAATTATGCCGTCCAGTTCCCATGTGTAGGACGCACCGGTATCATAACTGATCTGCGGCACGATAGCCAGGGTTTGTCCTGTTTTCACCGTGTATTGACCGTCCGGGACATCAAACGTTATGAGTGGTGCTGGCTCGTTGTATAATTCCCTCCCCATGTTGCACCCGGCGAAGAGAAAAAGGCAGATGGCCGTAATCAGGATATGATGTGTGTTGGTTTTCATTTAAAGCAAAAAAATCCGGGATTTATTCCCGTGGTCAGGGTATCCACGGGATCTCCCCGGGGAGTGAAACGGAACACCTTGCCCTGCTGTACATAGTCCATTGCATCGGCAATGTAAATATGGGATGTTACCGGGTCAACGGCCAGGCCATAATAGGGCCTGTCATCCAGTACTATGAATGGTGTATTGTCTGTAGTAGCCTGGTTTGTGGCCATACGCCACAGGCTTTTATTCAGGTAATACAGCGTGTCGGAGGATGCGTTGAGGGCCAGATAAGAACGGGCTCCGTCTGCCTGGAGGGGAAAGGTTTTTTCAATCTTTCTGCTGCGCGCATCTATGCGGTAAAGATTCCCGGCTGCAGCACACCAGATTTTTCCGTTCCTATCCAGCACCAGGTCAGTCGGCTGGTAACCCACCTCCAGCGAATCTGTTATCCGGTCTGTAGCGGTATCGATGACCAGTATTTTATTATCATAAGACCAGCAGGTTACAAATAGAAAATTCTCCCATTGGACCATTTTTTCCGTGGAACGGTGCCCGGGGGTGGGAATATGACCCGATACACGGTAAGCCTGAAGATCAACCAGGGTAATTTTTTCCTGGTAGAGGTCTGTTACATAGGCTTTTCTGTCATCAATACAATGAATGTACCTGGGCGATATCAACCCGGTGATACTTCCTTTGAGCCGGAAAGTGTCAGGGTCAATGACAAATATCACTCCCGAGTTGTTCACCACTATGTACCCGTTACCTCCATGGATCGACATGGATTGGGCTACATCCCCCAGGTTTATGCCATTGGCCCGGATGAACACTTCGTTCTCAGTCTTTCCCGAACCGGGAATGTAATAGGTGAGCGAGGCATTGGCATACATGAAATTACCCTCGTTTATGATAAACAACCCTTCTCCCGCGGGACCGGTCAGAAAAGTCTCTGTCTGCGATGGCCCGTATTTCATGCAAGAGGCAACCGGCAGCAACAAGAGAAACAGTCCCGCAGTGATCAGGAGGTTAAATCTTTTCATATAAGGAGCGAATATTCACTGAAGATGATATTGTCCATACAAAAGTACGCAGGAGTGTTCATGCCCCAGGGACCGGAATCGGAACTCTCCATGGTGAAGGTCAGCTTATGGATGTGACCCAGGGAGGAAAGGTCCACTTTTTTCCAGGAGGTGATAATCCCATCTCCTGCAGGTGTCCTGAAATCGGCCAGGTAACAATCCACCGTTCCTTTTACCTGCCCGTCTTTTCCGTGCCCTGTAAAGGTGAGTTTCAGCCAATCCTGGTCCTGGTAGGAGAAAACTTTGCAGAACATGTCTCCATGCAGCATGGAAAGTGCTGTGTAACTGCTGTTTGCAACGAACAGTGAGTGTATGACCATTTCTTTTTCCGGGTCATTAAAAGAAATCTCCGAATCAGTGCCTATATATACCAGGGCAAAAGTTTCTGAATTGCCATGTCCCCCCTTGCCGGTCAGTGTATCTTTATAATAAACACTGCACTGGTTTTGATACCCTGCCGTTTCCATATCGTTCCACCGGGAGGGAACAATCCCGTTCCAGGTGGTATACGCATATCCCTCATATTCATATGATGCGAAGTCATAACCAAAACGCAATCCCGTAAGGGCGTGCGTATAAGGCATGAAAGACTGGTCATAGAGGTTATCTCCGTATGGGGATACGGCCAGCGATGCAGCAGGAGCATCTTCAAATGTTATGACGTAAGGAGCCGGCTCTCCCGGAATACACGGCTGGCAGCCTGACAAAAGTCCTGTCAGGCACAATGCACATAAAAAAGACAAATGTTTCATGTTCTGGAAAATTAGTTAGTTCTCCGCTAATAGTACAACGGCAGGTCTTCTGACTTATCCCTTTATCTGGCGCCTTCCCGAACCGTTAGGTCAGTGGCAAGATTGACAGATTCTTTGGAACTTTTGTTCCTGGGACTCACAGCAGCGGGAACTGTTGCCGAGTTTCACGGCATTCCCTTTTAATCCTTTGAACCGTTTTCAGGTCCGTTGGAACCGATGCTGTGCAAATATAGAAGGTTTGGGGGAATATTGTACTAATTTGGTAAAGAAAAAAAGAGTGACTATGAAAAAAATCATTAGTGTATTGATCCTTATTATATTATGTTCGCTGGTCTCGTTCAGGGCCGAAGCACGCGGAAAATATGTGGCAGATTCCATGGAAAGTCAGATATTGGGAGAAGTACGTCACTTTGCGGTGTATCTTCCGGAAAGCTATGACAATGATAACGGAAAGGAGTATCCGGTCCTTTATTTGTTGCATGGAGGAGGAGGATCCTGGGTTGACTGGGGCCGCGTAGGAAACATGGTCCGTATCGCTGACCAGTTGATGGCAGCCGGAGAGTCCCGTCAGATGATCATTGTCATGCCCGATGCCGGTACCACTTTAATGACTTATTTCAACGGGGGAACCTGGAATTTTGAGGATCATTTTTTTAAGGAATTCATGCCTGTGGTGGAAAACCGCTACAGGATCCGTGCAGAAAAAGGGTCACGTGCCATTGCCGGATTGTCCATGGGAGGTCAGGGCTCTGTCATATACGGATGCCACAGGCCGGATCTTTTCTCGGTTGTTTATGCCATGAGCGCCTACCTGTATAGAATGGAACTTGCCATGTTCAGGGAGGATAATCCGGTAAACAGGGAGATCCAGCAAAGTGTAGAGGATCATAATGCAGTGAAATACATTGAAGGGCTCTCCCCGGATGAGATTTCCCCATTACGTTCTGTGACCTGGGTCATCGATTGTGGTGACGATGACTTCACTTATGCTGCCAACGTTGAATTTTCCCTTGCCATGAAAGAGAAGGGCATACCTTTGCAGGTTAGGATATTCGACGGGGCACATTCCTGGGAATACTGGCAGGCAGCCCTCCGAAGGGCACTTCCCTACATCTCGGCAATCCTGTAAATAAGAGGAGTTGCTTCAACAGGCGGGAAGATGTCGAACCCATCTTCAAGCTCCAGGTTCCATCCGGGAGCCTTGTAAGGGACGAAAGCGGTAGACCAGTCTGTAGAGATCAGGCATCCGCCTTCTGTTACCTCCAATATTCCAAAATCTCCGGTAATCCGGATATTGGGATACAATGTCCCCAGTTGGCCCAGAGACTGTACATTGACAGGGGTGAATCCCATGTTGAATTGCCTTAAGGGAATGGCCAGGACGGTATCCCGGGTAAAAGTATGGATAAAGGCATCCCGTATACGAATTTTTTCCTGCTCCTTTTCGTTTTCTTCCGTCACTATGGTGTCGTATCCGTATTGTTTTAGCATAATTGAATCAGGAACAGGGGGTGCTTCCCCATAGGTAAGCAGTGCTTTTTCCAACATGTCGGGAAGGGATGTGTCTTTTTTCAGCTCACTCCGCCAGGAAATTTCAAAACGGTCCAGTAAATAGCCGTATGCCAGCCCCGAATGGTAAGCAAAGGCATATACGAACGACTCGTTGTTCCAGTGACGCTTGCGGCTCTCCAGGACTTGTTCCGCCATACTAGCTGCATCACGGCAGCAAAGCTTGTAGGCAGTATACTCTGGAAGGCCTTCCAGGATGATAAAAGCATCTTCATTCACCCGTGCTTCTGCAGGAAACTCCGACAGGCGGTTGTTTCTGAAATGCAAAGCATGGCGAATGGATTCAGCAGCAGACGCTGGATTTTCTTCCCTGATGGCCTCATCCAGGGCGTTCCATTCCATCTTAAGCCATATCCGGGCTGCAGTGTTCTCCATGTGCTCACACAGGCCAGGTTCGGGATCCAGCCCCAGTTCAGGCTGGCGGTAATGAAATGTTTCGTGAACCAACAGTACATTCCTTTCAAATTCACTTTCAGGAAGAGGCCAGGTTGCCATGACCCATTTCATCCCTCCCAGTTCGGCGACTGAATTGGCCGGGTTCATTTGTTCCGGAAATGTGCCTGTCCATATACCGTCAAGGGATTGCAGCAGCCCCTGTTCGTCCTTCCTGTCGGCATAGATGACTTTTGTTTCCGGATTCACTAAGAAAGTTGGCGCGTACAATGCAGAGCCCCAAAGAGCTCCTCCATCTTTTTCCAGAACGTACTCCAGCGACTTGAAAGCAGAAAGTGCTGCGGCTGTTTCCTTTGGTGTTCTCTTGCAGGAACCTGCCGGGAACAGGCACAACAGTATGGCGATTAGTATAAAACGATTCATACACTGACTAATTAATAATCACAAAACTATAAAATAATAGTATATTTGCGCCTCAAATTCAAAACATGGAATCAACCCGCCAAAGAATCGTCCGTTCTGTCAGGGCTGCTGCCCCGGGTGCCTTGAAGACTGCATGGTGGCTGGTGAAGATCATGTTCCTGGTTTCATTTGTCATAACCCTGTTGAAGTACCTGGGTGTGATTTCATGGTTGTCAGGACTCCTGACACCCTTTTTCTCGAACTTCGGATTGCCCGGTGAAGCTGCCCTGGCTTATGTGTCGGGTTATTTTGTGAATTGCTACTCGGCCATAGCCGTAATGACCTCACTCAACCTGGATGCCAGGGCCATAACGATCCTTGCCGTGATGGTGCTGTGTGCACACAACCTCCCCATGGAAACAGCGGTACAGAAGAAGACCGGAACCTCGGCCATTCGCATGATCTTTGTCAGGACATCAAGTTCGCTGCTCCTGGGATGGTTATTGCATAAGGTGATTCCGGGGGAAAGCGTTGCCTATGTTGCCCCCCTGGCAGACACGGAGCAGATGGCTTTCTGGCCCCTCATGGGGGACTGGATCCTGGATACGCTAAAAATTGCCATACCCATGGTGTGTCTGGTGTTCCTGCTTACCATCATACAGCGGTTGTTGTCTGAATTTGGGGTGATTCGTTATATAGCCAAATTCCTCAGACCGGTGATGCTGTTTTTCGGATTGCCGGCAAAAACAGCGTTTTTATGGATCGTTGCCAATACCCTGGGACTTGCCTACGGCGCTGCCGTTATGATAGATGAAGTGAAGGAAGGAAAGATAGCAGAAGGGGACGTGGACCTGCTGAACCATCACATAAGTGTTTCCCATAGCAATGTGGAAGACCTGCTCCTGTTTACGGCCATAGGAGGTATGCTTCCCTGGATGCTGCTCTCGCGATGGGTCATGTCCCTGTTTCTTGTATGGGAAAGAAGACTGGAACGGCTGATAAAAAAAGTCGGGGCGAAATGACTCGAACATTCGACCCCTTGCACCCCATGCATATTAATATCTATTTTTCTCTATTTTTCAATATTTGGAAAAATTTGTAAAGAATTGGAAAATAATGGAATAATCGTTTTTTGTTATTTTTAATTATTTGCATAAATGGGTATTAATTTGCACTTTTGTTTTCCGTTTGTTTTCCCTTTTATTTTGACTGTGGAACAACATTTGGGTAGAAATGAATATTGGATACCATGAAAGAAACTAGCATAGAACCGATCTTTACAAGGCAAATTGAAGGTGTATTTTTGGCCGCCACTCTGGACACTCGACACAGCCGTGAGGAACTGTTCCCGGTCTCTGTAAGAGTTACGTACAAAAGGAAAGTGTGGTATTATCGCACCGGTATAAAATTGACCCCAGAGGCACATCTTCAGGTCTTGCGATCCAAGGGGGTGAGGGGTGAGTTCGCACAGATAAAAAACCGCATTGAAAAAATTTTTGATAGGGTTGCAGGTGAAGTGATTTCCCTATTAGAACAAAATATGTTTTCCCTCGAAGCCCTAAAATCTCTATTAAGCAAACGAAACACCCCTAGCGATACCACATTACTTGATTATTGGTTGGACTATGCTGAGACAAAAAAGGCAGCGCAAACAAAAAATCAATTTATTTCAGCCGCCTCATCGTTTTATAGGTCATTGGGGTGTGAGGTCCGAAGGATAGAAGAAAGAGATCCACACGCAAGAAGAAAGACCATTGTGGGAGCCTCAACAAAGATTCCTCCCAGAGATGTGACCATCGACATGATTCAGAGTTGGATTATTTTCATGGAAGAGCAGGGAAATACACTGGCCACTCAATCTTTTTATCTTAGAGCCTTTCGTGGAGTGCTTTATGAGCTACAAAGGAATAGACTGATTAGATCCGTTCCAAAGTTCAAAATTCCCGAAGGAGAGCGACGCCAAGATGATTTCCTTACAGTTCCCGATATAATTAAAATCAGGGATTATCCGGATGGACCTAACAAATGGTCAGCAGATTGGTGGATCATTCTTTACTTGTGCAATGGTTCAAACCTAAGAGATCTGGCAACCCTGGAATATGATGAACACTACTTTCACGATAATGAACTTAGTTTCGTGCGGGCAAAGACCAGGAACAAGAAGCCGGTAAGGGTATTCATTCCGATTATTCCGGAATTGGAAGATCTTCTAAAAAAATACGCTGCCGAACCGAAAATGGGGCAACGTGTTTTCCCGCAAATACTTCTTAATGCTCAGACCGATGCAGCAATTACCAATCGGGTGCATGACTTTAATGCTGATATTCGTAATGGCATGATCAAGGTTTGCCGAGATCTGAATATCAGAGCTGTTTCAGCGTCAACAGCAAGAAATTCATATATCACTACATTAACGTGGCACATGGTATCTGATGCCTTTATTGATGGAATGGTTGGGCATAGCAACGGGAAAAACATTCTCAGGGGCTACCAGGGGATGGCTTCACCTCGTAAGCGAAGGGAAATCAATAGTAAATTATTCATTGATCCAGAATCATATTAAACACCGGAGGGATGCAAAATGAAACGATCAGCAGAACAGTCAACAGAACAGTTAATAGAACAATCAAAGGGAAGGGGCATCAGCACTTACATTGTGTCGGTGAATCCCGAGACCGGGGAGGCCGTGAATCATGACTTCCTAAAAATAATAGTGGGCAAGAATGAAGATGACAACACTCGAAAGGTGAGGCGGATTTTTGTGCAGATGGAGATGTTGGAAAAAGAGTTTGGCAAGGTGGATTTTGATGACAAGATTGATGCGGATTTCAAAAACTGGAAAAGCGAAACAGGTGGATCTTCCATTGATGTTTTCATCGATTATGAAATTGTCCAAATAGCCGAAAAGCGGGAAAGTATAATAAAAATGACAGAAGACATACCAGCTTTTAATAAGGATACATCTTCGGGACGTTGGGACTATTTAAAATCCAATAGGGGCTTTGTGGCAATGGATGAGTACAAAAAATTTCTTATGGCCAGGATGGGAGAAAATTCGGCATGGATGAGGATTGGTGAATATGGACCTGATGACGTTCAGAACCTTTATGGGCTGCTGTTAAGCTACAGCGTGTTTGAGAAGTTAAGCAGGGAAAAATTTTATAGGGGCTTCACAGAATATAGGGATGGCCAGGTTTTGAAAGTTGCCAAAGGGAAAGGGAATGCCTTTATGAACTTCATTAACTTCACAGGGGAAAAACTGTTTGGTTTAGACGCCGAGTTGAGATTGTTTTTGGATTCTTTTGGGGGGAGCGTTACGGCTTATAAATTTTTCAAAAAGAAAAATGACCGGGCAGATACGTACCGGGCAGATTCGATCAAAAATGAACTGCAAAACATGGGTCTTATATGAGAAAAAGAACCAATTAACCAGACACCCCCGATTTAGCCCCGATTAGATAATTTTATATAGCATTATTATTGCGCTGATTGACAAACAATTGGCGCATTTTTTTTGCCTGTTTTTTTTCTTTTTTTCCCCCGATTTCCCCCTTGTAACCACTATTTTTAACATCTTTTTTTGTGATAAAATAAATAAAAATAAAGTTATGGGCAACATTAAAAATGACAAAAGGATTCTGCGGGGCATTTCTGCCCTGGGTGAATATCTTGGCTGCGGTTACAACTCGGCATGGCGCATCGCCAATGAAGGTAAGCTTCCACAATGGAAAATTGGCAAAGTCTTTTGTTGGGATGCGGACCAAGTGGATGAAGCTTTGGCAAAGGGCATTAAACTTTAAGATAATGTACATGGATTATGTGTAAAAAAGAAAGCGCCCTTGAGGAAGGCGCTATGATTGGGACTCTTGATGAAACTAACGGCGAATGTACGAAAGCGCAGGGACATACACAATACCTGAATGTGTACAGGTCACCGGTTAAAGGCCATCGGCCATGTCTTCTATTCGACTCGAAGGACGAGGCTGAAAAATTTCAGTGTTCTGTATTTGGCGGTGTACTCTTGCCGCTGGAAAAAACAATCAAGATCGTTTTACCATGAGCGGATGGCTTAAAATCTCCAGAGATATACTCGATGATCCGATGTACCTATCCGAACCATTCACTCGGATGCAGGCATGGATTGATCTGTTGTTTCTGGCGAATTATAAGGACAGTACGCTATTCATACGTAATATCGAAATCTCCGTAAAACGTGGCCAGGTGTGCAGAAGTGCAGAGTCTTTGGCCAGTAGATGGAGGTGGTCCAGGGGTAAAGTTTTGCGTTTTCTAAATGCACTCGTAAATGAACAGAAAATAGTACAACAGAAAAGCCATGTAATAACCTTAATATCAGTAAATAACTATGAAGATTACCAGTCATGTGGTACAACAGATAGTACAACAGACGGTACACATAAAAAGAAGGTAAATAAAGAAAGTAATAATAATATGTTCGATTTTGAGCAATTCTGGAACATTTACGATAAAAAAGTGAGTAGGCAAAAAGCGCAAAAGCTGTTTGACAAGCTATCCACTAAAGACCGTGAACAGATATTTGCCACCCTTCCGGCCTACATAGCCTCAACGCCGGAAAAGAAGTTCCGAAAAGACCCTGCAACTTACTTGCGAAACAGAGCGTGGGAGGATGAAGTTATTTCTGCCACAACGGAGAAAAAGCCCGAACTCTTAAAAATTGATGTTGTATGAAGACGGAGAGTTACATATTAGGAACGATTTTATCAGACGGATCACAAATGGTTTCCGTTACCGACATTCTCACACCGGATATGTTCAGCGAAGATGCACACCGGGATCTGTATGCAACTATGCAGAAGATGTTTGATGAAAGGAAAGATATTGACCTTATCACCGTTTCTGAAAGGTTGAAGGGGAGTCAAGCCGTTGAAATGGCCGGGGGGCCTATGTGGTTGGCTACATTAGGAAGTCATTTTACACCGGGCAACCTACGGGAATATGCCGTATTACTCAAAGAGCGTTATGTTCAAAGAAAGGCACTTGAGGCAGCAAGCCGGGTTCATGAGGCCGTCCGGGATTCGTTAGGGCTGGATGAAGTGGTGGCTGCTATAAACCGGGGCGCAGATGTGGTTAATGGCTTATTAGTAGAATCAAACAAAGCCCGTACCGCTTCCGAGGTAGTGATCTCTTCGCTGGAACTATTGGATAAAAGGATGAACACCGCACAGCGTGGAGAAATGAACGGCATACCTACGGGATTATCGAAATTAAACCGCTTGACAAACGGATGGAGAGGGAACCAGCTTATCATATTAGCAGCGAGACCCGGCCAGGGAAAAACACAACTTGCGATAACATTTTCTTTAGAAGCAGCCCGAAAGGGTTTTCACTCTATGATCTTTTCTTTAGAGATGTCGGCAGCCTCTTTGATGGATAGAATGATTATAAACGTCTCAGGGGTGGATTCAGAGGCATACAGAAGCGGCAGATTATCACCGGATCAATGGCAGACCGTAACAGGGGCAGGCTTAAAAATCCAACATCTGGGAATAACTATTGACGATACACCGCAACAAACTATCCGCAACATTAGCACAAAGTGCATGATCCAGAAAAGACGTGGCAGTCTGGATTTGGTGATTATCGACTATTTGCAGTTAATTGAATCCGAGGATCGGAAGATCATAAGAGAGCAGCAAGTGGCAAATATGACCAGGTCGCTTAAACTCCTATCTAAGGAGCTATCAATCCCGGTAATACTCTTATGCCAGTTAAACAGAGAAGCCGAAACAAACAGCGGGAAACGGCCCTCACTGGCCAATCTGAGAGAGTCGGGAGCCATTGAACAGGATGCAGACTTGGTAATGTTACTTTATCGCCCCGCCACCTACAAAATAGAATCAATCGACATAGGGAATCAAACCATAAACACCCGGAACGTTGGATTTTTGGAAGTGGCGAAACAGCGAGACGGGGCAGTTGGTACCGTTGTGTTTTCACATGATGAAAACTTTTCAAGAATAAAAGACTACCAAAACATGAGAGAATGAGATCCATTGTAAATAACAATTCTTTTTGTGAACTAACATTTTGACAATCAAAATAATAATACATTATAAATCAGTATATTATCAATAAAATTAACAATAAAATAATAGGAGGAGAACGAAATGCCATTCCAAAAAGGCCAGTCAGGCAACAGCAAGGGGCGTAAGCCGGGCAGTTCCAATAAAATACCAAAAAACGTTAAAGAACAGCTTGCGGGTCTGTTCACCAGACGGTTTAAGAAGTTGGCAGCAAGTTTAGACAAGTTACCACACAGAGATCAGTGGGATATTTTATGTAAGCTGCTCCCGTATATTGTTCCGAAACTCCAGGCTATGGATGCAAAGGTGGATCTGAATACTTTAACAGACGAACAATTGACAACAATAATTGAAGCAATAAAAGAAGAGTTATGAGAGTAAAAGTAAACGAATCGATTAAAGAGACGATAAAAGAGGCCATTGTTTCAGGGAAGCTGGATCTGCTGGCTATCCCGGAAATGGAGCCACTCTTAAAAAACTATGTGGACGGAATGGGATGCTTAAATGACATTGTCAGTAAGTCAGATAACAGAAAGGGAAAAACATACCTGCCCGATCCGATTACAGCACCTGTTGAGGTTAAAGATCGGGTTTCGTTGGTTGCTCTGTTAAGTGCTTTACAGAGTGGCATTCTGGAGGTCCCGGCTATCTGGATTGATCAGGCAATTGAGATGAATAAAACCAATCTGTTTTTGGAAATAATGAAAGCAGCTTCAGAGAAAAAGGGCTGAAAAATTAACTAATAAAATGATTATGGAAAAAGATGTTATTGAGATGATTAAAGAGGCAATTCAGGTGCAGGTACAGCCTCTCATAGACCGGTTGGATAAGCTGGCAGATGGACAAGATGCGATAAAAATTGCACAAGAAATCCAAAACCCACCGGAACCTAAAATGCCGAAAGTTCCCCAGGATTCGAAAATCGGACGTTTCCCAATGTCGGAAGTCCGGACGTTGAGAGATACCCGGAAAGCCCAGGAAAAAAGCCATATCCAGCCGGCCATGAGGGGGCTGGACGGGGAACAGACTTCGACAACGATTAAAGGATTAAAAAAGTAAAGGAAGAGAGTATGAAGAAAATTTTGATTAACAAAAACGCATTGCAGGCGGATGAGGTTGTGGCAAACCTTAAAAGGCAGGCAGAGTATCTGAATAGCAATATCGCACCGGATTTGGCGGGATTAGGCATTGAAATGACTCAAGAGACCCTTGCTGACTTATTGTTCAATGATTGTCAAATAATCCAAGAAAAATTCAGCAAACAGGTTGAGGCGGATCTTCGGGAGGTCCAGAACCCGATTCTAAGGAAAAGCCATTTAAAGGTTACTCAGGAGGCGATGGAAGAGTTCTTGAGAAAGACCTATTCAATAAAGCATGTACAGAAGGAAGATTTCTTATCTGTACAAAACG
>Ga0116160_1004161_pt1 | contig 12241 bp, 5 predicted proteins | sample AD_JPNAS2_MetaG_FD_89879 | JGI IMG/M metagenome (GOLD analysis project Ga0116160, IMG submission 89879) | Active sludge microbial communities of municipal wastewater-treating anaerobic digesters from Japan - AD_JPNAS2_MetaG | ecosystem: Engineered > Bioreactor > Anaerobic > Digestate | place...
TGGGAAATTAATTGCAATTAGTTGGGCAATCGCAGCACCCATTGATGCTCCAACTATATGTGCTTCTTTAATTTCCAATGCATCCATTAGGCCTGTTACATCTTTGCCCATATCCAATAATGTGTAGGGCAATGGTGCTGGGTTACAGGTTCCGATAAATGGGCTTATTGCAGCCCAATCAGGCTGCCCTAGTGAATCAAGATGTGTTGATAATCCGATGTCTCTATTGTCAAATCGTATTACATAAAATCCTTTGGAAGACAGCTTCTGACATAGTTCTACAGGATAATGAAGCATGGTTGCTCCCGTACCCTGTATGAGAATTATTGCTTCATTATCTTTATTTCCAAAAGCTTCATAAGCAATAGTTATTCCATTTGAGTGAACTTTCCCTGTTTGCGCAACGCTAAGGTTAAATGTAATTGCAGATAAAAAAGTGATAATTATAATTTGTTTAATATTATTCATTTTCATTTGAATATTTAATTTATATAATTTGTTCTTGTTCTATTTAAAATTGCAACCAACGTTTCTGCGCTTGGCGTTCGTGCGGGATTTCGGAGGACAAAACTGTCAACCCAGCACTAAAGCCCAATTGGAAAACTGAACTTGAATTTAAGCACTTCGCCCCGCATGACGCCAAACGCATGTTAGCGGGTCGGCCTTCTGGTTGTCCGTATGTTTTATTCTTCTCCAAAATAGTCGCTGTCAATTTTTTTAAGTTCATAAGTCTGCTGTGTCGTGCAACCAAGATTGTAGTCAATCATTAGTTGAGCCAACTGTTCACCGTCTATGAGCACAATTTTCGTTTCATTTCTTGGTGTGTATTCCAATGCTTCTTTAGTAAAATTTGAAGTGGTTATGAAAATTCCTTTTTTGGCTCCTTGTCCGGCAAGTGCACCAACAAATTTTTGAAGTTCCGGTCTTCCAACAACATTTCCTGGTTTCCAACGCTTGGCTTGAATGTAAATGATGTCAAGTCCAAGTTTATCTTCTTTAATTGTTCCGTCAATTCCTTCGTCACCGCTTTTACCCATTGCTTTTCCTGCGTCTTTGATTGAACCACCGTAACCCATTTTTACTAAAAGTTCAACTACAAGTCGCTCGAAAAAAGCAGGAGAGAGGTCAACAACTTTATTAAGTAGTTCAGATGCCAATGATTTTCTTATCCGCTGATATGCTTTATCTAAATTCTCTTCAGGTGTTTGTTCGTTAGTTTCAATGATTGTGATTTCATCTTCTTCACTGTCAATGTTGTTTCGTGAAGCGTTTTGAAACTCCAAAAATGCAGGAAACTGTCTTAAATACTTTGCGTCAACTCGGTCAAGGTTTTTCGCTAAAGTCTGTCTGCCAAGGTCAGTGATGGTAAAAGTCGCTCGTTTTGGTGAGTCAAGCAGTCCTGCTTTTTTTAGATAAGTCTTTGCCCAACCAACTCTATTGTCAAAAATAGCTTGGTTACCACTTGCCAAAAGTTCTTTTCTTTCTTCGTCTGTTACTTGAAATTCAATTGCCAAACTTTCAATCAAGTCTCTGTATTTGTGTTCTTGTCCATCCGCTACGAGTTTGAGTAGTGGAAGCATTAATGATTGGTAGTCTGGTATCATACTTTTTCTGTTTGTGGTCTATATGGAAATTCTTTTTGGCATTTTTCCCAAAAAGCATCTCCGTTCACTTCTGGTAAATTTTCTTTAAAAAAATTAATCGTTTCTTCCTTCATAGTTTCGATAGCTCCTAAAAACTTGTCGTAAAAAACTAAATGTTGTTCAGTTGCCGAACGTCCCTTATTCATTGCAAAAAAAATGTCGCTTGGATGGAAATGGTAGTTACAGCCACTCGGACAGTTGCCAATAAATTTTGGATATCGTGTTAGGTTTCTGAATTTGTTGTAATGTGTCTTGAAGTGAGAGAAGCAAACCATATCCGTCAAAACTGTCAGAAATAGAGCTACTGCAAATAATTCTTTCCCGTCCTTGTCCAAAAAATCTAAATGGTCAGATGCAGGTGTTAGTCTTTCGTATTGAATCGAAAAAGTCTGTTTGTTCTCTGTGTCTTCGTGAAACCTACTCGCATCAGGAATTGTCGAGAAGAACCGATTTATGTCGTCCCGAAATTTAGAATTGTAGTATGTTTTGAAGTCTGTCATTTATACACTATGTCGTCTTTTAGGCTGCCCGCTAACGTTAAGTATAAAAGAAGTAGGGCTGTAAATAAGCAATTACCTCCCGGATTATCCACAAGCCAAATCTTTTGTATTTTGATTTATATTATTCATCTAAAAGCCAAATAAAAAGATTTGGCGACCTCGCAAATATGCCTGAAACATTGGGTTTAGCACTTAATTGCCCTATTTTTTTTATACATTGTTACCTGCCGTATTTTTTCAAAGTTCCATTGTCCGTTTTATTTTTATTTGTTCCAAAAATGTTTCATCGTGCGACACAACAATCAGCGTTCCCTGATATTCATTGATAGCTGTCGTCAATATTTCAAGATTCTGAATATCTAAATTATTGGTTGGTTCGTCGAGGATAATAATATCAGGCGATTTGCTTTGGATGGTTAAACAACAAAGCGATAAACGCATTCTTTCTCCACCGCTCAACGCATTGCAAGGTTTATCCCAATCGTCTTTGGTAAACAAAAAACGGTTTAAACGGATTTTAATTTCGTGTTCTTGCATTGCTGAAGTGTTGAATTGTTGGGCTTGTGCGTAAACTTTCAACCTGTTATCAAGCAAAGAATAATCTTGGTCAATATAAACCGATTTGGTATCTGCTTGGTGAATTTTTCCTGTTTGTGCTTCAATGTCACCCAAAATGAGTTTTATCAAAGTTGTTTTTCCTGAACCGTTTTTTCCTTTCAAGGCAATGCGTTCGCCACTTGTGATTTGAAAATTTAGGTTTTCTTTCCAAAGCAGTTGTTTGTCGTAGCCAAAGTTGATGTCCGTTGCTGTGAACAAAACTTTTCCTTTATGTAAAGCTGAATTATCAAAGCCGAATTTCATTTTATCAATGTCGGGCAAGGAAGAACGAAGTTCTTGTAAGTCTTGCGAAATATCACTGATTTTTTCTGTGTGAACACCTGCGATTTTAGCAGTGCTTCGTTCTGCACTATTTTTCCAAGTGTTAGAAACTATTTTTGGAAGCCCTGCTTTTCCTAAGTTCTTTTTTGCACGTGTATCTAATTTTTGTTGCCGCTCCAAAGTTACTCGTTCCTTTTCTTTGGCTTTTCGCATTGCTTTTTCTTTGCTTTGAATGTCTTGGTTCAAAGCATTGTTCTCTATTTGTTTTTGCTCTTTGTAAAAATCGTAATTACCACCATACGCTTTAATTCCTTGTCTGGTCAATTCAAAAATGCTGTTCAAAAGATTGAGCAATTTTCTGTCGTGGCTCACGATTATTAAAGTGCTTTTTGTAGTCCGAACGAAGTCGTACAAAAGTTGTCGGCTCTTGATGTCTAGGTGATTGCTCGGCTCATCCATCAAAATCAATTCGGGTTGATGAATGGAAATTCCCGCAAGGAAAACTTTTGTTTTTTGACCGCCACTCAACGCTTCCACTTTTTGGGTTAAGTTCAAATTGTTGAGTTGCCAATGGTTTAATGCTTCGTTGCAACGGTCTTCGATTGTCCAATCATCATTGAGCAAACTGAAATTTTCTTCGCTTGTGTTTCCGTTCAGAATTTCTTTTAAAGCGTTCAGTTTGTCTTCAATCCGTAATGCTTGTGCGATGGTCAAATGATTAAACTGCCCGAAAATCTGCGGAACATAATACGGTTGGACTTCAACGTTTATTTGTCCGTTGGATGGTTGAAGTTCGCCTGCAATAATTTTGAGTAAAGTAGATTTTCCTACCCCGTTGTTGCCTATTAAAGCGGTTTTTTCGTGATTGTTTACTGTCAGGTTGATCTCGCTAAACAGTAAATCCTTGTTAGAGTGTGTATATGAAATGTTTTGTAAAGTAAGCATAATTCCTTTCGTTAAAAATGAAACAATACAGCAACCACTTTGCGGTTGTTGTGCTGATTTGTCTGAAAGAAATTAAATTTTACATTTCGTGTCGCTTATATTTTTGTGTCTGCAAATGTACGAACTTTTTCTTTTAGCACCGTCGTTTTTAATATGGCAGGTAACGGTTTGCGTGTATGTGCAGTAGCTGATTAGAAGCACTTTCCTGTCCGTTTAGCACTAAGTTCCTTAGAAGCACTGACATTCGATTTACCACTTCACCCGCTATTGCCACATACACGCTGTTAGGGCATCGTGCTTCTTCTTTGTCAGTTCGTTTTTCTGTCGGTTCTGTCGTACTTTGGGACAGACACACTCTTTGCCAAGCTTTGGTTTGAGCGTTGGCTGGTGCGGCTTGGTAATGTGTGTGGCTGTTGAGCGTTGGATTCATTGGTTATCTTATTTCAATTATTTCAACTTCGGTGTTTGTGTCACCTACCTTAATTATGTCTCCAATTGTTTTACCTTTTATTGAAGCCCCTAAAGGCTTCATGATATTTACAATTTGTACTCCATCAATAATTTCAGCGACATTAGTAGGATAGTCAACCAATTTCACTTTCAAATCCTTGTCATTACTCAAGAATCTGATTTTTACGACACTATTTAATTTTACTCTATTGTCAAAAAGAGAATTTGGGATAAAATCATGTCTTTTTATTTCATGGACTTGTCTATTTATTGAGTAGTGTTTTAAAACTGACCATTCAGCATCATAGTAATTATTATCAACTGGTTTGCCATTGGCAGTGAAACTTTGGAACACTAAACGTTTGATATGATTATAAATATCCAAAGGCAGTACATTAAATTCTATCCTGTCAAATTCATTGTAGATAACTTTATAGCCTTGCAAATGAAGTTGCTCTCTTGTCGAAATATTTTCTGACAAGTGAGCTTTAAATTTTCTACGTCCATTTTCATTGAAGTAAATACCAATGATTTTTTCGGATTCAATTGCTTCTATGTGCACCAATTCACCATCTCTATTCAACCCATTCATATATTCTTTACCAATTCTTCTTGAAAGAAGAACTGAAATATATACTTTGTTGACATGACCTGATTTGTAGCATTGTAGAAGATAACCTTTTGAATGACTTGCTCGAATTGGAATAACAAAGTCTGCTTCCAAAGGCTCTTTATCTGACATAACGTAAGTACCTGATTGAAAAAGGTTAAAGTATCTGAGAACTTCATCTGAAGTCGGAATTGAAGCAATCTGCTCAAAATATTCAGATGAAGATTCTTCATCGTCTGTATCAATTTGTAAAGATGGATTTTGTTGCTCAATGGAATCCGATGTTCTTTTTTCAATTTCTTCTTGGATGTTAGATTCTTGAAAACCAAAATTGGTAAATGCTTCGGTTTCATTTTCTTCAAAAACTGCAATCATATTCCAAAGTGGCTCTAATGCTTTTTCTCTGTCGGTGTAATATTCATAACCACGAACTCTGAAGAATTTCCAACCGCATCTTTCAAGTACTTTTTGACGCATTATGTCATTTTGATGCTGTTCTGGGCCATGCCATTTATCACCATCACACTCGATAGCTATTTTAGTCCCATCAGGAAGTAAAGCTACTAAGTCAATTCTATATCGACCTTTTGCAACTTCATATTGTGGAATGACGCTAATTTGCTTTCTTACGATATCATTGTAAACGTCAACCTCAAACCAACTATCAAAAGGTTCGGGTTGTGTTCCCATTCGCCTTTCGATTGGTGTGTTGAAAATCGGTTGATACGAGTTGTAATTTTTGAAATGGTCTAATAGTTTGTAGCGTAAATCATTCGTATTACTTAAATCATCCAATTGAACCGAATGGAATAGCCATATCTGTTCTTTTGCCCTACTTACAGCTACATTAAAACGTCTTTCATCTTCTGGTTTGACAAGTGCTGACCTGTTATGATTATGAGCAGTAACTAAGCTTAAAAAGATAATATCTCTTTCATCACCTTGAAAGGAGGATGAGTTTCCGCAGACAATTTTACGTTTATGAAATTCTTTTTCTCCAATACTTTTCAAAAGAAGGTTTTCAATCAAACTTGCTTGCTGATTTCCTTGGAGTGTTATTACACCGATTGTCTTCCTGCTATATCTTTCGTCTTCAACTAAATTTCCAATGGTTTCAGCAATTTGATTAGCCTCTGGCTCATTAATTATTCTTGCACCTCCACCTTCTGTATAACCGTTTGAGCAGAAAACTGTAACTAAAGGTTCAAGACGATTTTCTGAATACTGTTTAAGTGGGTAAAGCCCTTTTCCATCAGGAGCATAAAAATGCCGATTTGAAAATTCAATTATTTCGGGCATACACCTGAAATGTTCTCTTAGGACGGTAACTCCATCACAGAAAAATTTGGCGTGGTCAAAAAAGCTAAACTCTGTTCCGTAATAATCCGAAAATGGAATGCCATTCAGGTGGCGCTTTATGTGGGGTGTCATTGTATTTGCATCAACACCAACGTATTCAGGAGAAGTCTGCTTGTCATCCCCAACGATTATTATATTTTTTGAAATGTAGAGTAGGAATATTGCATCAGGGCCAAGTTGACTGGCCTCATCAATAATGACATAATCGTACATCTCTTGTACTGGCTGAATTGTTTCAGCAACCTTGTATAAAGGCATAATCCAACATGGAACAGAATCTTTACACTGTTCCATTTCTTGTTGGGCAATTTTTCGGAACTTCATTGCTCTTTTGCCTTTCCCCGTCTTGCCAATTTTCTTTACCGCCATTACCCAAGCATCTAAATGCTGTCTTAAAGAACGGTTTTGTTGAAGACCTTCAACAACTTTATACCATGCTTTCTTTGAGGCAAGCTTTGCAGTGAGTTTTCTTTCTTTTATTTCTAATTCGCTGAGGCCTTGAATGAGTTGATTTTCATAATTGACATCCATCAGCTTATCGAGTTGATATTGTGCGTTTCTGAAATAGATTGCCTGCTTCAAATTTTGCACGTCTTCGACTGAAAAGGTATCATCCTCTACAGACTGTATGGTCGATGGTATTTTAGAACAAAGCTCTGAACGTAGATTTTTGAAATTCATAAAATTATCTTTGCCATAGGATAACTTATCGAGTTTATTCAGCAGCTCACCATATATGTGATAGTCAATTTTATCATAAGCTTCAATGATATCCTCTTTGATAGGATGGAAGTTGCCATGATTAAGGTATGCTATGGACTGACTAACTAAGTCTTTATGCTCCGATATGCCTTCACTTATCTTGCTGTATTCAGCTTTAAGAACAGAAGTCTTTAGGTCTTCTTTATCAAATAGCTTTATTCGCAAACTGCTGCTCGATTCAATAGCCGATTTTAGTGCTTTTACTTCCTCAATTAACTTGGAAAGACGTTGAACCTCATCTTGGATTTGCTTAAAGAATGAAAACTTCTTGAATAATAAATTCCCTTTTGGCACTTCCTTTTTCCAAATTTCCGATAGCTCAATAAAGTCTTGCTGAAAACCTATATCTTGCAATACAGTTTCATATTCTTCAATAGTATCACAAGGACTCCCATTGACACGAACCGATTCAATAAAATAAAGACGTTCTTTTATTTCTCTTGGTAGAAATGGCTTCTTTATTGAAAAAGTAAATCCTGTTAATGGATTCCCTTCATTTAAAAAGGCAAGAAGTATTTGAGCATCACTTTTGAGTTGTTTTAAACTTTTGTCCTGAGGATAAGAGACTTCTATATCCTTATCAATCTTTCGCAAATCATGCTTTTCGAATCTATCAAGCACACACTTTGAATGATTTAAAGTGTGAAACCATTCCTGATTTCTACCTTTCAAAAAGGACTCTATAACCGTGGAAGTGAAGTCAATCTGGAATTTATCTACTTCGTTGTAAAAGTTTTGAAGGTCATTTAGCTGTCGAATCAGTTTCTCAAAATCCGAACAAGAGATTTTGAGGTTTTCATCTTTTTGGAAAATGTCATTGGTAAGTTTGTCGGTAAGAATTGAGTATTCCTTTAACTGTTCAAGAGTAAGTAATCTTTTGGGGTCGGGAATGTCAAAATCAAACTCATCAGTCTCAATTTGCTCGTAATTTTTATGCAGATGAATGAATTCCGATAGCTTAGCGAGTAACTCATCATTTTCGATATCGCTGAAATAGTCTTTGTACCATTCGAACAATGGGGCATCTCCTTCAAGATTCTCAGCAATTTCAGTTAAAGTTCCCTTGTATTTCTGATTAATTTCCTGCTTTCGTGTTGCTTTCTCTTTAATCTGGACAAGCCTATTTGAGGTTTCTGCAATTGATTCTCTTGTTTTCTTTAATTCGTTTTCAAAATCTTCAATTTGTGATTGGTATAAAGATAAATTCGCTCTTGAAAGTTCATCATTTATGGAATTTACACTGGATTGTAAGTCTTGGATAGAAGATGAGTCACCGCTCAAAAGGTTAACTGCCAAATCCTGAAATTCAGGTGGTAGCTTATCTTTTAAGACTTCTAATGCTCTTTTTGTGTAGGCCGTAATTAAAACCTTTTTCCCATTTGCAAGTAGATGACAAATTAAATTGGCAATAGTATGGGACTTTCCTGTTCCTGGAGGACCTTGAACAAGAACCTTATTGTTCCTTTTGGCTTTTTCAACTATCTCTAATTGTTCGTCATTGTATTCCTTTGGAAAAAATATTGGCTCAATTTGCGAGTGAGCTGAGCCATCGGATGGCATTGTGTCAGATTCAGTATTTGGATGGATACCAATGAGGTCATTAATTGTACGGATTTCAAGGTCATCTTCACTATTTTCAATATTCTCCAAAATCTTTTCATACAAAGCAGTAAAGCTTCGAGTATTCCTTTTTCTTAGTAACAGTGCAGGGGAAAATGTTATAGTCGGTTTTGAAGGAGTTCTGTTCGGTTTTTCAATTAAATGGTCATACCTACCATCAGGAGATACCCTTTCTGCGAACATTTGCAGAGCATCTTCTGTGTTGCTAAAGATTGTCTCAATGTTTTTTTCTTTAATGTAGTTTTCTGCCGACTTTTCCGCATCTATGATGTTCTGCGAATCAAATTGGTCAAATAAGTCGAGGATTGAATCTGTTTCAATTTGAGGAGCAGATTCTAAGTTTGGTGAAACGAAAATGTGTGAGTCCTTTTGAGAGTACTCGAAATTAATATCGACCCTTTGGATTAAAATATGTCTGAAAATCCTCGGTCTTTCATCATTTTCCTTAAAGTTCAATAGTCCGACACCAACAACCAACTCGTACTCTTCTCCAAATTGATGGGTTTTGTTGAATATTCGGAAAAGTTGTTTGTAAACAGCGTTTAGTTTTTCATACTTCTCATGTTCAATTCTGTATGCTTCAATTTTCTCGTTATACTCTATCAGGTCATCAATCCATTTTTTGTCAATGTATTGCTGTAATTCTTTTTCAAGTTCTGGAAAATCTTCAATTGAAAGAGTTTCTCCATTGACTTCAAGAGTTTCCTTTAACTGGGGTTCATCTTCATCATTTAATAATGTTGGCTTGTCAATCCATTTTTCCAAGTTTTCTGTTAGCTTGGCAAATTCTGGTTTCGCAGGCTCTTTAGGCTTCCTTACTTTTAACCAATAGTCATTGTCTTCATTGAAGTCAGGTCTGATAATGTTTTCAAAAAGCTCATTTTCGGGAATGTCATTAAGCCAAAACTTCTCAGGATATTGTGTTTCTTGAGCGTCAATGTCACGGACAGGGTTACTTCTAAGTTTTGAGAACTCTTTCAGGTAATTAAATATCTGTAAGTATTTTTCCTTTTTCATTTTACTCAATTATTACTTTTTCTATTTCCTGCCAAGCGTTGGCAAAATTCAAGCTCTTTTGGTTTTTTGTTTTGGCTTTGCGTGTCGGCTTGTAAACAGGAACAAGAAGTGGTTCCCTTTTTTACTGTAATGTCGTTCCTATTTTCACTGTATTTTTGATTCCTGTTAACACGGCTAAAACCAAATGTGCTTGAATGTGCGTTGGCTCTTTTAGCATGTGCCCTAACGGTTCGGCGGTATGTTTTTGTTGCCGATTTCGAAGCACTGTCCTGTCAAGTTACACGAAAGTTTATTAGATGCAGAAACGCTGAAACCCGCACTATCACGGCAATAAAATATACCGCCTGTTATGCACTGGCGGTTCTTGTCTGTCCGTAGGTTCCAGTCAAATTGCACCTTCATATTAAACTTGTCATTCGTATCATTTTCTTTTCTGTCTGTGTCGCCCGTGTGTTGGCGTGTATTAATTTTTTCTTTAAAGAAGGGAGAAAAATTTTGAGATTCTTTCTTTGGGCTGGCTTTGCAAGCTCTTTGACAAAGCTTTGGTTGAAGCGTTGGCTCGTGGGGCTTTGGCAATGTGCTTGCAAATGCGCTGGCTTATTCAATTTTTGTTTGACTGTTAATTTTATCGTTTAATTGCTTTAAGGTTTTGGTCGATTTCTTATCAACATTAAAGATTGCTTGTTTAACTAACAAGTATTTCCATTCAAAACCTGTCTGTTCTGTTACTGCTTTGCACCAGCGTTCTATCGCTTTATTCTTGTTGTCAAGATCGGGGTATTCACGTCCTTTGGTTTCTAAAATCCAGAATACCTTCTTCTTTCCGACTAATTGTACTGCTACAAAATCAGGAAAATAATAACGGATTGCACCAGAGTTTGAAAGATAATCAATTCTGAAAATGTCTGCTAGTGCAGCAAAAGCTTCTATGTCAGTTGCATTATCAAGAAACTCTGCAAATTCAGCTTCAAACGGGTTGTAGGTGGCAACGAAATTAAACACGGTTTTCTTCAATCTTATGTGACCCCGTCTCCAAGTGAATTTTGGTGTATCTGATAGCTTTATGCTTTTCCCTTTGACTTTTACCTGTTTTTTCTCAACGGTGGCTTTCCCTATTTCTTTTGCCAAGAGTTCGATGATAGCCTCCTGAATGGAGAGTTCTCGCAAAACCTTCCTTAATTCTTCTTTTTCTATATCATCAATTTTAACTTCAAAACATTTATTCAGAATGTAATCTTCACAAATCGGGTAAACAAATTGAAAGCAATCCGTCAATCCGGCTTTCTTCATAACCTGCGAAACAATGTATGAGGTAAGGTCCCTACCTAATTCTAGAAACTCAGATTCAACGTCAGTCTGATGCACTTCTATACCAAGGTTCATAACCTCCATTTTTAAAAGCGTTTTCCTGTCTTCGCTTAATTTCGAAGATGAAAAAAGTGAGGGAAATTTCTTGCCGTCTATTCCTGAAATATTCTTATATACCCTGCTATATGAAAAATCAGTAGCAGGAATCTCGATGTCATAAGGCAATCTTTTTTTCTCAGGTGCAATAGTTACAGGAAGTGGAGGTGGTTTTTTTGTTGTATTGATACCTACCCCTTCGATCTCTAGTTGTTTAACAATATTCTCAAAATTTTCATTACCGATTACCTCAAGAGTTTGGGTGCGGTCGGGACTGATATCTCTCATTAAACGCAAGCCTCTTCCAATAGCCTGTTCCGGAAGTATCGCAGAATCAAAAGCACGCAAACCCAAAACAATGGTTACATTCTGAACATCCCAGCCCTCACGAAGCATCAGAACACTAACAATTACTTTGATTTTATTTTGAGGGTTGTCAACATCCCGGGCTTCTTCCCGTAAACTTTCCAAATCACTTTTACGAACATCACCTGTATTATCAGTGTGAATAACCATGATTTCATCTTTATCAATTCCGTAGGTTGCTCCTCTTCGGGCAATTGATTCGGCAATTTTATCAGCAAAGGCATTTTTTTCAGCCATGATAAAAAGCACAGGTTTCTTTTTAACACCCTTATATGCCTCGTTGTGTTCTTTCCATCTGGCAAGTGAAGCTGAAATCCAATCTCCATATTTCTGAACCACATTGTCTCTTGTGATATTTTCTGGGTCTTTCTTATTTACACAGTGAACTATTAAAGGAACTTTTACAATGCGGTCTTCCACTGCCTGCGCCAATGGGTAATCACAAATAATCCATGGGTAGTAAGTGTTTTCAGGGGTTTTTGGGGTTGCAGAAAAATCAACCCACATCTTTAGACCCCCCGGTAAGTTTTTGTGAATTGATAATAAACTTTCATTCCATTTCAATTCATCGTCATGAACGTGATGGGCCTCGTCATTCATTACCAGAAGATTGTCCAGTTCCTTTATTCTTTCGAGTAAAGTTTGTGGAGATTTACCCGGATCGCTTTGTGGTTTACGGCCAAGAA
>Ga0116160_1004185_pt1 | contig 12209 bp, 8 predicted proteins | sample AD_JPNAS2_MetaG_FD_89879 | JGI IMG/M metagenome (GOLD analysis project Ga0116160, IMG submission 89879) | Active sludge microbial communities of municipal wastewater-treating anaerobic digesters from Japan - AD_JPNAS2_MetaG | ecosystem: Engineered > Bioreactor > Anaerobic > Digestate | place...
AAGCACTTTTACAGCATCTACGCCAAGATGAAGAACCAGCGGATCGATTTCGACGAGGTTTATGACCTTATCGCTTTCCGGATCATCCTGGACACCGACAAGGACAAGGAGTGCTACGAGGCCTTGAGCATAGTCCATGCCCTCTGGAAACCGGTTCCCGGCCGTTTCAAGGACCGTATCGCCATGCCCAAGGCCAATGGCTACCGGTCGCTCCATACGACGGTCATCGGCCCTTACGGGGAGCGCGTGGAGATTCAGATCCGGACCCGGCAGATGCACGAATGGGCGGAGGAGGGTATTGCGGCCCACTGGCGTTACAAGGAGCGCCGTGCGGATCTGGGTTCGGATGATCAACAGATCATGAAGCTCCGGGAACTTCTCGAGGTTCAGCAGGAGGTGGAAAACCCCCGGGAATTCATGGCCAATCTTAAACTGGCCCTCTTTCCCGACGAGGTTTACGTCTTTACACCGGGTGGCGACGTGAAGTCTTTTCCCAAAGGCGCCACCCCCCTCGATTTTGCCTACAGTATCCATACCGATGTGGGCAATCAGTGCATCGGCGCCCGGGTAAACCGGAGCATCGTGCCGTTGAAGTATGAACTGCAAAACGGCGACACCGTGGAGATCATCACCCAGGCGGGTCATCATCCCGGCAAGGACTGGCTGAAATGGGCGGTGACCTCTCGGGCCCGGTCCAAGATCAAGAACTGGATCAAGACGGAAGAACGGAAGCGGAGCATAGAGATCGGCCGGGAGATCCTGGAGCGGGAATTCAAGAAGCAGAACCTCAAATTATCGCAATTTCTGAAATCCGACGATCTCAAGGGCATCTATGAGGAGCAGAGTATCTCCACGCCCGATGACTTGATGGCCCTCATCGGCTACGGGCGCATTTCCGCCAAACACCTCGTCAACCGCTTTGTCCCGGAAGCGGCCGTCAAGACCGAGGAACCGGCCGTGGACAAGACCAGAAAGAAAGCGAAAAACGTCGCCTCGCTGGGCATCTCCCTTACGGGAATCGAGGACGTCCTCGTGAAGTTCGCCCATTGTTGCGATCCCATCCCCGGCGATGAGATCGTGGGATATATTTCCCGGGGGCGGGGGATTACGATTCATACCAGCCAATGCGCGAACCTTCAGGAACTGGACCCCGAACGTTTTGTTGAGGTGTCTTGGAATATAAAGGACAAGCAGACCTATCCCGTGGATATTCTCGTCATCTGCCAGGATAAGAAGGGGGTGATCGCCGAGGTCAGTTCCGTTATCTCTGCCCTGGATATAAACATCAGCCATGCCGAGGTGGAAACCACCCAGGATCTGCGGGCGATCTGCAATTTCCGCATCGAAGTCCACGATCTCCAGGAATTCAACCGGGTGGCGGCGGCAGTGAAGAAGGTGAAGTGTGTGCTGTCCATAGAACGGACGAAGAAGTCATGAGGGAGTCTTCCATGTTGACAGCCGGGGATGATATGAAGTATGTACCGCCCACGCTTAAAGGTGGAGCCTATGTATAGATTCAGGATTGTCGCCGTATTAACAATAATCTGCGCCTCCGTCCTCTTCGGGATGCCGGAGTTGTCCCGATCGCAGCCGGAACGTGGCGACCGGTCGATCGTCATTGACGCCGGGCATGGCGGATCGGACTTGGGCGTCAGGATCGCGGACAAGGCCTACGAGAAAGATCTGAATCTGCGTCTCGCCCTGGCCCTTCAGAAGGAATTGGCCGCGTCCGGCTATCGCCGGGTGTCGCTGACGAGATCCGCCGACAAGGATGTGTCGGTGAAGGAGAGAAGCGAATTGATCCGGAAAACGAATCCCGCCCTGGTAATAAGCCTCCATGCCAATGCCGGTTTCAGCGGCAAGGCCCGGGGATACGAACTGTATTTTCCTGGGTTCAAAACCGGGAAAGAGAACCGCAACGATCCGGCGGCCATTATCGGCGATATGACCAAAAACAAGCATCTCAACGACAGTGTCCGGGTAGCCCAGCATATCCAGAAACAACTTGCGGAGATCTTTCCCAAGGAGAACCGGGGGCTCCGGGAGGCGCCCCTGCCGCTGCTGGAGGGGATAAATGTCCCGGCGGTGATCATCGAGATCGGGTTTATGACCAACAAGGACAACCGGAAAAAGCTTGACGATGAAAAAAGCCGGCAGGGCATTGCCCAAGCCATCGCCCGGGGGGTTCGGGAAGGCATTTAAATGGCGGTCCCATATCATTTGGTCATCGCCTCGAAGAATCGGGGCAAGGTTGGTGAGATCAGGGCGATGCTCGCCGGCCTGCCTCTGGAGATCCTTTCCCTGAGTGATTATCCGGAGGCCCCGGCGGTTGTTGAAGACGGCGACAGTTTCCTGGCCAATGCCCTGAAAAAGGCCCGCAGTCTGGCCGCCTATACCGGCAAGACAGTCCTGGCCGACGACTCGGGCCTGGAGGTGGACCGTCTGAACGGCGCCCCGGGGATATATTCGTCCCGGTACGCCGGGGAGGACGCGACGGATGATGAAAACAACCGGAAGCTCCTGGCCGAGATGCGGGGGGTTCCCCCGGCCGGGCGGGACGCCGCTTTTCGCTGTGTTCTGGTCCTCTACCGGCCGGATGGGACATATGAGGAATTTACCGGCCGCTGGCCTGGTCAAATCGGGGAGACCTTGCGGGGCGGCCACGGTTTCGGCTACGATCCACTCTTTTATGTACCCGTTTTGGGAAAGACGGTGGCGGAACTGACGCCGGAAGAAAAAAACCTTGCCAGTCATCGGTCGCAAGCCGTCCTGGCCTTGAAAAGATATTTACAGGACCATGTCTTTCCCGAAATCCGCCGCTGAGCGGGTGGCATCGGGACTCGCCATTACATGGATGTGCGGGGCGTAGCGCAGCCTGGTAGCGCGCCTGCTTTGGGAGCAGGATGTCGGGGGTTCAAATCCCTCCGCCCCGACCAATGATAATGCCGTCACGGCGCAGCTAATAAAACAAGGAGCGAATTCATGAGTGAAATAAAAGAAGGAACCATCAGCCGGGAAAAGAAGGGCCATATTTTTTTGATCGGCGTCCATCGAGCCACAAAGATGAATGCTTTTACCTGGGATATGCTGGTGGATTTATCCCGGGCGTTTGGGCAATACGAGGAGGATCGGGAGATGCGATGCGCCGTCATGTACGCTGAAGGTGACCATTTCACGGCGGGTCTCGATCTGGGCGATGTGGCGCCCCATGTAGCCAAGGGGGAACCCTTCATCCCCGAAGGAGCCGTCGATCCGTGGGCGGTCCATGGACGCATGCTCTCCAAGCCGCTGGTGATCGCCGTGCAGGGACGATGCTATACCCTGGGGACGGAACTCTCTATGGCGGCCGATATCGTCGTCGCCGCCGCCGATACCCGTTTCGCCCAACTTGAGGTGAAGCGGGGCATTTTCCCCTTCGGGGGAGGGACGATCCGACTGGCCAAGACGGCCGGCTGGGGTAATGCCATGCGCTACCTACTCACGGGCGACGAGTTCAACGTCCAGGATGCCCACCGCTTCGGTCTGGTGCAGGAGGTCGTCCCCCCGGGACAGCAGTTAGAAAAGGCATTGGAGATCGCGGAAAAGATCGCCGCCCAGGCGCCTCTGGCGGTCCAGGCCACCCTCGCTTTGGCCAAGACGGCAACCTACGAGGGATTTGCGGCAGGCGTCCGGGAGATCATGCCGAAGCTCCTGAAGATCATGAAGACGGAGGACGCGGCTGAAGGGGTCATGTCCCTGATCGAGCGCCGTCCGGCCAATTTCAAGGGCCGATAGCGACGGCGACGGGGCCATCAGCCGGGGAGAACCTCGATCCCCTGCTGGGTCATCCAAGCGGAAAGATCGTCAAGTGAGCGGCGGGCGTATTCACGCCCCCGCTCACTTTTTTTTATCCTCAGAGACAGGGGTCGCAGCAGACCGTGGTTGATGTTCATCGGCTGAAACTCTTTTTTCCCCGCTGTGGTGATATGTCGGATCAGGCTCCCCAGGGCCGTCGTATCCGGAGGCGGCGACAGTTCGACCCCCGTCAACATTCGCGCGAGGCTGAGGCCGGCGTAAAGACCCATGGCCGCCGACTCGATGTATCCCTCGACCCCCGTCAACTGCCCGGCGAAAAGGAGATGGGGGTAGGAGATGAGCTGCAGACGGTTGTTGATCAAACCCGGGGAACGGAGGAAGGTGTTGCGGTGGATGCTGCCATACCGGGCAAATTCCGCCTGGGAGAGGCCGGGGATCATCCGAAAGATCCGCTCCTGTTCGGGCCGGGTGAGTTTGGTCTGGAAGCCCACCATGTTGAGCAGGGTGCCGCTTGCGTTTTCCCGCCGCAACTGCACCACGGCCCAGGGTTGTCTGCCGGTCCGGGGATCCGTGAGCCCCACGGGTTTCATGGGTCCGAAAAGCAAGGTCCGGGGACCCCGCTGCGCAAGGATCTCTACGGGGAGACAACCTTCGAAATAACGAGGACTTTCGAAGCTGCGTAGGGGGAACTTTTCGGCGGCAAGGATCTCCTCCCGGAAGGCATGGTAGGTCTCCTCACTTAGGGGGCAGTTCAGGTAGTCGCCGGCTCCTTCCTCGCTGGAAGGATCATAGCGGGAGGCCCAGAAACTCCGGGTCGGATCGACGGAATCGGCGGCGACGATCGGGGCGACGGCGTCATAGAAATACAGGCATTCCCGACCCGTAAGGCGTTGGATCGCCGCGGTCAAGGCATCGGAGGTGAGCGGACCGGTGGCGACAATGGTGGGGGCGGCGGTGGGTAGTTCTGCAATCTCCCGGCGGACGAGCTGAAATCGTTCCCCCCAGGCCAATAGATGCTCCTGTATGTGGGAGGAGAAAAGCTGCCGGTCCACGGCAAGAGACTTCCCGGCAGGCAGGGACGTCCGGTCAGCGGCAGCCATTAACAGCGAACCCAGACGCCGCATCTCCTCCTTGAGAAGTCCGGCGGCGCTGGCCGGATCTCCCGACCGCAGGGAATTGCTGCACACCAGCTCGGCCAGGCCGGGGGAGGAATGAGCTGGAGAATATCGCTCCGGCTTCATTTCCCAGAGGGTAACGCGACAGCCACGGCAGAGCAACTGCCAAGCCGCTTCGCATCCCGCCAGGCCACCGCCGATTACCATCGCCTGTCCGTTATGGTTCATGGCCGACCTGATCACTCCTGTATTTGCATTCTTTACGATGGCATTGTATATAGGTACCAGTCTTTGTATGCTTTTCTACCAGGAAGGGGGCTTTGCACAACGGACAGGCCTCAGGGAGGGGCCGATTCCAGGAAACGAATTTACAATCAGGATAGCGGGTGCAGCCGTAAAAGATTTTTCCCGTTTTCGATCGCCGTTCCGAAAGGAATCCGTTACAGCCCGGCTCCGGGCAATGGATGTCCAAGGGTATGGGATGGATGACTTTGCAGGCGGGATAACCAGTGCAGCCAAGGAATTTTCCATACCGGCCAGATTTTATGGCCAGCGGTTTTCCGCATTGCTCACAGATCTTGTCGGTGAGGACCTCCTCTTTCGGTGAAGCGGGTTCACTGCCCGCCGCGGTGATTTTTACCGTCGTCTTGCATTCGGGATAGCCGGAGCAGGCCATGAACTTGCCGAATCTTCCCTGCTTCAGCACCATGGGCCGACCGCATTTTTCGCATGTAAGTTCCGGGACACCTTCGCCATTTTTTTCCGCCGAACCGTTTCCCGCTTCGGGGAGATTCATGGTGTTTTTGCAATCCGGGTAGTTCGTGCAGGCGATGAAACGACCGTTCCTCCCCCATTTGATTGACATGGGGCTCCCGCATTTTTCGCAGACCATGTCCGTGGGGATGCCCTTGCCTTTGAGACTCTTCATCTTTCCCGCCGCCGCCTGTAGCTCCCGGGCAAACTCGGCGTAAAAATCCTTCAGTGTTTCGATACGGTCGTTTTTGCCCTCCTCGATGCGGTCGAGCCGGTCTTCCAGGGAGGCGGTAAAAGATACATCGAGGATCTTCGGGAAGTTTTCCACCAACAGTTCGGTAACCAGCATCCCCAGGTCGGTGGGATGGAATCTCCCTTTCTCCATGCGGACATACTCCCGGTCCTGGATGGTAGCGAGGATCGCGGCGTAAGTGCTGGGCCTGCCGATCCCCTTTTCTTCCAATTCCCGGACGAGGGTGGCTTCGGAAAACCGGGGCGGGGGCTGGGTGAATTTCTGTTCCGGGGTGAGGGCCGTTAGTTTCAGGACTTCGCCGGCGGCAACTTCGGGAAGGAGTCTGCCCATTTCTTCCTCTCCTTCGCCGCCGTTATCGTCTTTACCTTCTCGATAAACCTCGGAAAAACCGGAAAATCTCAAGATGGAGCCCTGGACGCGGAGTTCATAGACCCCCGCCGTGATGTCGATAACAGTTTGATCGTAACGGGCCGGGGACATCTGGCTGGCGACAAAACGGTTCCAGATGAGGAGATAGAGCTTGTACTGATCCGGGGTCATGTGTGCCTTGATTTCACCTGGCCGGTATCGCAACGAAGAAGGACGGATCGCCTCGTGGGCGTCCTGGGCCGAGGCGCTGTTCTTGAAGTGCCTTGGTTTTGGCGGCAGGAAGTCCGGATCATAAGAAGTCCGGATGTAATTTCTCACCTCCTGCATGGCCTCCTCGGAGATACGCACCGAATCGGTGCGCATATAGGTGATGAGGCCAATCGAACCTTCCGGACCAAGTTCGACCCCTTCATAGAGCTGCTGGGCCACGCTCATGGTCTTCTTCGCGGAGAAGCGAAGCCACCGGGAAGCCTCCTGCTGGAGCTTGCTGGTTGTGAACGGGGGCAGGGGATTTCGCTTGAGTTCTTTCTTCTCCACCCCGGCGACCGTGAAATCCTGTTCCCCCAGTTCCCGCAAAACCCGGTTTGCCTCTTCACTGCCGCCGATCCTGGCCTTCTTGCCGGAGATCTTGACGAGCCGGGCGTCAAACGGTGGCGGCATATGGGCGGCCAGGGACGCCGTGATGTTCCAGTACTCTTCGGAGACAAAGGAGCCGATTTCCTTCTCCCGATCACAGATCAGGCGCACCGCCACCGATTGCACCCGTCCCGCGCTGAGGCCCCTTTTGACCTTGTCCCAGAGAAGCGGGCTGATCTTGTAGCCCACGAGGCGATCGAGGATCCGGCGGGTTTGCTGGGCCTCGAATTTCGAGCGGTCGAGGGCGAGGGGGTTGGCGATGGCGTCCAGAACAGTCTTCTTGGTCAGATCGTTAAAGAGGGCGCGGTGAAGCTGCCTTTTTTTACCACCGATTTCTTCGGCTACATGCCAGGCGATCGCCTCTCCTTCCCGATCCGGGTCGGGGGCGAGAAAGATTCGCTCTGCTTTTTGCGCAGCCTTTTTGATCTCGGCAATGACCTTTTTCTTGCTTTCTATTACACTGTAGCTTGGGGTAAAGTCGCGTTCCAGATCTATCCCCAGGGAACTCTTGGGCAGATCTTTGACGTGTCCCAGCGTTGCCCGCACATCAAAATCCGGGCCAAGAAATTTCTTGATGGTCTTCACCTTGGTTGGCGATTCCACTATAACTAATGAAGAAGACATGTGTTTACTCCTGAAGAATATACTTGTTTCCCGGCGTCTGCCGGATCAATCCCCGCAATTCGAGCTGCAGCAGGGCTGGCAGAACTTCCGATGCGGCAAGACCCGTGGCGGCGATGAGATCATCGACGGTGCGGGGGTGGGAGGAGAGATGTTTGATAAGAAGTCCTTCCTTGCCGCTCACCGCGGGCCTTGGCCGCGGTGAGCAATCTGGGGTCACAACGACGGCGGCCGGTGGCAGTGGTTCTACCTCCTCCTGCAGGTCCTCCGAAAAAGATGTCTGTGGTTTGATTTCATCAAGGATATCATTGACGTTTTCGACGAGCTTCGCCCCCTCCTTGATGAGGCGATTCGTCCCACGAGAACCGGCCGAGTCGATACCCCCGGGAACGGCGAGCACCTCGCGTCCCTGTTCCAGGGCGATCCGGGCGGTGATCAGGGAACCGCTCTTTTCCGTGGCCTCGACCACCACCACCCCCAGGGACATGCCGCTGATGATACGGTTCCGGGCGGGAAAGTTCGGGGCATTGGGGGGAGTTCCCAGGGGGAACTCCGATACTACGGCGCCGCTCCGGGCGATCTCTCGGGCCAGCCCCTCGTTTTCCGGGGGATAGATCACGTCGATTCCCGAGCCCAAAACGGCAATGGTTCTGCCCTGCACCGACAGGGCGCCCCGATGGGCGGCCGTGTCGATCCCCCGTGCCATGCCGCTCACCACGGTGACGCCGTGCAGGGACAGCTCGCGGCTGAGACGTTCAGTGGTGAATTTGCCGTAGGCGCTGGCCGTGCGCGAACCGACCATGGCAATGTTTATATCGTTGGGCCGAAGCTCTCCCTGCACGTAGAGGAGAAAGGGAGAGTCGTAGATGTAGAGGAGCCGTCTCGGAAAGCGGGGATCCTGGCAGGTCATGATGGTTGCCGGCAATTCCGCCGCCCGGTCCAACTCTGCGTCAACTCTTTCCCAGAGAATGAAATCGTTGATGTTTCTTGCTGTTTTGGCGCCGATGCCAGGTACGGCCGCCAGCATGTTCAACGGCGCCCGGAAGATCCGTTCGGGGGCGCCGAAACTCTGGAGGAGATTCCGCACGCCGATGTTGCCTAATCCTTCCACGTACCGGAGGGCTATCCAGTATTTCATGTTTTCACGTTGTTGCGTCACATTCCAATCCTGCCGCTTCGGCGTTAATGAAGGTTGAACATACCGGAATAAAATGAAGTCGTCTCATCGGGTCAATCAGGAGGGCATAGCCGGCCGGAACATTGTTGCCGAAGAAACCGCCGCACGATATATCTCATCTCCAAACGCTGTCAAGGTATTTCATTAGAGTCGATAATATGGATTTTTTTCAATCATATAAACGCCGCCGGGAAATATCTGTTGTCAATGAGGGGCATTTCCGATAAAGGAGCGCCGGAGGCGACTCCGGGGTGAGGAAAAACCTTAAGCCGGAAATGTTTCTTTTTTCACTTCCCGCGGCTGCCCGGACCGAAGGTGTCGGGAGACTCCGGAAACTGGAGCGTATGGGGCGCCGAAAATCCTTGAGGAGGTTTGTCATTCAACCCTTACCGATGATAAAAAAATCAAGCTGGATACTCTGGTCAGTGTTGCTGGCGGTGGTGGTTATCCATCCTTTGGAGCCGGTCTGGAGTGGCGAGGTCCTGCTCCATCCCGAGGCGATCGAACTGGGGGACGTAGGCGCCGGTGTATTCAAAAAAGGACAGGCGATCATGACCTTCGTGGATTCGGAACGGAAAGATTGGGCGATTGCGGCGCCGGATGGATGGACTTGCAAATCCGGGCAGCCCCTGACGGGGACCATCGCGCACCGCCATCCCGCCAAGATCAATATTGCCATGAAGTCTTCTCTGGCGCCGGTGGGTGAAAACGGTAGGCACCAACATCTTTATAATGTGCAATTGCAACTGGAATTCGAAAACAAGCAGGTCGTCTATCAGCGGCTCATTGCCGCCGGACCTCATAGAGAAGGAATAGCCTTCAATATTGCCGGAGCGCTGAAGGTCATCGAACTATCATTTCACGTCCGGGAATATCCCCTGGAGCCATTGCTTGCCATCCGTCCCCAGCGCCTCGATTTCGGTCTTCTGGAACCGGGCCGGCAGGTGGAGGGAAAGATCGAAATCACCAACCGGGGGCGTCAGCCCCTGAAATGGAAAATCGAGCCGACCCGCTGGCCCACCGACGGAGAGAACGGCGAAGCCGCCGTGGGTCAATATCACTCCTTTCACCGTCCGGAGCTAACGGGAACGGGCGTCTATCGCCCGGATCCGACCCGGAGCGGAGCGGCGGAGTTCAAAGGAAACTGGACGGAAAACGAAGGCTATCCCGAGGCGCAGGACAAGGCGGTGTTGAAGTACAATTATTCCGGAACGGGGATCATCGTCCATTTCTGGAAATCACCGCTGGCCCGGTCCATGAAGGTGTATCTGGACAACCGTCCCATCGGCAATCTGGAGGCTTTCAGCGAGCAGATCGCCGCTGCCGAATACCTCCTGCCCGAATCACCGGCGCCGGGTTCCCATACCCTGACCCTGGTCAATCAACAAGGGAGAACTATCGTTGAGGGGGTAAAGATCCTGGGGAGGGAAATGGTGAAAGACCAGGGGAAATGGGTCCGGATCTTTCCGGATGTGGGGGTGACGACCCGTGAGGTCGATTATCTTCATATCGCTGTGGATACGGCAAATCTGAAACCGGGGGCCCATGGACGCTGTTTCCGAATAGATTCCAACGGCGGCAGCGCGGTGGTGGAGATCCATACGGAAGTAGCGTCGGAAGCGGGGGCGAAGATTCTGGACGTTTATCGGTACCGTCATGGGGACGACTTTCTCTTCACGACCAATCCCCAGGGAGAGGCCGGGATGCTCTCATCGCGTAATTACCGGAAAGACGGCATCGCCTTCCGCCTCTTCAGCCCGGGAACACCGGGGACGACGGAATTTTATCGCTGGTACAATCCCCGTCAGCAATGTCACTTTTATTCCTATGAGGCCGGCGGGGGGGGGAAGTTGTCCCGAGACTTCATCCTGGAGGGGACCATAGGTAACATCGCCACCAGCCGCCTGCCCAACACCCGTCCTTTGCATCGCTGGCGCCATGTCGGCACGGGGCAGTTTTTTTTCACCACGGATGCCAGGAGCGAGGGCTACAACAAGAAAGGCTTCCGATACGACGGGATCGCCGGCTATGTGCGCTGATCGTTAATTTTTGCCAAGGACATGATTCATGCTTGACAAAAGCCGTCAAAAAAGCTATTACGCTCCCTCTTTTACACAGCATGCGCCTGTAGCTCAGCTGGATAGAGCAACGGACTTCTAATCCGTGGGTCGAGAGTTCGAATCCCTCCAGGCGTACCAGGCGAATATGGTGGGTGTAGCTCAGTTGGTTAGAGTGCCGGGTTGTGGCCCCGGAGGTCGAGGGTTCAAATCCCTTCACTCACCCCATTGATTGCATTAAAAAAGGCGCCTGTAGCTCAGTTGGATAGAGTCGCAGACTTCGAATCTGTTGGTCGTACGTTCGAGTCGTACCAGGCGCGCCAGATATAGGAAATTGGTTCTCTTCAGCAATACCGGGCCTTTAGCTCAGTTGGTAGAGCAGTTGACTCTTAATCAATTGGTCGGGAGTTCGAGTCTCCCAAGGCCCACCAGAAATTAAAGGGTTTTTCGGTACTTATCCGGAAAACCCTTTTTTTGTTTTTCGTCAAATCTCGTCATTTTCAACCCTATTCGCAGTCAAAATTGCGTACAGCGATTGTCATTCAAACCTCAATTTTGACATCTCAGACTTCATCATTTCGGTTAATAGTCAGCAAAAATTGTCGTGGTAGAGATGGCAGCGTGTCAGAGTATTTTCTGGACCGTCCTGATGTCATTTCCGTTTTTGAGCATGTAGGCCGCAACGGTGTGTCTCAAATCATGCAGCCTGTGTTCCATGATGCCGCAGGATTTCATAACTTGCTTGACTCTGTGTGTGAATTAAGTGTCTGCATGTTCCAATGCAAACACAGGACCTATATAGCGTTTTACGGGGCTCAATGCCTCGATAAACTGGGGTATGAGAAGAACAATCCTTTCCCGGTTACCCTTCCCGGTCAGGCGGTACATTCCTTGCGACCAGTCAATATTTTGCCGCAAGAGGCCCTTGGCTTCGCTGTGCCACGCCCCGGTCCATAGACAGAAAACGATATACCGACACAAATACAGGTCAGTTTCGCGGCACTTTTCCAGAATGGCTCTCAAATCTTCCGGGGACAGTATCCGTGGGACCTGCTTCCCGGTTGGGACCATTTTATTTTTCGGTTTTTTCTCGATGATGCCGTTGTCAATGGCTTAGGTGAGGGCGGCCTTGATATGGCGTAGGTAGGTATTGACGGAGCGAGGCTTGACACCGCGGGCCAGGCAGGCCGTTTTGAATTCGTTTATCTTCGCCGCCGTGATGGCCCGGACCTGGGTGAAGATGCCGATAACATCAATCAAGGGGGCATTGAGGGTATAGCGGTCAACCTTTACTGTGGCAGTGGCGATGTCGGAGCAGGCGGCAAGATAATCGTCCCGGAATTTTGACAGGACGATATTGCGGTAGGCTTCCAGGGAGAAGAGCTTGCCCCGGAGAAATTCGGATTTCAGTTCCCGGTAAATTGCCTTTGCGC
>Ga0116160_1004196_pt1 | contig 12188 bp, 15 predicted proteins | sample AD_JPNAS2_MetaG_FD_89879 | JGI IMG/M metagenome (GOLD analysis project Ga0116160, IMG submission 89879) | Active sludge microbial communities of municipal wastewater-treating anaerobic digesters from Japan - AD_JPNAS2_MetaG | ecosystem: Engineered > Bioreactor > Anaerobic > Digestate | place...
AATGTATTGACTTGCTACCGACATACCATATAAAAAGCCACTGCAAATAGCTGCAATATCAAAAGCCACGGCATTAAACGCTTTGAGTTTGTGTTGCACAAAAGCAGCTGTAGAAGGGGCTTTTCTATCCGGTGTAGCTGTGGCTACGATGATTAAATCAATATCTTTTACATCCAAGCCTGCATTTTCAATCGCACGCAATGCAGCCTGTGTCGCCAAATCGCTGGTAGTTTGATTTTCCGCAGCAATGCGTCTTTCCTTAATACCTACATTTTTATATATCCATTCAGCATTGGTTGGCAATATGCTTTCCAAATATTCATTGGTATATATTTTTTCCGGCGTAGAGGAACCGGTACCAATAATTTTTACATTTCTTACAACTTGTTTCATATATTTACTTTTTAAAACCGACGGGAATACCGTCTTTCATCTCAAATTCTCTGATTACTTTGGCGGGCACACCGGCAACCATGGTAAAAGGAGGTACATCTTTGGTAACCACAGCACCGGAAGCCACAATGGCACCCTCTCCTACGGTAACACCGGGTAAGATAATAACCCCTATGGCTATCCAAGCATTTTTCTGAATGATTACCGGAGCCAAAAAAGCTTCCGACAAATGTTTGTGAAACTCCAGGGGTTTGTTGTGGGTTAAAATAAAATTCTGTCCTGCAAGGGAAACTCCGTCTTCTATTATTACAAAATTCGGATACACATCATCAATAGTAACCATAGGACCTATATGCACTCCCTTCCCTATCTTTACTCCCCGCCAACGATGTAATTTAACCCGTATACCACTGTAAGGAACTATTTTTGACAGTAATTGCCATTGAAAATCCATAAAACGACGGTACAAAAAACGAGGCATTGCCATAAAACCTTTATAACCATGCTCTGCTGCCGTTCGTTTCCACGCTTGATAAAAACTACGCTCCACATGATTGGGCAAAGGTTGTTTGATAAGAGGTAAATAATCTTTCATATATGCTTATTTTTTCCAGTATATTTTTACTAAAATGGCATAGATACGCATTAAAAATGCATTGTTTCTTGCCATACGTTTAAAATTATTTCGGATAAACTCTCTTAGATGTAATACTATCCATTGAAAGTAATTATTGGTCCATAAGGTATGGGCTAATATCATGACTTGCGAAGGCAATTTTCCTTTTTCTATACTTTGAATTATCTCCTGTGTGGAATGATAGCTTATGCCAAAACTATTCTCTACCACATCTCTAACAGCAAATTTGCCACCATCCCAAGCATAACCGGTATCCGAAAGATAAAATATTTTTTTAAAATCGAGGCTAAGATAAGGTTCCCCCCATAAATCAAAATCTTCTAATTTATAAGTTGACCATAACAACCTATTGTCATGTTTTGAAGTAGCACTCCCATGCATACATACGGTTTTTATCGGATAATAATTACGAAAATAAGCTAGATTTAACTGAAAGGATTTTATGGCTTTTTCATAATCTCCTTCTGCCATTGCTAAATCTTCGTAATGATAACCAATCTCATGCTTCATGGCTGCAATTTGTTTGATTATTTCGGGATTATTACTTTGCTTAATTATTCTAAAATAATATGTTGATTTAATTCCTAATGTATGTTCTATTTTAGCCATTTTTAATGCATTTCCAGAATATTCATCCACATCATGACGAAGTATTACGAACTTTTCGGCATGCTTGGGTATACTCAAGTAATGCTCAAAAGTATAAAAAGCATAACCAGCAGATTGCAAGGTTGTTAATAGGTTTTTATATGCTGTAAGTGTGAAGTCCATTATCGTAAATAGTTAACTATCTTTTCTAATATAAATTTTGTTGCATTCCCATCCCCGTAAAGGGCAGGAAAGTTTATTTTATTTTTAATAAGTATATGAAAAGCATTTATAATCTTATCCGTAATAGCATCTGCAACTATACCCGCTTTATGTTCCACTATTTCCACCCATTCGGTTTCGGAACGCAAAATTACACAAGGTTTTTTAAAGAAATAGGCTTCTTTTTGCACTCCGCCGGAATCGGTCATAAGTAAAGAAGCATGTTTCTCCAACATTATCATTTCTAAATAAGAAACAGGAGCTATGATTTTGATGTTTTTGCATTGTTCAATTGAATACAACAATGCAGCATTCAAATTTGAATGCAATAATTTAGCCGTACGAGGATGCAAAGGAATAATAATCTTATAGCCTTCTTCTGAGGCAATGTGATGCAAAGCTTGAAATATATTGTTTAGTCGTTCGGGAATATCCGTATTATTGTCTCTGTGTATGGTTACAAGTATATACTTGTTTTTTTCAATACCTAATTTCGCTAACATCAAAGAATGTTTTTCCTCCGCTAATTGGGAAAAGTATAAGGAATTATCGTACATAATATCTCCACTATAAAACACCTGTACTTTTTTAGCGTTTCTAAAAACAGCCGGACTATCTGCTAATCCTTCCTGCTGAAGATTTTTCATAGCTGCTTGAGTAGGAGCAAATAAAATAGAAGAAAGATGATCGGCTACAATGCGATTTATTTCTTCAGGCATAGCACGATTATAGGAACGCAAACCGGCTTCAATATGAAAAACAGGAATATGCAGTTTCGTTGCTGCCACAGCACCTGCTAAGGTTGAATTGGTATCTCCGTATATCAGCACACCATCATAAGTTTGTTGTACTAAAACAGCTTCAATACCTTCTATCATTTTAGCTGTTTGTTCTCCATGACTTGCAGAACCGATATGTAAATTATACTCCTCCTTGGGAATGCCTAATTCATCAAAAAACACCTGCGACATATTTGCATCATAATGCTGCCCTGTATGCAATAAGTGTTCCTTTATTTGCATGGAAAAATAATTTTGAACTGCACGCGATATGGCAGCTGCTTTAATAATTTGAGGCCTTGCCCCTATAATTGTCAGTAATTTTATCATTTAAAACGGTATTGGTAATCGGGATTTTCTTTCATTATTTTTTTGCTTTCAGGATAGTTTTCAATAAACCACGTAAAAAAAGCTGTAACATCTATTTTATCTTTTAACATGTTTTGGAGACGTTCATTAAATACTTCATTTAAATTTGAAATGTTTAATAATTCTTCAATTTTATTATATAATTTATCTGCCTCCGAAGTTTTAACACCATATGTTAATCCATATACATGTTCTAATTCCTCCAAAACACTTATACGTCCGACAAAATCATTAAATCTTATAGAAGGTGTCCCCAACATAGCTGCTTCATGTGCCATACTTTGACTATCACATATTACTATTGATGCGAAAGCTAGTATATGATGCATATCTACTATATCTATCTGTAAACGATATTTTTCCAAATCTACGCTTAATTTACGTTCAGAAGATATATATACTTTACCATGTGGTAAAAGCATATTTATTATATTCATTGCAATATTATCTGTTATTCCTTTAATACCTACATCATGATATGCACTTAATGCCGAAAATCTTAAAATAAAATATTTTTTATTTTTTGGTATATATTTTTCAACTATATTTCTATCGGGGGTAAAATAATTTGGATGTAAATAAGCGAGTTTATGATATCCACTATATTTAATCGTTCTATTTTCATAGGAACCATTATTACAAACAATCGGTGCCAATGAGGTTTGCACAAAAGGACCTGCCAATTTCTCATAGATAGGAACTACTGCAGCATCATCATCATCAGCATTTACTGAATATTTTCTTAAGAACCATGACACTTGTGCTACTTCTAGTGTTGACCCTGTAATTAAGTCAATGCTGTATTTTATACATAAATATGCAATTTTTAAATCATTCCAAATCAAACCAAAAAAACGTGAAATTGTATTTTTTTTATTTTTCTTTTTCCTAATACAAATAAAAGGAAATTTTTCTTTTTGCAATAAATCTATTAAAATATCTTTGTCATTACTTACTATAATGACTTTATTTCCATTTTTAATAAGATTTTTAATAATAAATTTATATAAATGAAATTGCGCCGGATGTCCAAGATGCACTAGTATATTCATAATTTTACTTCCTATAATCAATTATTTCACACAAATCCATTTTTTCTGTAGTCAGCAACATTGCATTGGCAGTTAGCCCACCTCCAAATCCGGATAAACATAATGACAGTTCTTTTCGTGTAATAATATCCCTTATGTTATGACATATATTTAATGGTATGCTTGCCGTACTGGGATTACCGTAAATTCCTACAATATTGGAAAACATTTTCTCATAGGGAATATCCAATTCATCTGCCAACTTATGCAACATATATTGATTAGGTTGATGAAACATATAATAATCAATATCTTCTAATGTTTTACCTGCATGAGTAATTATTTCTTTAATAATCGGAGGAACTTCTATCATCACAAAATTAAACACTTCTTCTCCGTCCATAAAAAAATGATCCAACGCCCTATAATTTCCGGTTTCATCTTGAGTTTCTATGGCTGTTTCAGCAGTAGAAGGATGTTTTAAACCTCCGGCAGGAATGCTAATTACCGACGCACTTTCTCCATAGTTTTTAAAAATTGTCAAAATTTCATTATCTTTATCTGAGTTTTCTACTATACTGACATTGACAGCGTCTCCTAAAATAGGACGACTATTTCTATCTCTTTTTCCTACTTTTTTACTTAAAAAATCACCTGTTACGAGTATTACTTTTTTAAGTTTATAGGTATCCAATAACATAAAAGATTGTATCAATCCCATGACATAGCCACCACAAGCCTGTGCAATATCAAAACATAAAACATCCTTTCCTAAATCCAATTTACCTTGAAGAATAAAGCTTACCGGTGGAATAATGTAATCCTGACTGGAAGTTGACACCACAATAGCACCAATTTCCTCTTTAGATAAAACTTTATTTTTTAGTAAGTATTGTATACCCTGCAAAGCATAATCTGAAATACCTTCATCCCATTCACATATACGCTTAGTATTGTAATCCATCATCTTACCTAACTTTCGACTCTGATTTTCAGGAAAAGGATAATCAACTATTTCATCTAAATAATCTACCTTTTTGGAAGGCAATACACTTAGAACTGATGATATTTTTTTATTGTAAAATGTATGTATCATAAAGTTCTTTTTAATTCAATTATATCCAATAAATCATTAATATTTTTCCATGCAGCTAAATCAATAAGTTTGAATTTAAAACCAAACATCGTTTCAATATCTTTAATAATCATCGCTTGGGCTAAAGATGACCAGCCTTCCACTTCTTCTTGAGTCAATGTATCTTTAATCTCAAAATTTTCATGTCCTACAGCTTCGGCTATGATATTCTTAAGCTCCATTTTGATTTCATCTCTATTCATATGTTTTTAATTTTTCTTTTAACTTTAATTTATCGATTTTTCCATTTGAATTTAAAGGAAAGCTAGTCTCATGGATAATATGATGCGGAATCATATAAGAAGGTAATTTGGAACGTAAATAACACATTAACCCTTCGTTGTCAGCTTTTTCCGATTCTACAAACAATGCCATTTGTGTTATTTTTTCTTTATTCGTATATGCAAGTACGACTGCATTCGCATCTTGTAAAAATTCACGAGCATAATATTCTATTTCGCCTAATTCTACCCTATAGCCTTGAATTTTAATTTGAGTATCCATTCTTCCTATATACATAATATCGCCTTCTTCATCTTTAAAACATAAATCGCCTGTATGGTATAAACGCAACTTTTCATTATTTACATTAATTTCAAAAAAAACTTGTTCGTTTTTTTGCTCATCGTTCCAATAACCCGGCGTTAACTGCTTCCCACTTATACACAACTCTCCTTTTTCTTCGCTTGAAAGTAAATTCTTATTTTCGTCTATAATAAAAGCATGTATATGATGCATGGCTCTTCCTATTGATACTATGCCATTGGAAGATTTATTTATTTTATTCTTTCTCCATTTATAAAAAGTACAATAAATTGTTGCTTCCGTAGGACCATAAAAATCATAAATATCGGAATTAAAGGCGCATTTTGCCCATGCTTCCAACAAAAATAAAGGACAAGCTTCGGCAGTTAAAATAGTTGTTTTCACACTTGAAGCATCTATCTCATTAAAATAAGGTTGCATTAGTCGTATCATGGATGGCGCCATGGCTCCGAAAGTTATTTTATGACTATCAATTAAACTTGCTACATAAATATATTTGTTTTGATTGTAAGGCACAGTATATACGCATGCTCCTCGTGTTAATGCAACTAAAAAAGATTGTATAGAAACATCAAAGGTCAAATCAAAACATTGCAAACATCTATCATTTTCCGTTATGTTTATGCCTGTTCTCCAAAAAGAATCCATAAAAGCCCCCAAATTTTCTCTTGAAATAATCACTCCTTTAGGGGTACCCGTACTTCCGGATGTAAACAAAATATATGCTGGGTTCTTTTCCTTGTGCTTAGAAAAATTTTCTTGCACAAAATCCGTCTTTTCCAAATTACATGTATTAATCACATTGTTCACATAGTAACGCGAATTTACAGATGAATCTAAAATACATGTAATATCCATTTGATTAATGATGTTTATACATCTATCCAAGGGTTGATTTGAATGTAATGGCACATAAGCTTTTCCTTCTATCCATAAAGCTATAATGGAAGCATAGGTCTCTAAATCATCATTGCATACCAACCCAAAAAAAAGTTCTTCTTTATTTGTTTGTATTATTTTTTTTCTAATTTTAGCAATACATTCACCCAATTCTTTGTATGTGTACAATTTATTTTGAATACAAAATGCATTCTGATAGCTATAATTTATTATAGCATAAACTATTGGATTAATTATTTGCTGTATAAACATACTTCCTGTTTTTTTATAACAAAGTAAAACCTCCATCAATAACCAATTGCGTACCGGTTGTCCAAGCACTAGCATCAGACAATAAATAAACTACTGCCCACGCTATTTCTTCCGGTTTTCCATATCGTTTTAAAGGATATTTTTTCATATCCTCATCAAGTTGTTCTTGTGTAAAACTATCACTATGAATAAAAGGAGTTTCTACCATTCCCGGACATATACAATTTACTCTTATCTTTCGAGGTGCTAAATCAACAGCCATGTTTTTTGCCATGCCTGTTACAGCACATTTTGAAGCTGCATACATAGAATTGCCAATAGTAACAACTTGATTCCCATCTATAGATGAAATAAAAACAATAGAAGCTTTGTTATTGATTTTTTTTTCTTTCACCATGCGTTGACTTAGCAATACAGGTATATTAAAATTAATATGAAAAATATCCTCTAAGACTTTTTTATTTACAAAATGAAAAGGTCTAGTTTCCGTAATACCAGCAGCATGTACCATACCATCTATCAAAGGAAGTTCGTGAACAACATCCTCTATTATCCGTTCATTATTAAAATCCGCTACTAATATCCGATGTCCTTCTCCAACCAATTCACTCAAAGTATCCAAAAGACGATTTTTGTTTCGAGCTGAAATAATTAGTTGAGCTCCCATTTTAGCACACTCTATTGCTGTAGCCTTTCCTATACCAGAAGATGCTCCGGTAATAAAAATAGTTTTTCCTGACAAAGAGAAAGGATTTTCCATTTTTTATTATTTTATAAAATTATATAATTCTTCAATTGTTTGAGCTTTTTTCATATCTTCGGCTTTGATTCTAATTTTATAGTCATCGTATATCATTGACATAACACATAAGCCTGTTAGAGAACTCCATTCCGGTATTTCCCTGAATTTTGTTTCCGGTTTAAATATATCTATTTCCGTTTCATCAAATTGTGATGCAAATTTTTTTATAAACTCTTCCATTTTTTTAGATTTAAAGTAAATGCTCATCGTTTATTTATCGTCATTTAAAAATAAAAAATTATAATCCAAAACTTTTTTTGCGGGATTTCCTCTAACCAATGTACAATCAGGGACTGATTTATCAACAACTGAGCCTGCTGAAATTATGGAATTTTTTCCTATTACCACTCCCGGTAATACAATACATCTTACAGAAACTGCGGCTCCTTCTTTAATTAAAACAGGTTCCACTCTGGCCGGAGATATTGCAGCCATATGCTCAGAAGGATTAAAATGTGTTAAAATCATAGACTCTGCATTAATACTTGCTTTATTTTCTATGTAAATATAAGATGGGTCATAATTATCAATAAAACAATATCGACCAATATAAACATCATCTCCTATATGTACTCCTCTCCAACGATGAAACAATATTCTTATTTTATTGAAATGACAATAAAATGCTAAAGAACCTAAAATAGTATTTCTAATTTTTTTTATAATTTGTCCAAAAGTGCGTTTTTGCTTATCATAGAAAGGAATATCATATCCTTCCGGTATACTGAATTGTTTAGATTCCATAATATTTACTTTTTAATTAATTAAAAATAATCTTTTGCCGTTTTTATTAGGACTTAATTTATCAAAATACTGTATAGAAATTTCACAATCATTTCCTGCATATAATTAAACGTTATTTAATATTTGTTTTTTTCTTTCTGTATATAGCCTACAATAACAGCTTTTAAAATATCTTTTTCTTTTACCACATAAACAAAAGGCTCCATAAACGATAAAGAAGCGTAAAAATCACAACAGGCTTTACTTTGAAAAAAAGAAGCAGTAGAAGAGCAAAAAAGCAATTTGTTCCACTCTTCTTTATTGATGAATTGAATATTGGTTAATAACTGTATCATAATTGCATATAAAGCATTTTAATTTTTTTAGCAATAGATTGACTATCTATTTGTAAAGACAAGAGTTTTTCCCTGCTTTTAATCGTTTCAGTATAAGTAAGAGCTTTTTGAATATCAGCAGCTAATTTCGTTGCTTGAAAAGACGAAAGATAACAACCTTCAACTTGGTCGAAAAGCAGAGCAACATCACCCACAGGCGTACACACTATTGGACGGGCACATGCCATCGCCTCTTTAATGGCATTGGGACTTCCTTCCCATAAACTTGTTAGTACTACCACATCGGCAGCATTGTACCAAATAGATGTTTGTGTGTGTGCTAAATTGTCAAAATAATGTAGTCGAATGTTTGGATTATTGATAATTTGCAAAGCTGTTTCTAACAATACATAATTCTTTTCACAGCGTTGTGGATGGGAAGGGAATAAAATATGTTTTTTACTGCTATCCCAAGCCAATTGTTGTTGGCAAGCCAACTTATCCATGGGACGAAATATCTCCATATCTACTCCATTGGGAATAACAACAGCTTTTTTTATTCCTAAAGACAATCTCATATCTTCCGATTTAACAATAACGACTTTCCATTGATAGAAAAAAATAAATAATTTAATCAGTAAACGATATATACTACCTGCTTTCACATCGCTTCCCATAAGAGAAACCACTAAAGATCGTACACCTGCCATGCTAACACAAAAAGCCGACAAAGAATAATGAGCATGAACAATATCGTAAGAATGCTGCTGTAAATACTTTCTTAAAGGACGAATATTTTGTAAATAGCCTTTCATACCTTTCCCTTTAATACGGTAGTAATCTATTTCCAATCCTTGCTGAAGAAGAGAATTTGCCTGATTCTCAATTATAGGACTTATACCCATTGACGAATTACCACTACAAACAAATAAAACTTTCATTTACAATTAACAGTTGTTAAGTTAATTTATACTTTATACAATGAGTAGTTAAGTTTTCATATAATATAGAAGAAACTCTCATTAAAGAAAAAAATTGTTTAGCTACATTAGGTGCTTCTCTTCCTATCTTAGTTCTTAGTTTTTTATCAGCAACTAATACTATTATGGCATTAGCGATAGCATCTATTGAATCAGGTTCTATAATATAAACATTTTCCTCATGAGTTAAGTATTTTTCTATATCAGTCGTACGTGTAGCTATTATAGCATTAGCACTTGCTAAATACTCACCTAATTTAAAAGGAAAACCTGCATTGGCAAAGTCAGAGTTTACTCTTGTCATACAAAGTATATCCATATTCACCATAGTTTCATAATACTGTTCGGTAGTTAAACATCCCAAGTAATGTATTTTACCTGCTGCCTGCGATTGTTGTATCAAGGTATCCAAGGAGTCTTGCATTTGCTTGGATATCTTACCTGTTAGTATTAATTCAATATTATCATATTCTTTAGCTGCTTTCGTAAATCCCTGAATTAATAAATCAATGCCATCTTTAAAACCAAAAGAACCTCCATAAAAAACACGAATACTATCATCCTTATTTTTTTCTTTTTTAAATGAACAGACATATTCTTCATTGACACTTATAGGTAAATGCACTACAGGAATTTTCTCCTTGCATATATCACTACAATATTCAACCAAAGTATAAGAAATTGCAAAACATACACTTCCGAGTTTTGGAATTTGTTTTAGCATTTTACGTGCTGTAAAACATTTAAACTTATTATACCAACTTGCCTTTGACAAATCAAAAGCATGAAGTTTTTCCACTATATCAAATACTACACAATAGCCCAAACGTTTTGCTCTTTTTATTATCCATATAGTTTCTATAGAGGGATAGCCGTAAAAATACAAAACATTAATAGCGTCTCTTTCCTTAATTTCACACAAAGCTTTATAGGCTTGACGGTAGAATAATACAAAAGAAAAAGGATTTTTTAAAGAATAATTGATATTGATGAGTTTTACTTTTTTATTACTCCCTCCATTAATATCACTTGCATTAAACGTAATATTATTAATAATTACATTATAAGATAACAACAAACCATCCATTAGGTTTCTCACCCGCTGAGAGCTTGCCATTAAACCAAAATAATTGGCACCTAATAGAACAATGTTGATTTTATTATTCATTTCTATTTATTTTTTAATTCTTTAATTATACGACAGGGATTTCCTGCCGCTACAACGTTCGGAGGGATATCCTTTGTAACTACACTACAAGCCCCTATCAAACTGTTTTTACCTATTGAAACCCCTTTTAATACCTTAACCCCATATCCTAACCACACATTATCTTCAATACATACAGATTTATCCTCAGAAACACGATAATCATCCGTATGCCAATCCGTATCAGTAATTAACGTGTTAGCTCCACACCTTACATTATTACCTATTATTATTGATTTTGCAGAAGCAATGACTGTTCCTGAAAATCCACAATTATTACCAATAATGATAGATGCTGATTTTTTCAATGTTGATAACATGCAAGGACAATATAGTCCTATTAAGTTAGAAGTCTTAGTCGAATTAAATCTACAATTGTCCCCAATAGTTATTGCTGAATTAGGTAAGGTTTTAAAATAAGTTTTTCCATAAAAGCTAACATTTCTACCTATTTTAACCTTCCAATATGTAGCAAAAAAAATATTTATATATTTCCAAAAAAAACCTACATGTTTTTTTTGGAAAACATATAAATAATGAGGATGTAAATAATTTTTCATAATAATTTTATTTATTTCTTAATTTTACTTATGATATCTCCATTTTTTTTTATAAGAGCAAATAATACACGCCGGGAATAATCACAAAATACCATATTTCTCATAGATGCCAATTTTATTATCGATTGAAACCTATAACAACCTACTGTACTGACATTTACTAATACATTTTCTATAAAATAAAAATCTATCTCAGTATATTTCATATATTTATAATTTTTCAATTTAAAGTCATATAAAACTTATATATTTTTTAAGCATTTGTTTGCACACCAAGTTTGATTAGCATAATTAGAATTCAATGTGGTAGCAACGTAATTATATATATTATTCATTAATGTTTTCCTTTTTTAGCAGTATCCTATAATGTGTGTTTTCTATTTATTTTAATCTCTGCAAAATTAAACATTTTTCATATATCATTTATTATATTTGAATAATTTTCTCTATTTCTTGACTGATAAAATTTTGATTAGTCATTGCCTTATCGGTATAATACTTATCAAAAACAAAAGCAAACATAAATCCGTAGAAAAAAATGGATGAATTACTATAAGTTGCAAAAGCAATTAATAAACACCAAGCAATAACAAAAGGTTGAACTATATTAAGTGTCCCCCTTTATTAGGACAGTTTTTTTTATTTGTTAATATTTTTATTTTAAAAAGAACTTTATCTTTAACATTGCAAAAATATACATTTTTTTAATACTTTCAATAGTTTTATACT
>Ga0116160_1004199_pt1 | contig 12183 bp, 6 predicted proteins | sample AD_JPNAS2_MetaG_FD_89879 | JGI IMG/M metagenome (GOLD analysis project Ga0116160, IMG submission 89879) | Active sludge microbial communities of municipal wastewater-treating anaerobic digesters from Japan - AD_JPNAS2_MetaG | ecosystem: Engineered > Bioreactor > Anaerobic > Digestate | place...
GTTGTCCACGAAATCGTGGAGGTAGGCGTCATATTCTCCGTCATAACTCTCCGGCGGGTTTTCCTTTTCCATGGCTGAAAAGATCCTGCCGAAGGTCTTCTTATGCTGCCGTTCCGCCTCCGCCAGATTCAAGAAGATCTTTTTCGCCTCTTCGTCTTTGGCCAACTGGGTGGCGTAACGGTAAAAGTTCTCCCCGTTCTCTTCGATCCGCACGGCGATTTCCAAAATGTCACTGCCCCTGAAAGCGCTCATCTGTTACCTCCTTGAAATGATGTTTATTGATAGCAGTCTTATCCGTGAAGTTTTATCTCGATCCATTTAACTGCCGGATCAACTGGATATTCATAAAAGAAAACATTGCCTTTCACAACCACTTTTTTCTCGTGAAGATAGGATCGTGACCAGGGCCAGGGTGTTCATGACTGCCCAGGCCAAAAAATAACCCCAGGGCCGTTCCATCTCGGGCATATACTTAATTTCATCCCATAAATTTCCACCGGAAAGGTAAGGGGGATGAAGATAGTATGGGGATTATGTATTCATTGTTCACCGGGAAGTCAACTCCAAAACAATTTTAGCTCCTGACCCCGCCAGATATCGTAGCGGAAAGCAATTCATTAACGGCAAATAATACCGACGCTTTTTATCGGGCCTTTACAAAAACCCGCAAGTGTAATACCAAAATCGAAAACACCGGGGAAAGCCAGGCCGACTTTCTTCCCTGGTTTGGTTTTCATTGCCTATTCGCACTTATGCCGGGGAAGAAGTTGAATCTACTCAAATGCCTTATTCCATGCCTGATGGTCTTGCTGGTGACCTCTTTAATTTGGGCTGCCGAACCGGTGGAAGTAACGGTCTCGGGCCTGGAAGGCGAGGAACTGAAAAATGTCCAGACGGCCCTTGCCGTACCTCCGGGTCTCGTCAAGAAGGACCGTATCGACGAGGCCTGGCTGGACCATTTTCTGGACCAGATTCCCCGCAAGGTGCAGGAAGCCCTGGAGCCGTTCGGCTATTATCACGGGACGGCGACGGTATCCCAGGAAACGGCGCCGGAAGGCCACGTAAAGGTGCAGGTCATGGTGACCAGGGGGGGGGCGGTCCTGGTTCGGGGTGTCGTTGTCCGTATCGAAGGAATGGAAAAGAATGAGGAGGAATTCCGCTCGCTGGTGGCGAACTTTCCTCTCGCTCCGGGGATGGTGCTGCGCCATGAGGTTTATGAAGAGGCGAAGCGGGGCATTCACGATGCCGCCATCCGCCGGGGCTGCCTCGACGGCCGCTTTCTTGTTCAAGAGGTACGGGTTAACCTTGGAGAACGGACCGCCGATATCGAGGTCGTCTATGACACCGGTCCCCGCTATTTTTTCGGGGCGATAAACTTCTCCGGCGCTCCGTTGTATCCGCGGCCGTTTCTCAACCGTTACCTGGCCTTTCAGGAAGGAGAGGTGTTCTCTTACGAAAAAATCGGGGAGACGCAGCGGAATCTCACCCTGGCCGATCGTTTTGCCGATGTTCGTATCGAGACGGACAAAGAAAAGGCTCGGGACCACCGGGTTCCCGTGGAGATCAAGCTAAGGCCCGGACCGGAGAAACACCTGAAGATCGGCGCCGGCTACGGCACCGATACCGGACCCCGGGCATCCATCAATTACCGGGACAAGAATATTATTGATGCCGGCCATTACTGGGAAGGGGGGATCAATGTGAGCCGGGTTTTCCAGGGCTTGGCCCTGGGCTATACGGTTCCGGGACGGGATGTCAGGACCTTTTCCGCCCTTGGGGTGAATCTCAAACGGGATAATCCCGACACATACGACACCAAGGAGTTTTCTATGGAACTCCAGCATGTCCGGCCCTATGTCTTAGACAGGTCGGGGGCGATCTTTCTCCAGTTGCTCCGGGAGGATTCCGTTGCCGGCGACACCCAGACCAACACCTTTTCCCTCATGCCGGGATTCCGCATTTATGACCGCTGGTTCGATCACCCGACCAGGCCCGGAAAGGGATACTCCTGTCTCATGGAGGTCCGGGGCGCCCATCAAAGCCTGGGCTCCTATACCGGTTTTCTTCAGGGGACCATTACGGCCAACGGCATCTATGCCCTGGGCGGCGGCTTTTCCTTCCTGAGCAGGATCAAGCTCGGATTTACGCTTCAGAATGAAGATTTCCGGGATCTCCCCATCGCCATACGCTATTTTGCCGGCGGCGACAACAGCGTCCGGGGTTATGCCTATCAATCCTTGGGCGCCAAGGACAACCGTGGAGAGGTGGTGGGGGGCAGGCACACCGTAACGGGGAGCGTCGAGATGGAAAAGTCGCTGTTCAAAGACTGGGGCGCCGCGGCTTTCTATGACTGGGGCAATGCCTTCAACAGCTTACGGGATGCGGATCTTGCCCAGGGGGCAGGACTCGGCATCCGTTACTATACCCCCGTCGGTCCGATCAAGGTCGATCTGGCCAGACAGATAGGAACGCCGGAACCGGTATTCCGCCTTCATTTAGGCTTCGGGTTCACGTTATGATGAACGGCCGCTTTCCGTCCCCCCCTTCGAACGATGACCGCGGCGAAGAAAACCGCATTCTTTCTCTTCTTGCCGGGAAGAGGTTTTTAGCTGTTTTCCTGGTGGCGGCGGTCATCCTCACAATCTTCGGGGCGACGGCATGGATCTTCGGTAGCGAAAACCGGTCCCGCTGGTTGGTCGGCCGCCTCCTGGGGATGATCCCGGCCAGGGTGGAGACGGGGCAAATCTCGGGAGCCTTGGGCACGGAACTGTCCGTGACGGATTTACAGGTCCGGGGCGAGGGATGGCGCCTGACGGTGCGGCGGACGGTGGTCCAGTGGCGACCCTGGGAATTGTGGGCGGGGAAGGTATTTCTGGGGAAGCTGATGCTTGACGGAGTGGACTTTCAGGACGACCGGCCGGCCACACCCCTCGATCTAACCTGGCCCCGCCTGCCCGACTCCCTTGCCTGGTTCCGCGGGGGCATCGACGTCCTGGAAATCCGGAATCTCCTCTGGAGAAGTGCCGACCGGGAAATAAAAATACCCCGGATGGCCTTGGAGCTGGATTACACATACGGACTGGCGAGTCTTTCCGAACTCGTTGCATCCGTCCCGGGCGGAAAACTGTCCGGACGCATCCAGCTCCATCTTACCAGTCCCTTTCTGGAGACGCAGTTAACGTTCGTTCCCGATGACGGGCGATGGCCGGAGACTGCCTTGCGGGCGTCCCTGCGGGCCCCAGCCGATTCTCTCCACCTTCAGGGTCCTGTTTCCGTCGTGATTGTCGATGGGAAACGGGAACGCTTCATCTTGAAAGGTCAGGCCGCCACCTCCGCCCATGTCCTGGCCCTGACCGGACTGTCGGGAGAGGAAGAGGGCCGGACCGGCGCTTTGAAAGGGGAGGCGCGCCTCGATTTTTCCCGACCCGCAGCGCGGTTGTCCTCAACGTTGAAGATCGATCGTCTCGACCTGTCTCCGGAAGTCGGGCGGGAACTGATTCTTGGCGGCAACCTGGAGCTTGCCGGCAATTTGTCCTCCTATGAGGGCCGTTTCCATCTGCTGCCCCGCGTCTCCCCCGGGCCGCCGCTGGCGGTCCGGGGGAGTTTTTCCGGCGCCGGGGAACGGATTGCCATCGATGGGTTGCAGATAAATATCGGCCAAGGGATCGCCCTCGGTCGGGCAACGGTTGCCCGGGAAAGGGGATGGACGGTTTCCTGGGCATTGCAGGCCCGGAATATGGATCCTTCGCTGGTAGTAGCGCAGGCCCCGGGGGTGATCAATGCCGATCTCGATGGATTCTGGCGGCGTGCGGACGGGGGAGGGACAAGCGGTAAGCTGACGGGGCGTTTTCTCGACAGCCGTTTGTCCGGGCGGCAAATTACCGGCGGGATCGGGATGCGCTGGGAAGGGGACGCGCTCTTTCTGGAAAATCTGGAGGTACGGGGAGAAGGCTTTCAAGCTCGGGCCCGGGGCGATCTCCGGGACCGGATCGGCTTTGAGGTCCGGATCGCCGGGCTTTCCCGCCTTATTCCCCAGGCCGGCGGCCGGTTGCATGGCCGCGGCTGGCTCCGGTATCGCAACCGCCTCCTTTCCGGTGCCCTGACCGCCGCGGGTAAGAAAATATCCTGGGATCAGGACCGGATAGATGACCTGTCTCTGTCTGTGTCTCTGGGCGAAGGCGAGGCGGGAGATCTTGGGGTCCGGATCTTGGCCAAGGACCTGTATCTGGCCGGACAGTGCCTCCAGGGCGAGTTTACGGCGACGGGAACGAGAAAGAGGCAGGAGCTGAACCTGCGGCTCACGGCTCCGGAGGGAGGATTGGCGGTGACGGCGGCCGGAGTATATGAGCGGGGAGTATGGACGGGGTCTGTCGGCGCCGCGACGATGGACAGCAAATCATACGGCGTCCTTCAGCTTTCCCGGCCGGCGTTCCTTTCCGTATCCCCGCAGTTGCTGAGGATAGAAAACTTTATCATGACCGGACCGCAGGGGGAGCGATTGGAAATTTCCACCCTCCTGGGCGACAAGAAACAGCCCGGATATGCGACTGCCTCCTGGCAGGATTTTCCTCTGGGCCGTTTGCCCTTGCCGGCGGCCGATATGCAGTTGAACGGCAAGACGACCGGTCAGTTGCGGATAGAGCAGCGCCGGGTCCGGGAGGGATTTCAGGCGGCGGGAACGACAAGGATCCAGGGGCGGATCGTGCGGGGGGAACACCGCCTGGAGGTCCGGAATGGACAATTACGCTTCCAATGGCAGGCCAAGGGATTGGAGGCGAACAGCAGCTTCGATTTGGGTCCCATGGGCAGGTTGAACGTCCGACTGTGGTCATCGTCCGCGCCTTTCCTTTCTTTCCCCGATTCCGGCAGCTATGAGGCGAGTCTGGCCGACCTTGACATCCAGCTTTTGAACTCCTTTCTCCCTTCCTCCCTTCGCACCGAGGGTATCCTCTCCGGACGTCTGGAAGGAAGGCTGCTGCCGCAGCGTCGATTTGTCATGACGGGACAGGCGGAGGCCGTGAAAGGCCTATGGACGGTGGCCGGACGCCGGGGGACGGTGCGGTTCGTTCAGGAACGCCTGGCCCTTGGCTGGAACTGGCGGGACGACGTTCTCAAGGGAACCATGGAGGGGGCATTTACCGATCATGGCCGTTTGCTGGCCGTTTTTTCCCTGCCGGTCCGGTCGCAATATCCGGTGAGAATAAACCCTCAAGGCCCCCTAATCGCCTCGGTCAAGGGGGAAATTCGGGAAAAGGGAATCCTGGGCGCCGTGTTTCCGGGGACGGTCCGGGAGACTCACGGTCGGCTGGCCGTCGATCTGTCCGTTGCCGGCGTCTGGCAGAATCCCCGTTACGAAGGCCGGCTGCGACTCTTAAAGGCGGGGGCCTACGTAACGGCGACGGGGATCCGTCTCCGGGATGTGGAGGCGGAGGCCAGGTTCTTCCCGGACCGGGTCGAAATAGAGGGATTTTCCGCCCGTTCCGGACCGGGAAACCTCAAGGGCCGGGCGACGATCCGCTATGGCGGCGGCCAGTTCAAGGACATAAAAGGCCGCCTGGAGGGGGAACGATTTCAGGCCGCCTATCTTCCGGAACTGCAGTTGCTGGTCAGTCCCCGCATCGACTTCGCTGGAACCAGGGAGTGCCTCTCCGTACGGGGGGCGGTCCATGTCCCGGAGGGCCGCTACCTCGAGCCCCGGGAACCCGATCTGATCCGTGCCAGCAAAGATGTGAAGATAATTGACAAGCAGGCAAAAAAGGCTCCGGCTGTTCCTTTCGTTGTTGACATGGACCTGGCCATTTCTTTGGGGGAACAGGTCTATATGAAGACCAGAGATATCGAGGGAAATTTCTCCGGGGAGATGACCGCTTCGGGCAAGAAATTGGAGGATCTGCAGGCCCGGGGCGAAATGCACGTCACGCAGGGGTATCTGCATGCGGCCAATACAAAACTGCCCATAGAAAGAGGACATATCTACTTCAAGGACAAGCCCTTCTCTCTGGCCACCCTCGACATCCTGGCGGTCAAGGAGGTCGGCGACGTCCGGGCCGGTTTTCTTGTGACTGGGACGCTGCGGGCGCCGTTGGCGACCCTTTATTCCGTTCCCTCCCTGCCTGATCAGGATGTTCTGGCCTATATCGTCTTCGGGACGAGCTATACGGGAGATAAAATACAGGCCACCACGCTGCTGAAATCCGCGGGGATGTTTTTCGCCCAGGGTAAATCCGGAGGGTTGGAGGACAGCCTGCGCAAAAGCGCCGGCCTGGAGGTGGGCGGGATAACCTCCCCATCCCGGAACAAGCAGGGGAGAACCGACATGACCACCTCCCTATCAACCATGGGGCAGTACCTGTCGCCACAGCTCTATGTGGGGCTGGCCCGTGCCATGTTCAGCGATGACATTCTCTATGTGATGAAGTACTCCTTTTCGAGACGCTGGGAGGTGGAAACAAAGGCCGGTCGGCAGAGCAGCATCGACCTCTTCTACAAGCTGGAGTTCGATTGAAGGGCCGTATCTCATCTGCCCCGGTGAAACACCCATGACGGCGGCCCGTCATCTTAAAAACCCGTTATAGGTCATGAATTAGGTTGAAAAACCTCTTCCTGCGGCCTCGCCCCGACGTAGCGGCGGGATCATCGAGCCTGGTCGCCTTCCCCCGCTTTCTTCCTTATCTTGACCGTTACAACCGCGGACGGCACTTTGTCATCGGGAAACTTGACGTTGGGGGGATAACGTAGCGCGACATCGAAACTGGTCTGTTCGGACAGGCGGGCGAGATCGATGGGTTCGGTCTGGACCTTGATCTTTCCCGGGACGGCGGCGCCGGGAATGAAGACCCTCACGGCGGCGGGATCCACGGACATTTTCTGAACGTCTATCCCCCGGGGCGGTTTCCCCGTGGCGGTAACCTCCAGGGGGATGGAGACCGGCAGATACCGGGTTGCCGTAACCGTGATTTCCGGGGGGATGATGGCGGCGACGTTGATGTTAGAAGGAGTTCTTACCATATCACCTGTGAGGACGATGCCCTGTCGGCCCTCCCGGATCCCCGCTTTTTTGAGGGATATTTTCAAGCTGCCCGGATCCAGGAGCTGAAAGGCCTGGGTGGTTCCGGACAAGATCACCTTCACTTCCCGGGTCTGCGGTTCTTCCAGCACGATATGGCGTGAAAAGTCGAGATGTTCTATGGGCACGAGATATTCTCTTCGGACCGTTTCTTTCTGGTAGCCGAAGGTTGCCCAGAGGATGCATGCCAGGGCCACGGCGATGATCTTCTCCCGGGTGTTTTTCCGCAGTTCCAGGGAGATGCGGGAGGCCGTTCGTTTCTCTGGCGCCAGTTCCCGGTAGAATTTCTCCAGTTCATTGCGCAATTCCAATCCACTACTCAAAACCTGTATCTTTTCGTTCCGGGCCAGAGAGATGCTCCCCCGTTCTTCCGAGACCACTATGCACATAGCATCGGCGCGTTCGGCAAGACCCAGGGCGGCGGTGTGGCGCAGGCCGGTGGCGCTGGTGCGTCCCATGTTTGTCGACAGGGGGAGATGACAGCCGAAATGGGTGATACGGTTGCCGGTGATTATGACAGCGCCGTCATGACCGGGGGAATGGGGGTCGAATAGGCTCTCCAGCAACTCCTGGCTGATCAGACCGTCCAGGGCGGTACCGCTGCCGAGGTGTCTCTCCAGGGGGTCTTTTCCCTTCAGGACGATGATTGCGCCAATGTGGTTCCGGGCCAGATTGGCGGCGGTTGCCGCCAGTATTTCCGTATCTCCGCGCTTGGCGCCGCCGGCGGGTTGTCCGCCGAATCTGCCGATAATGGCCAGGCGTTCGAACAGCCTCCGCAAATCCTCCTGGAAGATGACAACGAGGACGAAGATGAGGATGGCGAAAAAACCCTGGAGGACGACGGTGGTCAAATAGAGCTGAAAGAACCGCGCGGTGACATAAACGGCACCTACGACGCTGAGGCCGATGAGGACGAACCGGGAGGCCCGATTTTTGAACCAGACCAGGAGGAAGTAGATCATTAGAGAAATGATGATTACGTCGAGGACATCCTGGATGCGAAGGTTGTTGGCGAAGGTGAGAAGGGGCTGCATGAAGATCAACGATCCATTTCGGGTGTTTCGGCAAAGTATGGAATGCCTCCGGTGGCATCGCCGAACGTAAGAACAATATTAGGTTGCTCCGTTGATGTCAAGACCCTATTTGATCAGTCCATCCCGGAAGGGGTTTTAACATCGTCCTTTGACTTTTCCGGAAGATGGTGTATCGTAAAGGCGGAAGTCGTCCCGAATTCCAACTTTGAGGAGATCGCTCGTGAGCGACGTCGATTTGGGGACCATGATTGATGAAGCGGCGGCAATGATCGCCGCCGCGGGGAAGATAGTCGTGTTTACCGGCGCCGGAGTCAGCACGGAATCCGGTATCCCCGATTTCCGGAGCCCCGGCGGTCTGTGGTCCAGGTTCGACCCCGATGATTTTACCATCGAGCGATTTCTCTCCAGTCCGGAAACGAGAAAAAAACAGTGGAAGTTCCTCTTAGAGGGAGGAATTTTTGCCCAGGCCCGCCCCAATGAAGCCCATCGGGCCATCGCCTGGCTCGAGGAACAGGGTAAACTGGTCTGTGTGATCACGCAGAACATCGACGACCTCCACCAGCAGGCCGGTAACTCTCCGGAACGGGTTTATGAATTGCACGGCAACATGAAGTGGATGAAGTGCCTGGCGTGCCTTGAACGTTATCCCCTGCCGGCCATGCTGGCGAGGTTCAGGGAAAACGGCGAGATCCCCGGCTGCGAGCGTTGCGGGGGGCTGCTGAAACCAGATGTCGTCTTTTTCGGCGAAGCCCTGCCGCCGCGAACGCTCAAGGAGGCCAGTGCCGCCGCCGGCAACTGCGATCTCCTGGTAGTCATCGGCTCTTCCCTGGTGGTTTATCCGGCGGCCTATATTCCTCTGTACGCCAAAGGCGGCGGGGCCAAATTGATGATCATCAACAGGACGGAAACCTCTTATGACGCCGGCGCCGATCTGGTCATCCGCGGCGGCGCCGGCGAGGTGATGACGGGAATCGTGGCAAACTTGAAGCGTATGGGCGCTCTATGTGCCTGATCGTTTTCGCCTGGCGGCAGCGCGCCGATTACCCCCTTGTAGTGGCCGCCAATCGGGATGAATTTTACGATCGCCCTACTTTGGCCGCCGATTTTTGGGAGGACCATCCGGAGATCCTTGGCGGCCGGGATTTGAAGGAAAAAGGGACCTGGCTGGGGATAACGCGCAAGGGACGTTTTGCCGCCCTTACCAATTATCGCGATCCACGGCACGTCAAGGCGGATGCCCCTTCCCGGGGCTGGCTGGTCCGCGATTTCCTCACCGGCTGGAAGGGGGCGGCGGAATATCTGGAGGATCTGCAAAAAGAGGGGGGACGTTACAACGGTTTCAGTCTGGTCTTGGGCGATGAGGACGATTTATATTATTATTCCAACCGGGGGAGCGCACCATTCCTCCTGCCTCCGGGCATCTATGGACTCAGCAACAATCTCCTCGATTCCCCTTGGCCGAAGGTGATCAAGGCCAAAGATGAGTTTCGCCGGGTAGTTACAAGAGCGGGGTGTCTGCATACCGAAGATCTGTTTGCCCTTCTTGCCGACCGGTCGCGGCCGGGTGACGAGGAACTGCCCGATACCGGGGTCGGCAGGGAATGGGAGCGGATCCTCGCAACGATCTTTATCGCCAGTCCGATTTACGGGACGAGGTCTTCCACCGTGGTATTCAAGGACCGTCGGAACCGGATCCATTTCGAGGAGCGGCAATACGCGGGCGGGGACGGATTCTGGATGTCGACCGGTTTCGTCCTGGAAAACTGAAGGAGGAAATATGACGCGCCGGGAATATCCCCAGCGACCCATCGTGGGAATCGGGGCCATCGTCTTGAAGGGCGGCAAGGTGCTGTTGATCCAGCGGGCGGCTCCCCCCAGCCAGGGATTGTGGGCCATACCCGGAGGTTCCCTGGAGGCGGGCGAGACCATTCAGGAAGGGGCCGAACGGGAAATCCTGGAGGAAACCGGCATCCGCATTAAGGCTGGAAATCCGGTCTATGCATTTGACTTCATTCAGTATGATGACCAAAAACGCCTCCAGTATCATTTTGTCATCGTCGATGTGGAGGCGGAATATCTGGGAGGGGAGGTACGGGCGGCTGACGACGCCCTGGCGGCCCGCTGGGTTTCCCCGGCGGAATTGCCGGACCTGCCCGTATCGGCAAATACCCTGAAAATTCTTCGCAACCGGGGCTTTTTGCCTTAATGGGTTGAGATGCCGTTGCATTTTATATGAAAATGTATGCAACTGGCCGGATTATTTTATCTTTCGTTGTACCCGGCACGGGGATGCGGGTTAATGCCAACGGCGGGAAGGGGGTCGCAATGAAGCGCCGGATCTTTTTTATCCCGGCGGCGATGGTGATTTGTCCGGTTTCACTTTCAGGAATTCGACAAACCCGTAGCCCTCGGTTTTAAAAAACAGTGGTAGGGTAAAAAAGGCAGGATGGATTACCGGGAAGGTAATGACCGTGGTAATAACCCATTGACGATCCCCGGACAATTTAAAACCGTGGAAGGATACAAAAACGGGGCGTATGCCGGGGGTGAATATTCGGGATAAAGGTTCGAGGCGAGAGCTTTGCTTTACTGCGGTAAAATGGTTCGCAAGCGGCGAATCAAATGTTTTTCGCCGTTTTCTTGATTGAACTTAACACTTGGTAATGAATAAGATTTATACGTTATCCATTGAGAAGCGAAAAAGATTTCTGAGCCGCGGCGAAGCCATTTTTCAAAGGTCTTCGAAGCAAAAATAAGGGCGGTAGGGTCCCGTCCCCAAAACATATTTTAGGTGATGCCATGAAAGTTATTTATTCCAAGGAGTTCGATATTTCTTACTGTTCCGATCCGGCCGCCGCTTTCGGTCGCATCGAGGCCGTTTATTCCGTGATCAAGGACAGGGTGAAGATTGTTAATGCCGTTCCGGCGGTCGAGGATGATATCGCCGCCGTTCATACCCAGAATCATCTGGAGATGGTCCGTCGCGAGGGCATTTATGACATTGCGGCCCTGGCGGCCGGCGGGGCCGTGCAGGCGGCGCAGATCGGGATGAAGGAACCTTGTTTCGCCCTGGTCAGACCGCCGGGGCACCACGCCTCGGCAGGCAGTTCCTGGGGCTTCTGCTATTTCAACAACATGGCCATCGCCCTGGAGAAACTCAAGCGCGAAGGCCTGATCAACACCGCCATGGTCCTCGACTTCGATCTCCACTTCGGCGACGGTACGGTAAATATCCTCGGCTCGAAAGGTTATGTAAATATCTACAACCCCTCATCATCCGGCCGCCGGGATTATCTCCAGGGCGTCCGGTCCTTTCTCGAAGGAGGCCGTGCCGATATTATCGGCATCTCCGCGGGCTTCGACAACCATGTGGATGACTGGGGCGGACTTTTGCAGACCGGCGATTACCGGGAGATGGGACAATTGGTAAAGGAGGCGGCGGCAAGGAACAAAGGGGGCTGCTTTGCCATCCTTGAAGGGGGTTACAATCACCGGGTCCTGGGGCAGAATGTCCTGGCCCTGATCGAAGGGATGGAAGGCGAAGGCCCTTAGCGCTCCTTTTCGCTCAAGTTGCTATATGAAAAGGCGCCTTAGGGGGTGTGGATCGTTATTCCCTGTCAGCGCCGGGATTTCCTCTCCACAAGTTGTCCCACCCTGATCGTGCGAAGCTGCTCCGGTGTCTTTGCCTTTACCAGCGCCCAGGCGGCATCGGGACGCAACTGGTCCCGGGACACGATCAGGGTCACCGGAAGCCGTTGGATGTCACATTCCTTCCGGCCCGACATGGGATCATCCACCTCTTCGAAGGTATAGACGAAGAGCTCGTCTCCCGGTCTGATCCCCTCACTTTCTCCGATATTGATCCGGACAGCCTTCTTTTTTCCTTCAGGATTGTTCTTGATCATGGTGATATAACCCTTGAGGGGAAAATACTTGGACAATTCCGGACGGGCGGCCTGCAGGCTTTTGCCGGCGGCCTTCTTGATGCCGCCGATCAGGACATCGTAATTGGGATAGGGTATCCTGCCGATGTTATGCCGGCCGTTCATTTTCTTCGAGAGGAGGACTTCGCCGCTTTCCACA
>Ga0116160_1004206_pt1 | contig 12172 bp, 8 predicted proteins | sample AD_JPNAS2_MetaG_FD_89879 | JGI IMG/M metagenome (GOLD analysis project Ga0116160, IMG submission 89879) | Active sludge microbial communities of municipal wastewater-treating anaerobic digesters from Japan - AD_JPNAS2_MetaG | ecosystem: Engineered > Bioreactor > Anaerobic > Digestate | place...
CTTTGCCTTTGCCTTTGCCTTTGCCTTTGCCTTTGCCTTTGCCTTTGCCTTTGCCTTTGCCTTTGCCTTTGCCTTTGCCTTTGCCTTTGCCTTGCCTTTGCCTTGCCTTTGCCTTGCCTTTAGCTTCACGATTTACGATTCACGATTCACGATTCACGATTTACGGCTTTTTCGATTCACGATTCACGGCTTTTTCGATTTACGGCTTTTTCGATTCACGGCTTTTCGTTCATCCTTTGTGAGCCTTTTTGAAGAGTTCCAGGTAGCCCACCCGGTCGATCTTCCTCGGGTTGCTCTCGGTGGACATGTTCTCCTCCGACAGCAGTGCCAGTTTTTCCAGGTCCTCTTCCTTCACGTTGAGCGATCTGAAACTGGGGAGCCCTATCTCCTTCGAAAGGGCCCTGATCTTTTCAATGCCGAGGACGGCGGCCCGCCGGTCATCGTCCTCCTTTATGCCCATCGCCCGGGCGACCCGGGCGTACTTGTATTCCGCCTCCGGCAGGTTGTATTCCATCACGTAGGGGAGCAAGATGGCGTTGCACAGCCCGTGGGGCGCGTCGTACATCCCCCCGAGGGATTCCGCCATGCAGTGGACAGACGCCACGTCGGAATGGCTGAAAGAAATGCCGCCCAGCAGGCTGCCCAGGAGCATCTCCGACCTGGCTCCCAGGTTATCGCCGTGATGGACCGCCTCGACGATGTTGGAGGCTATCATCTCGACGGCGTAAAGGCCGACCGCCTCCGCGATGGGCTCCGTCGCCGTCGCGGTGTAACCCTCAATGGCGTGGGTCAGAGCGTCGATACCGGTGGAGGCGGTGACCGCCGGCGGGACCGTCAGCGTAAGTTCCGGGTCCAGGAGGGCCACCTTGGCCGCTATCTTGGTGCTCCTCATGGAAAACTTGTAGTTCTTCTCCGTGTCGGTTATCACCGAAGCGAAAGTGACCTCGCTGCCGGTGCCGGCGGTAGTCGGAATGGTCACCAGCGGCAGGCACTCGCCCTTGACCTTCTCCTTGCCCTTGTAATCCTGGGCTCTCCCGCCAAGGGGGGCCAGGATGCAGATGACCTTGGCCGCGTCGATGGGGCTGCCCCCACCGAGGGCCACAACACAGTCGGCGCCCATTTTCCGGGCCACCGCTGCTCCTTCTTCGGTGTTGCGGTCCTTGGGGTTGGCCTCCACCCCGTCAAAGACCTCGTAATGGACCTTCCCTTCGAGGCTCTTCGCGACCCTGTCCAGAAGGCCGGCCTTGATGATGCCCTTGTCCGTCACGATCAGGACCTTTTTCGCGCCAAGGGCCTCCAGCTCCCGGCCCAGTTCGCCCGAGACGCCGAGCCCGAAACTGATCCTGGTGGGCAGGATGAAATCAAAACGGCTCATGAAACTCATAGTCATCACCACTTATACGCAAAATTTGAATTTTTTCTATTCCTTGCATTATCGATGATGAAGAAGAATTCAGCCTTCCAAAAGGCCTCCAGCCTCATGTTCCATCGGGCCCTTTAAATTCTGCGGCCCTGGCCAGCCTGTCACGGACCGCCAGGCCCACGCCCTCCCCCGCGGGGAGTTCGGCCAGTATCACCTCGGCGCCGGAGCGTTCCAGTTCCCTCAGGGCGAAAAAAAGCCCCTTCGCGTACTCCTCGACGGAAGCGAAGCACGCCGCCGCCATCACGCCGGCCGGGGGAGGGGACATACCCACGTAGGCCACCCGGGCTCCCTGTCCGGGCAGGTGAGACCCTTCCGCCCGGGCCTTCCCGGCCTCGACCAGGATGACCGGTAGGGAGGGGGCGTAGTGCCGGTACCTTGTCCCCGGTGACCGTCCCTCCCCCTCACTCCCGGTCGGGAGGAGGACCGGCCCCACCGCCTCGTCAAGGTCCTCCAGGGACACACCGCCGGGCCTAAGCAGCACCGGGTGGTCACCCGTCACGTCGAGCACGGTGGACTCTACGCCCACGGCGGTGGGGCCCGCGTCAAGTATCAATTCGACCCGACCCTTCAGGTCCTCCAGGACGGCCCCGGCGGTGGTCGGGCTGGGCCTTCCGCTCCTGTTGGCGCTGGGGGCGGCTATGGGGACACCGGAACTCCTTATCAGTGCGATGGCCACGGGGTGGGCGGGCATCCTGACGGCCACCGTGTCGAGCCCTCCGGTTACCTCTTTCGGTATCCCCCCCGCCGCCCTGACGACAAGGGTAAGGGGCCCCGGCCAGAAGAGGTCCATCAGCCTGCGGGACCTTTCGTCCAGTTGACCTACCAGGGCCGCCGCTTTCTTGTCCTCGACGTGGACTATCAACGGATTGTCGGCAGGCCTTCCCTTGGCCTGGAATATCTTCCGGACGGCTTCGGGGGAGAGGGCGTCGGCGCCAAGGCCGTAGACGGTCTCCGTCGGGAAGACCACCAATCCTCCTCCCCGGATGATCCCTGCAGCCCTCCTGATCGGCCCCTCCCCGGGCTTTTCCCTGTCGACGGCGAGGATCTCCGTCCTCAAGCCCCGTCACTCCCGTCCTGGTAGTCTTCGTGGAACCTTTTCCTGAGATCGGCAAAGGTGCCCGACCATATCGCCTCCCTGATGTTTCCCATCAGTTCCAGGAGGTAGTGGAGGTTGTGCCACGTGCAAAGCCTCGAGGCCAGGATCTCCCCCGAACGGAAAAGGTGGCGGATGTAGGCCCGGGTGAAGTTGCGGCAGGCGTAACAGCCGCATTCGGGGTCGATGGGCCTGAAATCCCTCTCGTATTCAAGGTTTTTGATGTTCATCCTCCCTCGGCGCGTCAGCAGCGTCCCGTTCCTGCCGTTCCTTGTCGGGAGGACGCAGTCGAAGAGGTCGATACCCCTGGCAACCCCCTCGACGAGGTTCGGCGGATAACCCACCCCCATCAGGTACCGGGGCTTGTCCTCGGGGAGTTCGGGGACCACGGCGTCGAGCACCCGGTACATCTCGTCGTGGGGTTCCCCCACGGAGAGCCCTCCCACGGCATACCCCGGGAAACCCATACTCACCAGTTCGCGGGCGCAGTCAATACGCTGGTCCTCGAAGATCGAGCCCTGGACGATCCCGAAAAGGGCCTGGCCCGGCGACCGGTGGGCGTCCAGGCACCTCCGGGCCCAGAGAAGCGTCCTTCGGACGGCCTCTTTGGACCCCTCGACGGTGCACGGGTAGGGGGCGCACTCGTCGAAGCACATGGCGATATCGCTGCCCAGAGCCTCCTGGACTTCCACGGAGAGTTCCGGCGTCATCAGGTGCGCGGACCCATCGAGGTGGGACCTGAAGGTCACGCCCTCGTCGGAGACATCCCTCAGCGTCGAGAGGGAGAAAACCTGGAACCCGCCGCTGTCGGTGAGGATCAGCCCGGGCCACCCCATGAAGCGGTGAAGGCCGCCGGCCTCCCGGATGACCTCGTGCCCCGGGCGGAGATAAAGGTGATAGGTGTTGGCCAGTATTATCCCCGCACCCATCTCCTGGAGTTCGAAGGGGGCCATGGCCTTTACCGTCGCCTTCGTCCCGACGGGCATGAAGACCGGCGTCTCGACGGAGCCTCGTCCGGTCCTTATCTCGCCCACCCTGGCACGGGTTTCGCGGCATTTCGATCCGAGCCGGAATTGGAACATCACTCCGCCCCCCAGCGGAAGAGCCGCGAAGCGTTACTCCACAGCACCCGGGAGCACTCTTCGAGGGGAATGCCCCTGGCATCGGCCAGGGCCCGGTAGACGAAGGGGACGTGGGAGGGTTCGTTGCGCCGTCCTCTCCGGGGTTGGGGAGACAAGTAGGGGGCGTCGGTCTCGCAAAGCAGCCTCTCCAGCGGAAGGGCGGCCGCCGTCTCCCTCAGGGCGGCGTTCCTGGGGAAGGTGAGGGGCCCGGCGAAGGAGATGAAAAACCCCAGGTCGATGGCGGCCACGGCATCACCCAGGCTCCCGGAAAAGCAGTGGATGACGCCGCCGCACTCATCGGCCCTCTCCTTCTTCAATACCTCAAGGGCTTCGGGGTAAGCGTCCCTCACGTGGACGACGAGAGGCTTTTTTACCTCCCTCGCCAGGGCGACATGCTCTGAAAAGACCCGGACCTGGACGTCCCTTGGGGAGTGGTCATAGAAGAAATCCAGCCCCGTCTCCCCCACGGCCGTCACTTCGGGGAACCGGGCCATCCTCTTGACGGAGCCGGGTATGCCCGAAAGGGCCGATGAGGATTCATGGGGATGGATGCCGACGGCGGCGAAGAGCCGACCCTCACCCTTGCTTCTCACCAGTTCCAGGGCATCGGCGCTTCCTTCCTCGTCGGAACCGACGACCAGTATCCTTTCCACTTCAGCCCCGGCAGCCCTCGCAAGGACTTCCGGAAGGTCCGGGGCGAACTCCCCCATCGCCAGGTGGCAATGGGAATCGACAAATCTCGGCAAGAGCGCACCTCCTGGTAATAGAAAAGGGGCCGGGAACACCCGGCCCCTCAAGAGCGGGTGCCCCAAGCGTCGTCAATGGACCCGCGAGCCAAGGGCTATATCGCTGTCGACGGTGAGTAGGGCCAGGCTCTTCCCGTCGGCCGTCTCGGCCGCCAGGAGCATGCCGTTGCTGACCACCCCCCGGAGCGAGGCCGGTTTCAGGTTGCAGATCACGATGATCTTCCGGCCTTCCAGTTCCTCCGGCGAACGGAATTCCCTGATCCCCGACACGATGGTCCTTCTCTCGTAACCCAGGTCGAGATCCATCCTGTAAAGTTTGTCCGACTTCGGGACGGGTTCCACCTTCAGGACCTGGGCCACCCGGAGCTCGATCTTCCGGAAGTCTTCGATGGTGACCTCCGGCTCGTGGTCCCCCGGGTCGGGGCCGGCCGTCTTCCCGGCGTCTCTCTCGGCCTTTTGCTTCTCCCACACCTTGAGGTCGATCCTGGGGAAGAGGACGTCCTTCTTGCTGATCCGCCTCTCCGCCGCCCCTCCCCACTCCAGTTCGTCCAGCAGGAGTTCGGCGGGGTCGCCGGGGATGCCGGTCTGGTCGAAGATCTTCCGGGCCGTCCCGGGCATGAAGGGCGAGGTCATGGCCGCGGTGAAACGAAGGACCTCGCACAGGGTGAAGAGAACAGGGCCGAGCCTCTCGAGGTTTCCTTCCTTGCCAAGCTTCCAGGGCATCGTCTCATCGATATACTTGTTGGCCCTTTTGATCAGGGTCCAGACGTCCTTCAGAGCCTCGTCGAAAGCGTAAACGTCCATCTTCGCCCGGTAGGACCCAAGGGTTGCCAGGGCCATATCCCGGATCATCCCGTCGAGTTCATCGGGAATCCCCTGGCCGGAGGGCACCGCCCCGCCGGTGAAGTTTTCGATCATCTGGAGGGTCCTGTTGAGGAGGTTCCCCTGGTCGTTGGCCAGGTCGGAGTTGACGCGGCCCACGAGGGCCCTCTCGGAGAAGTCGCCGTCGAGCCCGAAGGGTATCTCCCTCATGAGGAAGTAGCGGAAAGCGTCCACTCCGTAAAGATCGGCCATTTCGAAGGGATCCACCACGTTTCCCCTGGATTTGGACATCTTGTCCCCCTCCACGGTCCACCACCCGTGGGAGAAGACCGTCGCCGGCGGGTTGAGGCCCAGGGCAAGGAGCATGGCGGGCCAGACGATGCAGTGGAACCGGATTATATCCTTGGCCATTATGTGGTTGACGGTGGGCCAGAACTTGCCCACGAGATCCTCCTTCTCCGGGTAACCGCAGACGGTCAGGTAATTTATCAAGGCGTCGAACCAGACGTATATCACGTGGCGCTCGTCGCCGGGGAGGGGTATCCCCCACGTGACGGAGGTCCTGGAGATGGACTGGTCCCTCAGGCCGCCCTTTATGAAACTGAGAACCTCGTTGTACCGGGAATGGGGCAGTATGGCGTCCCTGTTCTTCTCGTAATGGTCGAGGAGGGGCTTTTCATACCTGGACATGCGGAAGAAGTAGCTTTCCTCGGTCATGTTCTGCAGGGGCCTGCCGCAGTCCGGGCATAGCTTCCCGTCGCCCACCTGGCTCTCGGGGAAGTAGGTCTCGCAGGGGACGCAGTACCACCCCTCGTAAGATCCCTTGTAGATATCACCCTGGTCCATCAGCCTCTGGAATATGTACTGGACCACGCGGACGTGCCTTGGTTCGGTGGTCCGGATGAAGTCGGTGTTGGTGATCCCCAGCACTTCCCAGAGGTTCCTGAAGTTGACCACCACGGAGTCGACGAGTTCCTGGGCCGTCATGCCCTTCCGGTCGGCCGCCTGCTGGATCTTCTGGCCGTGCTCATCGGTGCCCGTGGCGAACATGACGTCGAAACCGCACATCCTCTTGTACCTGGCCATCACGTCGGCGGCAATGGTCGTATAGGCGTGGCCTATATGGGGGACATCATTCACATAGTAGATCGGCGTGGTGATATAAAAATTTTTTCCCGGCATTCAAAGGGCCTCCTTTTCACACTTCTTCCCCAGCAGCAAACGTTTAGCCTTGTTTTTCGAAATACCATACTCTTCTACAAGCCTCCTGACAACCTCCTTTTCGGGAAGGCCCTCTTCGAGCATCCCCAGGAGGACCTCTTCAAAGTCCTCGTCGGAGATATCCCGCGTCACCGCGGCCGGACCCGTCACGAGGACCAGTTCCCCCTTGAGGGGAACCTCGTCCAGGGAGGCGAGCAGCGAGGCGATGTCGCCGGGGATCCTCTCCTGGTGCAGTTTTGAGATCTCCCTTAGGATCACGGCGGGCCGGTTCCCCAGGACCTCGAGGATATCCCCGAGCACCTTGCCCGGACCATGGGGTGAGAGGTAAAAGACAATGGTCCCGCCGAAGGCCCGTAACTCCTCGAGCCTTCGTCTCCGCTCTCCCTTCCTTTTTGGGAGGAAACCCTCGAAAAGAAAAGGGTGGGGAGGAAAACCTGAAAGAAGGAGGGCCGGCACGACGGCGGTCGCGCCGGGGAGGACGTCGACCTCGTAACCGGCCTCGAGGGAGTGACGGATCAATTCGTAGCCCGGGTCGGAGATGCCCGGGGTGCCGGCATCGGAGACGAGGGCCACGGTCTCCCCCCTGGAAAGCCTTTCGGCGAGGTCTTGGGCCCGTTCCTTCTCGTTGAAGGCGTGGTAAGAAAGAAGGGGTCTCCTTATTCCATACCGGGAGAGGATCTTCAAGGTCCTCCTGGTATCCTCGCAGGCGATGACATCGGCCTCCCTCAAGGCCCTCAAGGCCCTGAGGGTTATATCCTCCATGTTGCCGATCGGCGTCGGCACCACCAGCAGTGGCATCTCACCCTCCTATCCTGTAGGCGGCGAGGAGGTCGCCAGTGTACTCCCCCTTTTCATCCTGGATGAAAAGGGGTGGTTCCAGGGTCAAACCCCTGCCGGCCGACCTCACTGCCTGGACGAGGACCACCGTCGCGTCCCGGCCGGGGGCGGGGTAGACCGGTCTGACCCTCTTGGGTTCGATCCTCTCCCTGGAGAGAAGGCTCAAAAGTTCGGCGACCCTCCCGGCCCTGAAGACCATGAAGAGCCTCCCCTTGTTGGCCAGGAGGTACCTCGAGGCCTTTACCACGTCCTCCAGCGTGCAGAGAGTCCCGTGCTTGGCGGCGGCTTCGGACTCAAAGGGGCTTGGGCGGCTGTGGTCTGCCTCGCCGTAGGGGGGGTTCACCACCACGATGCCGAAGGATTGGGCGGGGTAGAACTCCCTCACCCTCCTCAAGTCCCCTTCCCTGAAGGTGACCCTCTCCTGCAGGCCGTTCCCGGCGGCGTTCTTCTCGGCCAGGGTCACCAGCCCGGGCTGGATCTCGAGCCCCTCGACGGTGACGTGGGGGAATCGTTTGGCCAGGAGAAGCGACACCGCCCCGTGGGCGGACCCCAGTTCGATGACCCTCTCCCTTCCCCGGGCCTTCACGAAGGAGGCCAGCAACACGCTGTCCACGCTCACCCTGGGGCCCTCCTCGGGCTGCTCTATCATCAGTATCCCGTATAGTATGGCATCGCGGGTCGTCCGCATCACTCCCAGTCCTCCACCCTCACACCCACCACCTGCGAAAGCCCCGGTTCGGGCATGGTGATCCCGTACAGGAGGTCGGCCCTCTCCATGGTGGCCCTGCGGTGGGTCATGCAGATAAGCTGCATCGACCGGGAGTATTCCCTGGCCAATTCCGAGAACCGCCTGAGGTTGACCTCGTCGAGGGAGGCATCGACCTCGTCGAGGACGGCTATGGGCGCGCCGGCGACCTCCATGGCGGCGAAAAGCAGGGATATGGCCGACAGGGACTGCTCGCCCCCCGATAGTTGCGCCAAGTGCTGGGGCCTCTTGCCCGGCGGCCGTGCGATGACCTCTACGCCGGCCTCCCAGGGGTTGTCACCGTCGGAGAGCCTCAGGTGGGCCTCACCGCCGCCGAAAAGCCTCTGGAAAAGGCCGCAGAACTTCCTGTCGATCGACCTGAGCGACTCCAGGAACAACGCGCCGGCCTGGCGGTCGGTCTCGTCGATGAGCCTTCGCAGTTCATCGATGCCCGTCGAGACGTCGCGGACCTGGTCCTCCAGGAATTCCAGCCTCTGCGTCAGGGACAGGTCCTCCGACAGGACACCCAGGTCCACGTCCCCTATCTCCCGAAGGTCCCTCTCCATCTCCCTGACATTTCTTCTTATCTTGTCGTATTCCCTGGTGTCGATACCATCACCGCCCGGGTAAGGGAACCGCTCCTCCCACATGTCGATCGATTCCGCCGCCTCGGCTTTGGTCGACTCCAGACGCTGCCTCGCCTGGCGTATCATAAGATCCAGGCCATCCATCCCGGACGACGCCGAGGCCGATCTCCTCCGGGCGAGTTCCAGGTCGGCCAGGGCCCTGGAATGGTCCACCTCCAGGGCTCGCAACAGGGAAAGGGCCTCCTGTAAAAGCACCCAGGACGCGTGGTAAGCCTTGCCGCCCGCAGAAAGGTCTTTCAAAACCGTTGAGGCCGCGTGGTCGAGGCCCTCCAGCTCCCGTCGGGTCCTCTCCCACCGGGAGGAGGAGTTCCGCAGTTCCTCCCGGGTCATGGAAAGCAGCCTCCCGGCGTTCCCCGACCTTTCGGCCGCCACCTCGGCCCTGGACCTGCTCTCCTCGAGGGCCCTCACCAGTTCCACCTCCCGGGAGGGGTCAGGGTCTTCAGGGGCGTCACCCCCGAGGCCTCTGAGCCTTGTCATGATCTCAAGGTGATCCCTTCCGCATTCAGAGAGGGCCGACCCGACCTCCTCCTTCCTGCGCTCGGCCCGGGAGAGCACCCTCCCGGCCTCCCCCTCGGCCGCTTCGGCCAGCCGGATCTTCTCCTCGAGGGCCCTTCTCTCGTCGGACAAGAGCCTCAGCAGCCCCGAAGCGTTTTCCTCTTTCCTTTCGAGCACCGCCATGGACCCTTCCAGGCGGGCCTTTTCGGCCTTCAGGTCACCCGCGGCTTTTTCCTTCTCCTGGATCTCCCTCCTGATCTCCATGGCCCCCGGCCCCTTCGGGGCCCGGCCGCCGCTGATGGTGCCGCCCGGCTGGAACACGTCCCCCTCGAGGGTGACGGCCGGTCCCCGGTAGCCCTCCCTGGCCAGGTCCCTGGCCACATCGAAGTCCTCCACGATCAGGAGATCGCCGAGGACGTGGAGGACGCAGCGCTCCCAGTCGCTCTCCATCCCGAGGAGGTCCCTGGCCCACCCCACCACACCCTTCCGGTCCCCGGCGATGCCCCGCGCCGGCGTCCTGGGCCTGGCGCTCTCCAGGGGGAGGAAGCTGGCCCTGCCGGCGGACCGGGCCTTCAGGTGGTCTATGCAGCGGCCGGCCTCGTCGATATCCTTAACGAGCAGGAGGTACTGTCTCGCGCCGAGGAAGGACTCCAGGGCCGTCACGAGGCGCTCGGGACAGGTGATGACATCGGCGAGCGGCCTCGGGGAGGCGTCAATCCTGCCGAGCCTTGAAGCGGCCACCAGGTGCTGGACTGCGGGGGGGTAAAGGCGGGTGAAGGCTGTCTCCCGGAGGGCCTCCGCCTGCCCCTCCAGGGCCGAGATCTCCCGGGAAACCTTCTGGATCGCCGCTGCCGAATGCTGGAAAGCGGCGTAGGCATCCCTCTGGGCGCCGCGGGCCTCCTCCTCGGCGCGCTTCTTATCTTCCAGGTCCTTTTTCAGCCCCGCGAGTTCCCTACAGGCGGCGGTCACCCTCTCACCGGCGCCGGATATCTCGCCCAGGGCCTCCAGGTACGAAAGCCCCAGGGCCCTCGCCCTTGAGCGGGCCGTCCCGAGGGCCGCCTCCCCGTCGGCCCTCTCCTCCCGAAGGGACCTTATAGCATCCAGCCGCTGCTTGACCTGTCCGCGGTATTGCTCCCACCGGTTTTTGGCCTCGCTGAAGGAGCGGGAGGCCTCCTTTTCCTCCTCCCCGGCCAGATCGGCCTCCTTCTGAAGGTCCTCCAGCCTCGCTCTCACGGTTGACAACCCCTCCCCCTCCCGGGCGAGGTCGTCCTGCAGGCCTCTCCTTCTCTCCAGCGATCCCGCCAGGGACGTGGAAAGAGCGTAGAGCTTTTTCCTGACCCCCGTGAGGTCACCCTCAAGGCCGGCGAGGCGGGCGGCCATGGCGCCGCGATCCTCGGCGGCAGCGTCGAGGGTGCCCTCCAGACGGGCCAGTGCCTTGCCCCACCCCGAGGCCCAAAAGGAGGCGGCCCGGGACTGGGCGCCGAGGTCCGACAATTCAACACCGATGCTCTCAAGAACCCTTTCGGACCTGGCCCTTTTGACCCAGTAGAGGCGGCTCTTCTCACGTTCTAGGTCATCGATGACCGCCTTGGCCTCCCTGGCCCTCAGGACGGGGTCGGCGATGACCTCCTTCCTGGTCCGCAGTTCGGACTGGAGGGTCATGATCCTCTGCAGCTCCAGTGTGGCGGCGTCCAGCTTCTGGGCGGCCTCCTCTCTCTGCTTCCTGTAAAGGTCTATCCCGAAGAGGGACTCCAGGTGCATCCTTCGCTGGAGGGGCTTTTGCTGGATGACCTCGGAGACCTCTCCCTGGCTTATGAAGGCGAATCGATCGCCCTCAAGACGCCACTGCCGCTTTATCTCGTCGAGGTCGACAAGCCTGATCCTCCTGCCCTCGAAGAGCAGGGTGCCGCCCTCCTCGTTGGTGAACCTGCGGCGCAGGGTGCTCACCTTTTCCTCCCCCTTGAGGTGTATCATGACCTCCGACGACGTGGCGGGGGGAAGGCTGATGCTCCCCTGGAAGAGAAGGTCACCCTGCTTGAGTATCCTCAGGCGACTGGGGTTGCCGTCGCCGAGGACCCAGCGGAGGGCGTCGAGGATGTTGCTCTTCCCGCACCCGTTGGGCCCTACGACGGCGGTGAAGTTTTCGCAGAGGGCTATCTCGTGGCTCCCGCCGAAGCTCTTGAAACCCTTAAGATGGATCCGTCCTATGGACAATGCCGCCCTCCATCCTATTTTCCAGCAGGGAGATCCTGTGCTCGACCTGTTCCAGGGTCCCCTGGGCCTCGAGCCTGTATTTGTCCCAGGGGCTGTCATGGATGGCCCTCAGGAACAACCTGGCCCTGAACTCCTCCTCCCAGGAGTGGAGGAAGTTCTGGGCGACGAAGGAGGCCACAGCGGGGTGCAGTTCGAGGAGGAGAGCCTCGGGACGGCCCGACAGGATCACCTTCCTGATGAAACGCTTCACCGACAGGGCGACGCTCTCCTCGCGTGTCACCACCCCCGTCCCGCCGCAGAAGGGGCACCCCCTAGTGAAGGAGGACCTTATGTCCGTGCGGGCCCTCTTCCTGGTCAGCTCCACAAGTCCGAGGCCGGTGACGCCGAAGACCCTCGCCCTGGCACGGTCGTTCCTGAACAGGTCCCTCAACGTTCCCAGGAGTTCTCCCTGGTCCTCCTCGTCCTCCATGTCGATGAAGTCGATGACCACGATCCCCCCCAGGGCCCTCAGCCTCAACTGTCGCGCGATCTCCCGGGCCGACTCCAGGTTCGTCCTCAGGATGGTGCTCCTGGGGTCACCCCCACCGGTGTACTTCCCTGTGTTCACGTCGATCACCGTCAGCGCCTCGGTCTGGTCTATCACGAGGTAGGCCCCCGATTCGAGCCAAACCTTCCTGTCGAGGGCCGATTCCAGGTCCTTCTCGATGCCCCAGAATTCGAAGAGGGGTATGTTGCCCCTGTGGAGGCTCACTTCGGGTGGTGCCCAGCTGGGGGGGAATCGCTCGAGGAAGGAGAGGATGTGGTTGTA
>Ga0116160_1004208_pt1 | contig 12168 bp, 8 predicted proteins | sample AD_JPNAS2_MetaG_FD_89879 | JGI IMG/M metagenome (GOLD analysis project Ga0116160, IMG submission 89879) | Active sludge microbial communities of municipal wastewater-treating anaerobic digesters from Japan - AD_JPNAS2_MetaG | ecosystem: Engineered > Bioreactor > Anaerobic > Digestate | place...
AAGAAAGACGGCGTAATCCCGCGCCCCTTCCAGCTGCGTCTGGCAAAAGTACTCCAGGAAGCTGGTGTTGCCGCCGTGGCCGTTCACCAGGATTATCTTGTCAAATCCGTTGCGGGCAATCTCGCGGCACGTCTCGTCCAGCAGGTCGTAAAGCATGCGGCTGCTATACGAAATTGTTCCGGGCTGGTGCCGGGCCTCGAAGATCTGACCGGCAAAATAAAACGGGAAGACCACAGCGTACTCGCCTCTGGCAGCAGTAAGCGCAATGTGGCGCGCGGCATAGACATCGGTGCCCATGGGCAAATGCTGCGCGTGCTTTTCAATCACCCCCATGGGGATAATGCAGACGCCTTGTGCCAGTTCGGTCGCTTTTTTAAAATCTGCCGAGGTAAGTTCTTCCCAGGCCACAGCCAGATCCTGATATTGCGCCCGGGCTGTTTGATGGGGCTGCGGCTGGGTCTGCGCCTGCGACTGAAGCTGCAACGGCGGTTGGGTCTGAGATGCCTGCGGTTGCAGTTGCGCTTGCATCTGCGGCTGTGCTGTGTGAAGGGGCTGAGCCTGTGGTTGGGCCTGCAGGTTGGACAGAGATAGCATTAGCAGGGGCAGTAATAGTGATGTGAGGATTTGATTTTTCATAGATATTTCATTTAGTATTGTTTCGACTTCATTATTTGATTATCAAAGATACAAAATCGGATTATGTGCGTCGCAAACATTGTTCTTTTGCCTGAATTTCAAATTGTTATGTGATTCATACCCACTAGGGTATGAATCACATAAGTTACTGATTATGAGCTAAACGAACAACGTTTGCGACGCACTTAGCGATGCCGGGCACTGTGGGGTGAATCACCAAGAGCGAGTGTGCTTGTCAGAAAATTCATAAAACAGGCTATATCTATAGTATTATTGATTATGTTTATAATGCGATAAAAATTAATGAGTCCCCCAATTAATATTCAAAAACAATAGATAATGAGAACTCACTTTAACTTTCGTTTCTTAAGCCGTATGCTTATCGCTTCGGCAATGCTGCTCCTGTTATACGGATGTGAAATCAATATTGGAGGACCTCTTACCGATGATAGTGTTATTGTAAAAGTGAAATTAATGCTGAAAAACGGGTATTCCCAGGATGCTTATCTTGTTTTAGCAGATTTGAATGAATCAAAAGATGCGTCAACACTGGTAAAACCAAATGCATCCAGGGTCGTGAATTATACGGAACAACTATCTAAAGACCCCAAGTATGAACAGACGTTTGGTTTGATACTCAGGGGAGATGGGGGCAAGGGTAGTGTTGAACATACATATTACGTTGATTATAGGGATTTCAAGCTTTCCTCTATTAACCAGGATGATGATAAGACTACCGGATTTGTTAATGTGAATGTGAATGCCGTCTTTACCGGAACCTCGTGGACAGTGACAGCAACGCAGGGCGATTAGTGCCGCGCACTCTTCATTCATCCTGCTGACTTTCAGCAATATAACAAAATAGCTCCCTGGGGGAGCTATTTCGTTAAACATCTGTTATACAGGGCTATACATCAAGAGTGCGCGGCAGTCCGGCTGGTGGGTGGTGGGCGCGGCTAGGATTTGGGGGTCGGCGTGGCAGTCAAAACCGGGAATTCCTTATAAAACTTCATAAGAGAAATGCACTCGCTCCGGAGTTTATGACGAACAAAATTCTTCATTTCATAATCCATTAACTCGCCCAGGCCATTGAGAATTCCCTTATCACTCATTGTCTCTAGTTTATCTATGCACTGCTGCACATAATCAGGCAGAGGAATACCCATCCGTTGTTCTACAATTGATTTGTTCAATGGGGTTTTAGTATTCATAAAAAACCAACTGTCGAAAATGTCCCTGTTAGTGATGGTTTTTCTATCCATTATTGCACATAATTTATGTGCGAACATATCGGGCTTCACCATAACTTTTACACTGATTCCCAATAAATTCATAATTTCATAACTGTCACCAAAGTCTCGTTTAGAAATTTCTACTTTAAGTTTTCTGTCCCCCACTCCATAATCCAAAACAGATATTATTCCATGAAATTTAACGGCTTGATCGTGTATTGTACCATGATCAGACAGTATTTTGGTGATTTTATAATATACCTGCTTCTCTTTTTCCGGGTTTAATAAATTAAAATCAAGGTCAACTGAAAATCTGGGCAAATCGTAGAAGAACATGAGAGCAGTCCCTCCTTTAAAACCAAGAATACCTGAGAGTTCCTTGTCATCGTAAATACTTTTAAGGATTTGAAAGAGGTACAATCTGTGCTTATTAATATCAACCATTTGCTAATAATTTTTGAACCCTTGTTTCCAGTGACATAGATTTATATGCAGGGATTATCTTATCAATCATCTGTTTGTCCAAAGGCTTCAGATTATCAAAGTAAAAATCCTTATTGAGGTACAGTATATCCAGGAAAGCCCTTTCAGGTGTAGCCATATTTACATGAGTGCCGTCCCTGAAAATACCGGCAGATTCCATGATGATATTCTGACTAATCTTGCGATAACTTAAAAAACGGTCATCAACTATCAGTTCTCTTGAAAGATAGCTTATGCTGGTTATGCGCGTATCGTACTGAAATACTATACCTGACTTTTGGAGAACATATTCCAACGATATGTAAGATGGAGTATAAAGTATGTTCGCTAATTCCAATGGATAGTACCCGGGCTTGGCGTATACTCCTTTTCTTGGATTAAGAAGCCTACCCGTTTTGACATAATATCTCATCCTATCACTTATATACCTGCTATCCTCGTGCGGAAAAAGCATGGTAATATCAGCAATTTTAAAAACTGTCCTTTGATCTTTGAATATATCCAGTAATAAACTCATACCTGCACTCGTGAACTAATAACGGAAATAATTTCTCCTTTCAGTTCACAAATATAATAATTTTTATTTGGTGCTGCGAAACAGCATTTTTTTAAGCACAGCAACATTTTCTTCCTTAGTCATCGTATTCAGTAGTAAAGCTGCTTCATTGCCGAGTTATTTTTCATTTTTTCCTTTACATGACTGTTGACTGAGGCGGAATAAGTTTATCAGAGCACAACAGCCAATTCAGAGCACTGAAGATCAGCAAAATGATGTAGCGCTTTTTTACCGAATTCAAACTCAAACCGACCGAATTCAAAGTGATGTTGTTTCACAATATATTATTTTTTTATATTTAAATGCCTCATTAATAGTGTCCAAGAACGTACCATCTTACGTTTCCATCGGATCCTTATTTGTCCCAAGTGCATCTACTGCATTCTTACTGTACACCTGGCTTCAGATACCACACTTTATTTATCCGCTAATAATTAAGTCAATATTATTGGGCAAATAGAATATTTATCAAAACACATTAAAATGAAAAAGACAATCATACTCTTGATTATGGGTTTATTGTTGTTTTCCTGTGGCCCTCATGAAAATCCCGATCCGGATATTACTATCACGGAAAACACAAAAGTCGTGGACGACCAGACGTGGGACAACAATATCCTATCTGTTGATTCAACTGACTATACAATAACCTTTAAAGAAGGTTTTACCGGAGTTCAGCCATTAAGTCCGGGTGATATTTTGGTTTCAACCGTCGGAAACGGATTACTAAGAAAGATAACCAACATAACTACAACAAAAGCCGGTGGTGACATTGTAGTGGAGACAGAATTTGCCTCTCTTACCGATGTTATCGAAGAAGGCTCCATCAAGTCCGAGGTGGTATTGACACCTGAAGATATTCAGGAGGTCGTGTTCCATTACGAAGGTATTACCCCTGAACCTTCTAACGTAAAAGGCTCTGTTAATCATGTTACCAACTGGAACATAAACACGGAATTGTACAGCGGGATCCGGCTAACCGGGAAATTTGTCAGTGACATGACATTTATTTTGGATTTTACTGTAGCCAATTCGTCTTTAAGCTCGGCAAAAAGTGGCATCATCATGACAGAGACCCTTACCCTGCAACTTTCTGCTGCTTTAAAGCGTGAGTTTGACAAGGATCTCACAATCGCCACAATAATTTTTGCACCTATCATTATTCCAATCGTAGGACCTTTGGCTCTTGTGGTGGTGCCTAAGGTGGAAGTAAAATTGGGTCTGGAAGGGTATGTCAGCGGTACCGTAACTTGTTCTGCTACCCAACAAATATTTATTGATGCAGGAATACGGTATTACAAAACCGGGGGCTGGTCGGAATACAAGACGTTTACCAATGACTTCTCCAATACAACACCTGTATTGGAAAAAGCCGATGCCGAAGCATCGCTTTACATCAAACCGGAACTTTCCACAAAACTGTACAATGTGGCCGGTCCTTATGTAAACACCAAAGTTTATGGGAAGATAGTTGTTGATGCGGATGAAGAAACGGTTGAAAAAGAAGAACCCTGGTGGAAATTATTTGTGGGGATCAACCTGAATGCTGGAATGAATGTCGAGATTCTAGATCTGGCCACTTTGAATTATGAGAAAAGTAATCTAATTGGTTATGAATGGCTAATTGCACAGTCTCCTACAAAACCTAAGGTAACCACGGGAGAAATCACCAATATCCAGTCTAAAACGGCTTCTTGCTCAGGCGAAGTAACTGCCGAAGGTGGTAAAACAGTAACGGCCAGGGGTATATGCTGGAACACCTCACAAAATCCGACTATCGCAAATTCAAAAACCTCCAACGGGACAGGTGCGGGAATCTTTACAGGGGACCTGACCGGTCTGGAGCCCAACACGTCTTATTATGTCAGGGCCTATGCCACAAATTCTGAAGGAACAGCCTATGGGGAACAGAAAGCGTTTACTACACGGTTGGACTATGAGGACGACGAAGACGACGAAGACGACGAAGACGATGAAGACGATGAGGACGATGAAGATGATGAAGATGATGAAGATGATGATGGCATTATTGATTCTCGTGATGGGAATGTGTATAAAACAGTAACCATTGGAGATCAAATATGGATGGCAGAAAATCTGGCGTATTTACCTGAGGTTAGTCCTGTAACAATAAGCTCTTCCGACAACCCTAATTATCATGTTTATGATTATGTGGGTACAGACGTAGATGTAGCCAAATCCACATACATGTATACAACCTACGGAGTACTTTATAACTGGCCGGCGGCACGGAGAGCGTGTCCTGAAGGCTGGCATTTACCCAGTGATGCAGAATGGACAACACTTGTTGATTATCTTGGAGGTAAAGTTAATGCCGGCAACAAACTGAAAGAAGCCGCAACAACCCATTGGAGTGAAGATACCGGAGCAACCAACGAAAGCGGTTTTACAGCCCTTCCGGGTGGTGTACGCGTGAGCGGTGGAGGCTTCGGCCAGAATGGTCACTACGGCTACTGGTGGAGTTCTACCGAGCATACTACAAGTGACGAAGCACGGCTCAGGTACCTGGTTTACTCTGACAGCACCGTGCATAGGGACCACGGCGTAAAGCGGGACGGGATATCTGTTCGTTGCGTAAAGGATTAGTTATCTATCTAAAAATTGTAAAAAGGTTAATCAATTGAAATGAAAAAAATTGTTATTCTTTTAGCCTTGGAACTGGTACTTTATTCCTGTACCCCTCAGGAGAGTATTAAGTCCACGCCTTCTGTCACTACAGGTGAGGTTACCTATATTACAGCTACAAGCGCTAGATGTTCAAATGATGTAACATCGGGTGGAAGTAAAAATGCCACTGTTACTGTCCGTGGTGTTTGCTGGAGTACATCACCGAATCCGACCACAGCAAAATCGAAAACAACAAACGGAGTAGGTTTAGGAACTTTCACAAGCTATCTCACCGGTCTCACTCCCAACACGACTTATTATGTGCGTGCTTATGCGACAAATTCGGAGGGAACTGCTTATGGTAATCAGAAATCTTTCAAAACACAGCCGGGTGATCCAGAACAAACAACTCCAACTGTCACTACAGGAGATGTTACCAATATTACAGCTACAAGCGCCATGTGTGCAGGTGATGTGATATCGAATGGATATTTTAATGCCTGGGTTAATGAACGTGGAGTATGTTGGAATACTTGGGGTTATCCAACTTTAGACGATAATAAAGTAACGGCTGGTTGGTTACTGGGACCTTTTACGGCCATTTTCGCAAATTTGATACCCAATACTGATTATTATGTTCGTGCATATGCTACTAACAAATATGGTACGTCTTATGGTGAACAAAAACCTTTTACAACCCCATTGGGACCGCATATTCCTTCTGTCACTACAGGTGTGGTTACCAATATATCTACCACAACAGCCTCTTGCTCAGGAAATGTAACATCTGAGGGTGGAACAGCATTGACGGATCGCGGTATATGCTGGAACACTTCTGGAAACCCTACCATTGAAGATTCAAAGACAATAAATGGTACCGATGCAGGAACCTTTACAACAAATCTATCCGGTTTGAGTCCCTATACCACATATTATGTCAGGGCCTATGCCATTAATACAGAAGGAACTGCATACGGACAACAGGTTGTTTTCTCTACAATGGGTGAGTTTACCGACCATAGAGATGAACGAACCTATAAATATGTTAAAATTGGTGAACAGGTATGGATGGCAGAAAACCTTGCTTATTTGCCAAAATTGGAAAATCTCAGCTCCGAATTATATCCATCATATTTTGTTTATGGTTATTTGGGTACAAATATTGATGAAGCAAAAGCAACATTCAATTACAACACATACGGTGTGCTATACAACTGGCCTGCAGCAATGAATGGAGCTATAAGCAGCAATGCAAATCCAAGCGGTGTACAAGGCGTGTGTCCCGACGGCTGGCACCTGCCAAGCATTGATGAATGGCACGAATTAGTGACCTACTTAATCAATAATGACTACAGTTGGTCGAATGGCAGGAACTGTATAGCAAAATCCATGGCAAAAGAAAGTGGATGGAATAGTTCAACCGTAGAAGGTTCTCCGGGCAACACCGATTATCCTGAAAATAGAAACAAATCAGGTTTTTCTGCCCTTCCGGGCGGGTGTTTTCATGTTGCCTTTGGCACAAAAGAGGTATTCTTTAGTATTGGCTACCTTGGGTTTTGGTGGAGTTCAACAGAAGCGAATGTATCTAGCTATGCATATCCCTGGTATCTATCTTATGAATCCAGTTATATTTCTGATAGTAAAGTTTTTAACAGTTATTTGAAGGACTACAACTTTTCCGTGCGTTGCGTAAAAGATTGAGTGCTTCGCACCAGGCGGTGCTGCGAAGCAGCATTTTTTCGGTGCCAAAACGCTAAAGGCGTTTGGCGCCGAATAGGTGTACCGCGTACACTAAAAGTCACTTAACAAGAAATCGGAAACATGGGAGTGTCGGACTCCTTCAATGGATTCTTTCCAGAACTCGTCCATTGTCACAACGTATTTTGGGAACTGGTCTTTTATGGACAATAAAGGCTCAAATTCTCTTTGTACGGTTGCATGACTATCCAGTTTATAAGCTACCTGTATGTAGATTTTTTTATTTTGCTTTTGGGCAACAAAATCTATTTCACAGGTATCAGTTTTTCCTACATAAACATCGTAACCCCGTCTTTTAAGTTCAAGGAAAACAAGGTTCTCCAAAACACCGGAGATCTGTCGGTCTTTATATCCCATGGTAGCGTAAAGGATTGATACATCTCCCAGATAATACTTTTCCTGCGTTTTCAGGATTTCCTTTCCTTTAACATCATATCGGGGGACACGATACAGGACAAAAGCCCCTTCCAGAGCAGTAAGGAAGTTATATACCGTATTTATATCAATTCTGCGCTGTTGGCCTTTAAAATAGTCAGCCACATTTTTCCCCGAAAAGGTATTCCCAATATTATCCATTGCGAAACGAACAACCCTTTCCAACAGTTCAATGTCTCTAATCTGATAACGCTGTACCGTATCTCGTAAAATGACCGATGAATAAATATCAGATACAATTTTATATCCAATTTCTTCGGGAAAATCCCCTATATGAATAACAGGAAAACCGCCTAAGCGAAGATAACGGATAAAAGCCTCGGTTCCTGTTATTACCTGTTTATTATGATCGTTATGGAATTGAAGGTACTCCCTGAACGAGAGAGTATATATGGGAATTTGAACATAACGGCCAGACAGGAAAGTAGCCAGCTCTGATGAAAGTAAATGGGAATTAGATCCTGTCAGGTAAATATCAACTTTAAAGTCAACTATTAATGAATTAATACACTTTTCCCAATCTTTCACTTCCTGTATCTCATCCAGAAGAATGTAATTATTTGTGTCTTTCCGGATCCACGATGCAATATATCCGTAAAGTCTTTCTGCTGTGTTTAAGTCCGCAAAAGTAAGACTTTCAAAATTAACACATAGAATCTGTTCTTCTTTCACACCCTGCTCCAACAATAAATCACGTAGCAACAATAGTATTGTAGACTTACCGCTGCGACGTATTCCAGTGATAATCTTAATAATAGGCTTGTCAATATAATTAAGCAGTTGCTTTAAGTAAAGCTCTCTTGTTATCATTGTTTTTATGGTTATAACCACAAATATAATATAATTTCCACATCTTTTTATGGTTATAACCAAAAAGAGCGATGTAATGCAGGAGCAGACTGGTGCTTCGCATCAGGCGGTGCTGCGAAGCAGCATTTAATAAGCGCCAAAAACGCCAAAGGCGTTTGGCGCCGAACGCCGAATAGGTGTACCGCGTACACTTGATGTATCTCGCTCACAATCTGCATTATAACGAAATAGCTCCCTGGGGGAGCTATTTCGTTAACTATCTGCAATACAGGCTAATACATCAAGTGTACGCGGTACCCAACTCTGGCACGACTTGGCCCCCTACTTCATCTTGGCAGCGTCTTCCAGGAATTTGGCGAGGCCTTTCTCGGTTAGGGGGTGGTTCAGCAGGCCCAGGATGGGTTGCAGCGGGCAGGTGACCACGTGGGCGCCGGCCTCCATGCAATCAATGATGTGGCGCGTGTGGCGGATCGATGCGGCCAGCACCTGCGTCTCGTACCCATACAAGTCAAAAATGCGCACAATCTGGGCCACTAGCGCTACCCCATCTTCACTCACATCGTCCAGGCGGCCCACAAAAGGCGAGACGTACCGCGCACCGGCTTTAGCGGCCAGAACGGCCTGCCCCGCATTGAAGACCAGCGTGCAGTTGGTGGGAATCTTCCTAGCCGAGAGGGCCTTGATGGCCTTGATGCCTTCGGCCGTGCAAGGCACCTTCACCACAATATTCTTGTGGATGGCCGAGAGTTCATGCGCCTCGGCAAGCATCCCTTCCAGGTCCGTGGAGAAAACCTCGGCACTCACATCGCCGTCCACCATTTCACAAATTTGCCGGTAATGCGCCATGATGGCGGCGTGGCCGTGGATGTTCTCGCGCGCCATGAGCGAAGGGTTGGTGGTCACCCCGTCCAGGATCCCCAGGTCACGCGCCTGGCGGATCTGTTCCAGGTTTGCTGTGTCGATGAAAAATCTCATAATATTGTTATTTTTGCCTACCCAAAGATACACACAAAAACGAGTGCCGCGCACTCTTGATGTATCCTGTTCGTTTACAAATCATTAACAAAAAAGCTCCCCGGGAGAGCTCTTTTTATATGCAATTCACTATCAGAGCAATACATCAAAAGTGCGCGGCAGTCACACCCCTTCTTCTCATAACCTTCCTGGCTTTGGCCATTGTTTCGTGCTCTAAGGACGAACCCGAGGATATTTTAAGCGACAGGGCGGACCTGGTCTCGTTCGTTCTGTCAAAGGCCGATAATCCTTCCCTGAGTGCTGACCTGCAGGGAATCCGCCACAGGAACGTGTTTTACATGACCGTGCCCGAAGGTGTCGACCTGACCAACCTGAAGCCGACCCTGACGGTATCGCCGGGCGCCACGGTGAGGATCAACAATGTGCCGGTCACCGGCAGTGGAAGCAACCCTACAGCTAGTGGCAGTAGAAGCGATCCCCATGCAAGCAGCAGCGACTACAACCCCCCGGCCACCAGGAGCATGCCTGCTGTGGATTTTACGGGGGTAGTGACTGTAGATGTGACGGCGGAAAGCGGGAAAATCCTGCAGTACAAGCTGCTGGTGAAAAACGGCAGGCAGGAGTTCGATAACCTAATTTACCTGTTCATGGCCAAGTACGATATCCCGGGGATTTCCTTTGCCTTCTCAAAAAACGAAGAGGTCACCTACCGCAGCGGGCTGGGTTTTGCCATCACGGAAACCGAAGAAAGAACCACACCCGGCCACCTTTTCAGGCTGGCAAGCATCTCCAAGCAATTCACCACATTATGCATTCTGAAACTGTACGAGGCAGGAAAACTGACCCTTGACGACAGGGTGTTCGGGACCGGAGGCATCCTGGAGCAGGAATATGGCAGCGTCTCAGCTCGTGCCGCGACGGTCACTGTCAGGCATTTGCTTCAACACATGAGCGGCTGGGGAAACAACCCCGACCCCATGTTCTCCTCGACCTTTTCCGGCCAGTCGCTTGAGCAAAGGATACGGTACCTGCTGGACGCCACCCAGGCCGAGCCGGGCACCGAGTTTATTTATAGCAATATGGGTTTCGGGATTTTGGGGGAGGTGATTAAAAAAGTTTCCGGACAACCCTACGAAGAATACCTGAAAGCGGTCCTTTTGGAGGCGGGCATCACCGACATTCATGTGGGAAAAGACCGCGCCGGCAGAAGGCCGAACGAAGTGGTTTACTACTCCCAGAACGGGTACAACGGTTATGCAAACCCCATGGATGTGATTGCCGCAGCCGGCGGAATCATCGCCTCGACAGAACAGATGCTGCAATTGCTCTTTCACATAGACGGACGTCCCATCGTGCCCGATATCATACAACCCGCCACGCGCATCCAGATGCTCACCCCTTCCGCAATCTATCCCAGGTATGCCCTGGGCTGGAGAAGAGGCCACAAATTCTTCCCCGACGCCGCCTACCACTCCGGGAACCTGGCCGGAACCGCTACCATGTGGGTGATGGGCAGTTCCGAGACAGACGCCGGTTCAGGTGTAAACTGCGTGGTGCTGTGCAACTCAAGATCTTATCAGACCGACCCGGACGGCACCACTTTTGACGATGGATTGTACATCCTCATGGGTGAACTCTACAACCTGGCGCTGTGAGTGCCGCATCATTACCATACAATCTTGGAATTGAAATCCAAAATTGTAAATATTATGGGTGGTTGATTTTTATGTTCATATTAATCAAATTATTTTGATTATTTAGAACTTAATACTACTTTTGGCAGGTGTTATTTCAATAAACTAAAAAATAATGAAACGAAAAATAAGCATAGCGCTGGCTGAATGGAAAAGTAATCCCAAAAGGATGCCTTTAATTATCAATGGGGCACGCCAGGTGGGTAAAACATATATCATAAAACAATTTGGCAATGAACAATATACGCATATACTCTATCTAAATCTGGAAATAGAATACGATTTTTGTAAATTTCTGGAAACGGAATTATCACCTGATAAAATAGTACAATACCTGGAGGCTGCAAAAGGAGTTACTGTGGATGCAGGAAATACATTGATTTTTTTTGACGAGATACAAGTCAGCGAGCAGGCATTGACGTCATTGAAATATTTTTGCGAACAAGCACCAGAACAACATGTTATAGCGGCAGGATCATTACTGGGTGTTTCTATCAACAGAAATAAACACTCTTTTCCTGTAGGTAAGGTTCAACAAATAAATATGTATCCTATGGATTTTGAGGAATTCTTATGGGCTATGGACAGGGAAAAATTATCAGAAGAGATAATGGCCCATTTTGCTAAAGATCTGGCAATGCCAGAAGCGCTGCATGATATAGCATTAAAATACCACCAACAATATATGATCGTTGGTGGAATGCCAGCGGCTGTATCTTCATATATAGAGACAGGAAGCTATAAAAGTGTTCAATTAATTCAAAACGATATCATTCAACAATACATAGCAGATATGTCAAAATACTCCACTACGGCAACAAGTGTGAAGATCAGAGCCTGCTACAATTCAATTCCGGCACAATTGGCAAAGGATAACAGAAAATTTCAGTATAAAACAGTACAACGGGGGGGCACTGCGACAATTTTCGGAGAAGCCATAGACTGGCTTCAATTTGCAGGT
>Ga0116160_1004211_pt1 | contig 12161 bp, 9 predicted proteins | sample AD_JPNAS2_MetaG_FD_89879 | JGI IMG/M metagenome (GOLD analysis project Ga0116160, IMG submission 89879) | Active sludge microbial communities of municipal wastewater-treating anaerobic digesters from Japan - AD_JPNAS2_MetaG | ecosystem: Engineered > Bioreactor > Anaerobic > Digestate | place...
GACGCTTCGCCCGCTCCACGGCCTTCCGGTGCGCCTGGCGGGGCCGGTAGCCCCGCTGCCCGGCGTTTCGCTTCACTTCGCGGCTCACCGTGCTCTTGTGGCGACCCAGTTGCCGCGCTATCTTTATACCACTATTAGACATCTGTCAACCACCCTCTTTTTCATCACGTCACCCCTATTCTCCAAACCCTGCGCAAAACCGCACCTGCAAACCTCTTTCTCCCCCGTTGCACATGCGTCCCGTCCGTGATTCCGCGCAACCATCCACACCGCCGCGCCCGATGCCCCAGTAGGACCGGACCTGCGAGCCGGCCAGCCCCGCCGTCAGCCTTTCGTCACATATCGCTCTTCTGCACAATGCTGACGTCAATGCGCTCATTCTCCAATACGCACCGAATGCGACAATTATCCAAGTCGGAGTGCGTCGCCACAAGTCTGGCCACTGGGATCTCGATGAGCCGCTGAACTGCCCGGCTCAACTCTCTCGCTCCGAACTCGGCGCTGAAGCCTTCCTCACACAAGCGGTCGATCACGGCTTGGTCATAGAGCAGCGACACCCCGTGTTTAGCCTGAAGCGCCTGTGACAAGGTCTTCATCCTCATCTCGGCGATCAAGGCGACCTCCTGCCGTCCGAGTTGCTCAAACTCGATCACCTCGTCAATCCGGTTGATCAGCTCCGGTCTGAAATGTTTCTTAAGATCGTCATTCTCCCTAGCTGGAGCATTTACCACGTCAGGAGCAACCACCGCATTGAAGCCCATCGGCTTGTGTTTGATCGACGGCTGTGCCCCGAGATTCGACGTCATGATGAAAATCGCGTTCTTGGCATCCACGGCTCGCCCTTTCGCGTCCGTTATGCGTCCGTCGTCAAACACTTGGAGAAAAAGGTCGGCCACCCGTAGATGAGCCTTTTCTATCTCATCCAAAAGGACAATCGAATAAGGCGTCGTCCTTAACGCTCCTGTCAACTGTCCTTCCTCCTCGTGTCCGACATACCCCGGCGGCGAACCGATCAGCCGTGACACGCTGTGCTGTTCCATATACTCGGACATGTCGAGGCGGATCATCGTCTGTTCAGACCCGAACAGCTCACTTGCCAAAGCGCGTGCCAGTTCCGTTTTTCCGACCCCTGACGGCCCCATGAAAAGGAACACCCCCAACGGCCCCCGGCGTTCAACCAGCGCCGCCTGGGCCAGCATAAGCCGCTCACAGACGCGCCTGATCGCCTCGTCCTGACCGATCACACGTACTGAAAGCCGCTCCTTAAGCCCCGTCAGGTTGGACTTGGCATCTCCCTGCAGCGCCCCTGCAATCAGGTTTACCGGGATACCCGTTTTCTCGGACAACACCGCCACCACATCCTTTTTGGAAACCTCGCCGCGACCCACAGCCGGCTTGTCACTCTGAATGCTCAAGCCGGGGATGCAAAGCTGGGCGCAGGCGCGGTCGATCAAGTCAATCGCCTTGTCCGGCAACCGATGATCCGCGTCAAAACGGATGGCGAGGTCCACCGCCGCCTCTAGCGCTCCACCCGCAATCGTCACCCCATGATGTTTTTCGAAGCGCTCACACAGACCTTCAAGGATTTTGAGCGTCTCGTCACGACTCGGCTCCGGAACAACGATCTTCTCGAACCTCCGTTCCAGTGCCGCATCTTTCTCGATATGGGTACGGTACTCGTCCAGCGTAGTCGCCCCGATGCACGTGAAGTCTCCCCGTGCGAGGGCAGGTTTCAGCAGGTTGGCCGCATCCATGCCACCCTTGCGGTCGCCCGCGCCGATCAGCATGTGAATTTCGTCGATGAACACGATCAGGTCAGGCGTCGCCTTGACCTCTTCCAGCAACTTCTTTACGCGCTCCTCAAACTCGCCGCGGTACTTGGTCCCGGCCACCAGCGCACCCACGTTCAATTCCACAAGGCGCTTACCCTTGAGGACTTGCCCGTCCTTGCCCTGCGCGATCCGTTGCGCCAACGACTCGACAATCGCCGTCTTGCCGACTCCAGGCTCGCCAACCAGCAACGGATTATTCTTGGTTTTCCGGGCCAACGTCTGGATCACCTGCAAGAGCTCCTTCCGGCGTCCGATCACCGGAGGCAGTTTCCCCGCCCTCGCCTCAGCCGTGAGATCCCTGCCGAACCGGTCCAGCAACGATCCCGATGACGCATCCCCGGATTCATCCGCCTTAGCGGCCTGCGCTACAGGTTTTCCTCCGACGCTAGGCACCAGCGAAGCCCTGATCTTGGCCAAGTCCGCCCCCTCTTCTCTGATCACCGTGCACACAGGCGAGGTGTCATCCGCAAGCAGGGCGGCGAACAGCGCGCGGACAGTCACGGATGGCTCCTTCAAAGCCGCCGAAAACTTCTCCGCCTCCGCAAAAACCTTTTTCGTACGGTCGGAACGGTGAACCACATCATCGCTTTTTGACGCCCAGTCAAACGTACCCGCGCCCAGTTTGTCCCTGACCGCCCGCCGCAACTTGACTGGGTTAAGGCCGGCCTTCTCAAGCGCATCCGATCCCGTGCGCAACTCGGCGGCCAAAGTCTCGACATCCACGCCTTGTGCACGCAGTTCTTCAAGCGCCTTCTCCCCTGTAAAATCCTTGCCCCGCGTAGCCGCCTCAAACAGATGCTCCGGCTCGATCTTCTCGTGACGCGACGCGATCACCTCCTTCACCGCCATGCGCCACACCACCTGAACCGACAATGAAAGAGTCATAATGCGCCTCCCAAATCCCAAACCACCGTTGTCACATTGTCCGGCGCGTTGCGCCGCTTCGCCAACTCGATCAACTCATCGCAGCCCTTCTCTGGTTCTGCATGACTTGCCAATACTGCCGCGATCTCGTCATCGTTTACAACACCCCACAAACCATCCGTGCAGAGCAACAGCCTGTCCCCATCCTTGATCATCAACGTCTGTACTTCGCAATACACATCCCCCGGCATTCCCACGAACCGCGTCAGTTGACCGCGTGCCGGATGCTTGCCCGCTTCTTCTTCTGTGATCTCGCCGCTACGCACCAGCAGAGCCACAATCGAGTGGTCCGCCGTCAGCTTGTTCAAGACACCGCCCCGGAACAGATACGCCCGGCTGTCACCCTGATGCGCCACATACACAACCGGGCCGCACCGCCACGCCGCGACCGCGGTCGCGCCCATGCCCTTACGCTCCGGATCGTCCTCGCTCGCCCGCAGAATCTCCCGACTCAACTCCAAGACCGCCTCGCGCAACAGCCTCCTCGCCGCCCTGCGTCGCAACACACCACGCGTTCCCTCTCCCGTTTGTGGTGGCGTCGTGAGACGCTTCCCCCCACCCATCCTTCGCCGCACCAACTCCGGCAACCGCTCCGCCACAATCGCCGCCGCCTGCGCCCCAGCCGGCCCGCCGCCCATGCCGTCGGCGACAACGACAAGCCCGAGCGACTCATCGGCCCGCCAAGCGTCCTGATTTTCAGCCCGCACGCTTCCCCGGTCGCTGACACCGGCCACGCCGGTCATAGCGCCACCTTCCCCAGCGCCGCCAACATCTCAGCCGCATTCTGATAGCGGTCCTTCGGGCTCGCCAGTATCGCCTTGTCTATCACCTCGGCGAGCGGTGCCGGAATCTGAGGATCGCGCTTGCGGATCGGAATGATCTCGCCCCGCAGCACCACCTCCATCGGATCGCAGCCGCGCGGGAAATCACGCGGCGTCAGCCCGGTCAGCAGATTGTAAGCGGTCGCTCCGAAGCTCCAGACGTCCGTCACCGGCTTCACGTACTTGAAATTCGTGAGCTGTTCCTTGGGCATGAACACCGGCGTGCCCGCGTACGCCCCCGTGACCGTCATGCCGCTGAACCCCGCCTTGTCGAAGTTCTTCGCCAGCCCGAGATCGGATATCTTGGCCACCGGACTCTCCGGTTTTCCGGTCAGCAGGATGTTCGCCGGCTTCAGGTCGCGGTGAACCACGCCCTGCGCATGCGCGTAGGCCAGCCCTTCCAGCGCCTGACGAAGAATAGGCAAAACGGCCTTCGCCGACAGCTTGCCGCCGCGTGCGGCCGCATAATCCGCCACACTACCGCCGGGGCAGTACTCCATCACGAAATAGAAGGCACCGCCCGCCGAACCGGACGAGATCAGCGACACGATGTTACCGTGCCGCAGCTTCTCCAGCAGTTTCACCTCCTGCGCGAATTGCAGCCTCGCTTTCTCATCCACCGCCACCCGCGACAGCATCACCTTGATCGCCACCGGATGTCCGTCCGCTTCGCGCTCCGCCAGATACACCGCGCCGAAACCGCCGATGCCCAGACGCTTCCCGATCCGGTAGCCGCCCACCGTCGGAGCCCCCTTCTCCGCACCCTGCGGGACGGGCGTCCCGCCTGCTCCCGCCTTCCCCTTCGCCTCATCCTTCCCCAACATTTCCAGCAGCGCCGCCGCCGGGTCAATCTGAATGCTCTGGCGGCACGCCAGACAGATATAAGCGCCGTCCCTGCGTCCGCCGACCTCGCCCTGCACGTCCTTGTTGCACCGGGAACACATGATCGGTCCTTTACCCACTGCCCCAACGATCTTCACGGCCAGTTTCGACTGCCCGACCGTCAACTCATCGCCGTCCTTAAGATCAACCTCGGGCGATTTCCGCTGCTGTCCCTGCTCCGGTGTCTCGCCCTTCTCACGGCTTCCGATCTTCTTGCCGTTCACATGCGTGCCATTCAAACTCCCGAAGTCCTTGATCCGCGCATCCGGCGGATTTACCTCCACGATGAAATGCCGCCGCGAAACCTGCCCGTCATCCGGCAGGCGGCAATGGCACTCCTCCCCCCGTCCAAAGATGAACGTGTCATGCTCGGTAAACTCGAACGCTTTACCCTTCATCGGCCCGGATGTGACATTGAAACTGACTGTGTTGCTCATAACTCCTCCACCCCCTATCTACACGAAAAATCGGCAGATCCTGCGCGACGCGCCGACGACAACAGAAACATCCCTACCCTCCTGAGTTTTGTCTCTCGCGTGCCCGAGCCAGAAGGGGCTTTAGAAATCCGACCACCTCACGGGCAATTTCCGAGAAACGTTGCGGCGCGTCTTGGATTTGTCGCTTGCCTAGGAAAGCCGCCCACTGTGTCTGTTTTGAGGCGTCGTCAAGAAAGGCGTCGGTAAATACAACCGATTCGGCTGGCACGGGTGACCCGCGCGTGGTGAACGTCGCGGCCAGGGCCGCAACGAGGTTCTTTTCATCGAGCGTGCCCGCGTGTGACAGGAGCCGGATATCGTAGAAATCCTTCATCCGGCTGTTAAGCATCCCGAGTTGGATGATGGCGTGAGCTTTCTCGGCAATGGTCGTTTCTGGCGCGTAACCAAGCATCCTGCCCGATGCGTAACCGAGCAACGTGGGGGTTTCGATCCAAGTCGGAGGCGGAATGGGCGAGTCACCGAAGCCGATATCGATCTGCATGGGAATCCGGATGACGCCAAGCATCCCGGTGAACCGGACCCGCCTGCCCATGTATTCGGCCTCTCCCGTGATATCGGAAATCTGGATAGAGTTTGCCTGAAACACGAGCCCGTCCGGCTCCACAGTTTGACCGATGGCAGCGGCAACCACAGCCGTAATCGCTTCTGGATCATTGGAGAACCGCCCCAGCAGGTCAATGTCCAGCGTTGAGCGGGCGTGTGCGATCTCCAGCGCATGAAGCAGAAGGGCGCCTTTGAGAATGAAACGGTCCGCAGCCTCCAACTTGGAAAGGCGATAAAGGAAACGCGACATCGCGAAATACTGCACCAGCTCCTGAAAACCCCGGCCGGTCGCGCGGGACATGTTCAGAAGCTTTTGCCGATTGGAAGCTGCGCAGTCCGTCATACGAGGGCCTCCAGATAAGGATAAATGATCTTCTCGACGCGGCAGACCTTGGCCATCTTCCGAACCCGCTCGATGTTACGCCCGCGCCGGGCCATATAGTTCTTCAGCGCTTCGACGGCGACGTCCAGTCCGATCCGGTTCCGGTATTTGAAACAGTCCGCGAGGGTCTTTTCTGCGGAAAACACCCGCAGCTCAACGCCGTCGACCACCTTGCGCTCGATGCCCGCAGCGAAAGAGCCCGCCGACATGCGGTAAATGCGTACGCGCGGGTAGCCGATGCGGGGAACGTTGGCAGCGCGGCTGACGGCCAGACAGATCTCGCGCGGGATCTCCGTCGTGAGATCATGGTGGTAGAGCGCCGAAAGCAGGCAAAGGACACCCAGAGGAACGCGCTTCGCGATGACCGCGTAGTCGGGCGAAGCCGCGTCGCGAATCTCCGCCGCCTGATAAACCCCCCGCGCCAGACGCACGACCTTCCCGGCCTGCCGAAACCGCTCCAGCGTGCGCGGCGAGACGCCCGCGCGCCTGGCCTCGGCCGCCGTGAACGTCCCGCCGGGCTGGACTGACGCGATCAAATGTTCAAACTTACCTTGCCGCATAAACGCTCCAGAAACAATTAAGTGGAGTGGATTATGCGCTTCTTTGGAACAAATGTCAAACCGCGAAATCATGCTATGTGCTGCCCGCCACCGAACAAAACTCCCGCCGTCACTCTGAAACCGATTCGTATCAGTTGTCTTGCCCGCCCATTTCTGCCAAGCACAAATAGCACATAAATTATAGCTTTTGTGCAATACGTCTATTCACTCTCAAATGCTCCGCCCCGAAGTGTGCCACCTCCCACTTGTAGGTCATTCATCTCGCACAATGTGACTGCGCAACTTGGAATCCCGAGGATATTGAGCGTATTGATGTGTCTTGCACGTTCGTCTTCGCCATGAAATGTCACCACCCACTTGACCTTGTGTACATTGACAACTTTCGCTATTTCACGGTAATAATCGAAATCCACCTTTGACATTGAGTGCCCCAAGACATAAATCTCATGCAAATCCATAAGACCGGAAAAAAAACTGATACTGTCGGCGAGGACTTTTCTGGTGTCTTTAAAAGTCCGGACGAAATAGCGGTTTAGTAATTCTTCTCCCTCCGTAACCCGCCAGTCCGGCGAATCGAACTCAAAAGAGGGATCATATTTCGGCTCCGTCCTTTCGACTGGTCTCCACGCATGTCCAAGCACTAAGTCCTGCCCTGATTTAGCCTCCCCGTGGATATGAAGAACTCTGGCGCTTGGCACACCATAGATGTCGGACAAAGTCGATGTGTAGTTGAATGTCAGGAACTTATCGGCTGGCGTAATGTTCAGAGGGCACACAGTCAGTGTATTACGAGTCGGAACAGACAACTGTCGTACCCACTCTGTAAAAAGCGACTTGAATTTGACAGACAAGCCTTCGACAATAAGCCCAATCTCATATTGATATTCGTGATAATTATCCCGCCTGCCATCCGCATCATATGAGACCAAATACTCCGATGCATACTCCGTAATAGAATCTACGTCGATATTCGCAAGAGCTGACTCAAGACCTGACCAATCACCAGCAACAGGGATGTACTTTTCAACGAGATTATGCAGTTTCCTGTCGCGATGATACAAGTACCTCTTGAAATCAACGTATTCTGATCGAATACCGTGATAGATGTCGAAGCCGTTTCCGATAATGTAGAGTCGATTCATCATTGCCTAGACTCCATGCCTCTGCCTATTAAATGCTAATCTAGTGCATTTTCTCAACCTTGCTCCGAAGTTATGCTCTTACAAACCTCTCGCTTGAATCTTTGAATACGCGGGTGTCGTTCAAAGCTCCCCAAGTCGTCAGCCTGTTGAAGATACCGTAGCGCATCCTGATTTCGACCCGTTTCGATAGCCCGCTTCGTTTTCGCGCAAAGGCGCTCGAATTTTCGTTGATCTTCGTAATAATCGAAACCGCTTTTCGGTTTTGCCAGATGGAAGCAAGATCGGTCTTTGCTCGTATGTCCGGCCCGGATGAGCGCAAGATTGGCTGCGGCTTGCTGATGCTGGGGATCTATTTCCAAGACCGACTGTAGCAGGCGCTCGGCTTGTTCCTTGGGGTGCCCAAGGTCGAGCAAAGAAAGCGCACGGTTGTTACACGCGTCCAACGCGGCCAGTTCCGCATCGGGGCGCATGCGCTCATGGGTCTCGCCAAAAATATCGAAATAAACGTTCTGCAACCGGTCGGCAATTTCATGGAAACCGTCAGGGCGCCGCTCTGGCTTCTCCGACATACATTCACCGAGAAGGTCAAACACTGCAGCGGGGATGTCGGGGATGTCAGGTGCCGGTGCCCTGTCTTTGATTTCATCCAACACGCATCCCGCAACCGTACCGTTCGCCCAAGTCACTTCACCCGTGAACATCTCGAGAACGGACACGGCCCAACTGTAAATGTCCGTCTTTAACGTTAGTTGCGCCTTCTTCCTCTGTTCGGGTGAACAGAATGCAGGCGTCATTCCGTTTACGCTGACAAACTTGGCCGACGGCGAGTCGGAAAGGCCTGAGCCGATGTTGCCGTCAACCAGATCTGCTAGGCCAAAGTCGGTGATTTTTGCTGTGCCGTCCGCCATGACCAGAATGTTGCCCGGTTTTACGTCCTGATGAACCAAACCAGCGACATGAGCATGCTCCAACCCCCATGCCGACTGGATAGAGATGTCCAGAATTCGCGCTAATGCGTTTTCCTCGGTTCCAGAATAAAGCCTACGGGAAGAAATCCAGTCGGAAAGGCTTCCGCCATCAACGAACTCCGTCAGGACGCTGGGGACTTCGTTGATCGTGCGCACGTAGTAGCAGGTGACCACGTGAGGGTGAGGGTTAAGATTGGACCACAGCTCACACTCCCGACGGAAGGCGTTTAGCCTGTTGGCATCGGGCGACGGATCGACACGCGGTTGCTTAAGAGCCAAGTCCATGTTCCAAAGGAGGTGATAGACGCGGTAAACGATGCCCATTCCGCCGGACTCGAATACTTGACGAACTTCATATCGCTCGTCGACAAGATCGCCTGAGCGCCACATCGTTATAAACCTCCATACAGAATCAGAACTATCTGGAACTCAGAATGGCGTTTGCTTCTTCAATGATTTTGGCCAGCGTCGGATCGTTGCCAGATACGCGTATGGCCGCTTTTGCCTCAAGCAAAGCCATTTCCGGTGCTCCAGTCAACAAAGCGACTTTCGCCCGGACGCAGCGTGCTGCCATACTAATTTCTTTGTCCGTGCTGAGTTTGAGAGCGTGATCGGCATCGCATTTTGCCTCATCGTAGAAACCCAACAATAGATGCGCTTCCGCCCGCAAACTTATTGCAGGTGCGAAGTCATCTTTAAGATCAAGAATCGAGGTTGTCAGCCGCACAACGCTTTTGGGTGCGCCGTTCCTTACTGCCGCTTGTGTTGCTGATAAGAGTGAATGGACTCTCTCCATGCGTGAAGGGATCTTAATTTCGACAATCTTCTGTGAATCGACAGGAAGTGGCGTCTCCGGCTTCTCAGCCTTTCCTCGCTGTTGATCCACCGTGAAAATTGATTTGATGCGCGACAGAATTCGCGAAGGAGCGAGTGACGTCTGGCGATCATCGTAGTAGCTGAACCAAGGAATGCCCATACTCTGATAATGGACAGCCTCAATCGGCCGGGTCGGCGGCGCATTGCCTGTGATGTCCCTATAAACGTTACTGTTGACGAGATGGATAAATACAGATCCCTTGGTCAGCGGATCCCATGTATTCGCGCCGAATGTGTCGCCAATTATCTTTTGTTTTAGACGCCCTCCAGCCGCCATACCCATCGAAGGTTCCGTATAAAGCTCATCTAAAGATATACCAGCCAACCTATACCTTGGTTGCCCTGCAGATAGACTATACCTTATATCAGAAGGAAATATTTCGTTCTTTAAGCGAGAAAAAGCATCCTTATTTTTAATTAGAGGCTCCAGTTGAGCCAACGCATCCTTTTGAATTACTTTGAGCAAATCGCGTTTGTCATTGCCTAGTGCATCCAAAATTTCTTTCGGCGAATACTTTAGAACCTGCATAGCAAGAACACTTTGATAGGGATGCACAAGTTTCAATATCCCGGCCATTAAATCGGCATCGCCTGGTTTTAATTTTGCATTTTCGATCTCTTGAGGGTCAATCTCCGGGAAGATTCCTGGCTTGGCTGCGAATGCGGCGATCTGTATCCCGCCGAACTGGCACTCGTCGGTCACCTGTTCTTCAACCGTGTATCCCTTGCCAAGCGGCATGGCGACAAACTGCCGTACAAAACCTTGACCGGCGTTGATGCCATCCAGCCATTTCTGTTGCGGACAAAGCACATAATCCTGTTCTGTCGCGTGTATACGCTCATCCCACGGCTTCCCCGTGACTGCGTTAATGCGGCCAACACCAACTTTGGCGATATTGGGTCTCCATGTCTGCCCTCCCAATTCCAGATACATCGCCTCGCTCTGATACATCGGAAGAAAGAATCCTCCTGTTTCGAGCCATTCGCGAGGCACCCGTTGGGCATAGTCGGCCACCGCGTGGATCGGAAAGTGCCCCAGTCCGGCGGGCAGGGGATAATTTTTTCCGTCGTCGGGAACGCGCAGTGTTCTGCAGAAGGTGACTTTAAAGTGGCGCCCTATGCGGATGCCATCGCCTTCCACAAAAACGGGGAGCGTTCCGCCTGTTTGCCTTTCGTCCACGAGTGCCCTGACGGCATCGCGGAGCCCCTCCGCAATGGCCGTTGGCGTTTTTGTCTTAAAGGCATCGTCAATCACACCGCAAGCACTACGTAGGCCCTCGCGCACTTGGGATGGCGTGCAGCGGGCGATCTTATTAAACACCGCACATACGCTCTGTCCGGCTTGTTGCGCATTCCCGTTTTGGCACGATAACCGCAAAGATACCTCGTGCTCCGAGATGATGATGGGCAAAGCGTCAAGATCCGACCGAGCCTCGCTGACACTCCATAACAAATCAATGATCCTTTCCCCCAAAGGTTCTAATGATTCCGCTGGCGACAAAGAGGTGATCTGGTCGAGGCAACCATTTAAAGCCTCTCGGTTATTTGTAGTCATGTTCTTCCTCTCCGATGTTCTTATGACCCACCACAGTCTCGACACCCTAATCCATGCCTGCCATGATACGCCTTGCCCATACTCCCTTCTACACTATTTTTTTTCGAATCCTGCGCGGGAAAATCAAAGCAGATTGACATTTGCCTATTGCCAACTGTATTCACTGCCCCAGGATGAGAAACAGTTCCCGTATCTCATCCGCCACCTCGGCCTCTGTCTCCGCATACAGCCGGACCTCTTCCTCCATCAGCCGCCGACAGGCCCGCTTCGCCGTCAGCAGACAGTTGCCGGTCTGTTTCTCCGTCATTCCGTGTTGGACGCCGAGATCCGCCAACGTCTTTTCTTCCGCCCCGTGAAGAATTGGGGCGATGATCCGCTGCAAGAAGATGTCGTAGTGCGCGGCCTTGCCCGTGGTTTCACACTCCGCCTCCAGCCGTTTCAGCACGCGCATCACCACGCCGACCGCCCACTGCCGGTCGAATATCCTGTCAGGCGTCAGTCCCTCATCCTTCGGATCGAAGGGGTGAGACGCACTCTCCATGAGTTCATCGAGCGACACGAGCCCTGCCGCCGGCTTCCGCCGCTGCGCGTTATCCGACCGCCTTTCGTTCGACACGAACCGCTTGAGGCTGGTCAGCATCAGCGACCGGAGACGGCCTTTGTCCTGATCGGCCTTGGCGAAGCCATCGTTCTCCAGCCACGCCGCGAAAAAGGCCTGCGTCAGGTCCTTGGCCTCGGCGTCGTCATGCCCGGACCGCCGCAGAAAACCGTACACCGGACGCCAGTAACGGCCCGCAAGAAGGTTAAGCCCGGCCTCCCGCAGCGCCGGGCTGTTTCCGCGCAGGTTTTTCAGCAAACCCCAGTCGGTCGTCGGAAAAGCGTCTTTACGGGTCGGCATCGTCTGTTCCTCAGGCGAGCGCAATGACATTCATTGTTTCACCTCAATTCATACATGTCATGATACGCTTTGGCCATAGGCCCTTCCACACTAATTGATAAGAAATCGCTTTTCAGGCGGCACGGGCACCCGCCCGCTGGAACCGGTCTGAATGAGCACTTTCATGGTGGAAATGTAGCAGGATCGGGCTGGTGATGTCAAGTCCGACGTCAAACGCGATTCGAACGCCAGTCAAACCACGGGCAAAAAGTCCGAGTGACCGTAAAACGGCCCGACAAGGC
>Ga0116160_1004223_pt1 | contig 12149 bp, 9 predicted proteins | sample AD_JPNAS2_MetaG_FD_89879 | JGI IMG/M metagenome (GOLD analysis project Ga0116160, IMG submission 89879) | Active sludge microbial communities of municipal wastewater-treating anaerobic digesters from Japan - AD_JPNAS2_MetaG | ecosystem: Engineered > Bioreactor > Anaerobic > Digestate | place...
CCCAATCGGTGGGATATTCGGACCACTTGAGAAGTCTAACTTTACCGCTACCACTTTGGAGAACACCTGCTTCATTCAATCCTTCGACACTCGTGGATTTGGAGCGAGCCAGCACGTCAGCTTCGCCAAAAACACTTTCGGTCCAGTTGTATTGCTCGAACCAGTGGAGACAGAACTGTGTGTCGGCATCGAAATCGTCTTCAGCTAGGAAGCGGTTGATGAGTTGCAGGGCAGTGCGAACGCTCATAGGTGAGCCATCGGCCTCCAAGACGGCGGAGTATTTGGAAAACACGGCCATGCCAGGACCAATGATGGCCTGTGACAAGTCCACCGGAGCGACAGGCGAATTATCACCGCCTGTACCTTTGGTCATCTCGTCAAGCGCCTCGGGCAGCACGCCGTTTAATTCGCGAATGAACTCTCGGCGGGAAATTGTTGGTGCATCCGCTTGGCGCTTACGGCAAACGAGGACGATGCTTGATGCTAGGGCATTAGCGTTAATACCGATTGATCGTGATTGCCGTTCAGTTCTCATTGGCCACGTTCCAGTCAGTTGGAAGCCAGCTTCTAGGACTGCGCTAATAAACGTAATCCATCCTGTAGAAGATACATCACCCTTCTTTGCCACCTCGGACTGTTTGAAGGCATAGTAGATAGTAATAGGTGCAGCTGGGTGCGCATTCGATGATAAGCGATGCATCGCTCGAGTCATTCCAATCATAAAGAACGACTCCGCTTCATCCTTGTTCCCATGGCAATACGGAGTGGCGACTAACTCTTCATCCTTCGGCACTGCAATAGTCGTGAACAAGCTTGGGTAGACATCACGCATGCTCCGGCGTAACCAAATATAAAAATAATCTGACAAATCAGCGTATGCAATGTTGTCATAGTAAGGCGGATCGGTAGAAACGAATACCAATCGATCTGTACGGCCATCAGAAGCAGCATCGGCCTGAGAAACAAAACCCACATGGGACGAGCTGATTGCCGCAAGACTATCTGCGACGATTTCAGACGACTTAATCAGCGAACCTCCAATGTCACTTAGTGGATTCTGTTCGGGGTAATCCCATACCATTGGAATCGCATGTCGTGCGAACAAGCCTTTGGGGCGATCTTCAAGCGCATACCAGACTGTTAGGCTACTCGAATACTCTGCGGTCTTACTGACGGCGAATGCGAGGTAGACACTCACAGCATCAGCATAAGCAGTTGCGCCATTTCCGCCCGATTCCAAACCTCTTCCATCATCGGCCATGCCAGCAGCTATGGCCTCATGCTTGACGAGTGTACGAACCTCTGTCACAAGGTCACTGAACGTCATCAGCGATACTAGCTGTCTAGACGTGAAGAGGTCGCTAAAAGTCGTCATGCCATACAGCGGGACTTGATCGCTGGCCTTGCCATGAAGCAAAGTCCTGGGCACCTCCTTGGGGACGGCTTGACGTGCGAGCGACTCATGTTCCTCATTTGGGGATAAATAGATACGACCTCGCTTTCCCAAAGCGACTATGGCCATTAGCTTAGATCCCATTCGCCCCGCCTGTGCTTCTTCCTTAATGTGCTTTCCGCTTATCGGCGAACGAGATAGTAAGCAGAAAAACTCTGCACCTTTCCCCTTAGCCTTAGTTCCCCTTGCTGCCTCGGATGGTGGCGCACCTACTTTCACTTCGAAATGATATTGGTCGCCTTTTATTATCGGCTGTATGAAAACTTCTTTGCCCACCTTGCTGGATAGGATAAAAGTCGATGCCAACGGCACGTCCACACTTGAAAAGGCGGGATTGGGGCTCTTGACCGTTCGCGCCCAAAGCCACGCGATGACAGTGACTTTCTCACCGACGAGTGGTTTTAGGTCGGGTCGTCTGCGAGCTATTTCGGCGGTGATTTCCACTGACGGGTAGAGGTGGCCGATGCGATTCTGGGCCTCTGATCGCATCCACTCACCGTAATGGCGCACATCCTCCGCAAGACCTGTAGCGGCCGGCCATTTCTGTTCCAACCCCAGATCACCGCTTGATACTCTTTGCTTTTGTCCGATGTTGACGGGGGGATGCCCGGCAAACCTGGGCGGAATATCGATCATTGCTTTGTTGATGATTACAGCGACAGGATTTAAGTCAGAGGCGTAAGCTTCTAAGCCAAGCCGTTGTGCCTCCAGTGGAATTGTCCCGCCACCTGCGAAAGGGTCGTATAGAACTGGGAGTATTTGGGGATTGAATAGTTCAGAAGCCTGCGGGTGGTCTTTGTTCAACTCGCAGACTTCGCGCCAGGAGCGGCAGATTTCGGCACGAGCGCGATTAAGCACATCCACATTAGTCATATTTTCCCAGACAACAAGTTCTTCGATGATCCTGAAGAGTCGCTTTCGCTCTTCGGCAGCCTCTTTTTTGTTCTTCCCATATTTAAATCCGCCGCCTTGCTGGTAGCCGGGATCGTTGACAAGTTGAGCGAAGAGTACTGCGCGCGCTACGGCGAGAGGACGTTGCGCCCACCACTTATGTAGCGAAGAAGGATTGCCGCGATAAATATAACTCTCACGAACAGAGGCAACATTGATCGCATCAAGTGGCATTGCGACTTCGATGAGTTTTCGCGGTGATTTGACAGGATAGGACATACATTAAATTCCTTGGGCGCGTTCGAGTAACGCCTTGAGTTCGTAGTTAACGGAAGACACTCCCCAACCGGGTTCTTCTTTAAATGGATGGGGCACGTAGTGGGGGCCGTCGATGGAATCGTCTTCGCCGACGAGAACGATAGCAAGATGATATTTATCCCCCTGATTCCAGCTTTCAAAGATTTCGTTTTTGGTCACAGTGACAGTGGTCGCACCTTTGATGCGGCCTTTGACTTCAATATGCCGTGCATCGGGTAGCCTGTCATTCACGACAGGTGCATAAGAGGTTATGTCCCAGCCGCATTTCTGAGCGGAGACATCAACAGCGCGACATCCGCGGCCTTCTTCGGCAAGGATGACAGCTTTCATTGCAATCTGCTCGATGCGTGAACGAGCTTCAGGGTCGGTAGAAAAAGTGGATTCATCAGGTGCCGTTTCACCGCGCAATTTACGTAGCAATCCAGCAGGAACGATCAAAGCACCGCTTAGCACAACTGGCGTAGCGGATGTTACGTGTCGCATGGACTGAAGTTCTTTCTTGCGACTCTCCAACCTTGTTTCAAGGTCGCTGAGTGTGCGTCGAACGTTTTCGAGATTGAGGCGAACGTCTATACCGGCAGCTTTGTCTTCTGTCAGTTTGATGAAGCGATCTGACCAGAAATCAATTTCCTTAGTCAGGCGTTCATGAACGGCTGTGAGCGTTTTGTCCACATGAGCAATGCGGCGTTCAGCTACTTCATTATAGTGTTGTGGGACTAGCGTTGATGCCGCGAGAGCGAGTGCACGATTTTCCAGCCCAGCAGTAAGCCAAGGCTCGTTTAGCGATTTGGCCAAGAGCGGACGATCAGCAGGTGCGAGCGGTTCTAGATCCAAGTGTGGTGCCCAACCAGCAAAGGATGCACTGCCATCGGGTAGTACGCGGACGAATTGCAGGCGTTTGGAAATGACCTGACCATCGCCGGATTTTACCTCATGGGTGAGAAGGAAGAGCAAAGAAAGCTGATCCCCATCATCAGCGGGGGCCACTAGGATAGTGCCCTGGCGAAGCAAGTTTGCATGTCGCTCCAGCAAGACATCGCTGAGTGCTAGCATGAGCGGGTGGCCAGGATGAATCAAGCTGGCAAACGCAAGACCTGGACGATCCTGTGGACGCACTGCCTCTTTGGTAAAACAGATGCGTTCATATCGTTTAAGGACTGGAGCAAGCTCACGGCGATTGCGTCCTGTGATTAAACGGTCACGGTCGCGCAACTCGGCGGGAACGTGAGTAATCTCGAAGCGGTTAGATTCGCGAGGATAGATGGAGCCACCAAGTGACTCGAATCCTTTCATAAAGAATGACCGGACAAAGTATGGTTGTAGGCGACGAGCCTCGGCCTTTTCCATTTCTTCCTTCACCGCAAAGAGACGTTCTGGGGTCATGCTTTCCTGAGCGAGTGCTTCGCGGTTGAGGATGTTCATCAAGTGCTCGTGGTCGAGTGCGTTATCGATCTTCTGACTGAGTTTGGCGTGGATGTCAGGACGGTCGCCGTAGCGAATGGCTTCCAGTAGCATGTCCTTGAGGCTGTTCCCTTCAAAGACTTCACCGAGGACGTTGAATACCTGACCCTGAAGTGCATTGCTCATCGTGTTAAGTTTTTCGAGTAGGCGGAAATAGACATCGCCCTCTCGCGTTTCTTTGGCAACAAGATTCCAGAGGTGGCAGACCTCTTGTTGGCCTATGCGGTGGATACGACCGAATCGTTGTTCAAGACGGTTGGGGTTCCAAGGTAAATCGTAGTTTACCATCAAATTAGCATTCTGAAGGTTGATGCCTTCACCGGCGGCATCAGTAGCAACCAGCACGCGAACTTCCGGGTCAGAACGAAAGAGTTCCTGGATCTTGCGGCGGTCATCGCGATGGATGCTACCGTGAATCACGACAATGGCGTCATGACCTCCGAGTACGCCAGCGATTTTCTCGTAAAGGTAGTTTATTGTATCGCGGTACTCGCTGAATATGATGATCTTCCGCATCCGCCCGCTTGCATCATGCATCTGCGGTTCGTTCTGAAGGATGCGTGAGAGCTCGTCCCACTTGCGATCCTTGCCGGATGTGACAAGGGTTTTGGCCTGTTGTTCGAGGGCCTGAAGAATGACTATTTCAGCCGCTAGTTCGTCAATGGTCTGTGAAGCGGTGGCCTGAGAGACTAGAGTTTCCTCTAAATTTTCTTGCTCTTCAGCGGTACGGTCATCATCGTCTTCAGGAACGTCAGCCATGTCCTCTGCGTTAATTTTCTGAGCTCGGGCACCCATCTTTTCTTCACGTAGTCGACGTTCGAGGCGTTCTCGTCGTCGTTTGAGAGATTGGTAGATGGCTTCGGGGCTAGAGGCTAGACGGCGTTGGAGTGACGTAAGTGCAAACCCAATAGAGCCTTTACGTTTACCATCTAGTTCATCGGCCTTGCCCATTTCCGTTTTGACATAATCTGTTACCGCTTCATAAAGCGCGTATTCGAGGTCGGAGAGTTCATAATTGACAGTGTAGGCGCGTCGCTCAGGGAAAAGAGGTGTACCGTCGAATTTGACTAGCGTCTCCTTAACCATGCGGCGAATAAGATCGGAGTAATCTACCTTGTGAACACCGTCACGAAATTTTCCATAGAAACGATCGGCATCGAGGAGAGAGAGGAACAACTGGAAGTCCTCGTCCTTACCATTGTGTGGGGTAGCCGTCATTAGCAGCAGATGGCGCGTATGCGCGCCTAGCTTCTCCGCTAACCTAAAGCGCCCAGTCTTCTCCAATTTGTTGTTGCAGAAGTGGGCGGCCAGTTTGTGTGCTTCATCAAAAACTATAAGATCCCAGCCAGCGCCGCAGATTTTATCTTGTAGGTCCTCGTTGCGTGCCATCTGGTCAAGACGAACGATGAGGTGATCTATATCTTCAAAAGGATTACCGCTTGGCGTTGCTGTATCCAAGTCTCTTGTAAAGACTCGAAATTCCAGACCGAATTTTTCGAACATTTCCTCCCGCCATTGATCGACCAAGCTACCGGGGGCAACTACGAGAATTCGCCGCGCGTCGGCTCGCATTATGAGTTCTCGAATATAAAGGCCCGCCATGATGGTTTTGCCTGCGCCAGGGTCATCAGCAAGAACAAACCTCAATGGTTGACGCGGCAACATGGATTCGTAAACGGCTGTTATCTGATGTGGGAGTGGCTCTACATTTGAAGTGTGCACAGCCATCATCGGGTCAAACAAAAAGGCTAAGTCAATCCGTTTTGCCTCTATAGAGAGCTTAAACGCTTCGCCATCTCCATCGAAGGACCAAGGACGTTCAGTGACGGCAATAGAGATATTGGTCTCATCTCCCCGAGAGAGTAGTCTTTCCTTGAGCGTGCCGTCAGGTGTTCTATAAAGAACCTGCACCGCGCCTTCGGTAATTGGCACAACAGCGATGACACTCCCAATGCCAGTGGGGTCGAGGCCGGTGAGCGAAAGTCCGGGTGATATTGTTTCGAGTGTAATCATCTTGTTTTATTATTCTCAATTTATCGAAGCGTTAGATGTACGCCCGTAACGACCGGGTATAAACTTGACTATCTTTGAGTGAAAAGTCAACCTTTTTCACTTATTTTGATATTGGTGAACACGAAAATACGGGTTGACTTTTTCTACAGATTTGATAATATATTCCCAACAGCGGTGAGTTAAACAAGCTACTTGCTCCGCTATATAAATGTGCTAAAGGCCGGTGTCAGATAGTAAATGAGCCCGTTGCCTTTTGGTGCGGGCTTTTTGTTTATGGCATTCAGGAGGACGAAGCTCTCAGAACCAAGAAAAGAAGAAAACTAATAAGCGGCGATTTACCCAGTTACTTGCAGCCGCTATACAAATTTCGCTAAAGGCCGGAAAAATGAATGATCGTATTCGAAGCCCGTGCCAGTAAGCATGGGCTTTTTGCGTTTAGGACAGATGTTATCACGACGGGATGATTTGGTACTTGCAGCCGTCGTTAAACAAGGTGCTAAAACCCAGCAGCCCTGGCGCTATGGATTTAGCCCGGGGCTTTTTTATTGGAGAAATGGAGATTGAATATGCCAACACACATGAAGAAAACAAAAATGGCCAAAATTCACTGTTACGAGTGTGGCGAAGTCGTCAGGAGAAACGAAAAGTACACCACTTTAGAGGTTTACGACAGCCCATTCGATGAACAATCCAAGACCATCCATCTGCATGTAAATAACAAAATTAGCGAGCATTACGGGATTTCCTGCGAAGAAGCCCTGTACGACGAACACTGGGCCGACTTCAGGTATTTTGACTGCCCCCTGTGCCAGCGAACCATTATCAGGCAATGTCCAACGAATGGATGGCATTCTTATGTGAGGGATTATCAGGATGAGGAAATATGCCTTGGTTGCTTTGAACGCATCATCATTAATGAAGGTATCGCCCGGGAAAGATTTGAAGATGGGAAACTTGATGGGATGTTCTTCAATGAACAGGATCTGGTCAATGCAGGCTATGAGATGGTTCCGGACATGGAGAACTTCTTCGTCAGAACGAAATATGATGTGGAACGGTATTGCGGCGTAGCCCTCCAGTATATCGATGAAGGTTATCTCGTAATTTCCGAATATGAACATATGGCCATAGGGGGACTGGAAGGTTACCAGACCATGTGGATCAAACGAAAAGACAGCAGCGGCTCTACATTAATCAATCACCAGACTGACCGAGAGGAGGTTACTGTTCATGGCGATTAAAGTGACGTTTTTAACTGTTGTTACACGTAATGAAACTGTTGAAAGGAGGTATCCCGGCGGCATGGATGCATACGTGAAAGTCAATCGCATCGAAAAGCCTTACCGGGACCGAAACATTACCGGCGTCATATTCATGTCCACCGGCGAGGCGGAGGAGTTCATCGAGAAACTGGTAAAGCTTGGCTTTAGTTACGACGAGCTTGCACTGGTTGATCAGTCTATCGGATCATTTTATGTCTGCTCCTGGCTTGAAACCAGCATTGTACCGTTTTTTTTAAGTAAGCCCGGGGGAAGGGAGTCGAAATGCTGGCTCAAAAAAAACAGAAGGAAAGAAATAAAATCTAATACAAGAAAGGATGGTTGATAAAATGACACGAGAAGCAAAATCCATTGATATGAATTCTGTGCAGAAGTTCCCTTCTTTTGAGGGGTATCCTTATATAGTGATCCGCATTACGGCAGCTTTGTATCACATTAACCTGCTTTCCAAAAAACATGGCGATTCCGAATGTTATTTTCGGATTGTGCAAGCCCAGGCGGATGCCAATAAGCTGGATGTATGCCTGGTAAGAGACAGATGTGAGGCAGTTTATTTTAAATCAGATCACAAGCCGTGTGTTTCTGAACAAATCCCTTGGGCAAGCGTTTATACGTCGGGCAGGCTGCGATTGGCCATGGATCAACCGGCCGACGCGGATCTGCTGCTGCGCGAAAGGGCGCTGGACGATTATATCCGACAAAACACGGCAAAAGGCGGTGTGCTTTTGGGAGATCTCACCAAGGGCGGCCGCAAAGCCACGCCATATGAACGGATCAACCTCGGGGGCATTCAGGAAAACGGAACCCCCAAAGGGCTTGAGCTTTGTCCGGTGTGCGGTGAATACCGGGGCACCTGTATTGATCCGAATCCGCATTTGCCAGACCTTGTGGTCAGTGTTTCCTGCCGGTGTGACAATGACAATCTCTGCGCATTCTGCGGGGAGCGGCTCCATAGCAGGAAACTCAATGCCAATTACTATAGTCTCAAGGACGGGAAAATCTGGCACACCCCGGCTTTTTGCGGGCTGAATCACCGGTGCGCCGGAAGTATATAATAATATAAGGAGGCCGTTATGGGAATATTTAAACGGACAGAGGGGCCGCCTGCACATGGCGAAGGTTATCACAAACGAATGATGGTGATGATCAGGTTACAGGACCAGGGAGCAGAAGTCATCCACAAAGAGATTGCTGATCTGTGGGCCGAAATCGTGCTGCGGACGGACTGTCTTGTGGAGCATGAAATCGCACAGGCGCAGGATGTGATTCAAATGAATAAGCGTAGGGAGGACGGAAATGAATGATATTATGCTGGTCCTATTACAGGAGCTGGATAAGGTTCTGGAAATACTGATTGGGATTTTGAAACAATAAATTAACCCATGGCAGCCGGTTCCCGTTTTTTAAACGGTTGCCGCTTCTTACCCAAGGAGGGAATAATGGAAGAGAAAGATAAAAGCAGACTGGGAAAATTGGAAAGGGACTATCCCGGTATTACAAGCAGCATAATGCATTTTGATGAAGCAGAGCTGCCTTCATGCGCACATTGCGGTTCTGACGAAACAGCCAGCGTCCAGATCGGCATCATTGGACGAACGATAGCGATTGCGGGCATGACCAAAAAGTTTCATCTGATTGCGAATGGACCAAAACCCGGAAAGTATTTCTGTCGTATCTGTCAAAAGTACTATGACTAAAAAGACGGGATCGGGATAGCCATAAGTGATGACAATTATTTGTGCGCTGATGGCTTCCTGTTTTTAATTTTTTCTTCAACAAGCGACAGGATTTTTGATGCGGAAAGATTGAACGCTTTTGAGAGTTGAAAAATCGTGATCAGTGAAGGTTGTTTATGACCACATTCCAGCAGAGAAATGAAGCTCCGATCAAGATTACTTATATCAGCAAGTTTCTCTTGAGAGATCTGATTTGCCTTTCTAAGCTCTTTGATCACTTCCCCAAATGCTTCTTCAATCGTCAAGTTCGCCTCCTTGTTAAGGAAACTTAACAGAAGCGCAGGGGATATTCTGTTGACTATTGACAACAATGGATTTATAAAGTGAAAAAGGGTTCAACTTACAGAACAGCTGAAATCATAAATACTGCGGTTCAGTCAGGGTAACTGTTATGAACGGATTGATTCTTATACCCCGTTACTCAAGAATAGTACGGGGTTTTGTATTTGGAGGCTGAAATGAAAAAATGTCCTTTCTGTTCCGAAGAAATTCAGGATAACGCTAAAAAATGTCGCTATTGTGGTGAATGGCTTAATAATGAAGATGAATCTAAACCCACAGATCCATCATCATCTCAACAAGGTACTGTTGCTGAACCTTCAATAGTGAAAACGAAGTTAAATACTAAAAAACTATACGAAACCTATATTGGTGAAAAAAAACGCTTCTACTACATTAACAAGTTTTTGGAATTTGAAAAACAGCCCTCTGTTTTAATGCCAAGCTGGAACTGGGCGGCATTCTTTTTCAATGGGACATGGGCACTTTATAGAAAAATGTATGGATGGTTTTTTGCTTTTTGGGCTCTTAACATTGCTATTTCAATAATTGATATAGCCCTTGCTAAAGATGGTTTTTATTTAATAAGTTTTCTTTTGTTTTTAGTTCCTATGATAGCTTTTGGCAATTTTGCCAACTCACTTTATTATCGCAACGTAAAGAAAAAAATAGCTAACGCTCAGCTTTTAATAAGCGATGAATTAAAACTCCTTGAATTTTTACGTAACAAAGGAGGTATCCACACATGGGTAATTTGGATTTGTATTGGTATTTGGATTATTGGTTTATTGTTTTGGTCAGTTGTTAGCATTATCGGTTTATTTTCTAAAGAAGTAGGCTATAATGCTTTTATCATTCTGTTTGTTTGTCTTATTATTGGTGTTCCCATAATTGCCATATTATATGCGAACATTAACAATGAATGGGAAATAAAACTACAAGGTATATGGAATGAATATTATAACTATATCATATTTGTACCAATGGCTATATTAGCTGCGGGTATTCTATTAACAGTTTCACAAAAAGGAAACTTCTCTAAAAGTGAAGAACCGGCACCAGCAGAGGTTCCTAAAGTTGAGGCTCCTATTGCCCCGGCACCAGCGCTAACAGTTGAGGCGCCATCTGCCCAGCCTTCAACAGCACTTACCCCATCAACCAGTTCACCCTCAAAAGAAGAACTAGCAAGAGAAGAACATTTGAATGCTATAGGAAAAGCTCATCCAGACTTTAGGTATTATAGGGATGCAGGAACAATTAAGAATTGGATACAGGCAAAACCAGAACCACAAAGGTCGGCGCTGACAAAAATTTATAGTGAAGGAACCGCTGAAGAAATAATAGATATGCTAACTCTCTTTAAAAGAGAAAATGGAATATCCTCTACATACAATTCGGCGGGAGAAAATTACAAAAACAAAATAATATCTATTGATTTTCAGGATGCCGATATAAGGAAAGTTTTTAGCCTGATGGGCCAATACGTCGATATCAATATAGTTGTGAGTGAAGAAGTAAATGGAACAATAACTATGATTATGAAGAATGTTACTTGGAGGCAGGCGTTTGACGCGATCTTGGACAAATACGGTTTGTCCCAGAAACAAGTGAACGATAGGACTATATTGATAACTTTCAAGTAAAGATAAATGAACGGACAGAGGAATATCCTTAATTCCACAATTCCACTAAGGAGGAGAAAATGAAACGATTATTATTAGCAGTGTTCATCTTCGTAATAGCTTTGGGTTCTGTAGAAACTGCAGTAGCACTTTATGATTGTGTTGACAAGAACGGACAAAGAATGATTACTGATAACCCACCGCAAGGTGCAAAATGTAAGTCCATGGGTGGGGAAGAAGATGCGATACCAACTGATCCACAGCAAACAGGGGCTAAATTAAATGACCTCTATAATCGGGCGATGCAGAGGTCATCAGAAAGCGGGTCTGTTGGAGGAGGAGCAGCGTATCTCTGCTTGGCAGAGGTGATTGCTGATGTTAAATCATCAGGGAGACCTGTTAATCCAAAATTTTGGAGTTTAGTAAACGATGCCTTTGACAGAAAATGGTCAGTTGGTGGACTGTTAAATGTTGTTGAGCGTGCCGCTTCTGTGCAATCTGTCAACACAGGAAATAAGTCGTCATGTACTAATGCAATGTATCATTCAAAGTAACGGCAAGAGTGCTTGATATGGCTTAGCAGCCTCCGCCTGAACGCCCTTGCGCGGTTTGCGTCCGGAATAATCGACATCGGCAGGCCATGATTGTTGTGTTGTAAGGTTCCCGAATCAGATTTCAAGAATATGAGACAGTTATCCATTTGCCCGAAATACAACAACAGTGGCTTTCAAATATAAATAGTGCTATAAAATAGCGTAACACCAAAGATATATACTTGAATCTCTCAACCTTATATGAGGGTGTTATGGACTGATTACCGAAACCCCGTCACTAAAAAAGTGCGGGGTTTTGTATTTGGAGGCTGAAATGGTGAAACAAGAAATTAAATTGTCCTGAACAGTAAAGGAGGTTCTAATGAAACGATTTATTTTTGGTTTGGCAATTTTGGTTTTGGCTTCGTCTGCTCCCGGGTGGCCACCCAAAATCCCCCACCTGTGGCCACTTGAAAATCCCCCACCCACCGGTTGATTTTAGCGCCTGAAAACAGGCGATCAAAAGCCCCTTCACAAACGGTTGGCAGAACGTTACAGACTCC
>Ga0116160_1004242_pt1 | contig 12107 bp, 6 predicted proteins | sample AD_JPNAS2_MetaG_FD_89879 | JGI IMG/M metagenome (GOLD analysis project Ga0116160, IMG submission 89879) | Active sludge microbial communities of municipal wastewater-treating anaerobic digesters from Japan - AD_JPNAS2_MetaG | ecosystem: Engineered > Bioreactor > Anaerobic > Digestate | place...
GGGACGGCGACAAGGGCTGGATCGTCTGCGGCCGGCCCGGCTCGATCCGCTACGACGAATACCCGGCGGGCGACCTGGTCGCGATGATGCCCTTCAAGGGGCATCTCTACGCGGTCAAGCATTTCGCTTCGGTCTTCCGCTATCTGGGCGGCACGCAGTGGGACGATATCGGCGAGGTGTTCCACGCCAACCGCGCCGGGAAATTCGGCGTCGATCAGATCCATACCCTCGGCGTCTATCGCGGCGAACTGTATCTCGGCACCTGGCCCGACGGCAAGGTGCTGCGCTACGACGGCGGGCAGGATTACACCGATTGCGGCTGGCTGGGCATCGACCCGACGCACAAAATCAACGAGGTCAACGACCTGACGGTCTATAACGGCAAGCTCTACGGCGGCGCGATCCCCAAGGCTGAGCTCTGGCGCTACGAAGACGACCAGCAGTGGACGCGCATCCGGCAACTGGTGCATGACCCCCAGTGGGCGATCAAAAAGCCGGTGACCTGGAACCGGGTGCCGTGCATGACGATCTTCCAGGGCAAGCTCTTCTGCGGCACGTCGAACTGCCACGGCCGCGCCGATTCCAACCCGCGCGCCGAGGTGGGCAAGGTCTTCGCCTGGGAGGCCGGCAAGTGCGTCTCCTACGACCGGGACCTGGGGACGGATTGGCGGCGGATCGCCGCGGTGCGCGCCGGCGACCGGCTGAAGCTGTATGTCGACGGCGAACTGGTCGCCACCTCCACGGCGTTCGATCCGGCCGCGTTCGACCTGAGCAACACCCGGCCGCTGCTGATCGGCTTCGGCCAGGAGAACTACTTCAACGGGATGATCCGCGACGTGAAGCTCTACAACCGCGCGTTGTCCGACGCGCAGTTGCGGCAAGGGTCATAGCGGCCGACGGGGGGAGACGATGAACCGGACCACGCTGGGGGTCCTGCTGCTGATGGTGGGGACGCTTGGCCACGCCGCGCCGGCGCCGGGTTCGCCCGGCCCGATCGAGCTCATCCCCCGGCCCGCTCGGCTGGAGCGCCAGCCCGGTTCGTTCGTCTTCAGTCCCGGCACGCGGATTCTGGCCGAATCCGGTTCGGCGGCGGCGCGAGTGGCCGCGCAGCGGCTGGCCGACCTGTTGCGCCGGGCCGCCGGATTGGAGCTCGACGTGGCCGAATCGGACGCGGCCGAGCCGGTCGGCGGCGCGCTCCTATTGACCACCCGCGGCGCCCGGGCCGATCTCGGGCCGGAGGGCTACGAGCTGATCGTCCGGCCCGAATCGATCGTGATCCGGGCGCCGGGGGCCGCCGGTTTGTTCCACGGCGCACAGTCGTTGCGCCAACTCCTCCCCGCCGCAATCGAAAGCCCCCGCCCGGTCGCGGGCCCGTTCGAATGGTCCGTTCCGGGCCTCGTCATCGAGGATCGCCCGCGCTTCGCCTGGCGCGGCTTCCTGTTCGATGTCGGCCGCCACTATTACCCCAGGGAGTTCATCAAGCGGCTCATCGACCTGATGGCCTATTACAAGGTGAACACCCTCCACTGGCACCTGACCGACGACCAGGGCTGGCGGATCGAGATCCGACGCTACCCGCGGCTGACGGAAGTCGGAGCGTGGCGCGCGGCAGCGGCCCCCGATTCGCGCCGGCTGGGCGATGGCTCGGCCCACGGCGGGTTCTACACGCAAGACGATATCCGCGAGATCGTCGACCATGCCCGCGCCCGGGGGGTCACGATCGTCCCGGAGATCGAGATGCCGGGTCACGCGCTCGCCGCGCTCGCCGCCTACCCCGAGTTGTCGTGCACCGGCGGCCCGTTCCAGGTCGCCACCGAATGGGGGATTTACTCCGACCTGTTCTGCGCCGGCAACGAGGCCGTCTTCGAGTTTCTCGAAGGGGTCCTCACCGAGGTCACCGAACTCTTTCCGGGCGAGTATGTTCACATCGGCGGGGACGAAGCCCCCAAGGACCGCTGGCGCACGTGCCCGCGGTGCCAGGCGCGGATCCGGAGCGAGGGCCTGGCCGACGAAAACGCCCTGCAGGGCTACTTCTCCGGCCGGATCAACCGTATCCTGGCCGCCCGCGGCCGCAAGCTCGTCGGCTGGGAGGAAGTCATTGATGGGGGATTCGTCCCCGGCGCGACGGCGATGGCATGGCACCTCGAGGGGGGCGACGCGCGGGCCGCGCGCGCCGGCCACGACGTCGTCATGACGCCCCACCTGTTCACCTATCTGGATTATCGCGAATCGCAACTGGCCGGCGAGCCCAGCCCGCGCGGCTGGCTGCCGCTGCGCAAACTCTACGAGTTCGAGCCGGTCGGCAAAGGGTTGACCCGCGAACAGGCGGCGCATATTCTGGGCGCGCAGTGCTGCCTCTGGACCGAGTTTTTCCACGCCGAGGCGCAGGTCGAGCATGCGCTTCTCCCCCGGCTGTCGGCGCTGGCCGAGCTGACCTGGTCGCCCGCCGAGCGCAAGGATTGGGCGGACTACCAGGCGCGACTGGCCGGTCACCTGCGCCGGCTCGAGCTGGGGGGCGTCCGGTTTCGCATCCCGACGCCGGAGGTCGCTGAAATCCGGGCCGAAGGGCCCCGGCGCCGCGTGAGCGTCGCGTTGCCGTTCGACGGCGCGCACGTCGGCTATACGCTCGACGGCCGCGAGCCAACGTTCGATTCGCCCCGCTGGCGCGGACCGATCGAGCTGGAAACCAGCGCGACGCTCAAACTGCGGACGTTTCTGCCGGGTGGTCGCGGCAGCCAGGTGGTCGAGGCCCACATCCCATGAACCCCCGCCCCCCCCGGCATCAACCGCCGTTTCTGGAATGACCGACCCTCACTCTCGCGATGGAAGGCGATCCCCCCATGGCCATGAGCAAAACCGTTCGCGCCCAGCTCTCCGTCCTGATGTTCTTCCAGTTCTTCGGCTGGGGAGCGTGGACCGTCACGATGGGCACCTACCTGGGCCGGATCGGCTTTCAGGGGATCGACATCGGCAACGCCTACAGCACGACCGCCTGGGCCGCGATCATCTCGCCGTTTTTCGTCGGCATGGTCGCCGACCGCTTCTTCTCCGCCCAGAAGGTCCTCGGCGTGCTCCACATCCTGGGCGGCGTCACGCTGTTCCTCGCCTCACGCATGCAGACCCCGGCGGCGTTCTTCTGGGTGCTGCTGCTGCACGCGCTGTGCTTCATGCCGACGCTGGCGCTGATCAACGCCGTCTCGTTCCACCAGATGGAGGACCCCAGCCGCGAGTTCCCGGGCATTCGCGTGCTGGGGACGATCGGCTGGATCGTCGCCGGCTGGGTGATCGGCCTGCTGCGGATCGAGCCGACGGCGATCCCGCTGCGCATCGCCGCCGCCAACGCCGTGCTGCTCGGGCTGTTCTGCTTCACATTGCCGCCGACGCCGCCGCGCTCGGCCGGCCGGCGCGTCGCCGTGCGCGACATCCTCGGGCTGGACGCGCTTGGCCTGATGAAGGATCGCGCCTTCGCCGTGTTCGTCGTCAGTTCGCTGCTGATCTGCATCCCGCTGGCGTTCTATTACAATTTCACCAATCCGTTCCTGAATGAAAGCGGGATGGTCAACGCCGCCGGCAAGATGACGTTCGGCCAGATGTCGGAGATTTTCTTCATGCTGGTCATGCCGTTCTTTTTCGCCCGCCTCGGCGTCAAGTGGATGCTGATCATCGGCATGGCCGCCTGGACCGCCCGTTACTTCCTCTTCGCTTACGGCGACAACGGGGCGCTGGTCTGGATGTTCTACCTCGGCATCCTGCTCCACGGCATCTGCTACGATTTCTTCTTCGTCACGGGCCAGATCTACGTCGATCAGAAGGCGCCGCCGGCGCTGCGCTCGAGCGCGCAGGGGTTCATCGCCTTCGTGACGCTGGGCGTCGGCATGCTGATCGGCGCGAAGGTCTCCGGCTGGGTTGTTCAGCACCACCAGCTCATGGACGGCGCCCAGGCGGTTATCAGCCACGACTGGCGGCGGATCTGGCTCGTCCCGGCGGTGATGGCCGGCGTCGTGCTGGTTCTGTTCGGCGCGCTGTTCAACGAGCGGCGAAAAGGTGCACAACAGGCAACCGCGATGGAAGCGAGATAGACGGAAGGGACATAACGCGAGCCCCGTCGGGATTCGTCCCTCGTCTCTCTTCCCTCGTCCTCGTCCTCGTGATCGCCCCCAAAGGCCCGCCCAGAATCCGGCTCTCGGCTCTCGTCCTCGGCTCTCGAGCATCCCCCGCCGGCCCGCCCCCTCTTCACATCACCCGTTTTGCGCCCATTGTTTTTCGGATCGGGGGCGTAGTAGACTGGGGGGGCGTATGCAGGAGCGCGTGCTGTCCCACTTTCTGGAGCGGCTGGCGGTCGAACCGGCGACGGCGGAGATCGTGGAGTGCGCCGCGCGCGCCGATGATAAACTGGTTGTTACCGGCGCGCGCGCCGGCGCCGCCCCCGCTCTCCTCGCCCTCCTTGCCCGCCGCCTCGGCCGCACGATGCTCGTCGTCACCAGCTCGCTCGAACGCGCCGAGGCCCTCACCGATGGCCTGGCGTTCTTCGGCGCCCGGCCGCTGATCTACCCCAGCTTCGAAACCCTCCCCTTCGAAGAGACCGAGCCGGTCCTCCACATCGCCGCCGCGCGCAACGCCGTCCTGGCCGAGCTGGCGCACCTCGACCCCGAGGCGCCGCAGGCCGCCCCGCTGATCGTCGCCCCAGTCGACGCGCTGGCCTTCCGGCCGCTGCCGCGCGAAGCGCTGCTGCGCCAGTCGCTGACGATCCGCTGGGGCCAGACGCTTGACCCCGAGGCGCTCGCCGCCCAACTGGTCGGCATGGGCTTCCGCCGCGAGGCGCTCGTCGAGAGCCCCGGCGAGTTCGCGATCCGCGGCTCGATCATCGACGTCTATCCCCCCGACGCCTCCAACCCGTGGCGGCTCGACCTGTTCGGCGAGGAAATCGATCAGATCCGCGCGTTCGATCCGCAGACGCAGCGCTCGCTGCCGCGCGACGCGGAAACCGAGGCGGTGCGGATCCTCGCCCCCGGTTGCGTCGAACCCAAGCTCGCCTGGCTGCGCGCCGGCCACGCGCTCGGCTCGCTGTTCGACCTCCTCCCCGAAAACTCGCTGGTCGTGCTCGACGGGCCGTTCCGGCTCGACCAGCGCCTGCGCCGCTTCGACGAGATCGCCACCCGTCACTGGGGCGATATCCAGCGCATCCAGCACAACGACCAGGTCAGCTTCTTCGTCGAGCACAATCTGACCCCCGGCCAGTGGCTCCTTTCCCGGACGGCGGTCCAGGAAGCGCTGACGAGTTTTCAATCGCTCGACCTGACCGATCTCGGCTCCGACATCGAGGAGGAGGAGGACAACCGGCCGGCCGAGGAGGCCCTCGCCGGTCGCCGCCTGACCTTCCCCGCCCAGGGTTTCGAATCGGTCACCTCGCAATTCCAGAATTACCTTGGCCTGATCCGCGAGCGCCTGCGCAAGGGCCACTGGGTCGCCATCGTCTGCGACAACAACGGCCAGGTGATGCGGCTGGACGAGCTGCTGCGCGAGAACGAGATCAGCGCGCTGCCGCTCGTCGACGGCCAGCCGGCCCCGGCGTTGCCGCGCTCGGCCGCCGACCGCTGCCCCGACGTGCTGCTGATGGTGGGCGATCTGCACGAGGGCTTCCACTCGCCCCAGGCCGGGATCTTCATCGTCACCGACCGCGAGATCTTCGGCCGCTACAAGCGTCGCCACGTCTATCGCAAGGCGGCCGCCCGCGGCAAGGCGATCAGTAATCCCACCGAAATCCAGCGCGGCGATTACGTCGTCCACATCGAGCACGGCATCGCCCATTTCGAGCGCATCCGCCGCCAGAATGTCGACGGCCGGCTGACCGAATTCCTCGAACTGGTCTACCAGAACGACGACCGGCTGCTCGTTCCGGTCGACAAGCTGCACCTGATTCAGAAGTATGCCTCGGCCGACGGCAAACCGCCGACGCTGGACCGGCTCGGCAGCCGCAAATGGCAGAGCCGCCGGCGCAAATCGATGGAAGCGGTGCGCAAGATGGCCGGCGAACTGCTCGAACTCTACGCCCGCCGCGAGGCCGCCGAGGGCTACGCCTACGCCCCCGATTCGGCCTGGCAGCAGGAGTTCGAGGCGTCGTTCATCTATCAGGAGACCCCCGATCAGCTCGAGGCGATCCGCCAGACCAAGGCCAACATGTGCGAGCCGCGCCCAATGGACCGGCTGGTCTGCGGCGACGTCGGCTACGGCAAGACGGAAGTCGCCATCCGGGCGGCGTTCAAGGCGATGGTCGAGAAGCGCCAGGTCGCGCTGCTCGCCCCGACGACGCTCCTTGTCCAGCAGCATTACAATACGTTTTCCGAGCGGCTGGCCGATTACCCGTTCAAGGTCGAGATGATCTCGCGCTTCCGCTCCACCGCGCAGATCAACGAGATCCTGCGCCAACTGAAGGAGGGCGAGATCGACCTGGTCATCGGGACGCACCGGCTGCTCTCGCGCGACGTGCAGTTCCGCGACCTGGGCCTGCTGATCGTGGACGAGGAACAGCGCTTCGGCGTGGCGCAGAAGGAAAAAATCAAGAACCTGCGGGCCAACGTCGACATCCTGACGCTGACGGCCACGCCGATCCCGCGGACGCTCTACATGGCGCTGTCGGGCCTGCGCGACCTGAGCATCATCACGACCCCCCCGGCCAATCGCCACCCGATCAAGACGCGGACGATCCGCTTCGACCGCGAGCAGATCGAGGAGGCGATCCTGCGCGAACTGAATCGCGGCGGCCAGGTCTTCTTCGTCCACAACCGGATCGAGACGATCCAGGACGTCGCCCAGACGATCCGCGAAATCGTCCCGCGCGCGCGGATCGTCGTCGCCCACGGCCAGATGGACGAGCAGGACCTGGAGCGGATCATGCTCGAATTCATCGAGGGCAAGTATGACATCCTGGTCTCGACCACGATCATCGAGAACGGCATCGACATCCCCAACGTCAACACGATCATCATCAATCGCGCCGACACGTTCGGCCTGGCGCAGCTCTACCAGCTTCGCGGGCGCGTCGGCCGCGACGTCCGCCAGGCCTACGCCTATCTGATCCTGCCGCCGGGCGAAGCGATCACGCCGCAGGCGATCAAGCGCCTCGAGGCGCTCGAGGAGTTCACCGACCTGGGCGTCGGCTTCTCCATCGCCATGCGCGACATGGAGATCCGCGGCACCGGCAATATCCTCGGCCGCGAACAACACGGCGCGATCACCGACGTCGGCTTCGAGATGTATTGCCAGTTGCTGGAGGAGGCGGTCAGCGAGTTGCGCGGCGTCGGCGCGCGCGAACCGCTCTGGCCGGTCGACGTCAAGTGGCCCGTCGAACAGTTCCTCCCCGAGGAGTATATCCCGATCGAATCGCAGCGCATCCGGTTTTACAAGGACATCGCCGCCGCGCGCGAGAAGGACGAACTGGACCTGCTGCTCGAGGAACTCGTCGATCGTTACGGTGCGCTGCCCGAACCGGCGATCAACCTGATCAACGCCTGCCGGCTGAAGCTGGCCGCCGCCCCCTGGCGCGTCGACCGGATCCAGCCTTACACCGACGACACCGTCCGGATCAAGGCGCCGGTCTTCGCCGCCGAACTCGCGGCGGCGCTGGCCGCGAATGCCGCCGCCGGCCGGCAGGTCTTCTCCCGCCTGCGCCGGTCGGGCGATCAGATCATCCTGGCCCTGCGCGAAACGGATGAGGAGTGGCTCGACGAGCGGACGCTCGCCGCCACCGCCGATTACTTCGAAGCCCTGCCCGCCCCGCCCGTCGTCGCCGAGAACTCGGCCATCTCAGCCTGATCCCTCCCGATCCTTATCGGATCGGGATCGCTTTCGCAATCGGTATCGATCGATCCCGATCCCGGTTTCAGATCGCGGGCAGGTGACTCAGCGAGAGCGCCAGCGCCTGTTCGTCGTGCTCCTGGTTGACCAGCTTGCCGCTCAGATAGGCGTCGAACGCGGCCATGTCCATGTGGCCGTGGCCCGAGACGTTGACGGCGATGATCTCCTTCTTCCGTTCGGCCTTGCAGCGTTCGGCCTCGATGATCGCGGCGCGGATCGCGTGGCACGCCTCCGGCGCCGGCATGATCCCCTCGGTCCGGGCGAAGAGGAGCCCCGCCTCGAATGTCTCGAGCTGGGGGATCGCGACCGGTTCGACCAGCCCCTGCTCGACGGCGGCCGAGACCATCGGCGCCATGCCGTGGTAGCGCAGCCCGCCGGCGTGGAACCCGGGCGGCATGAAATGACTGCCGAGCGTGTGCATCCGGATCAGCGGCGTCAAGCCGGCGGTGTCGCCGTAGTCATACGCCAGCCGGCCGCGGGTCAGCGTCGGGCAGGCTGCCGGCTCGACCGCGACCAGCCGCAGGTTGTGCCCGCCGAGCTTCTCGGGAATGTAAGGGAAGACGAAGCCGGCGAAATTGGAGCCGCCGCCGACGCAGCCGACCAGCACGTCGGGCTCGCGCCCCGCGCGCTTGAACTGCTTCTGCGTCTCCAGCCCGATGATCGTCTGGTGCAGCAGCACATGGTTGAGCACGCTGCCCAGCGCGTAGTGCGCGTCGTCGTGGGCGACGGCGTCCTCCACCGCCTCGCTGATCGCGATCCCCAGGCTGCCGTTGGTCTCGGGGTCTTCGGCCAGCGCGGCGCGGCCGCTCCCGGTCTGGTCGCTCGGACTGGGAAAGACCGTCGCCCCCCACGCCCGCATCAGCGACGCGCGATACGGTTTCTGGCTGAAGCTGATCCGCACCATGTAGACGGTGCACTCCAGCCCGAACTGCGCGCAGGCGTAGGCCAGCGAGCTGCCCCACTGGCCGGCGCCGGTCTCGGTCGTCAGCCGGCGGATTCCTTCGCGGGCGTTGTAATAGGCCTGCGGGATCGCGCTGTTGGGCTTGTGGCTGCCGGCCGGGCTGACCCCTTCCCATTTGCACCAGATCTCGGCCGGAGTCTCCAGCGCAGCCTCCAGGCCGGTGGCGCGAAACAGCGGCGACGGCCGCCAGACGCGGTAGGCCTCCCGCACGGCCGTCGGGATTTCGATCCAGCGCTCGGTGCTCAGTTCCTGTTCGATCAGCGCCTCGGCGAACAGCGGCGCCAGTTCCGCGGGCGTCAGCGGCGCATGCGTGGCCGGATGGCGCGGCGGCTGGAGCGGCTCGGGCAGATCCGCCGCCAGGTTATACCAGTGCGTCGGCAGCTCACGCTCGGGGAGGATGATCTTCTTCTCGTCCATGGCGGCGGCTTCCTCCTAGAATTCGTCTCTCGCCCCTCGTCCTCGTGATCGGCCCCCAACGGCCCGCCGAGAACTTCGGCTCTCGGCTCTCGTCCCTCGTCCTCGGCTCTCGAAAACCCGCCGCCCGACCCGCGCGAGCGTTCTAGACCCTAACATCCCTTATTCCCCCGCGCAAGCCGAGACCACCCACTCATCGGATCGAGCCACCATCGGACCGCTCCGACCGAGTCGACGGAGTTCCCCAAACCCAGATGCGGCGCTCCTGCCGCCGCGGCCCCGCTACCGGATCTTCCGGGCCAGCTCCCACGTTTCCCGCGCGATCTGGTCCAGCCGCACCGTCTCGTAGCCGACCAGGCTCGTCTTGAGCGTGTTGTTGATCTTCCTTGTCCACTTCTCGGGCAGAGCTTCGGTCCCGTAACGCATGCCGAAGACCGAACCGATTGTCGCGGCATTGCAGTCGGTGTCGTAGCCCGGCGTCACGGCGCGGCAGATCGACGTGCCGAAATCGTCCTCGCCCCACAACAGCCCGACGGCGACGATGACGGCGTTGGTGATCGTGTGGCACCAGTCATGGTGGAACTGCTCGTCCCAGCGGTCGTGGATTTTCTGGACCGCCGCCTCGTAGGTCAGCCCCCGCTTGCGCCAGTCCAGCACCTCGCTCACGGCGGCGTGCAGGCGGCTCGTCCGGGGGATCTCGCTCAGCCCGACGCGGATGATCTCCTCGAACGTCTCGCAATACGGCGCGGCGGCGATCATCGCGGCCGCCCACATCTCGCCGTAGATGCCGTTCTTGACATGGCTGATCGAGGCGTCGCGCCAGCCGAACTCGGCGGCGCGCTGTGGATCGCCGGCGTTCAGATAGCCGAACGCGTCGGCGCGGATCTGCGCCCCGATCCATTCGCGAAACGGATTGCGGAACGTCGCGCTGTCGGGCGGCGCCAGATTCATCGCGAAATTGCGGTAGGCGACCCGCTCGGCGGTGCACGTCGCCAGCAGCGGAATGTTCATCATCCAGAAATCGGCCGCGTCCCGCGGCGCGAAATCCGCCCCCCGCTGCTTCACCAGCAGGAACCCGGTCGTCGTGTAGTTCGTGTCGTCGTCCACCGGCATGTGGTCGATCGTGTCGAGGTGCGCCCCCGCCGTGAACTTCGGATACTCCCGGGCCGCCTTGCCCCTGACGCCGAAGCGGAAGTAGTCGCGCAGCGGCCACTGGCCGGTCATCTTGAGGAAGCCTTCCATTTCCCACGAGCGGGCACCCTCGATCGGCGCGCGGCCCAGCAGGCAGCCGCAGCAGCGCGCCGTCCACGCCGCCGTGATCCGGTCGAGCAGCACCTTGTCGGGCAGCCGCCGGGCGTATTTGCGCGGACCGCGCGGCCGCAGCTTGCGGATCGACTTCAGATCCGACGGCTCGTCAAACTCATAGCCCTTGCGCATCTTGAGCGTCCGCGCGCGGTCGAACAGCTCGCCGGCCTTCTCCTGGTTCTTCGGCAGGCGCAGCTCGTCGCCGCTCAGCTTGAGCAGACGCTCCAGTCCGGCTTTCACCGGCGCCGGGTCGCGCCCTTCGTCCTCGAGCTGCTTCAGTTCAATCTTGATCTCTTCATGGCCGATGAAAAGCCACCAGGTGTTCATCGTCGCGGTCATGGTTCTCTTCCCTCCCCCGGAGTCGGTCGTTCACGGCCGCATTGTGGCACGCGCCGCGAGCTTGGCAAGCAGGAAGTCCGGGATGAAAGGAGGCGGCGGGACGGGGGAAGCACGGCCCTTCCGAAATGTTAGCCGGATCCAACCGCGCAGCGGACAACCGGTCTGAAGCGCTTGTCATTCCCCAGGTCGCGATCCGCTCAGGGATTCCAAATCGAATGCGGGCGATTCCGACCCGGTTGCCGGCTGAGTCCGCGAAGCGGACGACCGGAGTAAAGTGCAGGGTGACGGCCGCAGGCCGGAACCCGGCCTGGCCGCCTCCAGCGGTCCAAGCCCTGATAGGGGCGGCCGGAGCCGATCTGAATTTGGGGAATGACAAGGTCTAGCGCGCGGGGTGGAGGCCGGATGCCGGAACCCGGCGTCGCCGGCCCGACGCCTCAATCCCTTCCAGGGGTTGCCGGAGACGCTGGGATAGTCTCAATCTGATCCGGCCAGTTCCCCGGTCGCCGGGTCATAGGCGAGCCAATGCATCTCGACGGTCCAGCGCGGCGTGGGCCCCGCTCCCGTTTCGCGGTAACGCCAGATGAAGAGACGCTCCTCGGTGAACCCAACCACGCAGCCCAGCAACAGCGAAACCGGCAGGACCAGGCCGATCAGCGCGAGGCGCCGGCGTCCGTGCCACAGCCGAAGCAGCGCCAGTGCCGGCAATAAGGCCATAGACGAGAAGCTCAGCAGAGCCATGCCCGCGGTGTAAAGCGTCAGCCCCGGCGCCATCGTCCGGCCGAACATGCACGCCAACGCGCCAAAATAAAAGATCATCCAGGTGAACCATGAACGGACAAACAGCGGCAGCCGCGGGCCCCAGACCAGCCCCACGAACAGGATGATTCCCATCAGCCCGAGCAGGAACACCACCGAGATTTCGGTGAGTTCGAAGACGGCGGCAAGGGCGACCGTCAGCGCACCGGCCGCCGCCACGGGATGGGCCTCCAGCGCCTTCATGCGCGGGATGTTAGCGCCGCACACGCCCGCCGGTCAACCATCACCGGAGCGTCGAACCGGCTTGTTCGGTAGCCGAAAGATCACCCTTCCGGTTGTCGGGCGGCGGCGATCCGCTCCAACAGCGCGGCCGCCGCGCCGTCGGGGTCCGCCGGCCGGACTTCCAGCCAGGCACGGACCATCGCCTCGGCCCGCGCGGCGTCGCCCGCGGCAAGGCAGCCCTCGGCCAGCGGCAGCA
>Ga0116160_1004249_pt1 | contig 12092 bp, 10 predicted proteins | sample AD_JPNAS2_MetaG_FD_89879 | JGI IMG/M metagenome (GOLD analysis project Ga0116160, IMG submission 89879) | Active sludge microbial communities of municipal wastewater-treating anaerobic digesters from Japan - AD_JPNAS2_MetaG | ecosystem: Engineered > Bioreactor > Anaerobic > Digestate | place...
CAGGGCGAGACGTTTTTCCGGCGAGACCATGGTAATCAGCCACAGAAGCAGAAAGAAGGCCATCAAGGCCGTCACGAAATCGGCGTAGGCGACTTTCCATGAACCGCCGTGATGCGCAGCATAGATTTTCTTCTTTCTCTTGATAATAATGATGGGGGATGAGCGATCGTCCATTATTTTTTCACCTGACGGAACGCTTCTTCCACTTCGGCAAATGTCGGCCTGGCTTCCGGAGGGATAACCCGCCGGCCGAATTCCACGGCAACCTTGGGCGCCGCGCCTCCGATAAAGGATAGGAGCGATACCTTAAGTACCATGAGATACTGGAGATGTTCGGCTGCCTGGTGTTCCAGGTTCCGGCCCATGGGGCCCACAAAGCCGTAACACATTAATACGCCAAGAAACGTACCGACCAGAGCAGCGCCGATGTGCTGCCCCAAAACCTCCGGGGGCTCACCGATATAACCCATGGTGATGACGACACCCAAAACCGCCGCGACAATTCCCAATCCCGGCAAAGCGTCGGCGACGAAATTGATGCTCTTGGAGGGATGGGTTAATTCCTCCGAATGGGTTTCCAGCTCGCTTTCCATGAGGGCGTCCAGTTCGTGGGGGGCAATCGTCGTGGTCATGACGGTGCGCAGGGTATCGGTAATCAGATTCATGGCCCGTTCATTCTTCAGAATCCGGGGATATTTGCTGAACACAGGGCTTTCTTCCGGCTGGTCCACATCCGATTCAATAGAGACCAGTCCCTGCTGTCGGATTTTATAGAAAATTCCGTTCAGAAGCAGCAGCGCCTCCAGATAATCATCCTTGGAAAGATGTTTGCCGACAAAAATACCCACAACGGCGCGGGTGACCCTGCCGACCAGTTTAAGGGGAGAGGAGATGAGAAACCCGCCGATGGCGGCGCCGAAAATGATGATGATCTCCGCCGGCTGAATGAGAACCGACAGGTTTCCATGGGCGATGAGGTAACCTCCGATCACGCAGGAAAGAACAACAACAACACCGATGATCGCATTCATGATTAATCCAATCCCCCTCTTTTAGCCCGCAGGCTTTCCCTTTCCTTCTCAAAGACAAAGCGCACGATTTCATTCCGAATGTGATCATCCATATCCATAAATTTCAGGGCAACACGATATTGGTTTTCGCTTTTAACGGCAGACAGTACCTGTCCATAGAGTTGGACGGCTACCGGAGGAAGTGAAAAGAGAATGATTTTAACTTCCACGATGGCGCCGAGGGCCATGCCGGCGTCGGACATAAAATCCATGCCGTTTGCGCTGATTGTGACGGGTTTTGATGGCAGTGCTTCAAAACCGCCCTGATAGACCGCGATCATCCGCATCACCGCATCCAGTTTGGCGTTGATGGTCTTCAGCCATACGGATAAATGGGCGTCGCCGATTTCGGGTAAAGTGGACAGTTCACTGTAAATCGGTTCTCCGAACAATTTCGCTGTGGGTACAGGCCGCTCTTTTGGAGAAAGAACCCTTGAACTGAAAGGGAGCATGGTATGAACACGCGAAAACTCTCTTTTGTTTGCCGATGCTTCTTTCTGACTCTGCTTTTTCATCCTTTAACCTACCCCCAGGGTTTCGCCCCGTCTGTGTTTTTATGATGTCCCATGTTTTGTATGAATGTTTTGCCCCTGTTATCGTCCACTGGGAAATGGAATCCGATAATTCATGATTTATCGAATGCTTGCAAGAGTGATACCGAAATGGCCAGTTTCGGAGTGTCAAATGCGGAAAACCTTCCGTATCTTAATAAAATAGGAAGCCCTCGGAGGCGTTGCATGACCGGGGAAGGCTGATTTTTCTGAAATGGAACACTGTTGAGGGGTGGTGATTGTCAAATAATTGGCTCTTCTGCGATGCATTGACAAAAAAGGACCCGTGCAGCGGTGCTGTAAGATGGGACATCCGGGGAAAAATATCAGTCCATATTTCTGGTACGTAAATTGCTCTTAGAAGCGGAGAAATGAACTTGGCAAGAGGCAAGGGGATTCAATCCTGTTGCTGCGATTTACATGAAAGGCATGCAATCGATTATGAGACCAGTGATACTTAAAGCAGGTACTCCGTCGCTTTTTTCATTATTTTTACCCTGCTGCGTCAACCGCCGCGGCGCTGTCTTGCTGGTGCTGTTGACCTTAATCATCCTGCAGTCGATCTTCTGTCCGTTTTCCTGGTCGAAAACCCAAGACGAACGGGACAAGAAGGGGGGATATTATCTCGGTTTCTCTTCCTATCAGGATCATAATATGGCCCTTTCCGAGGTGGTGCGTTTAAAAGAGCAGGGCTACCGCGCTTTCTACCAGACCCAGGGACAGGGAACGGAAAGTAAAAAATATGTTGTCATGCTCGGACCTTATCCCTCAAAAGCGAAAGCAACCGCACTGGGGCAAAAGCTCAAACAAGACGGACTGATTGACAAGATCAAGGTCATTGCATCGACCAACGCCGTGTCGGCCGGGGAAGATTCCGCTGCGGGGCGGAAGGAGCCGGATGCATCCATTCAGAAAGAAAACGTTCAGGATGCAGGAAGGAAAAATGTCAAGACATCGGGTGCGGTATTAACGACAACGGATAAAACGGCAACGCAACCGGAGAAGCCCCCGACCACTACGAATCAGAATAAAAAGTCAGTGAAGGTCCTTACAGAGTCGGCTTCTACATCGTCGGCGACTGCGGCGAAACTCGCAAAGGCGGAACAGAAGGGGTCTTCATCTCCTTTGAATCCTGCCGACAAAACAAAAACCGTTCTGTCTGCTCTGACGGTTGAGGCAGAGAAGAAAACGTCTTTGGACACCCCGCCGACCAAGACACAGATCTTCGCCGGTTCGGTGAATAAAACGACAAAACCCGGGCAGAAGGCGGAGGGCAAAGACATAACGGCTTCGGACGGTCAGCCCGCTCCCCTGGCAGAAACCAAGCTCCCGCCGCCGGTTACGGAATCCGTGACGCCGCCGGCGCCCGTCATGCCCCCCTCGCCGGTTACCCCTTCATGGCCGTATTTCGACGGAGCGATGCAGGATTTTCAAAAGGGACGTTACGCAAAAGCCCGGCCGATCTTCCAGGACATAATGACGCGACGCGAAATCGCCCCGCTTTGGCGTGAGCTCGCGGAGAGACGTCTGACGGACTGTAATTATTTCTTAAAGGAAAGCAACAGCAACGAGATTTTATCGGAAATCGTCTATCAGTATAAGAATATCCTTTTTAAATATCCTGATATCAGAAACGGCAACGATCTTGCCTACTGGCGATTGGGGCAGTTATACAAGGGAATGGCGCTTTATGTGGATGCCGTTGACGCGTACAAAAATTTGCTGGGTAAGTATCCCGCCTCCTCACTGGCGGAGGAAGGCCTTTATCAGATGGGAGAAATCCTTCGCCTGGACAAGAAGTATCCCGAGGCCGTTGAGGCCCTGCAAACCTTTTATGCTAGGTACCCCGGGAGCGCCTTGTCCCGCCCGGCCATCTTCGCCCTGGCCGATACCTATTACCGCATGGGGCGTTCGCAGGAAGCCGATATGTGGTACGGCAATGCGCTCCGGCGCTGGCCCGACCTCTACGGTTTATCGGACGGCATTTTTCTGAATACAGGTTACCATTTTTACAATACCGGTAATTACCGGAGGGCGTTTCAGATTTTTTCTTATTTTTACAGCCTCTATCCGAAGAACCGTTACGCCGCCTCGGCGGCACGTGCCATGGCCCGCAGTCTGGCCGGAATGGAGCAGGTGCTGTCGGCGGTGCGTCTGCTGAGTATGGTACTCGATAAAGAGAAGGACAAGAAGGAGGCGATACGAACGCGGCTTCTCCTGGCGGAGTTGGGAAGCGGTCACCCGGGAGCCAGAACCTCCGTCTGTTTTCGGGGCGTCGAAAATTACCGGGAGCCTCTTTTAAGCTGTGCGCAAATGGTTGCGGAACTCAAGGGGGATGACCTGACCGAGGAGGTGTTGTACCGGAAGGGGAAAATTCTGAAAGCGATGAATAATCCCCGGGAAGCCTTCGATACCTATGCCACGCTGTTACGCCTTTATCCCAAGAGCGCCTATCGGGTGTCCTGTCAGCAGGACATGGAAGAGACCCGTAACGCCTTGGTCGGCGATTATTACGCCAAAGGAGATTACCTGGCGGTGGCCGATTTGTATTTTACGGAGGGCGACTTCAGATACCATAGGGACTTGAACGTGCTGTTCAAGGTGGCGGATAGTCTTAAACGGCTGGGGTTGTTCCGGGAGGCGGTCAAAACGTTCCAGGATTTGAAAAATACTCAGGAATATCGCGACCCGGACAGCCTGGATCTGGCGATCGCCGAAGCGGAAATAAAAGCCGGAAAGATCAGGGAAGCCCAGTCCCGGCTGGTCATTCTGCTCGGTCAGAAACGTAGCGGCGTCGGTATCGTGAAAAAAGCCCATCGGATCCTGGCGGATTCATATTACCGGGAAATGAAATACGATGCCGCCATTGAGTCCTATGCGGCGGCGATGCCCATTGACCGGACGGAAAAGGACGCCGTTTTCACCTTATATCGTTATGCGGATGCGCTCAAACGGCGGGGGCTGGGGACCCTGGCTCTTCAATATTATCAGGACGCCCTGAATGCGACACACAATGCGGACGCGTTACCTGCATCCCTGAAGGGAGAATTATTCATGAATCTGGGAGAGTGCTATTTTGCCGCCGGCCAGTACGACAAGGGGATTTCTCTGTTTACACAGTCTCTGTCTTCCCTCCCGAAGGGTTCGGATCAGCGGTGGGCGCTGTTTCGACTGACCGGGGGGTATATCAAAACGAACAATCCGGATCTGGCGGAGCAGTCGTCCGGACGGGTGAAGGAAAACACGGAGGATCCCTTCTGGGAAAAGATGGCCGATTACGGCTTGAATGACGGAATCTGGTTTGCGACCTATGATGATTTTCTAAAGTAGGGTCATTGACGGCGAATGATCTGCAGTGATGGGTGCTGAGTACACGAAAACCCGGAGGACAAAGCAAGTCGTCATGAATTTGACATAGGAAAATGATATGGAGGATATCCATCTTTTAAAAGAGTCTTTCGATGCTTTTCAGGAATCGTCCACCCGCCTGCAGGAGGTTTACGCGAGCCTGCAGGAGAAAATCATCCAGACCGGTGTCGAACTGGAAGCGAAGAATGCCGAACTCACGCGCATCAGTGCGGAGCGGGAAGATATGAAAAATTATCTTCAGCGAATTCTGGAGAGCTTGACGACGGGTGTGCTGGTTACGGACAGCCGGGGCCTGGTTAAAATCGTCAACCGGGCCGCCGAGCATTTTCTCGGCATGCAGGCGGCGCAACTGCAGGGTACCCCTGCGAGTCAAGTATTTGGCGACGAGGATGTCACTTCCGTTGAAGCAGAGTCAAATACACGCCGCCGGATCACGCTGCACGGCAGGGTGCTGGAAATATTCTCCGCCGCGATTCAAGCTGTTGATGGGTTGCCGGGGGACACGGCCTGGGTCATCTACGACATGACGGGAACCCTGAAACTCGAGAAACAGGCTCGTCACCTTGAAAAAAATGCGGCCATGCTGGAAATGGCCGCCCGGATTGCCCATGAGGTCAGAAACCCGCTGGGGAGCATTGAACTTTTTTCATCCCTTCTGCTGCGCCACATCCGCGAACCCCGACAGCGGGACTGGATAGACCAGATCATCCAGTCCGTCAAAAATATCGATCAGAAGATCGAGGAACTGCTGCAACACGCCCGGACGGTGGAACCCCTTATGGAGATGATGAATATCCACGATATTCTGAGGGATCTGCTGCTTTATTCCGACCGGATCGCCGACGGCGGCCACATTTTTCTCTCCGTGGAATACGCCGGCCAGGAACCGTTCATCCGGGGAAATCCGGCGATGATCCGCCAAATTTTTCTGGGCATGGTGCTCAACGCCCTCAAGAGCATGCCGGAAGAAGGGCACATCCGGATCAGTACAAAGGTCGAGGACAGGGGCACGCAGGAACCGACCGTTCGGGTCAGTCTTGCGGATACCGGTACGAACGATTGCAGCGATCCTATCCGCCGGTTTTTTAATCCCGACGACGATGATCGGTTGGCCGGTTTTAATTTTGCCGTGATTCAGAACATCGTAACGATGCACAAGGGCTCTCTCCAGGCCGAGAAGGGTCCCGGGGATACCATGTCATTCAGCCTGGTTTTTCCTCTGGTTTCGGGTTCAGTCGAGGGGGGTGAAGGCGGAAGCGGGTGAAAAAGATGATCAATAAAACCAGACGTATTCTCATTGTGGATGATGACCCGTCCATGCGGCTCGCCCTGTCCGAAACCCTTGAATCATGCGGCTATGATGTCGAATCGGCGGACAATGGGGCCGATGCCCTGCAGAAGTTTCAGGCCCAGTCCTTCGAGGTTGTGGTCACGGATATGCGGATGCCGCACCTGGGTGGTATGGATGTCCTGAAGGGCGTCAAAAAATTATCACCCCAAACGCCGGTTATCCTCATTACCGCTTATGGAACCGTCAGCACGGCTGTGGAAGCCATGAAGGAGGGGGCCTCGGAATTTATCATGAAGCCCTTTTCCCTGGATGACCTGCAGGGCGTGGTGAAAAACGTTTTGGCGAGCGCAGTTCCCTTGACGGAAGAGAAGGTTCCGGCGGCCATGCCGGCCTCAGCGGAAGTGGATATCATCAGCCAGGCCGAAAATGTCGGATCTCTCCTGGCGCTGATGCGGAGCATCGCCAAAAGCAAATCCAGTGTCCTGATTCAGGGTGAAAGCGGAACGGGGAAAGAATTGTTCGCCCGTTATATTTACCGTCACAGTAGCCGGAAAAACCGTCCTTTCGTCGCCATCAACTGCGCCGCCATCCCTCATCATCTTCTGGAAAGCGAAATGTTCGGCTATGAAAAGGGGGCCTTCACCGGAGCCGTTCAGCGTAAACCGGGTCGATTCGAGTTGGCCGATAGGGGGACCTTGCTGCTGGATGAAATCGGAGAAATGGACATTCAACTGCAGGCCAAACTCCTGAGGGTGCTTCAGGAGTCGGAAGTGGACCGCCTGGGCGGACGTGAACCGATATCGGTCGATGTCCGGATTATTGCCACGACCAACGCGGATCTGAAAAAAAGCATCGAAGAGAAAAAATTCCGGGAGGATCTCTTCTACAGGCTGAATGTGATTCCGATTCATATCCCGCCCCTGCGGGAACGAAAAGGAGATGTGGCGCTCTTAAGCGAGTTCTTCCTGAAAAAATACAGTCAAATCAATGAGAAAAAAAAACCTTTGATGTCTTCGGAGGCGATGCGGATCCTGAATGCGTATCACTGGCCGGGCAACGTCAGGGAATTGGAGCACGTGGTCGAACGGTCCGTTCTGATCTGTGACGGCGGGGTTATCCTTCCTGAGCACCTTTACATGGAAGGCCCTGTCAGACCGTTGCCGGAGGAATTCCGTGTAGAAACGGGGGCTGTTCCGGGCCTTGACGTTAAAACGGAATCACAACCCTCCGTCACCCTGAAAGAGATGGAAAAAAACATGATCTTTGCCGCCTTGAGCCGGGTGAACGGGAATCGGACGAAGGCATCACAGCTTCTGGGCATCAGTGTCCGGACGATGCGCAATAAACTGCAGGAATACGAGGCGGAAGGAGAAACCATACCTCGCGATTCATAATCCGAATCAACATCGTCGATCGGCTGTGATTGGTATGCTGTTTGCAAAATAATCATCATCTTAAAAAATAAAGAGGAGGATGCGTTTTGGATTTTCTCTTCGGCAAGACGATACCCATGTTGTCTTCGGTGCTGAGTTACCGGTCGGAGCGGCAGAAATTGATCACCGGCAATGTGACCAACCTCGATACGGAAGGTTACCAGCCCCAGGAATTGCACTTTAAAAATCGCCTGCTGGATGCCATGACGAAGGAACAAACCGTCAATCTGGTCCGGACGGACAGGAAACATTTGCCTATGCCGGATCCTTCGGGCAACCAGTACAAGGTGGAAGAGTCGGCTGAGAAGGTCTCTCTGGATCAGGAGATGACCAATCTCGCGGAAAATCAGTTAATGTACAACGTTACCGTGGATATCCTGGCCAGAAAATTCAGGCATATCAGCACGTTTTTAAAGGATGTAAGATAAAATGGATTTCACGACGAATTTTCAAATTTGCGGCTCCGGTCTGTCGGCCCAACGGGCCAAGATGGATGTAATTACCAGCAACCTGGCCAATGCGGGAACGACCAAAACGGCCGAAGGCGGTCCCTACCGGAGAAAGACGGTGGTCTTGAAGGCGGAGGATGTCCATGAGCCCTTCGATAAAACCCTGCGCGGCGCTCTTGCGGAGGTGAAGGTCGATCAGGTTACGGAAGATCCCTCCCCCATGAAAAGCGTTTATGATCCGGCTCATCCCGATGCGGATGAGAAGGGCTTCGTGCTCCTGCCGAATGTGAACGCCATTACGGAAATGGCGGATATGATCAATGTGGGCAGAAACTACGAAGCGGTGGTTACGGCTTTCGACGCGACGAAGAGCATGGCCTTGAAGACCTTGGAAATCGGGAAGTAGGAAAGAAAAGGAGAATAAGGATGACGGACATGACGATCAGAAATCAACCGATCCTGGTTCCGGGCAGTGCCTTACAGCCGGGCGCCGGAACACCCGCCGCCGACGGAGGATTCAAATCCGTATTGAAAACGGCGATCCAGGATGTCAACACCCTTCAGCTCCAGGCGGACGATGCCGTCGCCAAGTTGCAGGCGAACAAGGGGAGCATGCACGAGGCGTTGATTGCCATGGAAAAGGCCAGCCTGTCCTTCCAGACGATGCTGCAGGTCCGCAACAAGATTGTCGATGCCTACCAGGAAATCATGCGCATGCAGGTATAGTCCTTTGCTGCGCTGAGGAACATCACGGTATGGATGCCGAATCAACAAGGAAAACAGATGGATAACATTTCACAACTCCTCACGAATCTCTGGAAAGGTTTTGCCGTCTTATCCGCCTCCCGAAAGTTGACGCTCCTGATGGTTGTGGGGGTGACGATCGCCTCCATTTGGGGGCTGGTCTACTGGGCGAATCAGGCGGACTATAAGGTCCTGTTTACCAATCTTTCTACCGAAGATGCGTCGGGCATCGTGGCCAAGCTCCGAGAAAAGAAGATGCCTTACGAGTTGTCCGGCGGCGGGAACACCATTTCCGTACCTTCGGCCAAGGTGACGGAGGTGCGTCTGGAGTTGGCTTCTTTGGGCTTGCCCCAGGGGGGCGGCGTCGGCTTTGAGATCTTCGATCAGAAAAATCTCGGCGCCACGGAATTCGAACAGCAGTTGAATTATCGACGGGCCCTCCAGGGGGAGTTGGCCAGGACGATCAACAGCCTGGAGGAAATCGAACAGTGCCGGGTCCATCTGGCTCTGCCCAAGGACTCCCTTTTTGTGGAAGAACAGAAAAAAGTGACCGCGTCGGTAACCATCAAACTGAAAGGCGGCCGAACACTGCGGCCCGATCAGGTTGAGGGAATCGGCCATCTGGTGGCGAGCAGCGTCGAAGGCTTGAATCCGGCGGATGTCATGGTGGTGGACGGCAAGGGCAACATTCTTTCCCGGAAACAGGACGACTCTCGCCTGGGAAAGATGACCGCCTCCCAGGTGGAATATCAGAATAATATTGAGAAGGATATGGGAAACCGTATCCAGACCATGCTGGAGAAGGTCGTGGGTCAGGGGAAAGCTGTGGTTCGGGTAGCCGCTGATCTTGATTTCAGTGTGACGGAGAAAACGGAAGAAATCTACGATCCGGAATCCCCCGTCATCCGCAGTACCCAGAAACAGACGGAAAAAAGCACCCCGCCCGCCGGGGCGACCAACCCCAAGTCCGCCGAGGAAAAAAGCGACGAGGTCATCAATTATGAAATCAACAAGACCATCAATAAAACCGTCATGCCGGTCGGAGAAGTTCAGAAGCTGTCGATCGCCGTTCTGGTCGATGGGACCTATGTGAAGGATAAGAAGGGGGAGGAGGTCTACCAGCCCCGGGATAAGAAGGATCTGGACAATATCGCGGAACTGGTGAGAAAGTCGGCCGGTTTCAACGCCACCCGGGGTGATCAGGTGGTGGTGACCAACATGCCCTTCCGGACGGCGGCCGATGATGAACTCAATATGTCCATCCCCTGGACGGAGCGGGTTTCGAATTTCACGCCTTATTTCAAATACCTGATTATATTAGGTGTGATGGTTTTCCTCTTCCTCTTTGTCCTGAAACCCATGCTCGGTCTTGTGGCCGATCTGGGCCGGAGTCAGGCGGCCGAGGTCAGGCAGGTGGCGGCGGATCAACAATCCCTTGAACTCCGGGGACAGGCCGCAACACCGATGCTGATGAATCCGCTGGAAGAAAGGGCAATGAATGAAACGGAACTCACCAGGCAACTGGCCGATGCCGACGCCAAGAAATTTGCGGAACTGCTGCGCAACTGGATTCGTTAAGCGATCGAATCGCTAAATGATTAGGAAGATATCATGTAAAATGGGTAGAGTCCGTTATGACCAATGAAGAAAAAGCCGCCATCCTGCTCTTATCGTTAAAGGAAGACACGGCGGCGCAAGTCATGAAGAATCTGCGTCCCTCGGAAATCCGACGCATCGGTAAGTACATGAACCGGATTTCGGATATTCCGTCGGAAACCCTGAATGCGGTAGCCAAGGAGTTCTGTACCCTGGCCAAGGAAAAGGGCGGCACAATTTCAGTCGGACACGAACAACCCAAAAATATCGTGATCAAGGCCCTGGGCGAAAAGGCGGCCCAGGATATCATTGCCGATGTCGAAAACGCCAAGCGCAACGACAACCCCATTATCGACAAGCTTCAGGATATTGACCCCAAGGTTCTGGTTGATTTCACCCGGACCGAACATCCCCAGACCATTGCCCTGATTATAGCACATCTCAAACCGGAACAGGCAGCGGAGATTCTCAACGATTTTTCCCCGGCGATGCAATTCGAGATCACCAAACGCATGGCCACATTGAAAAGTGTCCCCTATGAGTTTATTGAAGAGGTGGCCAAAACTTTGGAGAAGGAAATCGTCATCGGTCAGGGCGGAGACCAGCAACTCGGCGGTCCCCAACTGGCGGCGGAAATATTGAACCGGCTTAACCGGGCTAATGAGAATTCGATCATGATCTCCCTGGAGGAGACCGACCCGGATCTGGCCATGCAGATCCGTAACTTCATGTTCACCTTCGAAGACGTGCTCAAGCTTGACGACAAGAGTCTCCAGGAACTGCTCCGGGAGATCAGCGGTGAAGATCTTGCCCGGGCGCTCAAACTCGTCGATGCGGGACTCCGGGAAAAGATATTCAAGAACATGTCCAAGCGCGGAGCGGAAATGCTTAAGGAAGACATCGAGATGATGCCGCCCATTCGTCTGTCCGAAGTGGAAGCCAGCCAGCGGACCATCCTGGAAATCACGAAACGGCTGGAAACGGAAGGCAAGATCACCATTTCCCGAGGGGACGAGCAGGATGAGTTCATCTAAGGGGGTCATTAAATCCACATCCGTCAAGGTTGTGGAAAAGGTTCTGCACGGAGATTGTCCGGCAGGCGCCAAGACAGCCTTCCAGACCAATCCGTTGATTCTGGACGTCCGGAAAAGCCGCGGAGGGCTGGCCCAGGAACAGAAGGCGGAACTGGAGGAAAGAATCAGCCGGGCCAAACAGGAATCTTACGATCATGGCTTTGCCGAGGGCCTGAACAAGGGTATCGCTCGACAGAAAGAAGAGGCCCGGCGCGTCATTTCGGCGATGACCGATCTTACGGCCGAGCTGACCCGACTCCGCCAGGAAATCATCGAACAGACGGAGCAGCAAATTGTCCGACTGGCTTTTGCCATTGCAGAAAAAGTGATCCACCAGGCGGTCAAACAAGACACAACCGTGGTGGCCTCCGTCCTGCGCGAAGCGGTTCGGAGTGTGACGGACCGGGACGGGATGAAAGTTCACCTCAATCCCCAGGATTTTCGGTATATCATGGATATCAAGGAGGATTTCCTGAAAGAAATGGATGGCGTCAAAAATATTGTCTTTGAAGAAGA
>Ga0116160_1004250_pt1 | contig 12089 bp, 8 predicted proteins | sample AD_JPNAS2_MetaG_FD_89879 | JGI IMG/M metagenome (GOLD analysis project Ga0116160, IMG submission 89879) | Active sludge microbial communities of municipal wastewater-treating anaerobic digesters from Japan - AD_JPNAS2_MetaG | ecosystem: Engineered > Bioreactor > Anaerobic > Digestate | place...
GCAATATTATTCCTGATATTTTTAAATAGTATCGAATAAGTTACATTAATAAAAGAATCTTTAGGTTTTTCATCTTTAAATGATAATACGATTTTAAAAATTTCACCTTTGTCTATTCCGTTATTTTCTGCTACTTGTTCTATCGTATTGGAGTAATCTTTTAAATCATTATTTAAACCTGAATAAATTTTATTTTCAATTCCAATTACAAAATTTTCATTAAGTATCAGAATGTCTAATCTGCCACCTTTTATTGTAGAATATTCTCTAAAAACTTTTGTGTTTTTAAGATTTCCTAATGTAATTTTTGCATCAATCGATTGAAACAATGATTTTATTAGCAAGTCGTCAAGCTTATGTTCCTTTGTTGGATTAAAGAAAAAAGCCAAAATATTACTCGACACATTTTCCCAATGAGGAAAACCTGAAATCTCAAAGATCGTCTGCTTATTAGATTTCTCCTTGTAGATTTTACTAAAATTTTCTAAAAGATTCTTATATTCATTTATCATTCATTATTATTTTATTGGACTTAACGTCTTATTAATGAAACAAATATACGAAAATCCTTAATAAGGTTCTTGATTTAATGTCACTGAATGAGAGGTGGAGTGAGGAGTAATAAAAAACCCTGCCAGAGTGGGGATTGGCAGGAGATTGAGGTTAATAGCTGAGGTTAGCCGTTCATTTTATTAATAATTTCAATTTTATTCTGTATTACTTTTGGAAGATAATCAAAAGATGTTTTAATAAACTCGTCTATTACTTCTCTACTTATAACTTTTGTTTTTTCGTTTTCTAAAGAAATATCTATGTATAAATTATTGGATTGAAAAAGGATATAATTTTCGTTAGTATCTTGATATTTTTTAAAATCAAGTGGAGTATTGCCTGATTTTATCTGCACTAAATAATTAGATTTTGTTTGTTTATCAATGGCGCAGTATTCATAACTCATCGTATCAGCTTTACGTGAATTGGGTACAATTATGTAATTGTTAAGTTGGAGATATACAAACACCAAATCCTCCAATTCTTCAGAATCAATAAAATCAAAAATGTTATTCTGCTTGATTGTAATATCATTAAATTTATTTTTATCACTTTTCTTATTCCAAATATACTTTGAATATTCACTTACAAACTCCGAATTGATAGCTTGCAATGTTCTTGTTGCTCTGAAACAAGCTATAACTTTCCCCGGAACTTCATTTGTAGGAATTTTTATGAAATCTACTTCAACCACATTTGCAATATCAATATCTTTTTCATTTGCTTCAGTAGTATTATAGTATTTCCACTCTGACCGTACTTTTGCTAAGTAATAATCACCTAATGCATCTCTGGTCCAAATTAAATCATTTGGTTTTATTCGAGTTTTCAAATACTTTACCGTATCAATATTAGGAAATTGTTGTTTTGCTTGTGAGGAATATTCCTCCCAGCTAATCTCAGCTATAGAATCAGTTATTCTCCACCCAACACCTAAAACGCCATGTTCTAAGCAATAATTAAAAGCAGTTTTAACACTTGCTTTTCCTCCTTTTGGTCTAATGTGTAATCGATACACTGACATAACATTCTATTTGAATTTGTTTAAAAAAGTAACTGTTGGCATTTTACTTACAAAACAAGTACAGATGTTTTAATAAGATTTTTTATGTATGGGCCATTATGTGAGAGGTGGAGTTCTAAGTAAACACCCCTACCATGTTGGGATTTTACACTTTGTTGGCAACTTGTGTTCCGTAAGCCTGTCTTTGTAATCCATAGTATGCTTTGAGTTGTACATTGCTTTTTTAATAGTTACTCATTAATTTTCATTTCTTTTCCCGCAAAGGTACCATAAGATTTTCCGGTAACATCGCCGGTTTTATAATAATCTGCCAACATTTTTAATAAAACTTCAATATCTTCTTTTTCTTCAATAGCCAATTTTCCGTTTTTAATGTTAAGTTTACTTCCGTACTTTTTGCAAACTTTTTCCATTTTTTTTATAACTTGTGGAGTAATTTCTCTATAACTGCCGATTTTGGCAATACGAACAAGTTTTTTATGAATTGAAGGGTTTTTATCTATCTCTTCATCAATTTTTTCAAGTCCTTCAAACATTTGAGATTGTTTCATTTCACTTACCACAGAAGTAGCTTGTTCTTTAAATTCTTCTTGCAAGCCTACTATTTGTTCAAAATTCCCTTTTTTAATTATGTAGAAAGTGTCATCATAAAAAACACAGTCAATTTGTTTGTCTAAATTAACAGTTTCACCTTTTAATAACTCTAACTTTTGACTTGTTGTACTGAAAAGCGTACGGATTGTTTTCATCCCTAACAAAGATTTGTCATTATCTTTTTCATCAACCGCTACTTTTGAGGGTTGGATTTTTCGAAAAGTGTATATCCAATCACTATTTTCAACATCATTAAATCCAATACAGTAAGCCCAAAGATCTTCATCATCAGAAACGATTCCTGCTATACTCTGTGCTTTTGGCGGATTGCTTGATAATTTGTTACGTACAATATCCTGAAATGGTAGTGCTTTATTGTTAATCTTATATGTAAACAGATGCTCTGTGTCATCAGAAATCACATCATAATCAATCATTTGATATTCCTTTTTTATTACTCGTTCCAATTCTTCATTACTACAATCGTATAGATATTTACGAATTTCATCATCAATGTCTATTTGATAAGCTTTGAATATATACTTGTCTATCATTTTTGCTCTTTTTGAAATACCTTCTTTCAGCAAACGAGTAACAAAGTAAAGTTTCGAGTTTTCCACATTCGTAGATTGTATTTTCTCCAACAAATCTTTAATTTCCATATTGATATTATGCCTCCTACATATTTTTCTTACAATAAAAGAGTTTAAACCCTATTTCGTATATTTTAATTTTAGAATCTTCTTCTAAGTATTTATTTCTGGAAATTATTAATCCATTTTTTACTTGCCCGTTTTGCTTTCTATATTCAATTTCAAAGATTGAATATTTGAAACTTAATACAGGATTTATCAAAATTAAATTTGAGTTGATATAAATTCTGTATATTATGCACATTATAAACACAAAAGCAAACAATTCGTACCAATCAGAAAAGTTTTGAAATAAAAATGGAATAATATAAGTAGCTATGTATCCAATAGATTCGCTATTTTTATTGCTGACATTCAGAATGGTTACATTATCTCCGTTTGTGGCGTCTTTTTCTAAGTTCTTAAAAATTAAAACACAACCTAATAATCCGAAAATTGAAATTAATACTAAAAGTGCTGATAATCCAAATTTTTTCAAAACTAATAGTAGTTCAACTGTATTAAAATCAGCCTGCATTATAATATTTTGATTTTCATATATTTGACGAAATATCACGAGAATAAATAACGGCAAATAGGAAGTAACGAAAAGAGCAAATTGTGCTCCCCCTTTCAAATTATTTACTTTTGGTATATTCTCCATATTGCGTTAATTATAATTGACGCTGATTTTTACGTTATCTGCGATGCTATTATTTGTGTTTTGAATTTACCTAAAATATTATTTTTGGAACAAATATACAAAAAACCTTAATGAAGTTTTTTATTTTGTATACATTGGCGCAAACCTATCCGCCCCGTTTGTCAGCCAATCAAGTGAGAAGTTCAGGAAGTACATTTTATAGGGTGCGGTTTCGTCTTCTTCTATGTAAACGCCGATTGTGCCGTCGGGTAAAATGGTGATTGAGGAGTAGGCGGATTCGTTGCGGGCAATGGTTTTCTTGACTGGCCAGGTGGTGCCTTCGTCGTAACTTAGCCACATGGTTACATTTCTGCGGGTGCTGTGGTTTGGTAAAGTGTGCAAGATTCTGTCTTTGTCGTAGCCGTCTTTGGTGGATGTGTAGCGGATAATATCAGCATTACAAGCGTTGCCCCATATTTCTTCCCAACTATTTTTTGGACCCCAGGTGATACCGCCATCGGAGGATTTAGCCCAAAGTCTATTTCCTTTTGTACGGCTGCTCATTAGAATATCGCCATTATTCAGTTCAACTACTTTTGCCTCATCTCCATCCGAAATCGCTCTTTCTGAAACATGCCACGACTCCCCATCATTATCCGAATAAACCGCATAATTGTGTAGTCGTCTATTATCCAAAGTCTCACGCACAGCCATTACGGCCATCAATCTGCCGGCGCGAGTGCACAAACCGTGACCGGAACCAAAGAATAAACTTTGCCACTGCGAGCGAACGGGATCGGGACATTCTGCACCATAAATTTGAGCCGTAATATCTCTTGGCGGAGTCCATGTCCGGCCGTGGTCATCGCTTGTCGAAATATAGGTACGCTGCGGATTTTCAGCAGTAGAGCCCCAAAGTCCGGGACCCCCTACAAACAGCGCAACCAGCTTTCCGGTATTTGATCTAACAATAACTGCATCACCATAACCTTTGCCATATCCCTGACCCTCAGCCACTAAAAAGGGCTCAGACCAGGTTTTTCCGCCATCTGTACTTCGATTGGCGACAATATCAATATCTTCCGGCAAGTCGATTGAATTATTTTTCCTCTTGTCCGTCAAAATCACCAGTGAACCATCGGCAGCAGTCGTTATAGCCGGAATACGGTAATTCGCCGAACCATAATCCCCCGGACCATAGACCAGCGTCCTCCTAAGCAGAATCTCGCGACTCCCCTCAGGATTCCCATTCTCAAAAGTATGAGTCTCGGTTTCGGTTGAAATAGAAATCACCTCCGCATCCAGTTGATTCCCCTCCTTTGCAGTTTCTTTTACTTTGAAAGTTACCCAGATATTATTGAATCCAGGGCCAATCTCTCCCTTCAGCGGGATGGTTATTTCACCCTCTTTTGGAGTGGCTGTAGCGAGGAGTTGTGCGCCTTGCGCAAGCGGATTCCGCGGATCAAATTTCACTGAGACTCCGGTCGAAAATATCTTTATCTCTTCAATATCATTGATATCGGTAGTCCCATTCAAGCTCATCACGAGATCCACAAAGGCCACTTCCCTAGTTCCAGTCGTCTGCAACTCTAACCGCAAAATTTCCTCGTTATCATTCCCTCTTCCAGAGAAATTATTATCCTGAATCACTGTGGAAGCAATGATCTTGATATCTTCTTGGGCAGGGAGGCAGAAGATTGGAGAAGTTAAAGTTAGTAAGGAAGCGATGATAAGTAGTGGGAGGGTTTTCATGGAAATGGCGGAGTTGGCGGTAGTTCCACAAAGTTAGAAAAAATAGTTATGGAATTAAGAAGATGACTACAGTATTTCTTACAAATGACGACTCATAAGAAAATACATTTACTATATATATTATTTTTATTTACATATAATGTAATTTTACTACATTTGCTGCTGGATAACTATTTTGTTTTCCAGAAAAATAGTAAACCCATAAGTTGACAATATGAAAATAATTCCTATATTTGCACCATATTTATATGCTATCGCTTATCCTAGAGAGTTTAAGATTGTCTGGAATGAGGAAATGTACAATTATTTTGAAGAGGATGAGATAGGAAAGATAGATGAATTTCAAAGACTCTTTACATTATGGTCCAATCCTCGTTATTTGTACGATTTTTTTAAAGACAACGCACATTATTTGAATGCAGAGTATTGGTTGCACAATAAAAATCAATTTACTAATTTGCCTAAAAGCACTAAAAACAAGGCGCGAAAATTTGAAGAAACAATAGTAACCCAAATAAGAAATTTGGACAAACTATTTCAACCATTGGATGATAATATAACAGTTCCACCGAATGTAAGTAATACTAAATCTAAATATGGTTGGCTTAGAGTTTATGCAATTAATATTGACGAAAATAAATATCTTGTTACAGGTGGTGCGATCAAGCTGACTAAAGAAATGAAAGATCATCCAATGACTAAAACTGAATTGAAAAAAATGGAGATAGTACGAAACTTTTTAATAGAGAGATGCATTATTGATAGCGATAGCTATGAGGATTATTTGTATGAACTAACTATTTGATTATATTATGAAACCCAACGTTGAAAAATTCGAAGCCATTGTAAGCACTCAGGAATCCGGTTGGCACAAAGATGTCGAGGAAAGACTTCGCAATAAATTGTGGCAAGATAAGGCCTTTGACATTGCGTTGACATTACTAAAATACAAGGATGCGTATAAGCTCAATCAAGCGGAATTGGCCAGAAAGATTGGAGTCTCAAAGCAATATATCAATAGGATTCTTCAAGGAAAGGAGAACCTCACTCTTGAAACTATTGGTAAAATTGAAGATGCGCTGCAAATAAAGTTAATTGAAACAAAGGTGTATCCAGAAGAAACTGAAAAGCCCTCTCCTAGTCCATACCATCAGCCCACCATATATAATAAGAGCCGCTTAAACTTCAATACACTAGAGAGTCCGCATGAGGATTATTCTGAAAAATGATTTAAGTTTTAATCAGAAAACATCAACCAAACCTAATCTACCTCAGTTACCGCCTTATTCTTCCCAATAAATGAAAAATGATTTGTAGTTAAGTTTGATAGAATTCTGTATTTTTGTGAAAACTCATTTTATGCTTACGAAAAAAGGTCTCATACAAATTCTTGCTGACACTGAAAGCTTTCATGTAGAACGCACCACGTCCACAAATGACATGGATAAGTTTTGCCAGGCTATTTGTGCCTTTTGCAACGATGTTTCGGGAAGTGAGAAAAATGGCTATTTGATCATTGGAGCTGATAATAACGGGAAATTATCAGGATTGAAGGTTGATGACAAGTTATTGCTAAAGATTGCCAATATCCGGACAGACGGCAATATTCTGCCGCAGCCTGTTATGAATGTTGAAAAATTTTCTTTCGATGAAGGAGACCTGTTGGTTGCTGAAGTTCAACCATCCGAATTTCCACCTGTGCGCTATCGCGGACGCACATGGGTGCGGATTGGCCCAAGGAAAAGTATGGCAACGGAGGCGGAGGAAAAAATCCTGATTGAACGGCGTTTGTCGAATGTTCATACGTTCGATGCCATGCCCTGTTTGGGGACAACTATAGATGATTTGGATGTAAAGATTATAGAAAAAGAATATTTGCCCAAAGCCGTGGCTGAGGAGGTGCTGGCAGAAGATAAGCGCAGGATTGAGGATCAGCTTGCATCGCTTGGGTTTTATGATTTACGTTATGACTGCCCAACAAATGGAGCTATAGTGCTTTTCGGCAAAAACCCCGAACGTTATCTGCACGGTTCCTATATTCAATATGTCCGTTTCAAAGGAAAAGATCGCGCCGGCGATATTATAAACGAGCATAAATTCTCCGGAAATCTTTGCCGCGAACTTCCCAAAATCGACACATTTATCGAAACCAGCATAGCGCAAAAACGCCCTATTCCGGTTAGTGTACTCCGTGAGGAAACATTCTCAAAATACCCCTATTGGGCCACTCGCGAGCTATTAATGAACGCACTGATGCACCGTGACTACGAGACCAATGCTTCCGTCCAATTCTATGAGTATGATGACCGAATAGAAATTCAAAACCCCGGTGGATTATATGGAAAAGTCACCCCTGAAAACTTCCCCAATGTAAGTGACTACCGCAATCCATTCATAGCAGAAGCCATGAAAGTCTTAGGCTATGTAAATAGGTTTAGTCGTGGAGTTTATCGAGTGCAAAAAGAATTGGTTGAAAACGGCAACGGCGAAGCTACTTTCGACTTTTCCTTATTCACCGCTTTTAAGGTAGTAGAAAACATTTCTACAAAATATTTGGATAAGGGTTTTGGCTCTAATACTACCCAAGAAATGGACGAAACTACCCAAGAAACGAACAACACTACCCAAGAAACTACCCAAGAAGCTATTTTAAGAATAATTAGGGAAAAACCAGAAGTGACTCAATTTGAGCTAGCTCAAATTATTGGAATTACAATTAACGGTATAAAATATCACATCAAGAAATTGACAAAAGAGGGCCTTATTGAACACGAAGGCCCCACAAAAGCAGGGAGATGGGTGATAAAGAAGTGAGCAAAGCGATTTTAGCTATATTTACAGAAAGGTCCAACTATAAAAAGTTGAACCCTTCATTTTCAACTTATACACTTAATGAGATAGTCTCAATAATACTACCTGTTCGGTGTTAAGAACTTAATTTTTCGCTCATGTTCAGCAAATTTGTATTCATTTGCTATTCTTTCCTTTAAATACTTTTTAATTGGTATCATTTTTATCGTTGGTTTATACATATTGACTATCCTTAAAATATTCTCCCATCGCTTAGCATATAGATCACCAAAGCTAACATCCCCCCACTGGGCACCAACATTTCCAACCCAATCTACTGATTTAAATGTGTCAACATTGGAATTTACAGATAGATAGAATAGTAAAGCTTGCTCAAATCTTTCTGCAAAATGACGGCATATGGTGTCAAAATAAACATCTAGCCTATGCACATCTTGCTTGTGTCTTTCTATTTCTTCTAAAATAAAGCCGAATGCTTTGTCCACATTAACTGCATTTATCTCCTCGAACAATAGAGAATAAGGGTGTCCTCCTAAACTTAAATAATAATTATTCTCAATTAAAAAATCAGTGGCGCGTATTATGATTTTTTCTAAACCGTTATATTTCCATATAAAACCAAGTTTTAAATTTCTACTTCTTTCTATAATTTTTATCTCGCTATTATTGGTAAAAAATTTTTCTATAAAGTCTACTAGAAACCTTGGATATAGTTTAAAAATTACTTCAAAGCCTTTACCTTCATAATCAAATACCTGGTTATTTAGATTTGCAAACTGCTGAAAATATGAAAGCTTTATTAAATTATAGTCCGACTCGAAAAGGTCCAGATTGTTTGTAAAGATATCATCGCTATAAGCTATAAAGAAAGTGGAATTCTCATTCTTATGTGCTATAATATCCAAAATTGTCTTCACTATGTGTTCATCTAACAAGTTATATCTATAATATAGCCCCACATATAAATATGTGGATCTATCAATACTCTCTATGGTCTCAATGAGTTTTTCACAATAATAATCGATGATAAATTCATTAGGTACATAATTAAAAAAACTAAGTCTCCAGTCAAGGATATTTTTATGCTGACGACTCTCTAATTCTTGCCAAAACCTTAAACACCAATTAGAAGATAGACTTGTTATTAAGTTAATTGTTCTATATAACAACGGATTTTTTTCGGGATAATAATTCCATATTAGCTGAAATAGTCTAAATCCTAACTCATTATTTCTCCTAAAATTCACTTCAACGACTATATCAATTGATTTAGATATGGAGAAATAGTTTTTTTCTTTAACAGATTGAATGTTTTCAATGGCTACTAGGAGCTCATGAAACTGCAGTTCCGCTGTAAATACAAAGTTCTCCACTAATTCATTGACTTTATGATTGTCATATTCTTCTAATTTGCTTAAATCGTATTCAAAATAAGGTGTACCTCTTAACGTCTCCCAATCCAGTTTACATACATTCAAGTACTCTTCCGTTGTGAATTTTTGTTTTAAATCCCTATACGATCTATTACTAATTCTTTCTTCTCTATCATTCCAATAAATCATTTCATGCACATAATAGGTGTGTTTAAAAATGCTTGGCGATAATTGATCGGAAATAAAAGGAACTAATAAACTCAAATCATGATCTATTATTTCTGGAACCAAATCACTGACCATAGGCCTATATGCAGTAATTACATCAAGAACTTCATTCTGATAACTATCATAGCTTTCAAAAAGTGTATTCCATATCTTAGCTCTTAACTTAAAAATTAAATCAGTAGGTGGTAAAGGATAATAATACGAAGCTATAGTGCGCTTTCTTCCTAAGCGAATATTATGAAAAGAATGTGCTAAAAAAGATTTTGCGAGGGCAAAAAAAGAAGGAATGTAGTGAGGTTTTTTATTGTTAAAATTCTGAATAAGGATATCAATAAAATCAATTTGTCTTTTAAAACCATTTATCTCATCTTTCTCATCAAACTTTAAACTCTCACTAAGTACTCTAATTAACTCCGTCAGATACTGAGGCTTCTTCCTAACTAATTCAAATGCTAATTCTATAGATGGTTTAAACTGTTTGCCAACATAATTAAAAAACCTTGAAAGAAAATCTAAAGTTTGCTCCTTGTTTGATATGGTACCATTTGTGTCATCAATCACCTGGTACACTTGCGAATCTGGTTCTGGCAATTTAGATATTTTATTATAAAAATACACTATCGTTTCTTCAGACTTATAAAACCAGAATATATCCAGAAAATTTAATACTGCATCTTCACTATCTGATATTAACTCTAAATAGCTTGAAAGGTCATTGTCAATTTTTGCAATTACATTATCGTGGCCATATGAGTAAGTTGCAGGAATTATTGAATCTTTAAAACGTAATTTCCAGTCCGCAAAAAAATTATTAAGTAAAACGTTAAATGATAAAAGATCATCTTTAATAAATACCTTATAGAAAAAATAGGTTGCCATTACTTGTTCTGAAATACGGGCATGATGGAACTCCACCTCTATTAACTCTCTTTTGTGTAGTTCTTCAATTGCTTCATTAAAATCATAGTAATCAATATCAAAAAGCTTTGTTATTGAATCAATAAATGCCTCGTTATTCATATCAACAGTATAGAAAAACGAAATAATTCCTAAAGTCTTTAAAACTGTTGTCTTCTCAAATAAATCAAAATCTGTAATAAAGGTTGTAAAATAGGAGTCAAATAAAGCGAAAACATCTCCCAATAAAAAATCAATTTGTTTTTTATTTGCTAACCGAGCTGCCATTATAGCTAGTCTTGCATTACCGTCACTTATTTCTACAATCTTTTCTTGATACTTACTATTTAATATTTTGAAATTGTCACTGGAAATTAATTGTACTATTTCATCATCTGTAAATTTATTGATATTTATAAAATGCTTATCTAAGTCATTAATTTCTTTTAGGATATCACTTACTGCGTAATTTCTAACTGTAATTATGATTTTAAGATTTCCCTTTCTTTCCTCTTTGAATACCCCCAAGACTTGCTTTAAGTTGGGAATCTGCCTATTAGCATCATCTATTAGTAAGATGTAATCCCTGTCAACACTTAATTGTATTCGTAAATCCTCAAAGATGTCAACATCTTTTTTTGCGATTGCATAAGAATTATAGGTGATATTTTCTCTGATAAAGTTATTTATTGCTTCTATTGCTATCTTTGTTTTTCCAACACCAGGCGCTCCCGATATTATAAGCAAATCACATTTATGCAAATAACTATATATTTCTTCAAGCTCATCTTTCCTGTGTAAAAATTCATTATCCAATGGGGTAGATAGCTGGTGTGCCTTATTGTTATATTCAGCAATAAATTTATCTAGGGGGAGAATTTGTCCTGTGTCAATTGGAATTCCTAAACAATCTCTTGATAGTAAAGGATATTTAGAAAAAATCTCAAGAGCTAAAGTGTCAATCCCTATAAGTTCAATTTCCTTATTTTTTGATTTCGCATATTCCTGAATCTTAACTTCCTCCTCGATTGTTAATCTTGAGTTAAAACACACAATTATTTGAGACAATAGATCAGGAGACACACCTGTTTTAGATTCATCTAAACATTTGTTAATATCATCTATGATTTTTGGAACTATAGAATCTGCCTGCGTCGTGTATTCTATGTATGTTAATTTATTATCCTCTAGCCGAACAAAACTATCAGGAGTACCAAGTACTGTTTTTTGCTTACCAAAGTGAGTGCCTATTCTAGTAAAACTAGTGTACTTATTCTCGCGTAGAATCAAATAGGTATCACATAGATTTTGAAATTCAGCTGGATTAATTGCTATTAATTTCTGCTCTATTAATTGAAGTCTTCCTGCCATATCCTATTTTTATACTTATTAATTAATAAACCGATCTATTATTTCTATTGGATTGTCTTTCACAAATTTACAAAATCTCCTCTATTTCCATTTTAGTTCAAATATATCTTTCAACAAATTAATGAACAAACCAAATAATATGGCCGTAAAATATTGTTATACAGCCATTAATTGTAAACATAGTCTTTTCTATCTAGCTAAAAAATCTTGAA